>Ga0172382_10013921_pt1 | contig 10305 bp, 9 predicted proteins | sample Leawel138RmetaG_FD_122245 | JGI IMG/M metagenome (GOLD analysis project Ga0172382, IMG submission 122245) | Leachate microbial communities from a municipal landfill in Southern Ontario, Canada - Leachate well 138R metaG | ecosystem: Engineered > Solid waste > Landfill > Unclassified | place...
CGCTGGTCAGCGCGATCCGTACCGCCTCCTGCTTGAACTCTTCTGTATGCTTGATCATCTCGTCGGTCTCCTGTTGCGAGTTCTAATCGCTCAGGTGACCGGCGCAAAACCGTTACAAGTCCAATGCGAGCGTGATCCTGTTCCGCACCGATGAAACCAATCGCGCGGTCGAATTGGCCGATCAGAGTGGTTGCCCCACCTATCCCATCGACTGGTGCTATTCCGCCGCCGGTCTTGTCCGGACATGGGGGGTCGATACCGAGCTTCAGGGGGAATTGTCGCCTGGCTGGCAGATCGGCGCGGGGTTCACCTGGTCCCGCACGCGCTACACCAAGGACGAGGACTATGCTGTAGCGGGCGAACGGCTGGATACCGGCGTCCCGACGACGCAATTCAAGCTCAGCACCCAATATACGCTGCCGGGGGCGCTGGACCGGTTTACCCTTGGTGGGCGCGTCAACTGGCAAAGCAAGATTTATTATGATTTCGAGAACGTCAATGGCGTTGCCATCCGCAACCAGCAGAAAGCCCATGCCATCATCGACCTGTCCGCTACCTGGCGTCCAACCGAGCATCTGAGCCTTCAGGTCGCAGTCAACAATGTGCTCGACAAGACCTATTACCGGAGCATCGGCGAAGGCTATACGTTTTCAGCCCACCAAATCTTCGGCGAACCCCGCAACGTTCTCGCCACCTTGAGGGCGAACTTCTGAGCGATTCTGACTGGTTCCCGTGCGGAAACCCTCGGGAGGTCCGCCCCCTTGGGGCGACCTGCCTGCATGGGTCTCTTCTATCTGAGCACCGTCGATATGGTCGACAGCAGCGCCTCTCGTCTCTCCGAGTGCCGCGCATCGGCATGCTTGAGAAAGAACTCGATGGGCACCGCGACTTCGAGGATTTCCGGCCGGTCATCGGGTATGTGCGGAAGCGGCTGCGCCCGCCGCAGGGTCGCAAGAGCCTCGCGGTCCAGGAAAGGACAGCCCGAACCGCGCACCACCTTCGCTCGTGGTGAAGACAAGGCACGCCGCCTGCTTCAGCAGGGTCCTGGCATGTTCGGAAAGGGTTTTGCGCCCTGCCGGCGCGCGCGATCCGGCCTGCGCTTGCTCGTCCGATGCTGGCCGGTTGGTCGTGGCGTCAATCCGCATCCTGCCTCGCCTACCTGCGCTGACGCGCTCCATCGGAATGCTGTGGATGGGAAGGGGAGATGCCGGATGGGGCGAGGCCCAGAGTCGACATATGCGCAGCGATGCGGACCATGCAGGCCATCAGCGGCTCTACCACCGGCTCGACAACCAGCAGTTCGAGCACTGCCTGAGCGCGCTCGCCGCGATCGGCCACTATATCGGACCAAAGCGCCAGCAGCACGGCTTCCATTTCCATGATCCGCTCATGGTAAAGCGGCCCGAACGCCATGCCGACCTGGCCATTCCGGTGAATGCCGAGCATGAATATATGGAATTCATGCAGCACGGGATACATGGCCATTTGCAAAAAGGAGCGGGCCAAAGTCACCGGCGGGCAGAGGTTTTGTTCCGCCGATACGACCCAGCCGCGCATGGCTACGAGGATGAAGCGGCTGCCTGAGGTCAGGCGATGGGGGGACTGGTCGACGAAATTATACACGGCGCGATCTCCTGACGGGAGAGTATAGTAAGCTATTGCGATGCATTTGCAACTATGAGAACAATCGCTATCAGCCGAACGAGGATAACGCCAGCGGCAACCGCGCGGCGGCGTTTCAGAGAAGGAGTCTGTCAGGTGAAGCCACACATCAATATTGAAGAGATTTGCCTTCAAAAAGGCCTGCGCGTCACCGAACAGCGGCGGATTATCGCAAGGGTGCTGTCGGAGTCCGAGGATCATCCGAATGTCGAGCAACTTCATGAGCGCGCGGCCAGACAGGACCCGAGCATCTCCATCGCAACCGTCTATCGCACCGTCCGTCTCTTCGAGGAGTACGGCATCCTCGACCGGCATGAGTTCGGCGACGGGCGCTCGCGTTACGAGCCTGCGCCCGATACGCATCACGATCATCTGATAGATGTCGAGTCCGGCAAGGTTCTCGAATTCGTGGACCCCGAACTCGAGCAGTTGCAACGTGTAATTGCGGAGAAGCTCGGCTATCGCCTGGTGGACCACCGGCTGGAACTCTACGGCGTGAAACTGGCAGAGAAGGAATGACCGCCAGCGCCGCGATATGGAGCGACTGTGTGTGACATACCGGATCGGATCGCGTATCGGCTCCGAATGTTCATACCACCAATTATTTAACATAATATATATTATCATTCCGATATGTCCGAACAGCTTCATCGCCTCCTCTCGATAATGGCCCGCCTGCGCGATCCGGAGCACGGCTGCGAATGGGACCGCGCGCAGGATTTTGCGACGATAGCGCCCTATACGATCGAGGAGGCCTATGAAGTTGCCGACGCAATCGCGCGGGCCGACTTCCAGGAGCTGCGCGAAGAGCTTGGCGACCTTCTGCTGCAAGTGGTGTTCCATTCGCGCATGGCGGAAGAAGCTGGCCTGTTCGATTTCGAGGATGTCGCTCGCTCGATTGCCAGCAAGATGGAAGCTCGCCACCCCCATATCTTCGGCGACGGTGCTTCCGGCGAGGAAGATCGCGAAACGCGCTGGGAAGCGATCAAGGCCCGGGAACGGGCCGCCAAGGGCGCCAGCAGCGCGATGGACGGGATCGCTCTCGCGCTTCCAGCGCTCCTGCGCGCCGAAAAGCTCCAGAAACGCGCCGCCCGGGACGGCTTCGACTGGCCCGATCCAGACGGCCCTGCCGCCAAGCTTTCGGAAGAGGCCATGGAACTGGCCACGGCATCCTGCGACGATACCAGATTGGAGGAAGCGGGCGATCTCCTGTTCGCCGCGGTCAATCTGGTGCGGGCTTACGGCATAGCGCCGGAAGACGCCCTGCACGCCGCAAACCGCAAGTTCGAGCGGCGATACCGCGCGATGGAAGCCCTGGCAGGCCGGCAGGGCCGATCCTTCGCGGGGCTTTCCCTGGAGCAACAGGAAAGGCTGTGGCTGGACGTGAAATCGTCAGAGAGTGACAAAACGCCCTAGCTCGCGTTGCGTGAGGCGGACGTCTAGCTTGCGCAACGGGCCATCCTCGCCCTCTCCCGCATCGTCCTCGGCCAGCACTTCGCCATGCGCATGAAGCCAGGCAATCCGTTGCCCATCGCTGGCGGGGAGCACGAAGCTATGCACATGCGCCCCTTCGGTCAGGATCGAACCAAGGCGTTTCAGCAAAGGCTCGGTCCCTTCGCCGGTCAGCGCGGACAGGATGACGATGGAATCGTCCCCGGCGGCCGCGGCCGCAAGCTCGCTCCTACGCTCCTCGGAAAGCAGGTCGGACTTGTTCCAGACTTCCAGAATGGGAATCCGGCTGTCGTCCCCTTCTCCCTCGATGACGCCCAGCTCGGCAAGCACGCCAAGCACTTCCTGTCTCTGGGCCGCGCTGGCCGGATTGGCGATGTCGCGAACATGCAGGATGAGGTCGGCGCCCGTCACCTCCTCCAGCGTGGCGCGAAAGGCCGCGACAAGCTGGGTCGGCAGATCGGATATGAAGCCGACCGTATCCGAGAGGATCGCCTTTTCCACTCCGGGCAGCGCGATTGCCCGCATGGTGGGGTCCAGAGTGGCGAAGAGCATGTCTTCCGCCATGACGCCAGATCCCGTCAATCTGTTGAAAAGAGTTGATTTTCCGGCGTTTGTGTAACCCACCAGGGCGATCACGGGCCACGGCGCCTTCCCCCGCCGCTCGCGATGAAGCGCCCGGGTTCGCCGGACCTGGTCCAGTTCCTTCCTCAGCCGCCCCATCCGGCCGCGGATCATGCGCCGGTCGGCTTCGATCTGCGTTTCGCCCGGCCCGCCCAGGAAGCCGAAGCCGCCGCGCTGGCGCTCAAGGTGAGTCCAGCTCCGCACAAGCCGGCTTTGCTGATAATCGAGATGAGCAAGCTCCACCTGAAGCCGGCCTTCGGCGGTGGCCGCCCTTTCCCCGAATATCTCGAGGATCAGGCCGGTGCGGTCGATGACCTTTCGCTTGAGGCGTTCTTCAAGATTGCGCTGCTGGATTGCGGAAAGCGCGCCATCGACGATGACCAGTTCCGCATCGCCCTGCTCGCAAGCGGTGCCGATGCGCGCGATCTGCCCTTCCCCGAACAAGGTGCCGGGGCGGACATCGCGGATAGGAATGACGAAACCTTCGGCCACGACGATCCCGATCGCCAGGGCAAGGCTGCATGCTTCCTCAAGCCGTTCCTCCGGCTCGATGCTGGCGGGCCGCCCCCGGATATCCGGGCATACGACTACGGCACGCGCGCCGCGCGTTACCTCGCCCGCCAGTTCCTCACCGAAAATCAGTCTTCGTCGCTTTCTTCATCCACATCGCCGGTCAGGTCCACGGGGACAGCCGGCTGAATGGTGGATACCGCATGCTTGTAGGCAAGCTGCACATAGCCTTCGCGCTCCAGCAAGGTGCAGAACAGATCGAAGGCCGCGATCTTGCCTTGCAGCATCACACCGTTGACCAGGAACATCGTCACCTGCACGCCGGCGTCCCGCACGCTGGTCAGGAACACATCCTGCAGCAGGCGCTGCTTGCGATTCACCTCGCCAATCGCGCCGAACTGCCGCGCATCGAGCGGCTGGCTGGGCATCACCGTGGAAATGGCATGCTTGTATACCAGCTGGGACTGGCCATCGCGGCGCAGCAGGATCGAAAAATTGTCGAACCAGGTCACGATTCCCTGCAGCTTCACGCCCTTGACCAGGAACATCGTCACCGGGGTCTTGTTCTTGCGCAGCAGATTGAGAAACGCGTCCTGCAGATTCTGGCTCTTTCCGCCCGTCACGGCGGGCGCTGGCGGCGTTTCCTCCTCAACCGCCTTCGACGGCCGGGAACGGACAGACAATGTCTTGCCAGTGGTCATTTCGCTGACTCCTTTTGTTGGCGACGATGGCAAACGCCGCATTCTGGCCCCATAACTGCGCTTAGATGAGCAGAATATGACAACCGGTTTGAATTGCTGATTTTATGGATTTTTGCGAAATCAGGCAATGCGTTTTTTGCAATAGCGAAAAAGCCCTTGCCTATTCCTCGTCTTCAACGAGCTTGCGATCCGAGATGCCGAGCAGTTTCAGCTTCCGGTGAAGGGCGGAACGCTCCATCCCGATAAAGCCCGCCGTCTTCGAAATATTCCCGGAAAAGCGCCGAATCTGGATGCGCAGATATTCCCGCTCGAAACTTTCGCGGGCCTCGCGCAAAGGCACCCCCATCAAGGTGGCGATGCCTGCTTCCCCTTCCCCGCCCTGGCCTGAAATTTCCGGCGGCAGCATGTCTGGGTCGATCCTGTCCAGGCGCTCGCGCGGGGCCAGAATGACGGTCCTTTCGATCACGTTGCGCAGTTGCCTCACATTGCCCGGCCAATCATGCGCTTCCAGCGCGGCCATGGCTTCCGCGCTGATTTCCGGAGGAGAAACGCCCAGCTCGGACGCGAATCGGGCGAAGAAATGGGTTGCCAGTGCGGGAATGTCCTCCCGCCGGCGCGCCAGAGCCGGCACTTCCACCGGCACGACGTTCAGGCGGTAATAGAGATCTTCCCTGAAACGCCGCTCCGCGATTTCATTTTCCAGATCCCGCGATGTCGCGGAAACCACCCGCACATCGACGCCGATCTGCCGATTGCCGCCAACCCGCACGAAACTCTGCTCGGTCAGCACGCGCAGAATGCGGGCCTGGGTGGATTCCGGCATGTCCGCCACTTCATCCAGAAACAGCGTGCCGCCATCCGCCAGTTCCAGCAGCCCGGTGCGGACGAGCTTGCCGTCCGCTTCTTCACCGAACAGTTCCTGCTCGAAGCGCTCCGCCGTTATCCGCGCGGAATTGACGATGACGAAGGCCTTGTCGTTCCGCCCGCTCCAGCTGTGCAGCAGGCGGGCGGCCACTTCCTTGCCGGAACCGGCCGGCCCGGTGATGAGGACGCGGCTGCCGGTATTGGCGACCCTTTTCAGCGTCGCCCGCACCTGATTGACGACATTGCTGGACCCGGTGAATTCATCCGCGATCGCGCTGCTCTGCTTGAGCCGCGCGTTCTCCCGCTTCAGGCGCTCCGTCTCCGTGGCGCGCTCCACCAGCAGGAGCAGCCGCTCCGCCTCGAACGGCTTCTCGATGAAATCCACCGCGCCCCGGCTGATCGCCGAGACGGCGGTGTCGATGTTGCCATGGCCGGAGAATATGATGACGGGAAGGTCGGGCTCGCGGCTCTTGATGGCATCCAGCACTTCAAGCCCATCCATCGGGCTGCCGTGCAGCCACACGTCCAGCAGCACCAGGCTGGGCCTGCGCTGGTCGACCGCTTCCAGCGCCGAAGTACTGTCGGCGGCGGTCCGGCATTCGTAGCCTTCATCGCTCAGCACCCCCGCGACCAGTTCGCGGATATCCCGTTCATCGTCGACGATCAGGATGTCCAGCGCCATATTCCCAAATCCTTTCCTGATTGAGTTTCGATCATTCCGCGGCCTGGCTTCCACCGCGAGCGAGAGGATCGCGCGCGAAATGCAGGGTGACGCAGGTTCCGCCGTCCTCTTCGCTGGCGAAAGTCATCTCTCCGCCATGTTCCTCGACGATCTTGGTCACGATCGCGAGGCCCAATCCCGTCCCTTTTTCGCGGGTCGTGACGTAAGGCTCGACAATCCGCTCGCGATCTTTCGGCAAGCCGATGCCATTGTCCCGCACCTCTATCCGGATGAAATCCCCGTCGCCGGCGAAGTTCACCGAGATCCGTCCCCGATAATCGGGTCCGGCCGTCGCAGCCCGGCTTTCGACGGCTTCCACCGCATTCTTGAGGATATTGGTCATGGCCTGACCGAACTGATGGCGGTCGCAAGCGATGACCTCCGGCGCATCCTCGTCCGCCGAGAAGCTGAAATCGATATCGCTATGAGCGACATCCTGCAGGAAAAGCGCCTGACGGACGAGATCGATCGCATTTTCCGCCCGGAACACGGGCTTGGGCAAGCGCGCGAAGCTGGAAAATTCATCGACCATCCGCCGCAAATCGCCCACCTGCCGGATAATGGTGCTGGTAAGCTCCTCGAACAATTCCCCGTCCTGCGCGATCTGCTTGCGGTAACGGCGGCTCAGCCTTTCGGTCGCAAGCTGGATCGGCGTGAGCGGATTCTTGATCTCATGGGCGATGCGGCGGGCCACATCCGACCAAGCGGCCTGCCGCTGGTCGATGATCTGGCGCGTGATGTCCTCGAAGGTAATCACATAGCCGGAGGTGGCCGGAGCGATCTTGACCGCCAGGGTCAGCAGATCGCCCTTCCGGCTGTATCGCACAAGCCCGCTCTGGAGCTTGGCGGAAAGCATGCCGGCAAGCTGCGGCGCGACCTGCTCCAGCTCCTGCCCGATAGGCGCCGGCCCCGTATCGTCCGACAGGATCTTCTTGGCAGAGCTGTTCATCAGCAGGATGCGGCCGTCCTGATCCGCCGAGATGATCCCGGCCGTGATCGATTCCAGCACCGCCTCGGTGAAGGCCCGCCGTTCATCAAGCTGGCGGTTCGCCCCCACCAGAGCCATCGTCTGCTGCTCGATCTGCGCGGTCATCCGGTTGAAGGCCCGGTTGAGCGCGCCGATCTCGTCGGCTCCGGTTCGCCCTTCCACGCGAAGCGCATAATTGCCGCCGCCCACCTTTCGCGCGGCGGTGACCAGATCGGTCAGCGGCTGCACCTGCCGGTCCGCATAACGCAGCGCGAACCAGATCGTCAGCCACACCAGGCCGAGCGAGACGAAGAACAGCGCCAGATTGAACCGCAGCTGCAGGACCCGGGCGCGGTGCGTCAGCACCTCATAGGCATGGCGGACGCTTTGCGCGCGCTCCCACTGGCTCAGCATCAGCGCATCGGAGCCGCGCGCGGCGTAGAGATAGATTCCCGCCGTCCGGTCGATCGCGGTGAAGGCTTCGATCCGGTTCGCGCTGGCGGTGACCACCACCGGCTCGCCTTCGTCAACCCGGCGGAGCATTTCCTTGCTTACGCGATTCATGTTCGGATTCGCCTCCGGGTCCACAATCGCGGCCGTGTTGAGCCGCCCGTCGGGACCCTTCTGGAGGATCGCCGATTCATTCAGTTTCCTGCCCACGACCTGATAGGAATAGCCTTCCGCGAACTCGGGGCTGACGAGGCTGCTCTGGGTCAGATAGGAACGCAAGTCGCCGGCCATGGTCACCGTTTCATTCCCGACATCGCGCAAATTCTGCTCGTAATATCCTCTCGCCAGCTTGTTCGCGTTCTCCAGCATTCCCCTGGAATTGTCCGAGAACCAGAATTCGATTCCGGACTGGAACAGGATCGCCGCGAAGATCGCCACCAGCAGCGTCGGGATCGCGGCGATCAGCGAAAAGAAGAAGACCAGGCGAACATGCAGCAGCCCTGCCCCGCCCATGGCCCGGCGCAATGCCAGCCTGCGCCCGATCAGCACCAGCAGGGCCATCGCAGGCATCAATGTGCCGATCAGCAGGGCGGCCGCGCGCCCCGAAGGCAGCAGATTGCCCTGTTCCGGCTCCGACGAAAAGGCGATCCAGCTGGTTACGACCATGACAGCCAGAATCGCGGCGGAGATTATCTCCAGCAGGAGAAAGAAATTCGCCCGGCGCGACGCCACCAGGGTCCGGCGCCACCATCTCGGCCAATTCTTGCTGAAAAAGGGTGACGCGCCAGCCATAGTTGCCTGATTACAATGCCCCTGTTGCAAAAATGCAAGCCGGTTTTTCGTAAAGTGCGCCAGGGGCAGGCCAGCAGAGCCGGTTTTGTGATCAACCCTGCCCGGTGAATCGATCCGGATCGATCGCAAGCTCCGCCAGGCGCTTGCGCAGGGTGTTCCGATTGATGCCGAGTATCTGGGCCGCTCTCAGCTGGTTGCCGCCCGTCCGCGCCAGCACCAGTTCGAACAAGGGGCGTTCGAATGCGGCCAGCGCACTGTGATAAAGAGCGCCCGCGGGGGCATCGGCTTCCGCCATCCAGTTTTCCACCGCCGCATTGAAATCGGGCGCGCCTCCTTCCGCCTTGGCGGCCGGCCGCTCCTGCAGCAGCGAATGAACCGTTGCCGTGTTGATAACCTCCTCGCGGGCCATCAAGGCGATCCGATACATGAAATTGCGCAGTTCGCGGACATTTCCCCGCCACTGCTGCTGCGTCAGCACCTCGAGCGCGGCTGCGTCGAGCCGATGGATCGGCAACCCCTCCTCCACGGCCTGATTCAGGAAGTGTTCCGCCAGCGCGGGAATATCCTCGGCCCTTTCCCGCAGAGGCGGCAACTGGATGGGAACGACATTGAGGCGATAGAACAGATCCTCGCGGAACGTGCCGGCCTCGATCATCGGCTGGAGATCGCGATTGGTGGCGGCAACGATGCGCACGTCGATCGCGATTTCCTCCCTTCCGCCAACCCGGCGAATCCTGCCGGATTGCAGCGCCCTGAGGAGGCGCGTCTGGGCCTCGAACGGCATGTCTCCGATTTCGTCGAGGAAGAGCGTGCCGCCATTGGCCTGCTCGAACTTGCCGATCGTGCGGGCCACCGCGCCGGTGAAAGCGCCCTTCTCATGCCCGAACAGCTCGCTCTCGATCAGCTCCTTGGGAATGGCGGCGGTGTTCACCGCGACAAACGGCCCGGTCTTGCGATGGCCCAACTCGTGGATCGCTTCCGCGACCAGTTCCTTGCCGGTGCCGGATTCACCCAGGATCAGCACCGTCAGATCGTTGCGCAAGACGCGCGTAATCATGCGATAGACGCCCTGCATTGCCGGGCTGCGGCCGACCAGCGGCAGGCTGTCCCCCCGATCCGGCGCGGGATCGACACTCGCCGCCCTGCTGTCGACCGCCTGGCGGACCGCGCGGACCAGCTCATCCAGATCGAACGGCTTCGGAAAATATTCAAAGGCGCCGGTGTCGCTCGCGCGCACCGCCGTATCGAGCGTGTTCTGGGCCGAAAGGATGATGATCGGCAAATCGGGATGAGCGTGCCTGACGTCGCCCAGGCTCTCTATTCCGTCGCCATCGGTGAGCATGACATCGGTCAGGAGAACATCGTAGTTCCCATCGGCAAGCATCTCATCGCGGCATGAAATGCTCTCGCAGCGGTCCACCTGGAGGCCCTCGGCCTCGAGCGCGGCCTTGATCACGATGGCGATGGATTCATCGTCCTCGACAAGGAGAACCGTCTTGCTCATTGCGCAGCCTCACCCGCTCTCATGATTTCGCGACCGGCAGATGAACGCTGAAATGCGTCCA
>Ga0172382_10013923_pt1 | contig 10304 bp, 7 predicted proteins | sample Leawel138RmetaG_FD_122245 | JGI IMG/M metagenome (GOLD analysis project Ga0172382, IMG submission 122245) | Leachate microbial communities from a municipal landfill in Southern Ontario, Canada - Leachate well 138R metaG | ecosystem: Engineered > Solid waste > Landfill > Unclassified | place...
ACGATATCCACCACCATGCCTTTCGTCTTCACCCGATCAGGCGGCGGCATAACCACCGCAGTCCTGACCCCCTCTTTTGCAAGGTCCTCAAAATCAATCGGGACCTGGGAGACGACGATTGCCTTGATGTTTGCATGCTCAAGGATGAACCGGACCTTCTGCACCACATGGGAGCGGACATTCCCGTGGTGCAGGATCGCGACCTTGTGCTGTTCGATCTGGACGATCTCTTTCTCGGTCAGACCGAAATATGCTCCGAGAACGTGGCCTGCGACGGGCGAATCTGCCGGAACTCCGCTCCCTGCATTGAGGACGAGCGTGGTCACGGAGAATTGTGCCCCCTCCCTCCGGAGACCGGAGGTGATGTCGCAGACAGGTTTCGTGACGTGCCTGCGGCCCGGGGACATCCCGATCACGATCACATCCGGGGATCTGGCCTCGGAGATGGTGCCCCGCTGGGCGAGACCGCCTCCTTTCCCCATCCCCATGCTCTCGCGACAATCGACAATCTGGGTTACTCTTCCGATAGGCATGTTACTTGTTTCCCTGAATGATAATCGGCCCGTCTTTCTTCCTTGGATCGACAAGCCCGAGAATTTCTCTGTCAGCATCTGGCCCATACTTTGCGTAGTCGGAGATCGTCGGTTGGGTTTTCATGTACCGTCCCTGCTGGACGGTGCAGGTGAAGTCCTTTTCGGCAAAGACCTCATCGACTGCTTCCCTGATACCTGCGATGTACGACTCGTCCTCAAGCTCCAGGATGATGGTTCCGACCTGCACCTGGAGAAGGACGTCCTGGTCACCGACATGAATGACTTTACGGTCGGGGTGGGGGTTGGGTTTCCCCCGTGCCGGGCCGTATGGAACGGTGGTGGGGATGCTCGGTCCGTTGATGGACATCCGGAGGATCCCGCCGACCTGAACAAGCCTGTTCAGGAGCTGTTCCACTGTATCGGGTCTGAGGAATCGCGCAGAAACAATTCTGGCCTGAGGATATACGGCGTCTGTCATCAATGCCCTCGTGTTATTTACACACCCTGTGCGATCTGCTGGATCGGCTTGTTGAACACATCGACCTTGCCGTAGGTCTCGCCGTAGACCTTTGAGGTGCTCTCGGGTGAGAACATCTGGGTTCCGGCGTCGAGTGCTGCTGCAGCGACCACGCACGGGATGGCAACGCCGGCGGCGTGCCGGGTCACGACGTGGTTGCCGTTGAAGATACCGGGGCCTCCGCCACCATAGATCGAGTGGCTGAAGAACGAGAACCCGACGGCTACACCCATCACACGACCGTAGTCACAGCCGGGGAGACCGGTCTCGTGCTCAAGCAGGTCGTTGAAGTAGAGGAGCGTCGAGGAGACTGCCTGGGCGAACCGTCCGGCACCACAGTTGACCATGGTCGCGGCCATGGTTCCCGCTGCGGCGTAGGCGTTCCAGAGCATGGGGTCCTTCGTGTCGTAGTACTGGAAGTACCCGCCCTTCTTCCCTGGAGTGATGATCTTGTCCTCGATGGCACGCTCGACCAGGCTCTGGACGACTGTACCGACGGTTCCTGATGCACCGTTCGCCTTGACGAGGTCATAGACCAGGTTGTTCGCGTTCAGGCCCTGATAAGCATACGTGAGCAGATGGGCGCGCTCGAACGGTCCGATGGCGTTACCCATCTCAAACATTCCTGCCTGCTCGAAGGTGGATGCGAGCGCTGCGCCTTCCATCGCGTTCTTGCCGGTCATCATCACCATGTGGTTGACCGGGATGTTCCGGAGCGCGTAGCCGAGGCCTTCGTTGTTCTGGGGAATCGACAGAACAGATGCGACGTTGGCGCCGGAGAGATCCATCGTGTGCGGATAGGAGCCCCAGAGTGCAGCCTTGACCATGGCCGCATCGAACATGCCGACGTCGAACTGCTCAACGATTGCGTAGGTTGCCGCGGATGCGACCGCCGTGATTGCTGCATCGTAGGTGGATGCGGCCTCAAGACGCGCCTTCGGAGCCTCGACGAGGATCAGCTTGCCGCCGCTGAACTCACGGATGTTGGTGTCATCGCCTTCTGTGACCTGGACCATGTCCTTGATCTTCGCGATGATGGCATCCTTGTTCCCGAGAATATCGAGATTGAGTTCACGCCCGAGGACCTGCCCCTTTGCAACCTTCCCGATCTTCAGGTTCTCCTGAACACCTCCAAGGTTGACGGCAATCGTCCTCTTGGTGAGGTCGATGAGTTTCCTGGTCGCCGGGTTAACCACCGGGCTGATCTTATCAAGCGGCACGCCGCTCTTCAACAGCTTGCCTGCATCATCATACAGGTCGATAGTTTCCTTGTATTTAGCCATAATTTTTCCTCCATTACCCTTTTTAAGTGAACACTATCGGGAAATGTGAACTGAACACTAAAAGCATCGCTGACTGTGACTGATGGTAACTACTGCACGTCCTCGTGGGACAAAAAGATAGTAACTTCTTCTGATGATATAAGCATTGCTATTTATGCCTGCAATCCGATATATATTGAAGATTAGATATTGAATATTTGTTGAAAGATTGCTGATCGGTCAAACCAATAAATGTATCTCGCTCTTTTCCGAGTACCATTACTACAATAAAAAAGTAACATTACGTGCTATCCTGTGGGGGATCGAGCACATATATTTTCCGATGGGTGAAACCGTGTGTATGGGCCTCAGGAAAAATGAGGGGTTCAGGCCTCGATCCGCTGATAGAGTTTAGCGTAAATCGTCTGCCCCTTCCGTTTTCGGTGGCGCTCCCCGAGATCACCCTCATAGAGAGCAAAACGGCCTTTGATGCCGTCTACATCGACATCCACATCTTCGCGGTATGCGAACCCGGGCATCATGAGATCGATGCTGCCGAGGACGTAGATCTCGCCTTCCACCATCTGGCCGCCGAGACGGCTCTTTGCATTGCCTTTGATGATGATCCTTCCACCCTCGGCGTGAGTGGCGACGTGGACATCGACGTCACCGCCGATGACGATCTCGCCGCCGTTCATGAAGGTGCCGATATCGCTTCCGGCGTTGCCGGTGACGGTGATCTTTCCGGCCTGCATGCCGCGCCAGTCGCCACGGTATGCGGCGCCGAGGTAGTTTCCGGCGTTGCCCTTGATGATGAGCTCGCCGCCCTTCATCCCGGTTCCGGCAAAGGCATCGACGTCTCCGTTCACCGTGATCTTGCCGCCCTGCATCCATGCTCCGACGTACATATCGGTGTTGCTGTTGACGACGACCTCGCCTGCGGTCATCTTCATGCCGATGTACTTGACCCGGGAGAGATCGCCGTTGACGACGATCTTCGTCTCCTCGGGTGTTGCCCCGGCTTTGCCGGAGATCTCGAAGAAGTCTCCGAGCCGGTGCTGTTCCCTGCCCACGTAGACGTGGAGGTCGGCAATCTCCTCGATCTTCTTTCCGGCAAACGCATCAGGGGTGATGGTGTCGGCCTCAAGGAAGAGATCGGGCTGGTTCTTTATGGTGAGTGTGACAGTTTCCATATCTCTTCCTCCTCACTCGGTAGCATCAACCTCGATGACGTACGGGTTCGGGAGGTAGTGCCCGGTGACCTCGTAGTTATTCAGGGTGACGGTGTAGTAGCGGAGGAACTTCTCCTTGACGTCACGCATCACCTGAGGGTTCTCATCGACCTTTGCGTTCACCCAGAGCGTCCGCTTGTTGCCGTTCGAGGCGATGTTGTGATCGCGGACGACCTGGACGCCGGTCTTGAAGAGGTGCTCAGCGTTCAGGAACGCCGTCTCGATGTCGTCGGGGGCGTAAGGCTCGTTCGGGTTGAAGTCGTAGATCGCAACGTCCGCTTCAAGACCGGGTGCAAGCCCGCCGTACATGTGCGCAAGACCGAGCGCCTTTGCAGGTCCCGCGCGGGTCATCTGCGCGATCTCGTAGAGGTTGAGTTCGCGGTCGATACCGGCGAGGTTGGTCGCCTCGATGACCTTGTCCTTGTGCTTGAAGGCGTCGAACTGCTGCTCCCGCGCCTCAGTGCTCATGAGCCACTTGATGACCCGCGGGTAGCGGATGAACGGTCCGGCGTTCGGGTGATCGGTGGTGATGAAGATCCGCATGGGATCCTTTGCAAACAGAGCGAGTTCGAGGCCGATCGCCCACTGGATAGCACAGACCTTGATGTTCGGGCTGTAGACGTAAGGCACGACACCGGAGCCGGTCTCGAGTTCCACGTCGGCGTTCGCCCACTTCAGGTGGTTCAGCTCTGTGAGGTGGTGCTCGAACGGCCCGTCGGCGGTCATGGTCGTGGTCTCGTCGAGCGTCACCTGACCCATGTCGATGGTGATATTCTCGTGCGAGTTCACGTAATCCATGATCTCCTTCGCCTTCGACTCCACGTTCACCCAGGAGTCGCCTCCGTAGGAGTGGAATTGAACGTGGGTGTGGTGCATCACCTGGTCGCGACCGAACTTGCTGTTCGGCTTGATCCCCTCGGAGAGCTTGAACGTATCGAGCGTCGTCGTGTAGTTGCCGGGGTTCCCGAGGTTGTTCGCGTGCACGTGCATCGAGTGCGGGAGGCCGAGGTGCTCGTTCGCCTCGATGAGCCCCTTCACGATCTGTGCCGGGGTGATGTCGAAGTAGGGAACCGGGTCGTGAACATTCTCACAGTTCAGGCCCCAGCCCCAGGCTTCGGTGCCGCCGGGGTTGACGACCTTGACTGCGTACCCCTTCGTGGCACGAAGCAGCCAGGCGATGTAGGCGGCGGCGTTCTCGATCTCATGGTTTTTGAGATATTCGAGCACGAACCAGTTGTTCCCGAAGACCGGGTAGGCTCCCTGGTCGAGGATAGGCGTATCCCGCATCTCCTCGTGGGTGTGCCGTGCGTAGAGCGGCGGCATGGCCGCTTCCATCACGGTCGTGTAACCCATCCGGGCGTAGTTGTAGCCCGTCCGGATCGTCGTCGGGACGGAGAATCCGCCCTGCATCCGCTCGATGCCGCTTCTTGCCTTGTAGCCGAAGAGTTTGTCTTCAGGACGGAAGTTCCTCCCTATGTTCACCTTTGGGCCGGCGACGTGGGCGTGGATATCGACCCCGCCCGCCATGACGGTCTTACCGGCGGCATCGATGACCTTCGGGCTCCCGAGAGCCGTCGTCTCGACGATCTTGCCGTCCTTGATAGCGATGTCGGCCTTATCGCCCTTGATCCCGAGAACCGGGTCGAAGACAAAACCGTTCTTGATAAGATACTCTGCCATCGCTTACACCCCCTGGATCTCCTTGACACGTGCAAGGACGTGTCTCAGGAACTCTTCGTCGGTCATCATGCCTTCGGGCGGTTCGACGACCTTTCTCGTCTCAATCGGTACGTTGTCCATCCGGTATGCGCATCCACCCACCTCGACGCCGACGAAGGCGACCGGGACGTGGACCTTGCAGACCTCGGTGGTCGGGGTCTCGTGCGGGTCGATCGCGACGGAGGGCAGGTTGTAGATCTTCTTGACCGAACTGAACGGGAAGTGCGCGCCCGGGTCGCTTCCAAGGACGAAGACGGCGTCCACCTCGTCCCTGCGGAGCAGGTCGTTCGAGGTCGTCTCGCCGGGGTTGTAGCGGGCAAACCCGCGGGAGAGATCCACTGCATAAGGGAACCCGAACAGCCAGCCCCAGACCTGACCGGAGCCGGTGACGTTGTAGTGGCCCCGCATAGGCATGATGGCTGCCTTCGTGTACTCGTTTAAGTCCCGGGTGACCGCGATGGCCTCGTCGATGTTGTGGTTCTTCCCGAGCGACTGGGTCACGCCCATGCCGAAGAAGATGATCACGAACCGACCGCTCTTGAGCAGATCGGCGGCTTCGTAGATCTTCTCTTTCGGGATGCCGGCGACGACGTCGGGGAGTTGTTCACCCTTGAATGCCACGCGGAATGCGTTGAGGAGCTCGTAGTCGCGCCCCTGCTCGACCTGGAGGTGGACGTCCGCCACGTTCGCAGTATCGGTGGGACGCGGATCGATGACGATCACCTTGCGGCCCTTGTGGCCTTTGCCGGTGAAGAATCCACGGGGGAAGATCGAGTAGCGCGACATGTGCCGCGGGTGGGCATGTGCCGGGTTGCACCCCCAGAAGAGGATACGGTCGGCACGGTTCTTGACCTCCCCAAGCGTGCAGGACGGGATCCCGATATCCTGCACCGCGATGAGCGATGTTCCGTGACAGACGGTCGCTGTGTTATCCATGACCGCACCGACAAGTTCGCCGATCTCTGAGCCGACGGCCTGTGCCTCACAGTTTGTGGAGCTCCAGCCGTACATCAGCGGCTTCCTTGCGTCGGTGAGTATCTTTGCCGTATACTCGATCGCCTCGTCGTAGGAGATCTCCTTCCAGGACCCGTCTTCCTGGCGCATGCGCGGCCGGGTGAGACGGTCCTTTGCCTGAGAGTGAAGAAACTTCTCGGCGCCGATGGCGCACGCGTTGTAGACCTCGAGAAGTTCCTTGTTGTCGGCGCTGACGACGACCTCAAGGTCGTCGCAGAGAGTCCCACAAAACGGGCAGATTACGTCAGTTACTGTCTTTGTCATGCCAGTTCACCCCTGCATCCCTTGCGCACCAGTTCCAGTGAGCTGAAGACGGGTTCGCTTTTGGCGACTTCTACCGTAACAGGTGTACCCTTAAACGTTGGCATGCCGGTCGAGTAGGTGTTCGGGTTGACGACCATGTTCGCCCACGGCCCCATCGGGATGTATGCCACACCCGGATGAGGACCCTGAGTTGCTTCGACCGCCTTGACGATGACACTGCCGTGATCGCTCGTGACGCGGACGTTCGTGTTGCGGAAAGCTCCGAGCTTCTTGAAGTCCGCCGGGTCGAGTTCAATGATCCCGCAGGCGGCGGTGTAGGCGGGTTTTTCTTTCCCCGCCTCCATCGACACCCCCTGCTGGATCGTACGACCCGTGATCAAATTCACTCTGATTGCCATTATTATTCATCCCCTGTCTGTATTGTGTATTATCTGGCAAACTCATTGAGCGGGCTTGGCCCGAGCTCGTTGACGGTCTTGATGACGTCTTCCATGACCGTGCCCCACTTTGCACCCTCAGATGCAGAGACGAAGGTCATTCTGAGACGTTTATCCTCAAGACCGATGTTTTTGAGGACACTCTTCAAGAGGAACATCCTCTTGGCTGCCTTATAGTTGCCCTCAAGGTAGTGGCAGTCACCGAAGTGGCACCCGGAGACCAGCACCCCATCTGCTCCATCCTGGAATGCCTTCATGATGAAGAGCGGATCGATCCGACCCGTGCACATCACGCGGACGGCACGGATGTCGGGCGGGTACTGAATACGGGCGCCGCCGGCAAGGTCCGCACCGGCGTAGGAACACCAGTTGCAGATGATAGCGATGATCTTTGGTTTCCAGTTCTCGTCTGCCATTTACTGTTCACCTCCAAGGAGGAATGCGTCGATCTGTGCGACGATCTGTGGGGTTGCGAAGTGCTGCATCCAGATAGCGCCGCCAGGGCAGAACCCTCCGCAGGTACCGCAGCCCTTACACTTGGCTTCGGTGACATGCATGACCGTGCGACCGTCCTTCTCGATGAGCGAGAGGGCGCCGTAGGGGCACTGGTAGACACACATCCCACATCCGGCGCACTTGTCCTCAAGACAGACGGCGAAGTAGGGCTCAAGCTCCACTTCACCCCGGTGGATCGGGATGGATGCTGCGGATGCCGCGCCTTCTGCCTGGGCGACCGTGTCGGGAATATCCTTCGGTCCCTGGCATACACCGGCGAGGTAGACACCTGCCGTGGTGGTGCCGCAGGGGTTCAGTTTCGGGTGGGCCTCAAGGAGCCAGCCGTCCTGCGAGCAGGAGACGCCGAAGAGCCTCCTGGTCTTCTCGGTCTCGGCGGTGGGCTGGATAGCTGCTGCGAGCACAACCATATCGACTTCCATGTCGATCGGCCGTCCGAGCAGTGTGTCCTCTGCGTTGACGTGGAGGTTCTTGGTAACCGGGTCTTCGAGGATGTTTGCAACCCTGCCGCGGATGAACTTTGCACCCTCGTCCTGGATGCGGTAGTAGAACTCCTCGTACATCTTGCCGAAGGACCGGATGTCCATATAGAAGATGTAAGGCACCGCGCCGGGGATCTTCTCGATGACCTGGTGGGCGTGTTTGAGCGAGTACATGCAGCAGAACCGCGAGCAGTACGGCTTGCCGACGCCGGTGTTGTCACGGGAACCTGCACAGAGGACGAACGCGATCTTCTTCGGGGTCTCGCCGTCGCTCGGGCGGATAAGGTGGCCGCCGGTCGGGCCGGACGCGCAGATCAGCCGCTCGAACTCAAGCGAGGTGATGACGTTGTCGTAGTTCTTGTAGCCCCACTCGAACTTCTTCTCGATCGGGAAGATCTCGTATCCCGTGGCAAGGATGACGGTTCCGACCTTGACGGTCATGAGTTCGTCTTTTGCATCGAGATCGATGGCCTTCCTCTCCTCGCCGCATGCCTCGACACAGAGACCGCACTTGACACAGGAATCGAAGTCGACGGTGTAGATCAGTGGTGAGACCTGCGGATGGTAGACGTAGATCGCCTTCATCGGCGCCATACCGAGCTCGAACGGGTTCGGCCTGATGACCGGACAGACTTCAACACAGTCGCCGCATCCGGTACAGCCGCCGCCGATGATGCCGCGGGCTGTGGCTTCTTCCGGAGTGATGACACCGCGTGCCTTCTTCCTGAGGGTCACTTCAAAGTTGCCGATGTATCCCTCGACTTCCTCCACCTCGGTGTAGGTGAGGAGCTCGATGTTCTCGTGCCGGAAGACATCCACCATCTTCGGGGTGAGGATACACTGCGAGCAGTCCAGCGTCGGGAACGTCTTGTCGAGCTGGGACATCCTGCCGCCGATGGTGGGTTCTTTCTCCACGAGGTAGGTCTTGATGCCCGCACTCGCGAGATCGAGCGCCGCCTGCATACCGCCGACGCCGCCGCCGACGACCATTGCCGTCTTCTCCACAGGTACGCTCTTCGGGATGAGGTCCTCGAGGAGGGACGCCTTGGCTACGGCGATCCTGACGGTATCCTTTGCCTTCTCGGTAGCCTCTTCGGGCTGGTGCATGTGCACCCACGAGTTCTGCTCACGGATGTTCGCCATCTCGAACCGGAAGGGGTTTAAGCCGCCCTCCTTTGTCGCGCTACGGAACGTGGGCTCGTGCAGACGGGGTGAACATGCCGCAACGACGATCCCGGTCAGTTTCTGCTCTTTGATGGCCTCCGCGATCTTGTTCTGGCCGGGAGTCGAGCACATGTACTGGTAATCATCGGCGACGATGACGTTCGGGAGCGTTCTTGCGTACTCCATTACCGCCTTGACATCGATCGAGCCCGCGATATTGGTGCCGCAGTGGCACACATAAACGCCAATTCTTGGCTCTTCGTATTTCTTGACTTCTGCCATGTATTTGCACCTCACAGGATCTTCTTCAGGAACGGCTCAACATCGATGGCATGGAGGTCGAGTGCGAGCTCGTCCGGGCTCATGCCCTGTGCTAATCCCAGGAGTTCGTTGTAGTGCAACACCGGAAGCCCCCAGGTGATGCCGAACTTCTCCTCGATCTCGATCTGCCCTCTGTCGTACTGGAGCTGGCAGAACGGACAGACCTCGGTCAGTGCATCAGCACCGACTTCCTGCAGGTTGATCATCTTTTCGTTGGTGATATCGAGCGCATGCGCGAGATCGTAGCCCCGGACACCGCCACCGGCGCCGCAGCACTGCATCTTGTTGCGGTACTGGACGGGTTCGGCTCCGAGGGCCGCGACGAGTTCCTCGATCCACATCGGGTTCTCGGTGTCGCCGAAGTGGCGCTCCTTGCCGGGCTTCATCAGGTGGCAGCCGTAGTGGACGGCGACCTTTGTGCCGGTCAGGGGGCGCGTGACGCTGTCTGCGAGCTTTTTGATGCCCACGATCTTCGGATCGTAGTAGAGCTCGGCGAGGTGCCAGACGTCGACGGTTCCCTTGAACTCCATATCGATCTCTTTGAGCACCTCGTTGACTCCGTCACGGAGTTCATCGTTGTGCTTGAGCTTGTGGTTGACCTCCCAGATCGACTTGTAGCATCCGTTGCAGATCAGGGCGATATCCATCTTCATCTGCTCGGCGAGGACGACGTTTCTTGCTGCCATCGCATACCAGACGTTCAGGTCGATCGACCCGAACGCTCCCGGTGCCGGGCAGCAGCTTGCGCCCTTCAGGGGGAGGAGATCGATGCCGACATTTGCGCTGGTCTTGATCGACGCCGCCTCGATACCGGGGTACCGGTTCGGTGCGATGCACCCGAGGAAG
>Ga0172382_10013926_pt1 | contig 10301 bp, 8 predicted proteins | sample Leawel138RmetaG_FD_122245 | JGI IMG/M metagenome (GOLD analysis project Ga0172382, IMG submission 122245) | Leachate microbial communities from a municipal landfill in Southern Ontario, Canada - Leachate well 138R metaG | ecosystem: Engineered > Solid waste > Landfill > Unclassified | place...
AGCAGTTACTAAGGGGGTCAGTCCTTAAGAGACTTGGAGCACGGCATGGCCACGTTCCAGCAAGGTAGGGCATAAAACCAAGTACTGTCTGGGGGTGCACGGGAGCTACTTCTTAACCTTTTTAACTTTGGTAAGGGGGGCACCTATGCGCTCGTTAGGACATCAAATCGTCGCAGACTTTTATCACTGTGACGGCAGTACCTTGTCTGATGTTGATTTTGTCACGGATGCCATGCTGGAGGCCGCCCGGCGCGCCAACTGCACCATTGTGACGCAAACCTTTCACCACTTTTCTCCTTACGGAGTCAGTGGTGCCGTAATCGTTGCGGAATCTCATCTGGCCATTCATACCTGGCCCGAATATGGTTATGCAGCGGTAGATGTATTCACCTGTGGCGATATCATTCAGCCTGAAGATGCCTTGAATTACCTCAAGGAAGCTTTTGGTGCCGGCCAGGTCTCCACCATGGAGATGAAACGCGGGCAAGTAGACATGATGGGCATTCCCGCCCATGAACTGCGCGTCAAGCCGGTTCTCTGCGCCTGAAAGTATCCGTCACCACAGCGGGCGGGCTCTGAATACCGGAGCCCGCCTTTTCTTTTATCTCATTCTTCCGCAAAATCCACGCGGGGACATACCATTCCGGTCACAATGAGAGGCAATCATGAGCACAGAACTTTGGTATACCGAACGCTATGAAGAACATGGCGCGAGCTTGAGCCTGAAAATCCGCGAAGTACTGCATCGCGAACAAAGTCCGTACCAGACCATAGAAATTTTTGAAACGGAACATTTTGGCACCCTCATGACTCTGGATGGTCTGGTGATGGTCACCGATCGTGACAATTATCTGTACCACGAAATGATGAGCCATCCCGCCCTGTTTACCCACCCCGCACCCAAACGGGTGCTGATTATTGGCGGCGGAGATTGTGGCACCCTCCGGGAAGTACTGCGTCACCCGGAAGTGGAAGAAGCCACGCAGGTCGAACTGGACGAAAGAGTGACCCGGGTTGCCGAACGCTTTTTTCCCGAGTTATGCGAAAAAAACCATGATCCCCGCGCCCACTTTCACTTTACAGATGGCATCGCCTGGATCAAGGAAGCCCCTGCCGGACGTTATGACGTCATCATTGTGGATTCCACGGATCCGGTAGGACCGGCTGCCGGTCTGTTTGCCACCGATTTTTATGCCGCCTGTCACCACGCTCTGGCCGAGCAGGGCGTTCTGGTTGCACAATCTGAATCCCCGCTACTGCATGCTGACCTCATTCGCCAGTGCCAAAGTCGCATGGCAGAGGCAGGCTTTGAAGCGGTGAACAGCGTGTATTTTCCCCAGTTTTGCTACCCCTCCGGCTGGTGGAGCGGCACCTTGGGGCGCAAGGGTCTGAGCATGGACGCGTTTCGCGCTGAAGATGCCAAAGCCTTTACCGGCACTCACTACTACCATGCTGGTATGCAGCAGGCAGCACAGGTAGCCCCGGCTTTCCTGCTCGGCTAAACCTGTCCGGAACTGAACCACTTCATCCTAAAAACGGCAGTTGCCGTGGGTGCTTTTTGCTCCATTGTTCCTTGCCTGTTGTTCTAAGGCGCATCCTGCTGTCAGGAGAGAACTCGCCCTGCGGGCTCAAACAGCTCTCCTGACGGGCGCAGGATTTCGCCAAGAACAACAACGGCTCAAAACAAAAGTCGCTGCAAAGCACCCACGGCAACTGCCGTTTTTAGGTTCATTGGGCAGGCCACCCCGGTCCGATATGGGTGTACCGGGGACAGTAATTCCAGAGATGCAAGGCTGGCGTATCATGTTCCCAAGCCAGGCGGGAAATGCTCCCGGGGTCCAGATGCAAATGATCTCCAAAGCGGAGATCCAAACCCAGCCAGCGCGTCGCCAGGGCGCGCAAAATGTGCCCGTGGGCAAAGCAAAGAACATGCTTGTGCCCTTTTGTATCCCAGTCGTGAAGCAGCCGATCGCAGCGTTTCGTCACCTCTGCCGGGCTTTCTCCCTCCGGCCCGCCACAGCGGAATATGCTCCACTCTGGATTTTCCTTGTGAATTTCCTGGGTAGTCTTGCCCTCATAACGGCCATAGCGCCATTCCATCAAATCATCATGTAATTGCGGATGCGCAAAACCGGCAAGGATGGCCGTGTGATGGGCACGAATCAGCGGGCTGGAATAAATCCCGTCAAAATGCCCCTGATTTTCAAACGCTGCCCAGAGCGCCTCGGCATCTGCTCGCCCTGCGAAGGTCAGACCAATATCCGTGTCCGAGGTATGCTTACCCTGATCCGCCCATTCGGTCATACCATGCCGCACCAGGGTAATGGATTCAATTTGCATGATGGCTCTCCTGTTTTTTGCCAGATACTCTTCAAACTATAGACGCTCCGACAAGGGGCTTGCGCGAATGGTCGTGGGTCGTTATGGTTTAATCAGTTTTTCTGATTTATCTGATCAAGGGGCGCATAATGAACAAGACAGCAATGGAACTGGTCAAGGAAGCCAAGGCAGAAATTCGGGAAATGGATTTACAGCAGGCCCAAGGCAAACACCAGTCGGAAGAAGTGGTTATTATAGATGTTCGCGAAACCCATGAATTTTCTGGTGGCCATATTCCTGGTGCGCACCATATATCCCGGGGCATGCTCGAGTTCAAGGCAGACTCCCATCCGGCCCTCAAGGACAAAGATCGGGAAATCCTGGTTTACTGCAAAACCGGAGGGCGTGCCGCACTGGCCGCCCAACAATTAAAGAAAATGGGTTACACCAATGTTCATTCCATTCAAGGTGGCATGGACGCCTGGGATGACGCCGATCATCCAGTTCACAAGCCCTGAAAACATCAGGGCGGGATTCGCCTGAAACCCAATTCAGCCGCAAATGGATTGGGCGAGCCTCAATCACTGCGGTCATGGGTGTGCCTTGGCAACTTTATTGAGCAGCTGCCCGCCGCTAATGGCTGCCAGCGCGGCGGGGACAGTCGTTTATTATAATCTCCCCCACCATCATTCTTCGCCATAAAATGATGTCCCAATACGTTATAAAGCAACTCATCTTTCGGCGCGAGAATGCGGTGCAGCTTTGAACTTTACCCACTTGTAAAGTGACCAAAACCAGGAAGCTCTCACCCACTACCAAGGAGAACCACATGGTCAAGCGCTTTACCGAAGACAGCGATATCACCCCGGCTTATGGATCCCGGACCATGGATCACCCTATTCCCAAATACCGATTGCCTGATGGAGAAATGTCTGCGCAAACAGCCTACCAGTTGATTCATGATGAGCTTATGCTGGATGGGAACGCCCGCCTCAATCTGGCCACTTTTGTCACCACGTGGATGGAGCCTGAAGCCGAAAAGCTCATGGCTGAAACTTTCGACAAAAACATGATCGACAAGGACGAATATCCACAAACCGCCGAAATCGAAACCCGCTGTGTGAATATGTTGTCCCGTTTGTTCAATGCCAACCCCGAAGAAAAACCCGTAGGCGTCTCGGCCATTGGTTCCAGCGAAGCCGTCATGCTCGCGGGTATGGCGTTGAAATGGCGCTGGCGGAAACGCCGTCAGGATAAAGGCCTGAGCACAGAAAAGCCCAACCTCGTCATGGGCCGCAACGTGCAAGTCGTCTGGGAAAAATTCTGTCGCTATTGGGAAGTGGAACCTCGTTATATTCCCATGCAGGATGATCGATATACCCTTACTTCCGACGAAGTCCTGGCTATGGTGGATGAAAACAGTATTGGTGTCGTCGCCGTACTGGGTACCACTTTTACCGGGGAGTTTGATCCGGTCAAAGAAATCCACGATGCCCTTGTGGCCCATAATCAGCACAGCGGGTTGCAGGTTCCCATTCATGTCGACGCTGCCAGCGGCGGCTTTGTAGCCCCTTTTCTGCAACCCGATTTACACTGGGATTTTCGCCTGCCCAATGTGGTTTCCATCAACACCTCCGGGCACAAGTATGGACTCGTATATCCTGGAGTGGGCTGGGCGCTGTGGCGGGGTGAAGAGCATCTCCCGGAAGATTTGGTATTCCATGTCAATTATTTGGGCGGTGACATGCCCACTTTTACCCTCAATTTTTCCCGCCCGGGCAACCAGATTGTCGGACAGTATTACAATCTGCTGCGTCTTGGGCGGGAAGGTTACACGCGAATCATGTCGAATTTACGGGATACCGCCCTTTGGCTTTCTGGCGAAATGGCCAAAATAGGGTCGTTCAGCCTCTTGAGTGATGGCAGCGCCATTCCGGTATTTGCCGTAAGACTCAAAAAAGCCAAATCCTACAGTGTATTTGATGTATCCGAACGGCTGCGTATTCGGGGTTGGCAGGTTCCTGCTTACACCCTACCGGAAAATGCCGGTGGAATCGCCGTATTACGGCTAGTCATTCGAGAAGGATTTTCACGAGATATGGCGGGTCTGCTTTTACAGGATATCAAGAACGTGATTGCTGAACTCGAAGCAGCCCCGCCCGCCGCCAAAAAATCAGATGATCAACACTTTCATCACAATTAGCTCATTCTTCGCCTTCTTCTTCATCTACCGTTCCATTTTCCTTGAAGGCTGATGGATCCAGGTGATAGCGTCTTAACAAACGATAAAATTCGGTGCGGTTGCGCTGCGCCAACTGAGCCGCCTGACTCACATTTCCCCGGGTCATGCGCATGATCTGAATAAGATAGTTCATTTCGAAACGCCCTTTGGCATCGGCCAGGGGCATGACTTCGCCCTCTTTGTCGCGCAGGGCGTGGCGAATCAGGGGCGCACCAATACGTGGTGTGGTGGATAAAACCACCGCCTGCTCAATGACATTGGCTAACTGCCGGACGTTTCCTGGCCAGGGCGCCGCCACCAGGAGCTCCATCGCCTCCGGAGCAATACCGCGCACATCCTTGCGGTTTTTAGCGGCGGTATCGCGCAGAAAAAACTCTGCCAGCAAGGGAATATCCTCAGGGCGTTCGGCCAGGGCGGGCAATTCCAGCGTCACCACGCAAAGACGATAATACAAGTCGTCGCGAAAACGCCGTTCAGCCATTTCTTTTTCCAGATCACGATGGCTGGCGGAGATGATGCGGACATCGACGGCGATGCTTTCTGTCGACCCTACCGGGCGAATCATGCGTTCTTGCAGAGCCCGTAATAATTTGACCTGCAGGGAAAGCGGCATATCACCAATTTCGTCCAAAAACAGGGTGCCCTTTTCCGCTGCCTGGAATAATCCCTGATGATTATTGGCCGCCCCGGTAAAAGCGCCTTTCTTGTGACCAAAAAGCTCTGACTCCAGCAACTGCTCCGGAAATGCCGCACAATTCAGGGCAATAAATGGCTGCGCACGCCGTGGACTGGCCTGATGAATCGCCTGCGCCAGCAACTCTTTGCCCGTACCGCTGGCACCGTGCACAAAAACGCTGGCATCGGAGGCCGCTACCAGGCGTGCCTGATCCAGCACCGCCTGCATTTTAGGGCTACGGGTCAAAATTCTATCCCAACTGGTATCCTTGCCCTTTTTTCCGGAAGATGGGGCTACGGCTGCGGTCAAACTAAAAGCGCGCTCAACCTGGGCCATCAGATCTTTACCATCAAAGGGCTTGGTCAAAAAGGCAAAAACCCCCTGATTGGCGGCCAGCAAGGCATCGGGTATGGAACCGTGGGCTGTCAAAATGATGACGGGCAAGGTGGGATACTCCCGACGAATGGCATCCAGCAGGGCCATGCCATCCATCTGGTCCATTTTAAGGTCGGTAATCACCAGCCCCGGATGCTCCATGGCCAACAGCGCCAGAGCTTCATTACCATTAGCCGCCGTACTGATGTTATATCCTGCCGTTTTCATGCGCAGCGACAACAGGCGCAGCAAATCTGCGTCGTCGTCTACCAGCAGGATTTTACCTTTATCTGCCATGATTCAGTGTCCCTGCGGGAAGCGGGCGTTTTTCTCTATTTGTACCAATTCGTTCAGTTTACGACGTAATTCGGCTTCATGCTGCTGCGACTGGAGAAGACGATTTTGCAAGTCGTTCACCTTGTTTTCCAGCTTTTGGTATCCGGGATCTCCTGCCCTTGCATCGGCCAACTGTTTACTCAGAACAGCTGCTTCGGCTTTTTCGGAAATGCAGGGTGCAGTCACCGGGGTCACTTTTTCCAGTTCGGCTATTTGTGCCTTGAGGGTTGCCAGCTCACTGGTTTTAATAATCTGTTCCCCCGGTTTGAGCAGTACGGCGTTAGACGGAAGAGCTGGGACCGGGGTGCTGGCGCATCCCGTCAGTATCAGCGGAATGATGAGCATGGGAAGCATCCTGCCCAGCAAGGGGTAAGCGCAACCTAAACCAGGCACCTGGTGTTTTTTTATCCTGCAATTCAAGACTTCCCCCATAACTCAACACATATTCCCTGGCAATGGCCAAACCGAGACCACTACCTTCTATTTTTCCGGAATCCGAAGCTTCGCCGCGATACAAAATATCAAAAATCTTTTCCCGCTCATCGGGATCCACTCCAGGACCCTCATCCTGAACGTCCAACACCGCATCTTCGTCCTGTACTTGCAAATCCACCCGTATGGTAGCGTTTTGAGGAGAAAATTTCACGGCATTTGACAACAAATTATCACAAATAGTGCGGAGTCGATCTGCATGTCCGCGAATACGCACCTCCTCAAGCCGGGTTTCCAGGTGCAATGCATTACTTCTTAGGCTGGGCTTATAACTCAGCAGCAGATCCTCTACCACATGCGTCAAAGATAACTCCTGCACCATCCCTGCCCCCACAGGCCCCTCCGCCAGACTAAAGCGCAACAAATCTTCTATGAGGCGCTGCAAGCGTAAGCTGTTATCCCCTACAATCTGTACAATTTCCTGCTGCTCAGCACTGAGATTCTGGCCGAGATCATCCTGCAACAACTCTGATCCTTCGCGAATGGCTGTGAGAGGCGTTTTCAGCTCGTGGGAAAGCTGACGCAGAAAATGCAGCTTGGCCGCTTCCAGAGCGTTCAGACGGTTCCGCAACCATTCCAGGCGATCTCCCAAACTGGCTATGTCGCGCGGACCTTTGACCGTTATGGGTGTTTCCAGATCACCTGCACCCAGCCCGGACACCGCTTGGTCCAGACGCCGCACCGGTCGGGTAATGAGAATAATGAACACAATAGCTACCGCGACTGACAGGGGTAAAACCAGAAGCACCTCAAAAATGGTCAGCCGTTTAATGGCCAACGCACGCGTGCCCAGTTTACCGACCTCTGTACTGATTCCTTCATTCACATCACTTTGCAGACTTTGGGCCTCCCCGCTGGCCCGGCTGAAATCACCTGCCAGAGCACTCCGGTTGCCCTCCAGGGAAACCAGGGGTAATAGCTGACGGGCACGGGATAGATTCTCAGCCAGATGATGCAGCCGCTCCAGGTCGACCGGCGAGGGGCCTGCCGCCGCAAACTGGGTACTGGCTTTTTGGTACTCGCTAAAGCTCTGATCATACAAAACCAGTAATGCCTGATCCTGCAGTACAGTGTATTGCAGACCATAACGCTCCATGGAACGCACTGCGTTATTCATGCGATTGGCCGCATCACTCATGGCCACTGCCCGGAGAATACTGACCTGCCCCTGTTCGGCAAAATGCGCGATGGAAAGCGTCACGCTGACAATGACCAATACCAGTGGCACGATGGCCAGACCGAAGCCAAACACGACCAGCTTGGAAATGGAACTTGGACGAAGAACCATGAAGCTTTGCACTCCCAAAAATACCCAGGCTCCAGCGTAAATTCGCCGGAAACAAATCGCAAGAATATCAGATAACCTTAATATACTTTAATAATATCGCTCTATTAACCAGCAAAACATTAGAATTACAAACTACTGTGGAGATCGAATACGATCTTGCCATAAAAAAGTGAGGAAGCGTTCCCACCCGTAATCCTCAAACGCCGCAAAATTCCAAAAATAACTTTAATTATCAGGAGAATTTCATGCGACGAGCCCCCATCCATCCGCTTATCGGCGCGGTCTTGCTGGCACTGGCCAACAGCTCCGGGGCAACAACCCCGATAACCATTAACATTAACCTACCAGGATATGGATTCATGGCGGACTCTGCAGATGGCGCCCTGAATGCCTCGGCCAATGCGCGTGATAATGCCCATCTGGCAAGCAATACCGCGAAGATTTTGCAGAACATCCCCGGAGGTTCTGTTTCCGCCGCAGGCGGAGTATCCGGATTGCCAGTTTTAAACGGCTTGAGTGACAATCAGCTGCTCTTGCAGGTTAACGGATTCAGCACTCCCAATGCCTGTGCCAATCATATGAACCCACCACTTTCGTACCTTCCGCCAGCTGCCATTGGTCAGATAACCATCTATCCCACGGTGGTTCCGGTAAGTGTGGGGGGCAACGCTATTGGTGGGGCCGTCATCGTCAAATCTCCGCAACCAATTTTTGCAAAGACCGGCAGCCATTTTGTGAGTGGCGGCAGCGTAGGCGGATTTTATCAAAGTAATGGCCATATTTACGGAACGCATCTGAATGCCGCTGCGGCTACCCGGCACTTCAGCATTAATTATAGCGGCTCCTATGTACATGGCGGCAACTACACCGCAGCAAAAGCTTTCAAGCCTGTAACCTACGGCATTCCCGGCGATGTGGTAGCTTCATCCCTGTATGAGGCAGTATACCAGAATCTCAATGCTGCCTACCGCTGGAAACAGCAGGTGTTGGAACTGGGCGTGCAATATCAGAGCATTCCCTACCAAGGATTTCCCAGTGCCCGCATGGATATGACCGGAAATCACAGTACCCGCCTTAACCTCCATTACCAGAGCCAATTTCAATGGGGTAAATTGGAATTACAGGCTTACAATCAGGTAGTTCAACACAACATGAACTTCCTTGCAGATAAAAACCTGGGCGCCATGATGGGCATGCCAATGAACACCCAGGGCGTGAATAACGGCGTAAAGGGCAAAATTGCTGTGCCTCTGGACACACGCAATCGCCTGGAATTCGGTGCCAGTTACAACCATGAACATCTGAACGACTGGTGGCCCCCAGCAACCAGTAAAATGAGCATGATGGGCCCCAATACTTATATAAATATCGACAATGGCAGAAGGGATCGCTATGCCGCTTTCGCCGACCTGAAAACGCAATGGGATCCACAATGGAACAGTGATCTTGGCCTGCGGCTGGAAGATGTGCGCATGAACTCCGGCCCGGTGCAAGGTTACAATGCCATGATGTATGGAAACCCGGACAACCCGCAAAGCCTGCCGGGGACATTCAACCGGAGTGATCGCCAGCGCCAGTACACCAACTGGAATTTTTCGGCCATCGTGCACTACCAGCCCGATAAACACAGTAGCTATACCCTGGGACTGGCGCGTAAAGCCCAAGCCCCCAGCCTTTACGAACTCTACCCCTGGTCCAGCAATGCCATGGCCATGAATATGATCAGCTGGTTCAACGATGGTAATGGTTATATTGGTAATCTCAACTTGAAACCAGAAACAGCCAACACGGTCAGTCTGGCTGCCAATTTCCATGGCTCAGATCCACAAATCTGGCACGTGCAAATTCAGCCTTACTTTACCTACCTTCATAATTATATTGGTGCGGTCCGCTGTCCGACCAGCCTGGGAGGAGCCTGCACAGCGGCGAATCTGCACGCGGAAAGCGGTTTTGTCTATTTGCAATTTGCCAATCAAACCGCCGAAATATGGGGTATCAATATGGATAGCTCTGCCCGTCTGGCACAAACCCGGCGTTATGGAACATTTACAATGTCGGCAAAAGCCGCCTATGTGCGCGGGGATAACTTGAGCAACCATACGCCCCTCTACCACATGATGCCCTTAAACTTGCGACTTGCCTTGCATCAAAACTGGGGAGCATGGCGCAACACCATCGAAGAACAGCTGGTTGCCGCAAAAAACCAGGTAGACGCGCTGCGTAATGAACCGCAAACAGCTGGCTATGGCTTATTGAATCTGCGCACCGCATATCGGCAGGGCCACTGGCAGGCCAGCCTGGAACTCGCGAATCTCTTGAACCAGTTTTATGAACAACCACTTGGAGGGCTTTATCTGGGCCAGCGCCCCATGACTTATGGCACAGCACTACCTGGTTCAGGACGTTCTGTGAACATGAGCCTGCAATATCAATTTTGATATTTTATCCTGAAAACGGCAGTTGCCGTGGGTGCTTTGCAGCGACTTTTGTTTCGAGCCGTTGTTGTTCTTGGCGAAATCCAGCGCCCGTCAGGAGAGCTGTTTGAGCCCGTAGGGCGAGTTCTCTCCTGACAG
>Ga0172382_10013929_pt1 | contig 10298 bp, 10 predicted proteins | sample Leawel138RmetaG_FD_122245 | JGI IMG/M metagenome (GOLD analysis project Ga0172382, IMG submission 122245) | Leachate microbial communities from a municipal landfill in Southern Ontario, Canada - Leachate well 138R metaG | ecosystem: Engineered > Solid waste > Landfill > Unclassified | place...
GACCCCATCACTATGCGCCGCTTGGCACCAAAAAACTGCATGGAGCCAAGTTTTTGACATCGCGCAGCGATGGCCCCGCAGGGGTTGCCGCCATGGATGGTGGCAACAATAGAAAAACCCGGCGCATGGCCGGGTTTTCAAGGTCGGGCAAGGTGGTGCTTTTCAGAAATCCTCAACCGCCATCGCCATCAAGTTGTCGGCACCACTGAGGATCGCGGCGGCGTGCGAGTGGGTGCGTGGCAGGATGCGCTGGAAGTAGAAGCGTGCGGTGTCGCGTTTGGCGCGCTTGAAGGCTTCGGGCTGGTTGCCAGCATCGGCGGCGGCGACGCTGCGCGCCCACCAGTAGGCCAGCACCACGTAGCCGGAATAGAACAGGTAATCGACCGAGGCGGCGCCGATTTCCTCCGGGTTCTGGCCGGCACGCTTGCCGATTTCCAGGGTCAGTTGCTGCCAGTCCTGCGCCGACTTGGCCAGTGGTGCGATGAATTCGGTCATCGCCGGGTTCTGCGTATGCGCGGTGCAGAACTCCACGATCATCGTCAGGAAATGCTTGAGCCCGACGCCTTGGGTCTGGAGCGTCTTGCGGCCGAGCAGGTCGAGCGCCTGGATGCCGGTGGTGCCCTCGTAGATCGTGGTGATGCGGGTATCGCGCACGATCTGTTCCATGCCCCATTCGCGGATATAGCCGTGGCCGCCGAAGCATTGCAGCGCGTGGCTGGTGGCCTCGACCGCCCATTCGGTCAGGCAGGCCTTGATGATCGGGGTCAGGAAGGAGAGCAGTTCATCGGCGTGCTGGCGGGTGGCGGCATCGTCGCTGCGCTCGATCACGTCCAGCAGGCTGGCACCGTGCAGCGCCAGTGCGCGTGAACCTTCGGACAGCGCCTTGCAGGTCAGCAGCATGCGCCGCACGTCCGGATGCACGATGATCGGATCGGCCGGCTTGTCCGGTGTCTTGGGGCCGGTGGGCGAGCGCATCTGCAGGCGGTCTTTCGCGTACGCCAGCGCGTTCTGGTAGGCGCGGTCCATCAGGCCCAGGCCCTGCAGGCCGACGCCGAGGCGGGCCGAATTCATCATCGTGAACATGGCCGCCAGGCCACGGTTGGGTTCACCGATCAGCCAGCCTTGCGCGCCATCGAAGTTCATCACGCAGGTAGCCGAGCCGTGGATGCCCATCTTGTGCTCGATGCTGCCGCAGCGCACCGCGTTGCGTTCGCCCTGTACGCCGTCGCGGCCGACCTTGAACTTGGGCACGATGAACAGCGAAATGCCCTTGGTGCCGGCCGGTGCATCGGGCAGACGCGCCAGCACCAGATGGATGATGTTGTCGGTCAGATCGTGCTCGCCGCCGGTGATGAAGATCTTGGTGCCGGTGACCGCGTGGCTGCCGTCGGCCTGCGGTTCGGCACGGGTTTTCAGCATGCCCAGATCCGAACCTGCGTGCGGTTCGGTCAGGCACATGGTGCCGGTGTAGCGGCCTTCGACAATCGGGCGCAAGAAGGCTTCGCGCTGCCATTCCTCGCCGTGGTGCTTGAGCGCCTCGGTGGCGCCGTGCGAAAGCAGCGGGTAGTTGCCCCAGGAAAGATTGGCCGCGTCGACCATTTCCTTGATCGCCGAACCGATGGTTTCTGGAAGATTCTGTCCGCCCCAGGCTTCCGGTGCGGTGAGCCCGCCCCAGCCGTTTTCGACCCACTGCTCGTAGGCGGCTTTGAAGCCTTGCGGGGTGCGCACGCTGCCGTCGGCCGGATCGAAATGGCAGCCTTCGGCATCGGCGCTCTGGTGCAGCGGCGCCAGCACTTCCTCGACGAAGCGCGCGCCTTCTTCCAGCACCGCGTCGACCAGTTCGGCGGTGACGTCCTGGCTGCCGGGCAGGCGGGCGTAGAGGGCGGGCAGTTCGAGCACATCGTGCAGCGCGAAGCGCAGGTCGCGCAGCGGGGCGGAATAGGCGTTCATCGGGTTCCTCGGATCGGTTGAAAGGTCAGCGCATCACGCCTGACAGGCCCGGCACCGGCCACAGCTGGCCTTCAAAGGTGAAATCGTCGCGGCGCTTGTCCGGCTCGCTGCTTTCCAGCGTGCCGCGCAGCTCGTAACGCACGCTGCGGCCGTCATCGAGCGCGGCCCTGACGCGCGCTGCGGCTTCGCTGGAGGGTTGCAGTTGCAACTCTTCCACCTCGGCATTGAACGGGCCGATCGCCACCGGCGGCACCAGCTGCATGCCGCCGGCCTCAATGCCGTCCACCAGCAGCTGCGCCGACACGTTCGAGACGGTGTGCGGCACATTGCTGAAACTCTGGATGCGCAACTGGATCAGCCAGCTGCCGTCGGCCTGCAGCACCAGTTCCTGCACGCTGGCATTGGGCGCGAACACGCGCTTGCGCGGGCCGTTGCTGCAGGCTGCCAGCAACAGCACCAGGCACAAGCCCATGACAATCAAAGGAAAGGCGGTTTGCCGCTTCATCGTTCCATTCCCCCGCGTACGGATGTGGTCGCGGGATGATAGCGGCAAGCGGCGGCAGGATGACTGCGTGCGGTGCATCCAGACAGTAGGTCAGCTTGGCTTTCCAGCCGACTTCAGACCTGAATGCGTTGCCGTCAACCTGGCGTCACTGCTTGTCTGACAGCGCCTGCGCTCTTGCGTCATTCGCCCTCAACTGCTCGCCGGCACAGCATCTGCGGCCCAGTGTGGAATCTGTGTCAGGAGGAAGCGCGGGCGACCATTGCCAATCTGCGTTCGCATAGCCTCAACGCGCACACGCTGGTGCAGGTGGTCGTTGAGTATTTCAACGTTGCCCACTTGGGGCGAAATTTTGCCGCGCACGATTTCGTTGCTGCCTGACAGCTTGAACTCGAAGCTGCGCGCCACCGGCAACACGCCGACGAATTCGCCCTCTAGCGTTTCCAGACTTTCGTGCAGGTTGTCGGCGGCCAGACGCTCCAGACTGCGCCGCACCTGTCCAGGGTCAGAGAAGCGCATGGCCTTGTCGCCGTATTGCAGGGTGCAGATGGCTTCGTTGTCGGCCAGCACGCGCAGGAAACCACGTACCTTCTCCAACGCGCGAGGGTCGGTTTCCGAGGCGATGTCGGCCAGTTCGTCATCCTGTCCCAGCGTGGCTTGTAACAGGCTCTGGGTGCGATCCAGCGCGACGGCGACGGCGCTTTCATCATCCAGCAGTTCCTGCGCGCGGTATTCCTCCAGGTCGAAACCAAACGAACCGATAGCGGTGTTGGTGATCAACAACTGGTTCTGGTCACGGTTGGGGATCGGGCCCATCGCCGCCAAAGGTGCGGACAAGGATGCAGCCACGGTCGCCACCGTGTCGGTGAAACTGCTCACGGCCTTCATGCCGAAGTCGGCAAAGATGCCGTGACTGTCGATCACCGGCAGGCCGTTGAAGGTCAGGCGGGCACGGGCAGGACTGCGCCCGTCCGCAGGCAAAGCCGCCAGTTCGGCTTCGATGTTACGTAGCCGCGCTTCATCGCTCATCCGGGTCAGGAGCGCTGTGGTGGGCGTTTTTGGCAGCATCCGCTTAACGGTTTCGCGCTCGGCCAGCAGGAAGTTGCGTTGGTCTGTGTTCATGGCTGCGCCCCCAAAGCGTCTTGCTGATTCAAATACTCGGTGGCCTGCTGGTCGTGTGCCGGGTTCAAGTCGACTTCAAGATACCCTTTCCAGGCCTGATTGCGGCGGTGCGACCACATGCTGTACCAGTAGGCACTGCGTTCGACCAGCTCATTGGCAGGCAGGTTCAGGTCAACGAAGTAGCTGTCCACTTGGAAAGCCCGCTTGGCCGCTTGATTGTCCAGCGCGGCAATTTGCTGTTGTGTTGGCGTAAAACCGGCAGGTGGATTCAGGAATGTGACCACATCCATGTCCTGCGGTGGGCGGTTTTCCAGCATTTCCACCTGCTCCAGAAAACTTCCGTCGAGCCATTGGAAGCCATCGGTCAGGCCCATGCCGTGCAAGGTTGCGCGATAGACCAGCCAGCCGCGCAGGACTTGCCGGCGCTGCGGCAAGGTGGCGAAGCGCACCACCACATCCGTCAGCACCACGCGGTACGGCGAACGCTCGACACTGGTCGGGTTCAGCACGTCGATGGGTGGCAGTAAGCCATGCGGATTCCAAGCGGGGATGGCGACGGTGCTCATGCGACGGTTTCCATGGGTTCGGGTTCTTCGGTTTTCACCGGCATCCTGCCGGTGAGCAGATCTTGCACCAGGTCGAACTTCTGAGATTTCAACCCGCTCAACATAGCCCCTTCCGAGGGTAACTGCCGCAGTGCATCCGCTCCAGTGCGTAGCGGGTGAGCAGTAGGTTGAAGTCGAGCTTTTCGGCGCGGGCCTTGTTGAGCAGTCGGGCGCGAACCGACGCGGCGATGTTGCGCCCGCTCTTGTCGGGCGCTGACCCGCGACGAAGTACGCGAGCTGGAAGACAGGCCGGCGATGGGCGGCAATGCCAGCGTGCTGACTGTGCAAAGCGCCATGACCACGCTGGACAGTATCGGCACCGCGTCCGATGCGGAACGAGCCCGTGCGGCGCTTCAGGGCTTCCTGGGCGCTGCCTGATCGCAGAGGCTTGCCGGCACCCAGGTACGCCACCCGATGCCCGGCCACTGCGCCGGGCTTTTTCTGGGGTGCGGGTCGCTGGTGCATCCTCTCAACGTTCGCTCAACGCTTTTGAGGGGCTACGAAGGGGCTTCCGCCTGCTGTGCGGTCTGATCCGCCTGGACGATGCCACGGCAATGACGGTGTAATGCCACGGCAGTACCGGGCGAGAGTCGGACGCCACACAGATGCGCAGTGACGCCGCCGTGCGTACTCACTGAGGACTCACGGAGTGCACATGTGCAGATGCGACGGCAACAGGGAACTTCGCCTTGACTGCCGTTATAGCGTGGTACAAATGGGCACCAAACGGTGCACCAAGTGCGGGATTCGCGAAAACGGAGAGGCGATCCGACATGTCATGCGAATCGCTGAAAGCGTTACGGGGTAAGGCTTTGGGGATGGTGGCCAAGGACGGAATCGAACCGCCGACACGGGGATTTTCAATCCCCTGCTCTACCAACTGAGCTACTTGGCCTTGCTGCCGGAACAACCGTGGTGGCTGCCGGCCCGCGCGGTGGCGGGAAGCAGGCTATTAGATCGGTTCGGCCAGAAAAGGTCAAGCCTTGGTGGCGAGGCTGCTGTGTCCAATCGCTGTGGGCCTTTGTTCCGGCGATGAGCGACCCCGCCAGACAGCGAGGAGTTGCACTTGGGAAGCCTCAGGTCAAGTCTTTCAACGTCATCCCGGCGGCTTGTTCAGGCGTTCCTTGGGAGGCCTGCCAATGCACCAAGATCAGCGGAGCAAGCCCTTGGGGTGGGCTTTGCTGGGATCTGACTTGCCAGCGATCAGGCGGCGGGGTTGCAGGGAAAACCTCATCGCGGGCAAGTCCTGCCGCAAGCGCAACAAGCTGGGCAAAGCAACGCCCAACGCGGGGCAGGGCGAATCCTGTCATGCAAGCCAGGTGGCTGCATGCTGATTGGCGTTCGAGGAGCACCGTTCAAATGCCTGCTCACGCCTGGCGGAGAGCAGCTTCATGCAGCTGGTGTATTGGGTCTAATCAGTTGCAACTTTGTAAAAGTTTGAGCCGAGTCACTGTTTCTCTCGATTTCACACGAGCTTGTGATAAAGTCCGCCCCGCTGGAAGGGATCGAATTAACCCTGAAGGCATGGCTGAAGTTGGCTTAGATGGAGCTGGGTGGCGTCAGAACAGGCATTGCCGGCTCTGACCCAACCTGGAAGCTATTCAGAAACAGGGGGCGTCAAATGTCACCGATGTTGCAAACAGCAATCGGCGGCGCGGGCACGTTTGTGCTGGCAGTGATTTTCATTGTGCTGCTGTTGCCGCATGCCGGGCGATTGGGTCTGGTGGATCATCCCGCTGGTCGTAAAGCACACGCACAGTCAACTCCGGTAATCGGCGGTCTGGCCATGTTGCTGGCCTGTGCGCTGACGTTCGTGCTGCTGCCTGGCGATCCTGGCCGGGCTTCGATCGGGTTTGGATTGGCCGCGATCCTGATCACCGTGGTAGGCGCGGTTGATGACCGGTACGACATCCCCTGGCATCAGCGCATCGTGGCCCAGATCATTGCTGCGCTCATCATGATCTATGTGGGCGGAATCCGAATCGAACAGGTCGGCAACGTGTTCGGGTTCGGATCATTCGATCTGGGTGTGCTCTCGGTGCCGTTCACGGTGTTCGCCACGGTGGGCATCATCAACGCGGTCAACATGATCGATGGCGAGGACGGTTTGGCCGGTTCCTTGGTGCTGGCGGCGCTCGCCATGATGGGAGCAGCAGCGCTCTATTCCGGCAACGACACCGTGTTCTTGCGGATCGGGTTCATCATGGGTGCCGTGGCGGGCTTTCTGCTCTTCAACATGCGCCTGCCTGGGCGTGCGCAGGCACGGATCTTCATGGGCAATGCCGGCAGTGCACTGCTCGGACTCACCATCGCCTGCTTCGCCTTCCGTTTGACTCAAAATCCCGGCCACCCGGTCGGGCCGATCCTGGCGCTCTGGCTCATCCCGATTCCGATCATGGATTGCCTGGTGTTGATGGTGCGCCGGATCCGGTCGGGGCGTTCGCCCGCAGCCGCCGACCGTGGACATATCCACCATTTGATGCGCCAGGGCGGCTTCAGTGTTTCCGCTACCGTTTTCACCCTGGTTGGATTCAGTCTTGCTACTGGCCTGTTGGCGGCCGTGGCCCTGTTGCTGCATGTGCCACAACTGCTGCTGGCGCTGGCTTTCGTGCTGATGTCCCTGGGCTATTACTGGTTGACCTCGCGCACGGACCGGGCAGTGGCGTTCTTCAGCCATCTGCGCTGGCCGCGCAAGACACAGGTTGAGTGCCGAATGGCGGATACGGATAAAGCGCAATCCTGATTGCACGTACAGGCAGCGGGCGGGCAGATGCAATCAGGATGCAACGGTGCACAGGCAGATTGATCCGGTAATGACCTCACTGACGACAGGCATGGCTTGCCAAATCCGCACCTGGTCGCTAGCCTGCGCTGGCCGTTCAATCATTGAACACCCTGGTCCGGCGAGCATGTCCAACGACGAACTCGATATCGCCATCATGCGCCGGCTTGCCGATCATCCACAGGCAAGCCAGCGTGAATTGGCACGTGAGACAGGCGTGTCGCTGGGGAAGATCAACTACGTGCTTCGCGCATTGATCGACAAAGGCTGGGTCAAGGCCGGGAGCTTTGCCCGCAACCCGGAAAAGCTCGGCTACGCCTACCTGCTGACACCACGCGGCATCGAGGCCAAGGCCCGAATGACGCGCGCCTTTCTCGCCCGCAAGGTGCATGAATACGACCGCTTGCGCGCCGAGATCGAAGCTCTTCGAAGCGAGCTTGATGCCCCTCGGGACACCTCTTCACCGGAGCAGATGTAATGCGTGGAGGGGAGGGGGGCTTGCGATGGTTCTGCGTGCACACAAAAGCCCGTGCCGAAGCGCAGGCGCTGGAGCACCTGTCACGCCAGCAGTTCGCATGTTTCCTGCCACGCATCCGCCAGATGGCATCGGGAATACGCAAGCGCGAGTCAAAAGCCCGGGTGGAGCCACTTTTCCCGCGTTACCTGTTCCTGCAAGCCGACCCGCTGGCGCAGGACCTTGCGCCGGTTCGATCCACTCGCGGTGTACTTGGGCTGGTTCGTTTTGCCGATCAGCTGGCGCAGGTGCCTGACGACATCATCGGCCGTCTGAAGCAGGACACCGGCCCGGATGGCGTAATCGAACCCATGCCACCGAGTTTTCAACCAGGTGATGGGGTGGGCATCGTTGACGGCCCGTTGGCGGGTTTGCGCGGTGCTTATGCCCATGACAATGGTCAACAACGTGCCATCGTGCTTCTGCACCTGCTGGGTGCCGAGCAGCGCGTGGCGGTGCCGCTGGAATTTTTGCAACCTCTCGGAGCAATGCCTGCCGGCTGACGTAGCGCAGGTGCTCGGTTTACAACCAGATAATGCGGGCTTGCGGAAATGCCCTTTGCAATCGCAGGGCGGTAGCGTGCCAGATTGCAGCCTGGCGCCCGACCTGTCACCGGGTCACGCCAACAGCCCTTCCATACCTCACTTCATCCTCAAACTGCCAACCCAATGACGCTCACCATTCCTGATCCCCAGACCACCCGCATTGCCATCGTAGGGCTGGGCTATGTCGGCCTGCCACTGGCGGTGGAGTTCGGCAAGCAGTACGACACCATCGGATTCGATATCAACACCGCCCGAATCCAGGAGCTGCGCGCCGGCCATGACAGCACCCTGGAAGTGGAGCCGGAATTGCTTGCCCAGGCCGCGCGCCTCAGCTTTTCCAGCGAACCTGATGGCATTGCCGACTGCAACGTTTACATCGTCACCGTGCCTACGCCCATCGACAACGCTCGACGTCCGGATCTGACTCCGCTGCGTAAGGCCAGCGAGTCCCTTGGCAAAGTGCTCCGGCCCGGTGATACGGTGATCTACGAGAGCACCGTGTTTCCCGGGTGCACCGAGGAGATATGCGTACCGATTTTGGAGCAGGCGAGTGGTTTGACCTTCAACAAGGATTTCTTTGTTGGCTACAGTCCGGAACGTATCAACCCGGGTGACAAGGAACACCGGGTCACCAACATCCTCAAGGTGACTTCTGGTTCCACTCCGGAAGCGGCGGATTTTGTCGATGCCTTGTATGCCAGCATCATCAATGCAGGTACCCACAAGGCCCGCAGCATCAAGGTCGCTGAAGCCGCCAAGGTCATCGAGAACACCCAGCGTGACCTGAATATCGCACTGGTCAATGATCTCGCCATCCTGTTCAACAAGCTCGGCATTGATACCCTGGAGGTGCTGGAGGCTGCTGGTACCAAGTGGAACTTCCTGCCATTCCGTCCTGGTCTTGTCGGTGGCCATTGCATCAGCGTGGATCCGTACTACCTCACCCACAAGGCGCAGGAAGTTGGCCACCATCCGGACGTGATCCTTGCTGGTCGGCGCACCAACGACGGCATGGGCGGCTACGTGGCCGACCAGACCATCAAGCTGATGCTGCGCAAGGGAATCAACCCGGTAGGGGCACGTATTCTTGTGCTCGGGCTGGCCTTCAAGGAAAACTGCCCGGATCTGCGCAATACTCGAGTGGTGGATATTATCGAGGCTCTGCGTGGCTACAATACCAGCGTGGATATCCACGACCCATGGGTCAGTGCCGAGCAAGCCCTTCAAGAATATGGCATGAATCTGATTCAGCCACAGCCCGAAAGCTACGATGCCGTCGTCGTTGCTGTTGGGCACGACCAGTTTCGTGCTCTCGGTGGTGAAGGTATTAGGGCATTCGGCAAGCCCGACTCCATCGTGTACGACGTGAAATATGTGTTGCCTATCGACGTGGTGGATGGGCGCCTGTGATCCGAACCGGTACTGGAGTGTTTGAATGAAAGTCACTATTTTCGGTACGGGCTACGTTGGCCTCGTCACCGGAACATGTCTGGCCGATGTTGGCCATGTCGTTACGTGCGTGGATATTGATCAGGCCAAGGTCGATGGGCTCAATAGAGGCGTCATCCCCATCTACGAGCCAGGCTTGGAGTCCATGGTCAAAGCCAACCATGCCGATGAGCGCCTGCATTTCACCACTGCCGCTGTCGACGCGGTCAAGGATGGTGGCATTGTCTTCATTGCCGTGGGAACGCCGCCCGACGAAGACGGCAGTGCCGATCTGCAATACGTGCTTGCTGTGGCGCGCAACATTGGCAGGCATGTGCAGAAGCCGGTTCTCGTTGTCAACAAGTCCACCGTGCCGGTTGGCACCGCCGACAAAGTCCGCGCCGCGATCGCCGAGGAACTGACCGCACGCGGCACCGACATCGCCTTCAGCGTGGTATCCAATCCGGAATTCCTGAAGGAAGGCGATGCCATCAACGATTGCATGCGCCCGGACCGCATCGTCATCGGCAGTGATGACGAGCAGGCGATCAAGACCTTGCGCCAGCTCTATGCTCCCTTCAATCGCAACCACGACCGCATCGTCCCCATGGACGTGCGCTCGGCCGAGCTGACCAAGTACGCCGCCAACGCCATGCTGGCGACCAAAATCAGCTTCATGAACGAGATCGCGAACATCGCCGAACGTGTCGGCGCCGACGTGGAAAACGTGCGTCAGGGCATCGGCTCGGACCCGCGCATCGGCTGGCACTTCATCTATCCCGGTGCCGGCTACGGCGGCTCCTGCTTCCCCAAGGACGTGCAGGCGCTCACCCGCACCGCCCAGCAATGC
>Ga0172382_10013931_pt1 | contig 10295 bp, 8 predicted proteins | sample Leawel138RmetaG_FD_122245 | JGI IMG/M metagenome (GOLD analysis project Ga0172382, IMG submission 122245) | Leachate microbial communities from a municipal landfill in Southern Ontario, Canada - Leachate well 138R metaG | ecosystem: Engineered > Solid waste > Landfill > Unclassified | place...
ATTAAACCCTGCTGAGCCTAATCAGTGGGAAATATCCAATCCAGGCGGGTGACAGAAAACCCATAGAGCTGGTTTTTATCCAGCGTTAAAAGTTCGGCCAGGACGTCGTAAAGCGATGGACTGGCCAAGCTTTTTCCGATTAACAGACGGTTGTTTTGCCATTGGGTGGAAACAATAATCTCGCGTAAATCGTAGGTCTTGCTGCGTTTGGGTGTGGTTTTGGTGAACAGGTGGGATTCGCTTGCCAAAAACTCTTCCAGACGCTCTTGGATTGTCGCCACCAGCTCCTGAGGAATATCGATGATTACAACCTCCCCGCTGGGAACCCTACCCTTGCCGTGAATCAGTTCGCTGTCCAAAAATCTCAGTTCTGGAATCCCACGGACGTTGAAGGCGGCGGCGATTTCCTCCTTGGAAGGTCGGCTCCAAAAGGAAATATCACAATATTCGCAAACGCTTTCCACCCCCAAAGGCAGGGGCGGACAGAGGCTCACCCTCGGATGAGGCGAAAACCCCTCGGTGAAAACCGTTGGTAAGGGCATCTGACCGATGAAGCGGAACAACATCCTCATCCAATCCAGGTGTGAAATGAAGCGCAGAACGCCTTCCTTGGCATACCAGAGGCGGAACCGGTGTTGTTTCTTGCCTTTTGAGGGCAGGAAGGATATCGTCCCCTGGCTCAGCGGCTCGCTCGGCGGAGCCAGGATGGTTTGCAGTTCATCCCCGCAAATTCCACAATCCGAACACACTTTCCTGCAATCCGGGGTACTTTCCCCACGCATGGCTTTTGCCCATTCTTCACGCAGAAAATCCTTGGTGATACCCAGGTCGATAAAGTCCCAGGGCAGAGGAGCTTCCAGCGCTTTTTCCCCCAGATATTGGTTCATTTCCAGCCCCGTTTCCTCAAACGCGGCGTCCCAGATGGAAAAATTAAAATGTTCGTTCCAGCCGTCAAAACGGGCGCCATTTTCCCAAGCTTTACGGATGGCTTTCCCCACCTTCTCATCCCCCCGCGAAAATACGGCTTCCAGGATGGAACTCTCTATGGTGTGGTATTTTATGCGGATGTTACGTTGACGGAAAAAAGCCTGTTTCACGCTCAGACAACGCCTCAGAATCTCTTCCCGTGAAAGCATGGACGCCCACTGGAAGGGTGTGAAAGGTTTCGGCACGAAGGGGGAGAGGGTCACGCTAATCTGTAAACGCTTGTCCAGCGCGGCGATACGGCGAATCAACCCCGTGATGGCTTCGATATCCTCGTCTGTTTCTGTGGGCAGCCCCACCATGAAATAGAGCTTAACCCTCTGCCAGCCGAGCCCGATGGCGATTTTCACTCCCCTCAGGATATCCTCTTCCGTGATGTTTTTGTTGATAACATCGCGCAAACGCTGGGAACCCGCTTCCGGAGCCACTGTCAGCCCCTCGCGTCCCAGTTCACTGAGGAGTTCCACGGTCTCATGGTTAAGCGCGTCCACCCGCAGGGAAGGCAGGGAAATATGGGTTCTGTCCGTATCCACGCTCTTCAGAAGTCCCTGCAAAAGCTCCGTCACCCGGCTGTAATCCCCGCTGGAGAGCGAAAGTAAACCCGCGTCGTCCCAGCCGCTTAGCTCGATTTCATTGAGGATTTCCTTCTGAACCGAACCCGCATCTCGTTCCCGTACAGGGCGATAGAAATATCCAGCGTGACAGAAGCGGCAGCCTCGCGAACAACCGCGCATTATCTCCGCCACACAGCGATTGTGGGTGGCGAGTTGCCAGGATAGGATTTGAGGACTGTGCAGTTGATGGCCAAGGGCAAAGGAAGCGAATTTCCGCCCCACAATCGTTTTCCCTTCATCAAGCGCCGGAACCCAACAGCCCGCTACCTTGGAAAGCTCTTCCAGCCTCTCTTTACGGGCTGAAACGCGCTTGAAAACCTCCGCCATCTCGATGATGGCTTCCTCCGCTTCGCCGATGAAAAACACATCCACAAAGTCTGAAAGAGGAAGCGGGTTGGTGGCGCAGGGACCTCCCGCCATGATGATGGGCTGGCTTTCGTCGCGTTCTTCACGGCTGAGCGGTATTCCCGCCAAAGACAATGTTTCCAAGAGGTTGGAATAGGTGAGTTCGCTCTGCAGGGTCACGCCCACGAGGTCAAAATCCCCCAGTGGACGCCGGCTTTCCAAGCCAAAAAGTGGAAGCTCTTTCCGCCGTAGAAGCTCAATCATATCCACCCAGGGAAGATAGGCCCTGTCTGCCATCACGCCGTCAACGCGATTGCAGATGGAATAAAGAATTTTGATGCCCAGATGCGAGACGCCCACCTCATAAACATCGGGATAAACAAAGCAAAAATTCACATCCTGCCAGTCTTTACGGACGGCGTTAATCTCGTGGTCGATATAGCGCGAAGGCTTTTCCACGAGGGGGAGCAGGGCTTCGAAGCGTACTTCCGGCATGGGCTTAATGTGAGCGGATGCCAATGTTTATCTGGTGTTCATCGCCCCAACGGATGAGGGATTGACAGGCTGGGTTGTCCAAAAGCTGCGCTTTGGCTTCCTTGGTTGCGTCTGGAAAATCTTCCAAAGTCTCGTCGTAATGACATTCCTGAAGGTAAAAACTATCTCCAGGCCTCAGGAGTTTGCGGATTCGCTCCATATCCTCCCAATCGAAAATCCTCTCGAAAAAGGTGGTGCGAAATTCATAGGGCTTGCCGCTTTCACGCAAAATATCCATGCTGAAAAGGATGTGATTCATCGGTACGGACGAACGCGAAATCAGCCGGTAAAGCTCCGGCGGCGCCTTCAAATCCATCGCCCAATAATCCACAAGTTCCTCATCCGCGAGGCGTTGTAAAACCTCCGGATGGGAGCCGTTCGTGTCCAGCTTCACCAAAAATCCCATGTATTTAAGCTGGCGGATAAAGCGTACCAAATCGGGCTGAAGCGTCGGCTCGCCGCCGGTCACCACCACCGCGCCCAGCTTCCCCTGCCGCTTTCTCAAAAAATCCAAAACCTTGCCCGTGGAGAGCGGTTTCCCAAAGCGGGAGGGGTCAACCAATTCCGGATTATGACAATAGGGACAGCGGAAATTACATCCCTGCGTGAAGATAATGGCGGCGAGCTGTCCGGGATAATCCAACAGCGAAAACTTTTGAAAGCCGCCAATCTTCATTTTCTATTCACAAAACCTGATGTCGCGAACCGCCGGGGCTGTTTTCACGCGTATTTTTGATGGTGTCGAAGGTCGTTCTCATCTTAAATTCGGCTTTTTTGCCCTCGTTCCATTGCGAAACCGGCCTCAGATAGCCCACGATGCGTGAAAAAACCTCGGTTTGTTTCTGACAGGTGGGACAGGTGTGCTGTTCGCCAACGAGATAGCCATGAACGGGACAAATGCTGAATGTGGGCGAAAAAGTGAAGTAGGGAAGGTGATAGCTGTCACAGATGGTTTTCACCAGTTTGCGGATGCTCTCACCGTGTTCAACTCTCTCTCCGCCAAAGATATGCAACACCGTTCCCCCGGTATATTTGGTCTGAAGCTCGTCCTGAAGGTCCAAAACCTCGAAAATATCGTCGGAAAAATTCACCGGAAGCTGGGAACTGTTCGTATAAAACGGCGTGTCCGACCCACAATTCGCGCAGATAATATCCGGATGAAATTTCTTGTCCAAAATGGCGAGCCGATAGCTGGTTCCCTCTGCTGGCGTGGCTTCCAGGTTATAGTTGGTTTCCGTTTCCTCCTGGATTTCCACCAGGCGTCCCCTCAGATAATCCATCACCTTCAGCGCGAAAAGCCGCCCATCCTCGGTTCCCAGATTCTTGCCCAAAAAGTTCATCGCCGCTTCGTTCATGCCAATGATTCCCACGGTGGAAAAATGGTTTTTCCAATATTCCAAAAAGCGCTCATAGATGTTTTTCAAGTAGAAACGCGTATAGGGATAAAGCCCGTTAAGCGTATATCTTTCCAATATCTTACGCTTGATTTCCAAACTGTTTTTGGCGATTTGGAGATTCTCCTCCAACAGCGCGAAAAATTCCTCCTCACTCTTGGCGCGATAGCCGATGCGGGGAAGGTTCAGCGTCACCACTCCGATGGAACCGGTCAGCGGATTCGCCCCAAACAGCCCGCCACCTCTGGCTTCCAGCTTGCGCGTATCCAGCCGCAGGCGACAACACATCGAGCGCGCGTCGTTGGGGTCGAGGTCGGAATTCACAAAGTTCGAAAAATACGGAATCCCATATTTCGCGGTGGCTTCCCAAAGATAGCTGAGCTTGGGGTCGCTCCAATCGAAGTCCTTGGTAATATTATAGGTTGGGATGGGGAAGGTGAACACTCTTCCTTTGGCGTCGCCCTCAATCATCACCTCCAAAAAGGCCTGATTCAACATATCCATTTCGGCGCCAAATTCCCCGTAGGTCTCTTTTTGCTCCTCACCGCCGATGATAACCGGCGTATCCTTATAGATATCGGGTGGGAGGAGGTCCAGCGTGATGTTCGTAAAAGGCGTCTGAAAACCCACGCGGGTGGGGACGTTGATGTTGAAAATGAATTCCTGAAGCGCCTGTTTCACCTCGGTATAATCCAGCCCATCATGGCGGATAAAGGGCGCCAAAAGCGTGTCAAAATTGGAAAAAGCCTGCGCTCCCGCCGCTTCGCCCTGAAGGGTGTAAAAGAAATTCACAATCTGTCCCAAGGCGCTGCGGAAATGCCTTGCTGGCGAGCTTTCCACCTTTCCTTCCGCCCCGCAAAATCCAGTTTTCAACAGGTCCATCAAATCCCAACCCACACAATAAACCGAAAGCTGGCCCAAATCGTGGATATGAATGTCGCCCTCAAGGTGGGCGCGACGAATTTCGGGAGGATATATCTTGTTCAGCCAGTAGGTTTTACTGATTTCACTGGCGATATAATTATTCAAACCCTGGAGGGAATACGCCATGTTCGAATTCTCATTCACCTGCCAATCCAGCTTTTCCAGATATTGGTCAATCAGTTGAACCCCGCCGGTGTTGAACATATCCCGGATGCGGGCGTGTTGGTCGCGATATATAATGTATGCCTTGGCGGATTTTTTATAGGGAGAAGCCAAAAGAACCTCTTCCACAATGTCCTGAATGCGTTCCACTTCCGGAATCGCGTCGTCGATAATCTGAGCCGCCAGATTAACCACCCGCGCGCTCAAAACCTCCGCCGCGTCCAGCTCGAATTCACCTGTAGCCTCGCCCGCCTTATGAATGGCGCGCACAATTTTTTGCTTGTCAAAAACGACAATATTCCCGTTGCGTTTCCGGATTTTCGAAAACATCAAAAACCTCCCTTGCGGTCTATATCTATAATCTCTTTATTTATCAATGTCTTATGAATTTACAATCCACTTTAAGCTCTTTGCGTTCAGAGCCAATACATCCACATAATTAGGAACTTAGCGATTCTGTCAAGCCATATTTGCCCTTTTTTGTGAACTTCTGTGGACACTTTTCCATAATCCTGTGGGTATCAGCCTAATGAGGCTCAAAAATTCTTTTTCCAGCCCCGAAGCCAATCCCAAGGCCACCCTGAACCAGCCACCTTCCCCAGGCTGAAAATCTCTCTCCTTTCCCGGCCTTCCTTTCACCCCCAAAAGCTTGCCAATTCAGCCTCGGCGGCTTCTGTGCAAGATTCTGATTGACACAAACTGCGGGGACGCCAGTCTTGGCGCATGATTAAGCTGAAATGGAATGGAACCCGCCTTTCCGAGAGCCCCGAGCTGCCCGGTGGCTGGGTGTTTTTTTGTTTTCGTCAGGCCGGAGAGCCGCTCTGGTGCGGAATCACCCCGAATCTGGCTGTCCGCCTGAATTTCATCCGGAAAAAAGCGGAAATCGACACCCGCTTTGCCGAAATCGCGGCGCTGGCGGACACCCTCGAACTGGAAACCCAGCCGCGAAGCGTGGACGCCCTCATCCGCCTCAAACTTTTCTTGAGCCAAAACAACCTTCCCCACCAACAGATGATGCAGCCCAGCCGCGATTACGCCTACCTCGCGCTCGACGCCCACCGCTTTCCTTTCGTCACCCAAAAAGACGACACCAACGACAGTTGGACCTACGCCGGACCCTGGCGGGGACGCTTTTTCCTCTATGAAATCATGGACAGCCTGAGCCGAATCCTGAAGCTACCCTATTGCGAGACAAACACTTATCCCTGTCAAAAACTGGACGACGGAATCTGTAATGGCTGGTGTCTGGCGCTGGAAAATGGCGACGAAGCCACCCTGTACAAGCTCCATAACCTCCTGCGCGAAGCCTATTTACACCCTCAAAACGGAATTCTGGAAATGGTCGCCGTGGAGCGGGTAAAATATTTCAACGACCTCGATTTTGCCAAAGCCGACCTTCTGGACGAGGAAATCGAACGCCTCGAAAGCTATCGCGACTGGCTCAATTTCCTCTACGTCACCAAATCCCTGAGCTGGGAGGATGAGGGTTTTGGCGTTGAAAACGGCGTCCTGCGCTGGTGTGAAGTCAATGGAATCCGCCACGATTTCCACCCAGAGACCACTCAATACCGCGAAAATGAGACGCTTGCCATCAATCTAACTGATATAGACGAAAGACGTTTGCTATACGAATATCATGTAAAACATCGTAAAGGATGATGTATGTTCAACCAAATCAAGAAATTGGATATTGTTTTCAAAAGCCAGCGGGGTAAGGTCAGAGACATCTTTGACCTGGGGGAAACCCTCCTGATTGTCACCAGCGATCGCGTTTCCGCCTTCGATGTGGTCTTTCCCCAAACTTTGACCGGAAAAGGCGCCATCCTCAATCAAATCGCCGTTCACGCCTTCAAGCTGACTGCCCCCCTCGTCCCAAACCATTTCATCACCGACGACGTTGACGCCTATCCCCATGCTCTCAAACGCTTTAAACCTTACCTGGAGGGGCGTAGTATGCTGGTGAAAAAGCTGAAAATTATCCCCTTCGAGTGTATCGTCCGCGGCTATCTCAGCGGCTCTGCCTGGGCGGAATACAAAGTCTCCAAAAGCGTTGGTGGCTTGCCCTTACCTCCCAAAATGCGCGAAAGCGAAGCCTTCCCCGAGCCCATTTTCACGCCCTCCACCAAAGCCGACCAGGGCCACGATGAAAACATCACTTTCCTCCAGATGCGCGAATCCATGGACCCCGCTCTGGCTGACCTCGCCCGCGATTATTCCCTCAAATTATACACCTGGGCCCACGCCAAACTGAAGGAAAAAGGTATCATTTTGGCGGACACCAAGTTCGAATTCGGGCTTTTGGACGGCGAACTCCTCCTGGGTGATGAAGCTCTAACTCCCGATTCATCAAGGTTTTGGGATTCATCTCAATACAGCCTCGGAAAAACCCCCGCCAGTTTCGACAAACAAATCATCCGCGACCACCTCACCCGTATCGGCTGGAACAAAAAACCACCCGCGCCGCTTTTACCACCTCACATCATCCAAAAAACAATGGACCGCTATCAACAAATCCGGGACATCATTCTGGGAGGAATCGATTGAAAGAAATGACAATTTGTATCGTTGACGACGAGGAGAGCATCGTTTTATCACTTCGGGAACAGCTCCGGGCTTCCTGCCCCAACTGGACAATTTGCGGCTTCTATAACGGCCTGGACGCCCTCCACGAGGTCATCGCGGGAAACATCGACCTCGTCATCACCGACATCGCCATGCCCGATATGGACGGCTACGAGCTTTTTTCCCGCGTCAAAGCCCACGACCCCGCCCTGCCGGTGATAATGATGACCGGCTTTGGCTACGACCCCGACCACGTCCTTTTACGCTCCAAAACCGACGGCCTGAAAGACGTTTTATTCAAACCCTTCGATGTGGAAAAACTCATCGCCCTCATCGATGCCAAATTTGGCGGGGAATGCTGATTGAATCTACAAGAGCTGGCGCGCCGACACCTTCACCAACGCAGCGCTCTCAGCCATCTGCTTCTCCCTTTGGGAAACCTCAACGCCGCGCTTCAAACCCTGCGCCGAAGCCGCTTTCAAGGCTGGCGCGCTCCCTGCCGGGTGGTCAGTGTGGGAAATCTGGGGAGCGGAGGTAGCGGAAAAACCCCTTTTTGCGTCTATTTGGCGCTCTTACTCCAGGAAATGGGCATCAAAGTCGCGCTCTCTCATCGTGGCTGTGGCGGAAGCCGGGAACGCTTTCCCAGCCTCGTTTCCAACCGCTCAAACATCATCCTGGGCGTCAAAGATTCCGGTGACGAAGCCCAGCTTTTGGCTCAAAAACTTCCCGGAATCCCCGTCGTGGTGGGGAAGAGGCGGGTGGCGGCGATTTCCTTGCTTTTGGCGGAATATCCCGACCTCGATGTGGTGATTCTGGACGATGGTTTCCAACACCTCAAAATCGCCCGCGACCTCGATTTGGTCTGCTTCGACGCCAAACTTGGCCTCGGAAACGGACGCGTCATTCCCGCCGGTTGGCTGCGTGAACCCCTCTCGGCTCTCCAAAGCGCGGACGCCCTGGTTTTAATCCAAAAAGAAGCCCAAACCCCATCCCTGGGAAACCTCCCCGCCAGCGCCAGAACCGCCCTCAAATGCTTCTATCAAGCCCTCGATGTCATTGACTCCCAGGGAAATGCCTTTCCTCTCGACATCCTCCAAAACCGAAAACTAGTCCTGATTTCTTCCATCGCGCTGCCGGATTCTTTCGAGGACAGCGTCCACGCTCTCGGTCTCAACTGGGAAACCCATTTCCGCTTTCCCGACCATCATCCTTTCTCCCAGCCCGCCGAAATCGACCCCATCCTCCAGGCTCTTGGCGACGACGGCGTTCTGCTCTGCACGGAAAAGGATTTACCCAAACTCGCCCTCCATAAATCCCTGAACCCTTTGGCCCTCAGAATGAAACTTGTCTGCGCTGATGAACCCCGCTTGAAGCGGCTGGTGTTGGAAAAAGTGCGGGATGGCGACTGATGGAACACCGGTTTTAAGGTTCACGCGGATTAGCGCAGAAAAAATGTCACGCAGATTACGCCGATTACGCCGAACCAACGCGTTATCCTGGGTTTGGGTGGCAAAGTGGAGACTGTTGGAGCACCGGTTTCAACCGGTCGGACCCGCCGGATTTATCCGGTGAAAAAAGGTGGCGGGTTTTCCTCTTTGTGCCGAATGAATTCGGCACCTACGACCGGATAAATCCGGTGTTCCGGCGCTACAACGTAAAAATCCCTTTTTTATCATCCCAATCCTGTGTATCCCTAATCTATTAAGAATCATGGCCTGGATTCTTCGCTGGCGCTCAGAATGACGCATGGGCGCGGGTTTTCTGCCTAAAGGGCGGAGTTGGGTGGTCGGCAGAACATTGTGCCAGATGAATCTGGCACCAACGACCGGATGAATCCGGTGCTCCATCCACGCTATCGGCGCTATCTGCGTTTTTTTCTGCGCTAATCCGCGGGAACCCTAAAACGCTAAAACCCCGCATCCAGCAATTCATACCCCTTCACCATCGGCAAAAGCCTCGCCTCCACCGCTCTTTTCACGCTCCGACAGGGAAGCGCGCCATCCTCAATATCCGCGCGTGTGATATGCTCCAAATCGAGCTGCGGATACAGCCCCGCCATCGCATACATCATCATCAGATAGGCGTTATACCAGGTGACGATGTTCGGACCATCAAAGTTTTTGCGGCGGTAAAGATCCGCGTAAACCCGAAGGTCATTGCAAAAACCCTCGGACGGGTTCAAAGAGCGCAGATTTTTCGCAATCGTCGCGAATCTGCGGTTTTGCGTGGATTCCCTGGGTTTGGCGTAAGTCCTGCACAACATACGCTTTAGCCGGGGATTGTAGTAGTAAATCAGGCCATCACACTTTCCCTGATAAGCCTGAATCATGTTTTTGAAAGTTACCTTCATTTTTTATCCTCCCTAATTTTTTTGTTCTTAAAAATGACTCCAACTGCCTGTAAAGCCATACTTTAGACAATCCCAAGGCCTCCAAAAAACATCAAAACAATCATTTCGGAAGTGTTTGGGATGAGTTCAGCTTGTCTTTAGTATCTAAGCAAGATTCCCCTCCATATATAGTGGGTAACAAAATTGGGTTTCCCGCAGATATTCGCTGAAAAAAACGCGGATTGCGCCGAGGGTTCACGCAGATTACGCCGATAACGCTGATTTATATATAGCTTACGAAAGCGCCGGAACACCGAATTCATTCGGTCGTTGGTGCCAGATTCATCTGGCACATGAAACAAGTCCACCATCCTTTTCACCGGATAAATCCGGCGGTACGACCGGTTGAAACCGGTGTTCCAACAGTCTCCACTTCACCACTCAAAC
>Ga0172382_10013934_pt1 | contig 10294 bp, 10 predicted proteins | sample Leawel138RmetaG_FD_122245 | JGI IMG/M metagenome (GOLD analysis project Ga0172382, IMG submission 122245) | Leachate microbial communities from a municipal landfill in Southern Ontario, Canada - Leachate well 138R metaG | ecosystem: Engineered > Solid waste > Landfill > Unclassified | place...
GACCTGTTCGTGTCCGTGCTGGAGATGCTCGACGCGCCCCTCACCAGGGTGGAGATTACCGACCTGGTTGAGGGCACCTTCTACGCCAACCTCGTGCTGGAACGTGCCGGGGTGGCCATCGAGGTCGACGCGCGCCCTTCGGACGCCATGGCCATAGCCGTGCGCACCAACGCGCCCATCTACGTGGCGGCTAGCGTGCTCGATTCCAGCGCCATGCGCGATTTCGAGGGCTCGGGCGGCGCCGAGGCCTGAACGAGACCCGTGGCGCCGCCCGAGCGGAAGCCTAAAACCAGCGAAAAACTAGAACCAGCGAGAACCTAGAACTAGCGAGAACGCCAGAACCGACCCAACTCAGTGCAGGTGCGACTCCAGGAAGTAGAGCTGCAGGTCCGCCGCGCGCGAGATCTCGGTCAGGAGGTCAGCCGTGGTCGGGTCCTCCGCCTTCTCCGCTGCCTCGATGTCGGAACGGACCTGCTTGGCGTACGCTGCCAGGCGGTCACGCAGTTCGGTGGTGAACTTCTTGCTATCGCCGAAGCCGCCCGGGAACTCCTTCACCTTGCTGCTGGCGGCGGCCATGCGCACGGTGCCCATGGCCACACCGCCCAACGTGCTGATGCGCTCGGCGACCTCGTCCACGAACGGTTCGAGGGCAGCGTGGACGGCGTCGTACATCTGATGGAACTGCCAGAAGTCCATGCCGCGCACGTTCCAGTGAGCCTGCTTGAACTGGCTAACGAGGTCGGACGTGTCGGCGAGGGTCTGGTTGAGGAGCTCGACAAGGGTCTCACGAGCACTTGCTTTGATGTCGAGCTTGACGTCCTGAAGACGGTTCTTGACGGCAGGCATACTTCCTCCTTGGAATGACCGGTCACGGCAGCAGGTCTAACGCCGGGAGCGAACGAGCTAACCCGGGTAACCCGAAACTGCCAACGCGGCCCACAAGTCGAATGTAGCGCCAAGCGGGAATCTGGTCAGTATCCGATGCGCCTGTGGAGCGCGCTCAGGGGGCAACGGAACGAGGCGCGCGGTTCAGGAATTGAGCTGGGCAGCTGCCGCACTCAGCGCGGCCAGGGCCTGCTCTTCGTCGGCTTCAGCCGCCCCTTGCGCCCGGTCGGGTCGACCGCCACCGCGGCCGCCGAGCTGAGCCAGGGCGGTGTTCAGCAGGGGGCGCACATCAACGTCCACGCCGGGGCCCGCGAGGAACGCGAACCGCACGCGGCCCGCGCCACCCTCCTCAGCCGCCAGAAAGGTGACCAGACCGGTGGCGCGCTGCATGAGGTCCACCAGTTCAGGGAACAGCGCGGCATCGTTTGCGCCGAGGTAGGCCACCACCTGGCCCGCTTCGGCCTGAGCCGAGAGCCGCTCGGCTAGAGCCGCCGCTTGGGCGCGCCGCGCTTTGTCTAGCGCTAGCCCCTGCTCGGCTAGTTCCGCCCGCAACTGCTCCACCCGCGCTGGTAACTCCTCCACCGGCGCGCTAAGCGCCACGCTCAAGGTGCTCGTAATGGCGTGCTTGCAGGCGTAATCATCAAGCGCTTCCTCGCCGGCTCGGAACGTAAGGCGGTTGGTGCCGCCCTTCACGCGCTCGAGCCCCACGATCTTCACGGGCAGTACCTCGGCGCTGTTGCGCACGTGCGAACCCCCACACGCGACCAGGTCGTAATCGCCTATGGCCACCAGCCGCACGGTGCCGCTCACCTTCGCCGGCCGGCGCAACCGGTACTCACCCAACCTTGAATCGTCAACTTGAAACGTCATCACCGCCAGCGCCCGCCGCGCCGCGCTGTTAACCTCTGCCTCCACCGCTGCCAGTGCCGCCTCGTCCGCCTCGCCACCGAAGTCGATGGTGCACTCCGCGCCGCGCATGCTGACTGACCGCGTGCCGTATTCCGGGTTCACCCGCACCAGCGCCTGCGACAACAGGTGCTGCCCAGTGTGGCGCTGCATGTGGCGGTAACGGCGCTCCCAGTCGATGAGCCCGTGCACCTCAGAGCCGATGACAGCCGCAATTGCGCTGGGCTCTGCTCCGTCTGAGCCGGCGCTGGCCGCCACCAAGTGCCAGACGGCGCCGTCCTCCACCTGAACGTCGCGCACGCGCAACCGCACGTCCGCGACGGTCAGCGCGCCCGTGTCGTGGGGCTGGCCACCGGAGGTGGGGTAGAAGGCGCTGCGGTCCAGCCGCAGCCACGTACCGCGGCCGTCCGTGCGAGTCTCTGCCAGCGTGGCGTAGAACTCGGTGAGGTAACTGTCTTGATGGTCTAAACGCACGCCCACGAGTGTAGCTCCGTCTGCTCGCGAACTGTGCGTGTGGGGCGCTACTGCTACTATCTACGACACCATGTCAGAACCTGGAACCGCTTTCGACATCGCCGCCCCGGAGTTCGACGAAGGCGGCGACGCTTCGCTGGCGCCGCTCGTAACGGAGCTCATCACGGGCCTAGGTGAGGACGTGACCCGCGAGGGGCTACTCAAGACACCCGAACGCGTCTCGCGCTCCCTCCACTACATCACCGCCGGTTACCGCGCGGACCTGCACGCCATCATCAACGACGCACTCTTCGATGCCGAGGGGTCCGAGATGGTGGTCGTTAAGGGCATCGAGTTCTACTCAATGTGCGAGCACCACATGCTGCCGTTCTTCGGCAAGGCCGCCATAGGTTACATACCCAATAAGAAGGTGCTGGGGTTATCCAAGTTCGCGCGGGTGGTCGACGTGTTCGCGCGCAGGTTGCAGTTGCAGGAGCGCATGACCTCCCAGGTAGCCGACGCCCTGGTGCAGGTACTGCAGCCCCGCGGGCTGGCGGTGGTCACCGAGGCCAGCCACATGTGCATGATGATGCGCGGAGTCGAGAAGCAGGGCTCCACCACCCGCACCAGCGCCATGCGCGGCGTGTTCCACGACGACGCGCGCACGCGTCAGGAGTTCCTCGACGCGCTCGGGTGAGCCATACCTTTAGAGTAGGCCTGCTCTTACAGCAGGTTGCGTTTGATCCAGTCCGCCACGCCGCCCTCTTCGGGCGAGTCTATGTGCTGATCAGCCACCGCTAGCACCTCGGAGTGCGCGTGCGGGCCGACCGCTACGCCCGTGCCGGCCCACTCGACCATGGTGATGTCGTTGGCACCGTCGCCGAACGCCACCACCTCGGAGCGCGGCACGCCCAGCTTGTCGGCTATGTAGGCCAGGGCGCTGCCCTTGTCGGCGCCGGTGGGCACCACCTCCAGGAAGCCGTCGCCCCACAGGTAACGGATCACGTCCGGATGCGTGCGGCCAATTAGCTGGTAGATCTCCTGGCTGCGGTCCATGCGGCCCGTCTGGAACACGACCTTGTCGTACTCAGCCACGGAGCCCGCCTGGTAATGCGTGACAGCGCGGCTGGAGGCGTGCACCCAGCTCCAGCGCTCGTGCGCCGGGTCCCTCACGTACAGGGTGTCGTCCATGACGGCCGAGAACTCCAGGTGCGTGTCGTGCAGGTAATCGGCCAGGAGCTGATCAGCGTAAGCGCCGTCCATGAGCACGCGGCGCAGCTCGGAACCGTCCGGGTTGCGGACGCGGGCGCCGTGGTTGGTGCTGCTCGGAACGTCTACCTCGAGCTGCTCGATGTACGGCCGGGCAGAGCCGTACTGGCGGCCGGTGAGCACTGTAATGATGTGCCCCTTGGCGCGCGCCTTGTGAATAGCGTCGAGGATGTTTAGCGGTAGTTCGTACTCCTCAGTGAGGAGCGTGCGGTCTAGGTCAAAAGCTAACAACACAGTGTTCTAGACCTTACCAGGACGGAGCCGCTCCGGGCGTTCTCGACGTCCCCGGCGTTCCCAGCGCTGCCGGCGGCCGGCGCGGGACTACACGTGACCGCACCCTAACGGCCCCGTGACAGCACCGTGACCGCACGGAGACCGTACCCTGACTGCCCCGTAACCGCCCCCTGACCGCGTGTGGCGCTCCCCACGCCAGCCAGTGTTGGCCCTATGCCAACCTGACCGGAGGATGAGCAAGATGAGGGCGGTGATAGAATCGCCCACAGATGAGGTCGGAACCGCGGGGACCGGCCCTGGGAGGTTTTCCGAATGTACCGAGGTCGCGAGGGTCAGTGGGCCTTCTTCCTACACCGCATCTCAGGTGTAGCGTTGGCCCTCTATCTGCTGCTGCATGTCTTCGACATCAGCCTGGTCATGTTCGGCCCCGACGGGCCGTTCAACGCGTTCCTGTTCTTCTATCACCAGTGGCCGTTCCGCGTTGGCCTCGTGCTGATAATCGCGGCGGTCACCTACCACGCGCTTAACGGGCTGCGGATCATCCTCATGGACTTCACCGGCTGGGGCGTCAAGTACCAGCGCGCCATGTGGTACACGGTGCTCGGCTTGGTCACCGTCATCGGCATCCCCGTCCTCTTCAAGATCGTCCCCGAGATCCTCAGGGGAGGTGCATGATGGCCAGCAAAGCAGCTCGCCCCCGCACGTACTCGCAGGCTAAGCAAACCTTCTCCACCAGCGCCGAACTGGGCTGGTGGGTGTTCATGCGCATCAGCGGCCTCTTCCTCATATTCCTGGTGGGCGCTCACGTGTTCATCAACAACATCCTGGTCGACGCGGGCACCATCGATTACGAGTACGCGGCGCAGCGCCTGGCGCGGCCCGGCGTGAAGATCTTCGACTCGTTCCTCTTAGGCTTCGCGCTGCTGCACGGGGTCAACGGCCTGCGTTACAGCATCGAGGACTACTTCAAACGGCCCGGCACCCGCTTCTGGCTCAAGACCATCCTCTTCGTGGTGGCGGCAGGCATCTTCGTGGTAGGCGTCATGACCCTTTGGGCGTTCAGCTTCCAGGAGATGGGCGACGCTATCCGCAACCTCACTCCGCCGCAGTAAGGAAGGGCGTAGATAACAGCATGATCAGGGCTCATAGATTCGATGTCATCGTGGTCGGCGCCGGCGGCGCGGGCCTGATGGCCGCCCGTTACGCGGCGCATAACCCCAACGTCTCCGTGGCGGTCATAACCAAGCTGTACCCCACGCGCTCGCACACGGGCGCGGCGCAGGGCGGCGTTGGCGCCGCGCTAGGCAACGTCAGCGAGGACCACCCCGAGTGGCACGCCTTCGACACCGTGAAGGGCGGCGACTACCTCACTGACCAGGACGTAGCCGAGGTGTTCGCGCACGAGGTCATCGACGCCGTGTACGAGCTGGAGCACATGGGGCTCCCGTTCAGCCGCACGCCCGACGGCCGCATCGCGCAGCGCAAGTTCGGCGGTCACACCCGCGATCACGGCAAGGCGCCCGTGGAGCGCGCTTGTTACTCCGCCGACCGCACCGGCCACATGATCCTGCAGACCCTCTACCAACAGTCGGTCAAGGACCAGGTCACTTTCTTCAACGAGTTCCACGTGCTGGACATGATCATCGTGGACGGCGAGTGCCGCGGTGTGGTGGCTTACGAGCTGGCCACCGGCGAGCTACACGTGTTCCAAGCCAAGTCCACCATCATCGCGGCGGGCGGCACGGGCCGCATGTTCCAGGTCACCTCCAACGCGCACGCGCTCACTGGCGACCTCATGAGCATCGCGTGGCGCCGCGGCATACCGCAGGAGGACCCGGAGTTCTTCCAGTTCCACCCCACCGGCCTTTACAAGATCGGGGTGCTCCTAACTGAGGGCGCTCGCGGGGAGGGCGGCATCCTCCGCAACTCCGAGGGCGAGAGGTTCATGGAGCGCTACGCGCCCACCATCAAGGACTTGGCCCCGCGCGACATGGTCAGCCGCGCCATGTACCTCGAGATCCGTGAGGGACGCGGCGCCGGCCCGAACAAGGACTACATCCACCTAGACCTCACGCACATCGACGCGCACATCATCGAGGAGCGCCTGCCGGACATCACCGAGTTCGCGCGCATCTACCTCGGCGTCGACCCGGTGAAGGAGCTGGTGCCTATCCAGCCCACCGCGCACTACGCCATGGGCGGCATCCCCACCACCATCGACACGAACGTCATCCTGGACGGGCAGAACACCATAATCCCGGGCCTGTACGCCGCCGGCGAGGTGGCGTGCGCCAGCCTGCACGGCGCCAACCGCCTGGGCACCAACTCGCTCGGCGACCTGCTCGTGTTCGGTCGCCGCGCGGGCCGTAACGGCAGCAAGTACGCCGAGACCGCGCAGTTCGGCACCATCCCGAAGGACGCGCTGGACCTCGCCCAGCAACTGGTCGATACGGCGCTCAACGGCCCCCACACGGAGCGCGTCTCGCACCTCCGCAAGGAGCTGCAGAGGACCATGATGGACAACGCCTCCGTGTTCCGCACGCAGGAGACCCTCAGCACCCAACGCGACGAGCTCCAGCAACTGCGCGAACGTTATAAGAACATCGGCGTGGAAGATAAAAGCAAGCGGTTCAACACCGAGCTCATGGAGGCTATCGAGCTGGGCTTCATGCTCGACAACGCCCAGGCTCTAGTGGAAGCCGCGCTCAACCGCACGGAGTCGCGCGGTGCTCACTCCCGTGAGGACTACAAGGAACGCGACGACGAGAACTGGCTGAAGCACTCCATGGTCTACAAGGAGGGCGACGCCGTTAGGATCGAGTACAAGCCCGTTACGCTCGGCCGTTACGAGCCGAAGCCCCGGGTGTATTGAGGTAGCTGGATGAACATCACCGTTCGAATAAAGAGGTACGACCCCGACGTCGATCCGCGCCCGCGCTGGCAGGAGTTCAGCATGGAAGTGGAGCCCATGGACCGCGTTCTGGACGTGCTGAACGAGATCAAGTGGGAGAAGGAAGGCTCGCTCGGCTTCCGGCGCTCCTGCGCTCACGGCATCTGCGGCTCCGACGCCATGAAGATCAACGGCCGCAACCGCCTGGCTTGCAAGGTGCTCGTGAAGGACCTTGGCGACCGTATCGACGTGGAGCCGCTGCCGGGCATGCCGGTGCTGCGTGACCTGATCGTCGACATGGAGCCGTTCATGGACGCCTACAAGTCCATCGTGCCCTACCTCATCAACGACGAGCCCGCGCCGCCCCGCGAGCGCCTGCAGTCCGCCGAGGAGCACGCCCGCTTCGAAGAGACCACCAAGTGCATCCTCTGCGCGGCCTGCACCTCCAGCTGCCCCATCTTCTGGACGAACGGGCGCTACATCGGCCCCGCCGCCATAGTGAACGCGCACCGCTTCCTGTTCGACTCGCGCGACCAGGGCTCCAAGCAGCGCGTGGAGGTCCTCTCCAGCATGAACGGCGTGTGGCGCTGCCGCACCGCCTACAACTGCACCGAGGCCTGCCCGCGCGGCATCCCCATCACGGAAGCCATCGAGCAGGTCAAGCGCGAGCTCGTCTGGCAGCGCAACTGATGCAGCTGACCTGGGTCTAAACGCGCCGCCGCGGTCAGGGCCGCGCGCATAGGCCGCAGGGTCAAGAGAGAGAGAAAGGGCCGCGCCGGAACTTCCCGGCGCGGCCTTATTAATCGTTACGGACGGCCCTCAGCGCAGCAGAACTACGGCCTCCACCTCGACCAGTCCGCCCTTCGGCAAGCCGGCCACGGCCACCGTGCTGCGCGCCGGCAGCCCCTCGCCCATGTAACGGGCGTACACCTCGTTGAAGGCCACGAAGTCGTCCATGGTGGTCAGGAAGCAGGTGGTCTTGACCACCTTATCGAAGCCCACGCCCGCCGCGTCCAGGATGCCCTTCAGGTTCTCCATCACGCGCGTTGTCTGCGCCGTGATGTCGCCGCCGGCCCAGGAACCGTCGGGGTTGAGGGCTATCTGCCCAGCGGTGAACATGAGGTCGCCGACCTTCACCGCCTGCGAGTAAGGGCCGATAGCTTCCGGAGCGTTCTTGGTTGCCAGGATCTCTTTCATGCCACAGGCTATCAGGCGCCGCGCCCGTCAGGCCGCGCCGGTGGGCGGTGTTGGCTACATGAGAGGGGAGGGCACCAGGCGCAGCGGCAACGCGCCGGCTAGCGGACCAAGCCGCCCGAACCTCAACTACGCCAGATGAGGAACAGGGCCAGCAGCACAATCAGGTAGGCGGAGCCCAGGATCCAGAAGCGGTACGGGTACCACGGGTGCCGTTTCATGCGTTGCAGCGGTCCGTTGCTGGGGTAACCGTCCTCCACGCGCCGGATACCCGAGAGGGTCTCGCCTATGTCCACAGACTCGGCCTCCAGCGGTGTGCCAGGCAGGTCGTACTGCTTGGGCCTGAAGGCCACCTCGTCCACGCGCAGCACCGCGGCCGTGAGGTTATCGGGCGCGCCGCGCTCGTTGGCCTCGTCCAGCAGCGCCTTGGCCGCGGCGTCCGGGTCGTTGTCGGTCACCACCTGAGCTATGCGCTTCTCGTCCAGCAGCATGCTCACGCCGTCGCTGACCACCACCACCAGGTCGCCCGGTAGCACGTTGAAGTACAGCACGTCGAGCCGGAATGTGGGCGTGGCGCCGATGGCGTTGGTTATCACGTTGCGCCAGCGGTGCCGTTTGGCTTCCTCCTCGCTGAGGAGACCCTGCCGCACGCGGTCCGCCACCCAGCTGTGGTCGACCGTGAGGCGCGTGGCGGCGCCGTCCCTAACCAGGTAAGCGCGGGAATCGCCAACATGACCCACCAGCCCGACCTGGTCGTCGATCAGCACGGCGGTGAGGGTGGTGCCCATGCCCTTGTTCTGCGGGTTCTCGAGCGCGTAGTTGTACACCTCGACGTTGGCGGCCTGAGCCGCGCGCGCCAGCGCTACGGGGGGCTGCGCGCGGCTGCGCCTGAGCGACTCGACCATGGTCTCCACGGCGCGGCGGCTGGCTACCTCGCCGGCGGTGTGACCGCCCATGCCGTCCGCCACCACGGCCAAGTGACCGCGGCCGGGTACATCGCCAACGAAGAAGTAGTCCTGGTTGAGGCTGCGCACGCGACCCGGGTCGGTAGCGCCGGAGCTGATGACGCGGGTGGTGGCGGGACCACCCCGACCCTTGCTGGCCGCGGCTCCGAGCGGAGTCACGGCACGCGCGCCCGCCCGCACCCCGCCCTGCGCGGCTTCGGTCACGGTCGCGCGCGGTACGGTGCGCGCCTCGTCAGCCGGTGGAAGCGGCCCTGCCATCGGGGGTCATGATATAGCCCTTCAGTGCCCGTACAAGGACGGTTTCCGAACATCCGCCCCAGCGCCCGACCCAGCAACCGCCCCCGCGCCGCCACCAACCCGCCTGCGGCCCGCCCGCACGGCCCGTCAGGAACCCGCTCGCCCTGCTGGTTGATATGCTCCGGCGCATGACCGGTGGCGAGAACGGTGCGGATCATGAGGCGGCGGGACCAGTGGGACCTAAGCGCGTGAACGAGCACGGCGGTGCACGGGCCGCTTGGCCGACGGCGGCCGAAGTGGCGGCGGCGGTGCGCAGTGGTGAGACCAGCGCCGTGGCCGTAATGAACGCCGCGCTGGAACGCGCCGCGGCTGCCCAAGAGCTGACCAACGCGTTCATAACCCTGGTGCCGGAGCGGGCGCTCGCAGCGGCGGAGCGCCTGGACGCCCGGTTGGCTGCCGGTGAGGACGTGGGCGCCCTAGCGGGCGTGCCGCTGGTGGTGAAGGACAACCTGGCCACCGCCGGCGTCCGCACCACAGCCGGTTCGAGCATGCTCGCCGACTTCGTACCGCCGTACGACGCCACGGTGGTGAGCCGCCTGGTGGCGGCCGGCGCCGTGGTCATAGGCAAGTCGAACCTGGACGAGTTCGGCATGGGCTCCGGCAACGAGAACAGCACCTTTGGGCCCGTCCGCAACCCCGCGGACCCGGCGCGCGTGGCCGGCGGCTCGTCGGGCGGCTCGGCCGCGGCCGTCGCGGCGGGTGCCGCGCCCCTGGCGCTCGGCAGCGACACTGGCGGTTCGGCTCGCTTACCCGCCGCTTTCTGCGGCGTGTTCGGCTTTAAACCTAGTTACGGGGCGCTCTCGCGGCACGGCCTGATCGCTTACGGTAGCTCGCTCGACCAGGTGGGCATCATCGGCTCCGACCTGACGGGTGTGAGCCTGGCGTTCGAGGCCACCGCCGGCCTGGACCCCATGGACGCCACCAGCATCGACCTCCCCGGGCAACCCGGCGGGGGTGCGGCGCAGGGCGAAGCGCCCAGCCTGGCGGGTGTACGCGTGGGCCTGGTGAGCGAGCTCATGAGAGCCGTCGATGACGCCCCGGCGGGCACGAGCAGAAGGACCGGCGGCCCCGGCGGTTTCTCGCCTACAGCGCTGGAGCAGGTGCACAGCGCCGTGAAGACGCTTCGGGAGCGGGGGGCCGAGGTGGTGGAGGTGTCCGTGCCGAGCGTCGTGCACGCGCCCGCCTGCTACTACGTGGCCGC
>Ga0172382_10013935_pt1 | contig 10293 bp, 7 predicted proteins | sample Leawel138RmetaG_FD_122245 | JGI IMG/M metagenome (GOLD analysis project Ga0172382, IMG submission 122245) | Leachate microbial communities from a municipal landfill in Southern Ontario, Canada - Leachate well 138R metaG | ecosystem: Engineered > Solid waste > Landfill > Unclassified | place...
CTCCATATAAGCCGCTGCGTCCTTGATATTTTTTTTCATGCCATCTTCATCTTTAGATAGAATTTCATACCTTATCCCCATGGCTTCCAATAATTTTAGAGTAACTTCACCCTGTTTAGTATGCTGGGGTTCGTCCTTTTTTCCCGGTTCTCCCCTCCAGCCTATCAATAGCAATACCGGAATATTATAAACCTTGGGGTCCGCCAACGAGAGTAAGGGATTGGTGGCATTTCCTAAACCGGAATTTTGCATATATACCAGTCCTATTTTCTCAGTTGCCAGATAATACCCTGCGGCCAACGCTATAGCATTTCCCTCATTGGCCGCGATTATGTTTCTCTCCCTATCGACATTCCCTATAATATACGCACAGAAATTCTTCAACAGAGAATCCGGAACACCTGAAAAGAAATTTATATTATTTTTATTCAATATATCGCAGAAATCCTTCGGTTTTATCATTTTACCAGCCCTCCGGGAACCAAAGTTAATATTTCCCTGATTGATAGACAACTTTTATCCGCTTCCAGGGCCCTCTCATTTTGCAGTATAGTCTCGGTCGTCTTCACCATTGCGGGGAAAGCACTCCTTATTAAATGATTGGCATATATAACTATATTGACACCCTTAAATTCTAACTCCTTTTCGGTAACCTGCGAATATGATGTCGGAACAACAACTAAAGGTACCCTTGTATCCAAATCATTATATAACATACAAAATTCAAATATCTCCGCAGGGTCCTTCTCCCTGCTATGAATCATTATACCGTCCGCCCCCGCTTCTATATATGCCTCGGCACGCATAATCGCATCTTCCATCCCTGCTTTGAGGATCAAACTCTCTATCCTTGCGATGATCATAAAATCCTCTGTCACCTGTGCTTTTTTACCCTCGGATATTTTCCTGCCGAAATTCTCTATACTGTCCTGCCATTGTAAAACTTCAATTCCAAACAAAGAATTTCTCTTGAGGCCGGTTTTATCTTCGATGATTATGGCGGAAACGCCCAATCTTTCCAAACTTTTTACAGTATAGACGAAATGCTCCACCTGGCCTCCCGTATCTCCGTCTAAGATGATGGGTTTTGTCGTCACTTCCAAAATATCATTGATTGTATTTAATCTGGATGTGAGATCGACCAATTCTATATCAGGTTTACCTTTAGCCGTAGAATCACACAGGCTGCTGATCCACATGCCGTCAAATTCCTTGATACAATCGTCTTTTTCTACCTTTGTTTTTTCAACGATCAAACCCGTCAATCCGCTATGTGCCTCCAGAATCCTCACAATCGGTTTAATCTCCAATAATCTCCTCAAACTCCCTAATCTTATCTGAGGGGTTGTTCCTATTCCCCTGATGGCTTCATCCAACTTAGAAATAGAAACTCCTTTTGTATACTTAAATTCTACCAATTCCCCTCCCCACTGTTTGAGGAGTTCAATGACCTTGGCTCTTATATGACTTTGAGGACCTGTCCTCCAATCGTCGCCATGTACTACATAATCAGGTTTTAACAACAATAAATTTTCCTCGTAATCCAGAGTGTTTTGCGGTATAACCCTTTTGACACCCTTGATATTTTCAATAACTTCTTTTCTATTTTCATACGGTAATAACGGTGCTCTTTTATATGAAGCTATGGCCTTATCTTTTAGCACACCGACTGTTACCTCCCCCAATTTTTCCGCTTTTTTAATTATATTTATATGGCCATTATGAATAATATCTGCACTCATAGCCAAATATACTGTTTTCATCAAAAACACCCCCCGATATTTAATAAATATCTTTTAAAACTTCCCTCAATAGTTCCCTTGTAACCTCAACAGGATTATTATTCATACGGTCCGGGGTAAATGATCTTTTGATAATAGAATCGAAATCTTCCTCTTTTATATTATAATCTCTGAGTTTAAACGGTATTTTAGATTTTAAAAAAATATTGTTGATTTTATTCTTTATCTGTGAAATCTCTTCAACATCAAAAGCGCTCAATAGGGCATCCTTATCTATAATGGATTCCTTATTAATGTTAAAAAAATTAGCAAGAGTCATGCTCGTTGCTATTCCGTGGGGTATATTGTATTTTGAAGTTAAGGGATATGAGATAGAATGGCAGGCCGTTGTCTTGGTGTTGCTGAAAGCCAATCCCGCATACAGACTTGCCTGTGCGATCTTTGTTCTCAGATTCAAATCGTTTAAATTATCTATCAAATTATTCAAATTTTTTATGATGAGTTCTATAGCCATTAATGCATACATTCTCACTATTTCATTTGTCCTTTTGGACCAATATGCTTCCAAGGCATGGCTCAATGCGTCCAAAGCGGTAGACACTGTCAATTGTAAAGGAAGATCCATTGTTAACGTAGGATCTATAATTGCTATTTTAGGATATAACCTTTCACTCTCTATGGAATATTTTTTATTGTTTTCTTTGTCCCAGATTGTGGCCCAAGATGTGACCTCGGATCCTGTTCCCGCCGTGGTCGGTATAGCTACAATAGGAATATCGATGCTGTTATTTTGATGTCTTTTATTTATTATACCTCTTTTTAATGTACTATAACCATTTATTTGCAAATTTTTAAATGCCGCCAGGCATTTCCCCATATCTATGACACTGCCGCCGCCGATGGCTATTATTGAATCATAATTTAATTTGTCCGTTTCAGATTTAAAACCGCACAATTCGCTTATTTCAGGATTAGAGGGAACACCGTCACAAACAAAAATTCTCCTATCATTCAATGATTTTAATATAATATCCAATTTTCCCGATTTTTTTAAAGATTTACTGCCCGTCAAAATCAACACATTCTTCATATTTAAATCGGATGCCGTTATAATTTCAGGAAGGTCTTTTGTGATTTCAGGCCCCCATTTGAGTTTTACCGGATTATAAAAACAAGACATGATTATCACCCTCATAAAATCTGTATTTATATTTTATGCCCGCAATTTATTCCTCAACAATTGCAAATCATATACCGTATCCACTTCCATGCACAGCCTTCCTTTTACATCCAAAGGTTTTAATACTACCTCGTTCAGGACATTATTTAGAGCCTCCTCGGCATAAACATCTATTTTCCCATCGACACAAAATTCATGTATGGACCCTTTCCAAACATCCCAATCGCTGCCGTTTAATTTATATAGCGGCTGACAAGATACACAATTACCGTTATTGATATATGTCGCGATTTTTCTTATCCGTTCATTTCCTATTTCCGCCTTAAAGTCTTTTTCAGGCAATGGTAATGTCGAATCCACCACCACACAGCTTGTATTTGAACTTATAATATCATTTAATATATTCTCATCAAAATATAAATCACCATGGAGCAATATTATATCCTCATATAATTCATCCGATGCCAAATATATAGAATAAATATAATTAGTATTCGAATAAGAAGAATTATGTATATATGTGATATCTAAATTGCCGAATTCAGTGTCTATGAAATCTTTGAGTTTATTCCCCATATGCCCCGTAGTTATCAATATGCTTTCGATACCTACGTTCTCAAGTGCTTTTATTTGATGATATATCAGCGGGACTCCATCCCAAATTTCCACCATGCTTTTATGATTGTTTTTTGTAAATTCACCCATCCGTGAACCCGTACCTGAGTTTAATATAATAGCCTTCAACTTATCCAAACCTTTCTTGATTTATTTTTATACATAAAATATATTAAATATCTTAACCTTTGATTAAACCTTTCCCGCTTGATTTTCATATCACAAAATATGTTGAATGTCTTAACTTTTCGTCCGGATATTTACCATTTACGAGAGGCGCCACCGCCACCGGAAGAGCCTCCACCAAATTTGCCCCCGCCTATTGTAGGTCCGCTCCCGCGGGAACCGCCCCCGAAAGGACTGCTGCCGTGTCCGGTCCCAAAACCTCCGCCAAACCCGCCGCCCATGGGGCCCCTGTGTGTCGGGCCCGCGTATCTCCCTCCGGCCAAATTCCTGAATAATGAAGCTGTCAACCAAAAAAGATTTCTACCCAGCAATTTAGATAATACAAACATGGCGATTATAATACTGAAAAATAATAGCCCTATTGTTCTAATGATATCCGCAATCGAAATAGGTTCCTGCAGAACAACGGGTGTTATGGATTTTGAACCCTCAAAAATCTGCTCCGCATCGATATCATATTCCATTAAAATTTCATTGAGTATGAGGCTATAAGCAGTGGCAATCCCTTCACTGTAGTTGTCCTCCTGAAAATAAAGAATCATTTTATCCAGAATAGCCCCGGCCTTGGCATCATTTATAGCGCCTTCAAGCCCGTACCCCACCTCAATGCGTGCTTCCCTGTCTTCTTGAGCAACTAAAAGTAACACACCGTTTCTTTTATCCTTATCACCGATCCCCCATTGTCTGAATAAATTGAGAGCGTACTCTTCAATGGGCCTACCGTCCATCGACGGTACAGTAACAATTACCAATTCCGCCGATGTTGTTTTCTTAAGAGTACTGCTCATTCTGAGCATATCGTCCTTAACTTCATCAGATAACATGGAAGCATAATCCTGTACATATATATCCACCGTAGGTGCCTCAGGAATAGCTAAGCCATAGGCAACCAGCAAGGATAAGCATATCAGTAAAGTTATTATAAACACAGATATCAGAGTTTTTGTTCGATTTTTCAAATCATTCACTCCCTATAATTGTATGCGCGGTTTACGTTGTAGTTAAACGATTTAGATACTTATAAGAAATACAGCGGAATCACATTGCAGGATATAATTACAGCCCTGCAAATTGATATAAAAAATTTACCTATTACTATACTATGCTTTCTAATCAAATTTTACACTCGGTGCTTTGCCGGCCTCTTGTTCCATTTCAAAATACGGTTGTTGTTCAAACCCCAACATACCCGCTAAAATATTTGTCGGAAATCGCCTGATTGTTTGATTATATGTCTGCACAGAACCGTTGTAATCCTGGCGTGCCACTGCCAGACGGTTTTCGGTTCCGGCCAATTCGTCCTGCAATCGTATAAACTGCTCATTGGCTTTCAGTTCCGGATAATTTTCCGCTATTACAAGTAATCTGCTCAATGCTCCTGTCAATTCCTGATTAGCCCCTATGATTTCTTCCCGATTGCCGCCCTGGCCTATGCGGGCCCTGGCATCCGCTATCTCGGTAAATATCTCTTTTTCATGAGTCGCATAACCCTTGGTCACTTCCACTAAATTCGGTACTAAATCATACCTCCGCTGCATAAGATTTTCTACCTGTTTCCAATCGGCATCAATAGTTTCGTCCATCACTACCAGTTTGTTATAATTGCTTGCCACCGACATTATGGGCAGTATTACTATCAATAAGATAATTGCCAATACAATAATCCAAGTTTTCTTCATGTTTCTTACTCCCTTCATAAATATGTCTACATCGTTATAATACCATAAAATAATATGATTTGGGTTATTAAAATCAACAAATGAATACTTTGCTCATGAACCGCAGGCATTACTGCATGAAACGCGAGCGCCGCCGCATAAACTGCGGATGCCGCTGCATGAACTACAAGTGCTGCCGCATGAACTACAAGTGCTGCTGCATGAATCGCGGGTGCTACGGCATGAACTGTAGGACTTGTCATGCTTCCCGGCTTTTATACATTTTCTGTCAAAAAAATATCCGCAAAATATTTTTAATCCCTTGCAAAGGTAAACACTGTTACGGATTTCGCACCGCTGTTTATCAATTCTTTGCTGCAGGAATTAACCGTAGAGCCCGTGGTAAATATATCATCCACCAACAGTATATCCCTGTCTGCTATTATTCTTTGATCTATTACCTTAAAGGCTCCCTCAACATTTTTTAACCTCTCTCTTTTGGTTAAATTGTACATAACCTTGGTGTTCCTAATTCTGGCACATGAATCTACATTTAGAGGTATACCTGTTTTTTCAGATATATGTTTGCCTATAAGAGTTGATTGATTAAAACCCCGTTCCCTTTCTTTATTTTTATATAGAGGCACGGGAATAATTATATCTATTCCTAGCCCCTCCTGCTTTAGCCTATCCGCCATGATACAACCAATTGTTTTCGCCAAGTATGTATGATTAGAATATTTTAATTTGTATATCAGTGTTTTTACATCTTTTTCATATTTTACTACGGATATTGCCCTGTCAAAATAATAATCGCTATTTGCACATTGCCGGCAAATCGGGCCCTCTTCTATCATCCTTAGTGGTATGCCGCATTTAACACAGTGGTGCTCCGGGATAAATGGAAGGTTGTTGTAGCAATTATGACACAGACTATATTTAGCATCCTTTTCCTGGGTCCCGCCGCACATATAACAGATGGTTTTCGACGGATATATCAGGTCCAAAAAAGCATTCGTATATTCTTCTATTATCTTTAAAATTTTCATATGTGACAGCACCCCTCCAAGACTCCAAGATAACTAAGAAACTTCTGAAAAAGGTGTCAAACGAAACGTCCCCTTGGCACCCCCTTGGCACCACTTGGCATCGAAAAAGGTGTCAAACGAAACGTCCCCCTGACATCCCCCTGACATCAAGTCATGAATTCGGAAAATCTTTTCAGCCTGGCTCCGAGCCCCGAGTACCTTTCAACTATTTTATTATTATCTATCATTCGCTTTAAATATTCCTTTGTGCCCACTAAAACAACGAGGGATTTTGCCCTGGTTATGGCAGTATATAAGATGTTTCTTGTAAGCAGCATCGGGGGAGCCCAGGTCACCGGCATAACTATGACCGGAAACTCGCTTCCCTGGCTCTTATGTATTGTGATGGAATAGGCAAGCTCCAATTGATCTAACTGGGCAAAGCTGTAAATCACACTTCTGTTATCATCAAAAAACACTGTAAGTTCTTCATCCCTTTTATTTATATTCTGTACATACCCGATATCCCCGTTAAACACTCCTTCTCCGTATTGTTCTTCCGCTTCCGCATCCAGGCTTGCCCATTTCAATATATAATTATTTTTGATCTGCATAACCTTATCTCCTACGCGGAAAAGCTTTTCTCTCAACTCTTTTTCCTTCTTATAGGCATCGGGAGGATTTAAATAGTTCTGTAACTCTCTGTTCAGATTCAATGTCCCGATATTCCCTTTTTTCATAGGGGTAAGCACTTGGATATCTCTTATGGGATCAAATCTATAATGCTTTGGGAGTCTATCCTTTACGAGGCCTATTATGGTATGCAGTATCTCTTCTTTTCTTCCTCGAGTTATAAAATAAAAGTCCTTATCTTTTTTATTGAGTACGGGATGAAATCCTTGATTGATTTTATGAGCATTTACGACAATCATGCTCTCTTCGGCCTGTCTGAATATTTCGTTCAGACGCACTACCTTTACTACCCCGCTATCTATAATATCCCTGAGCACATTACCCGCCCCCACCGACGGCAACTGATCCACATCGCCGACGCAGATCAACCTTGAACCTTTGGGTATAGCCTTTAAAAGATTATTCATCAATATGATATCCACCATGGACATCTCGTCTATTATTATTACATCTGCTTCCAGGGGATTGCTCTCGTCCCTTTGAAACAGCATCCCTTCATCATCATCACTATATCCCATTTCCAATAACCTGTGTATTGTCTTGGCTTCCTTTCCCGTTGCTTCCGCCATCCGTTTCGAAGCCCTTCCCGTCGGGGCGGCAAGTAATATCTTTTTATCCAATTTTTCAAATACCTTGATCAATGTGTTTATAATGGTAGTTTTACCCGTACCCGGCCCGCCCGTAATCACTAAAACGCCACTGTTGATGGCCTGCCTTATGGCTTCTTTTTGGTTATCCGCGAGGCATATATCGTCTTCCTTTTCTATATTTTCTATCTCCTCTTCCAGGTCTATTTCCAATGTGTCCAATTCGCCGTACGCAAGTTCTATGAGTTTATTGCAGGTATTGGTTTCCGCATAAAAATACGGCATGGAATATGCTATTATTTGATCATTATCAATATTTTCAGATTGTTTCAATAGTTCCTGGGAATAATCGGAATTTTCCCCTGCATTTTGTTTTTCCGGTTCCTTCAAATGAGCAGGGCCTGTCTCTATATTTTGCCTCTCAAGCTGTATCTTCTGTCTGAGTGCCATCTCCTGTATTCCTTCTATTATTTTAACTTCTTCTACCTCCAACAGCCCACCTGCCCTCTCTATCAAAGCATCGCTCGGTGCATAGGTGTGTCCTTCATTATTAAATGTATTGATCGTATATCTGATTCCGGAATGTATGCGGTATTTGGAATTCGGGGAAATCCCCATCGCTCGCGCGATCAGATCCGCTCTCTTAAATCCTATGCCTGTAATCTCATCTGCCAGGCGGTATGGATTCTCCTGTATATACGGTATAGTCATCTCCGCATATTTTTTATATATTTTAACTGCATACGCAGGTGTAATATCATACTGGGAAAGAAAAAGTATAATTTCTCTTAACTCTTTTTGTTCTTCAAATGACTCGGCTATGGCCCGCATCTTTTTTTCACCGATGCCGGAAACCTCCGTCAACCTCTGTGGAGCATACTCCATAATTTCAAGGGCATCCGTGCCAAAATGACTTATTATCCTTTCCGCCATTTTTTTCCCTATGCCCTTTATAACCCCGGAAGATAAATATTTTAAAATCCCTTCCTCTGTTGAAGGTTGTATATGCCTGTATTCTTTAACATCCATCTGCCTGCCGTATATGGGATGCTCCACCCATTTCCCTTTTACAGAGATCACTTCCCCTTCTCTCAATGCAGGCAAACAACCTACCACCGTTACTTCTTCCTCTTCACAATTTAATACTCCGACTAAAAATCCGTTGGATTCATTTTGAAATATTATTTCTATCAATCTGCCTTCTAATTCGACCACCGTAATTTCCTCCCAGCCAACATATATCCCCTGTATTATATCATATCGTCGTATTTATTGTCATTATGGATAATGCGAAAATACGGAGGAACAATCCCCGATATTGTTCAAAAATAAATAAATTTATTAGAAATAAACAAAAAGGGAACGATTATTAACCGTTCCACAATTTAAAATGTTTGTTTCAAAAGCCTGATGACATCGAAAATAAATTTGGCAGCTATATCTTCCACAGTTCAAAATGCTTGTTTCAAAACACAGAATAAAAATTTCTTATCGCAGCCCCGCATCCCTGCCCAATATTTCAGCCTTATCAATCCTCTCCCAAGCGAGATTTAAATCTTCTCTGCCAAAATGCCCATAAACCGCAATTTGTTTATATATGGGCTTTCTCAAATCCAAATCTCTGATTATGGCCGCCGGTCTCAGATCAAAATGTTTGTTAATGAGTTCTATCAATTTTGAATCGTCTACTTTGCCCGTTCCGAAAGTTTCAACCAACACGGACACCGGTCTCGCTACGCCGATAACATAAGCCAATCCCACCTCACATTTATCGGCTAATCCCGCTGCTACTATATTTTTGGCTATATATCTGGCAGCATAAGCTGCCGAACGATCTACTTTAGTCGGATCTTTTCCGGAAAAAGCACCGCCACCATGGTGGGCATATCCTCCATATGTGTCTACTATTATTTTTCTCCCTGTCAGCCCGGCATCACCCAATGGGCCACCTATAACAAAACGCCCGGTCGGATTGATGAGATATCTTGTATTGTCATCTAACAGTCCAATTGGAACGACCTTATTGATGACATGCTCCACCAGATCCCTTTCAATTGTTTTTTTATCGACCTCAGGACTGTGCTGTGCGGATATGACAATTGTATCGATTCTAACCGGTTTGCCGTCATCATACTCAACGGTTACCTGTGTCTTCCCGTCCGGTCTCAGATAATCCAATGTATGATTCTTTCTTACATCTGCCAATCTTTTGGCCAATTTGTGTGCAAGAGAGATAGGTAGCGGCATGAACTCCGGGGTTTCATTGCAAGCAAACCCGAACATCGATCCTTGATCCCCTGCCCCTATGATTCCCAATTCGCTTTCATTTTCTCCCCTTTTACTTTCCAGGGCTCTATTTACGCCCATTGCAATATCTGTAGATTGCTCATCTATAGCAATTAATACTGCGCATGTATCTGCATCAAAACCATATTTTGCTCTGGTGTAACCTATTTCCTCCACTGTTTTTCTTACTATTTTAGGAATATCGACATAACAATTCGTCGTTATTTCGCCGGTGACCAACACAAGCCCTGTAGAAACACTGGTTTCACAAGCCACCCTCGCCCCCGGATCCTTTTCCAAAATAGCATCTAATATTGC
>Ga0172382_10013936_pt1 | contig 10293 bp, 8 predicted proteins | sample Leawel138RmetaG_FD_122245 | JGI IMG/M metagenome (GOLD analysis project Ga0172382, IMG submission 122245) | Leachate microbial communities from a municipal landfill in Southern Ontario, Canada - Leachate well 138R metaG | ecosystem: Engineered > Solid waste > Landfill > Unclassified | place...
ATAATACGGATTTACGCAGAGAACGCAGAGGAATATTCACAATCAATACCACCGCTACATCTAAATTATTCCGTATTCGCTTGTATTGAATTTCATGTAAACACTCTTCATCAGTAAATCCTTTACAACCCCGCCGAAGGCTTTGTCCTCTAAGATTTTTTGGAAAATCTCCTGGTTTTGATCCATTCTCTCAATCAGTTTTGTGAGAAATAAATCCTCGAAAGCGAATTTGAAGGTGTCCATCCTATTGGCCAGAGCTTGTTCTTTTAACATTTTATCTAATAGCATATCTGCTTCCATCTGGTCGAAGAAAAGTCGGTCAGCCTCAGTGAATTCGGTGCCGAACCTGTCATTTAACACCGTTATAATCTCCGATAAGGGTGCTTTTTCTTCTTTCCCTTTTTTTATTCCTGCTTCGAGCATACCGTCCAGTTCACCATCTTCTTTTTCCAATTCAATGGTACCATCGGCAATTTTTTCCAATCTATAATATTCCATTGCCAATTCATTGGTTATCTGTAGGCTTTCCGATAGATCGCGTTTAGGTAATTTGGTTTGTAATAACTTGGCATAGGCATAGAACTTTTCAAAATTCGGCTCCGTGAATGGCATTATTTGAGAAAGAAAAGAGTACAGATTGCACCACGTTCTTAACATTTTTTTAAATTCGTCTCTCTTTTCCTCCGTTTCCAGGTTATTATATCTATCTACAGCAGGGTCAATAAATGCATACAGACTTGATTGGTCTTTAAACGATAATCGGTTGCTCGGTTTAAAATACACCCTTGCAAAAGCATCTATTTCCGATTGCCAGTACACTTGCATTTCATCCAATTTGGCTTTCACATCATACAGGTGGTTAGGATCAGGATTTTCCGTGACGCCGGTCTTTTGGTAATAGGGCTGAAATGAAGTCAATATGGTTTCCCTGTCGTTTACAAAATCCAAAATAAAAGTATCTTCCTTACCCGGGTAGGTTCGATTTAAACGAGATAAAGTTTGTACGGCTTTTACTCCCGATAGTGCCTTATCCACATACATGGTATGCAAGAGCGGCTGATCAAAACCGGTTTGGTATTTATCGGCTACGATCAGGATTTTGTATTCGTCTTGATTGAATACTTTGGGTAATTCTTTTTCTCCGTATCCTGTTAATTCAGGTTCTGAAACACCATCAGGATAATCATCGTCCATCACTTTACCCGAGAAGGCTATCAATACTTTAATGTCATCATATCCTTTTTCATTAATATAATGCTTAAATTCAACGTAATAACGTTTGGCCTGGAGTCTTGAACCGGTAACAACCATGGCCTTTGCTTTTCCACCGATTTTTTTGCAAACGATGTAACGAAAATGCTCGATTATCACTTCCGTCTTCTGAGCCAGTTCATGCGGATGCAGGGAAACAAAACGACCGATAGCCTTAGCCGCTTTCTTTTTGTTCAGTTCAGGGTCATCGCTGATGGCCTTTGTTAATTTAAAATAGCGTTCGTAGGTTGTGTAGTTATTCAAAACATCAAGGATAAAACCTTCTTCTATTGCCTGACGCATGGAATACAGATGAAAAGGTTCGGGTTTACCTTCTACATTTAATTGACCGAAAACGCCTAAGGTTTTTGTCTTTGGTGTTGCCGTAAAGGCGAAGAATGAGATGTTTTGTTGCCGTCCCCTCGTTTTGCAGGCCCTTTCAACTTCTTCATTTATTTCATCTTCCATGTCGTAATCGTTTGTGTCCGATTTCTCGGCCTCTTCTAGATTCTTGGCAGCCAACACCTCTTTCATTTTCCTGCTTGCTTCACCTCCCTGTGAACTATGGGCTTCATCGATGATGACGGCATATTTGCGGTTGGGAATATCTCCAAGCTTATCTATTACAAATGGAAATTTCTGTAAGGTTGTAATGATGATATGGGTCCCTGCCGTTAATGCGTTGGCCAATTGATTGCTGTCTTTGTCGATCTTTTGGACTACACCTGTTTTATGTTCAAACTGATAAATGGTATTCTGTAATTGTTGGTCAAGTACACGACGGTCGGTTATTACAATGACGCTATCGAAAATTCTTTCATCCAATTGATTGTGTAAACTCGATAGGCGATAAGCCAACCAGGCGATGGAATTGCTTTTGCCCGATCCGGCAGAATGTTGGATGAGATAGTTCTTTCCTGCTCCGTTGATTTTTGCATCGGATGTTATTTTGCCAACGGCATCCAATTGATGAAAACGGGGAAAGATGATTTTTTCTCTCTTCGCAACTTTCCCTTCAAATTCATATTCTTCAACTTGCAGGTGGACAAAACGATAGAGAATATCCATTAAACTGTCTTTCACTAAAATGTCTTCCCACAAATAAGCGGTTTTGTAACCGTTTCGATTTTGCGGGTTACCTTTTCCTTTGTTGCAACCCTTGTTGAAAGGCAGCCAATAGGTACGTTCACCATCTATTTTACTTGTCATATATACCTCGTCGGGATCAACGGCAAAATGAACCAAGGCCCGTTTCTTAAAGGCAAATAGCAATTCTTTATTGTCTCTTGTATTGGCATACTGTTTTTTGGCGTTCTCGCTGGTTTGTCCGGTAAAATGGTTTTTCAGTTCCAGTGTAGCCACCGGTAAACCGTTTAGGCTAATAACAAGATCAACAGAGTTTTTGTTCTTGTTACTATAATAAACCTGACGAGTGATTTTTAAACGGTTTTTATTATACCATTCAATGGTTTCGTTATTTAAACCCGTTTCGGGTTTGAAAAATGCCATGCGAAACTTTACTCCGTAATCGCTAAACCCATGCCGCAAGACATCCAAACTACCGCGTAAATCAAGCTCTTTAAATAAACGTTGAATAATGCGGTTGTCCGTTTCGGCAGCATGTACTTCCGTGATCTTTTTCCATGCCTCGGGCTGTGTGTCTTGCAAAAATGCAATAACATCATTTGTAAACATTCCCAACTCGGGGCTATAATCACAGGCATTGCCTTGCGTGTATTCACCATGCTGAACCAGGGATTCAACAATGGCCGTTTCAAATGTGTTTTCAGTCGTGATGCTCATTATATGTTTCTTTTTTTTATATTCCATTTCAAAAAAAGAAATAGAATTTGTATGTCAATTAGTTATGTGTTTTCTTTTTTTATTTCTTTTTCATTTCTTTTTTTTTCTGCCAAGGAATATGTTCGATATGTTTTAGATCCTTTATTCACTAATTTCCCTTTTTTAACCAATCCATAAATTGTTTTTTGCAATTCCTTTTTTGGTACATCGGTAATCCTTTTTTGTATTTCTGAAATTGAAGAATTAGGATATGCTTTTAAATCGGTTAACAATAGTTGTTCCAACACATGGGGTTCAATAGTCTTTAAAGTTGGTTTTATATTCAATTTAGAATCGGATAATAACTTAGGATTTAGAATAAAAGCATTTCCTTTTCCTTTGCCATATGTTTGTAAGATTTTACGTTCCACTAACTTTGAATACCAACTTCTTAGTCTATCTTCTTCCGAAAGTTGTAAAATGCGGGTAAGTTCAGTTGATAGTATTTTCTTGTGCCTTGCTACAATTCCTATTACAATTCTCTCTCGTTGGGTTAATTGAAAGTGTTGTGTAATATAATCAGTTAAACGCAAAGCTTCTAAATCAATAATTTTTGATTCTAAAGAAACCGTAACCTTATTAAAATTGGATTCTACAATTGGAAATGGTTTTGCATCTGCACTCAATTTCTCGTAAATCAAGTCATAACCGGATCCTTCACCCTCCATGAGCTTTAAATCGTGAAATAACTTTATTAAATGAGGATTCCGACGGTGCTTTTCGTGCAAAATATTATCAATGGTAATACCCAAAGGCAAACCTCCAGGGCTTGAAATACGGAAACTTTCAGGAAATACTTCAATGGTTATGTCAGCTGAAATAAAATATGATTTGTGAGCTATTGCGTTAATAAGTAATTCCCTGATTACCTCTTTGGGATAATGCCTTACCTGATTTCTAAAAAGTCCATCGGGAAATTCGTAGCTGTAATTTAACTCAACAGCTTCTTTTTCGATTGAAGATAGCAATTCCTTAGGATTTAATGCATAATCATCCCAAAGGTATTTGCGCGTTTTTTGTTCTAAAGCATCGTATACAATGTATTGAACTGTAATAGGGTATGACAATTTCGCCCTTTGCTGTGCCGTTCCTAGCCACAAAATGCCTAAATTCGTTAACTGACCATTTTGTACCAAGTTATAATGTTCTAAAATTTCAACATCGCTTTTTTCTTTAATGCTATCTTTTACCCTGTCGGATAGTCTTATATCATTAATTAACTTTTGAATATTAATTTTGGGTATTGTATCTAACGAAATATTTTTACTAAGCAATTCCCATTGGAATGCCTCTTTTTCAGCTACAATTCTTTGTAAGTCTTCACCTCGCACAGGTTCGCATTTATCGGCAATACGTATATAAATTTTTCCATCAGAGGTAGTAGCTACGATTTTTTGTGATGGGAAAACCTTGATTTCGAAATACTCACCTCCATTGACATGTTTTAATATACCCGAGGTTGACAACCCTACAGAAAAACAAAAACCACGCAACTTTTCAAGTGTGTCGTTTATTTGTTTCTGTGTAACTTTTTGATCAGGTGGTGGTTCTTTTGTTTTATCTTCGAAACCAATAACAATTATTCCACCCTGTGCATTGGCAAGACTTACGCATGTTTTAGCAAGTTCCTTTAATCCCTTGTCGCCAGTTTGTATTTTTTGTATGCTTTTGTATTCTATCACTTGTGTTTCCATAATCTTAATTTTAACATACTTTTATCTTCCCTGTTACCACCTCGCTAATCAACGTGGTCCTATATTCTTGTAAAAGATCTATTTGTTTGTGGAATTTTTCAATGATTGCATCTAATCGCTTAAGTTCAGACTCAATATAAGAAATTATTGATTCTTGTTCTTCTAAACTAATTGGAACTGCTACTTTCAAATTTTCTATAACATTCATTCCAATATTCGGTTGCGTTCCGAAAGACCACGATAATTGAATTTGTTTTTGAAAGTAAAATGATTGTAATGCGTAATAAAGAAAATAAGGTTTAACTTTTTCATTTACTCGAACTAATGCTAAGGGAGACCAAATATTAAAGTCATCATCAAAATCAACTATCGCTATTTTACCAGTAGTTGAACCTGATTTGACAATGAAAATATCATCCCTTTTTGGTTTACATTTCTTACTATACAGTTCATCCAATTCTTTTGATATATTGCCTCTACGAAAGTCAAAATCTAATTTCCCATTTTTAACAGATTCGGCTGAGAGAAATGGAACGCCGTCAGGAATAAACTCAGGTGTTTCATGCGGCCCATCTGTTATTTTTGTTGAAACAAGTCTTTTCATGGTAAGGAATTGCCAAGAATTCGGAATTTCATCTAACCAATCTGTAATTGTTTTTTTATATGCAACGTTTCCTTGAATACTTGTGGTAACTGCTTGGTTAATAATGGCCTGTTTCTCTTCTTCGTAAAGGGCAATGAGTTTTTGTTTGTTGGATATGATGTTATCTATTTCGGCGGTTTTGCGGTCGAGATAATGTGCAATTGATGATTGTTCACTATCAGTCGGGATTGTGATTATTGAATTTTTAAATTCTTCTCCATTTACATGAGGTATTCCCATTCCTATTGTTGATTCTTTTAGGTACTTCTCAAAAGTTTTAAGAAAGTGATATGAGTAATCCTTTTGAATACTAACTAAATTTAAAACAGCCATTGTTGATGACAATATTCCTTTTTTACTTTTGATAAACTCACCAGCATTAGAGCCATCCCAAAGTAAAAGAATATCATTTTCATTTACTAAAACATAATTTTCAGGGTCTTCAACATAATTTACTTGTTTAGGATTTTCTCTAAGGTAATCCATTGCAAGGTAGATTTCATAATTGTCATTCCAAACAATCTTTAAGTCCTTCGGATTTCTCCCTTTTTGATATAAAATTATATATTTTATTCTTTTCACCTCCCAATGTTCGGGGATTTCGCCTATCCATTCAATACCTGAGTCTTTATATTTTTCGTATTTATTCATACATCCGGGTCATTTAGTTTTGCTTGTGTCAGCAAATGCTTATATTGGTTGGAGGGTTCAATCCAATTTTTTCTTTTTATGATAATAGGTTTTTTTGTATCTCCTCCGATTGCGTTTCCAATTCCATAATATCCTTTAAAATATCTTCCAATCTACGTAAGGGTTTAAACTCATAGAAATATTTGGTAAAATTTATTTCGTATCCGATTTTGGTTTTGCTGTGGTCAATCCAGGCATCGGGGACGTGGGGTTTTACCTCACGATCAAAATATTCCTGAATGGTTTGTGGGACAAATCGACCGTTCGTTTGTACGTATCGTAAAAAGGGTATGTTTTCGTAATCCCGTAAATTCGGATCGGGTTTGGGTTTTCCTTTGCTGTCTTTCAGGATATTGCCCTTTTCGTCTCTCAGGGGTTGTTCGACGGTTACACGCCAATAGCCGAAATATTCTTTGGGATAGATTTTGCAAAATTCGCCCTCTTCGAATGCGCCGTATAATTTGGTGATATAACCAATGCCCCTGGAATCGCCGTTTTCGGGTATCTCCTTGCGTTTGTTACCCAAACTGCGTGACATCTTTTGCCAGAAACGATTGGGATTTTGTCCCGTTTCTTCGTCTTTTGCTCCCGTGGCATTGATCAATTGTATCTTGCCTTTGCGTTTCTCAGCCTTTTTATTGGATAACACCCAAATGTAAGTGGATATGCCGGTATTGTAAAAAAGTTGGTCGGGTAGGGCTATGATTGCTTCCAGCCAGTCGTTTTCGATGATCCATTTTCTGATTTCACTTTCGCCGCTTCCCGCCTGTCCCGTAAACAAAGGTGATCCGTTAAAAACAATTCCTATTCGGCTTCCTTCTGGTTTCATTTTCGAAAGCATGTGTTGAAGGAACAACAGCGAACCATCGTTTATTCTTGGTAATCCAGCACCAAAACGCCCTGCAAAGCCTTTGTTCTCGGCTTCGTCTTTAATCGTTTTCTCGGCTTTTTTCCAGTCCACACCGAAAGGAGGATTGGAAAGCATGTAATCAAACTTTTCGTTTTCCAGTCCGTCGGCAGTGAAAGTGTTGCCGAACTTAATATTTGCAGGGTTTTGCGCTTTGATCAACATATCCGATTTGCAGATGGCATAGGATTCGGGATTTATTTCCTGTCCGAAGACTTCCATTTTAGCGTCGGGGTTTAACTCCCTAATAAATGATTCGGCCACCGAGAGCATTCCACCCGTTCCGCAAGCAGGGTCATACAGGGTTTTTATGATGCCCTTTTTGAAAATGTCTTTTTCTTCGATAAACAACAGGCTCACCATGAGTTTGATGACTTCCCTTGGCGTAAAGTGTTCACCTGCCGTTTCGTTCGAAAGTTCGGAAAATTTACGGATGAGTTCTTCAAACACATAACCCATCTCCATGGATGTCATATCCGATAAATCAATGTCGGCAAAGGCTTTCACGATTTTATAGAGTAAATCGGTTTTAGGGTCGTCCAAGCGGTCAATGTGGGATTCAAAGTCGAAGTATTCAATGATTTCCCTTGCGCCGGCCGAGAATCCGTTGATGAAATTTCTCAAATTAGCAGCCACATTATTGGGGTCGGCTTTGAGTTTGGCAAAATCGTACAGACTGCGATTGTGGAAATTTAATCCGGCAATCTTATTCAAAGTAATATCTTTTGCACTGTCCGATAACTTTTCCACCTTAGGAAGATAGTCCAACACCTTTTGCTTGGTGGGAGCAACCGCACAATCCAAACGTCTTAAAACAGTCATAGGCAATATGATTTTCCCATAATCCGATTGTTTATAATCACCCCTCAATAAATCGGCCACTTTCCAAATAAGATTCGCCTTTTCTTTAAAATCTATCATTATCTATTCACTCCTTCTTTAAATCCTTCTTTAAAAACCACATACAACAACTCAACCCACACAGTGAGCAAAGGAAATACCCTTTCATAATATTCCGGAATTATCCTCACTTTTCACCCCCTTATGTTTGCGAATCATTCTATTGCTTAATTTTTTTGCAAAGGTAAACAATTATTTTAAAAAGAAGAGGAGGAAGGGGGAAAAAGATGGGGGGGGTATTCGCTATGATTAATAAGGGATTACAAGCTATATGGCTTGTTGTCAGCACGGAAACGGCAATTGACATATAGTTTTTGTTACAAGCAGTTTTTAGTTTTGCAAATCGCAATTTATGCCAGTTTTACAGATAATCCACTATTTGGTCCAGGGGGAAGTCCTAGTGCAGTGTCTGTTCCAATATTTTTACGAAGGTCTCTTAAAAGTTTTTGTGCATCAATCGTTTTACCAACCATTGCTTCTGATTCTGCTCTCGGATTGTCAGAATGTCTAGCTCTGTAAATTGTCAAAGATTGACCTGTACGTATTGCTCTTTGAGATAGTCCTCTCATGTAAAAGCGATTGAATTCACTGTCTGCCAATGTCTGATTTGCGGTCTCAGGCACTTTTGCATAAGTTATTCCATTTTTACCATTTCGAGTTTCTTTCTCTGCAAAGCAGTTTTTGACTTTTAATGCAGTTGCCAATGTCTCTTCATCTCCATTCCTCACAGAGTCAAGTAAAATATCTACGTACAACCTATTTCCATTTTCGTTAAACCTTTTACTTATGTAAAGTTGGTTATTGTCAATGTCAATTTTAATTTCAGATATCATTAAATCTCTTGTTTTTTGGTCTAAATTCTCAAAGTTAAATTTCATATTGTAGTAAGTTTTAAAATTATTTATAACGATTGCATATACCCAACACTCTAAACAACTCACAGATACAACCTCTGAGTTGCGGTTATTTGTTTTATATATACGCAATGCCTCCATTTTTGTGCATTCAATTTTCCCGCAAAATTACTCTTTTTTTAATTTCAAACAGAAAAAATGGAAAATTGAAACAAAAATGATGAAAGTTGTATGGATATAAAAAAAGCATCGCCGTGCCACAAGGAAAAGGGAAGTAACACGGCTTTGCCGAAATAGAATTATAAGATCCTTGAAAACTTTCTAACGTTTAAGTACCAGGCTGGATAACAATTCTTTTTTCAAACGATTATTAGTAAGTAAATTTACTTCGACCGATTTGATGTTTTTAAGTCTAAAATCTTTACGATTTTTCGCTGTTTTGCATCTTAGGCTGGTATAGAATGTGCCTAACATACTTAATTGAACATTTCTACTGTCACAGAGTAATTGGGAGAGAAGAACTTGGAAGTTACAACAACACAAAAGCGCCTGAGGATGCGATAGGTGTGTCATTTCCATAAACATATTAACAAATTCTTCTTCTGTTACGGTTTCTCTGTGTTCTATAGCACCGCTATAGAGTGTTTCACCCCCTCCTTTGACACCGGGGTGACATTTTTCAATAATTTTAACAATTAAACTCATAATAATTTATTTTTTATTTTTTTATTTTTCTTTTCATTCTCCTTCAACTTCCGGTTTTTGACAACATAAAACTGCCCTCAACCTTTCCACTCATAATATCCAAGGCTATCGAAGAATCTTTTTAAAGCAGAGCCGGGTTTAACGATGATTTCCCTTTTGGAATATTTTTTAATATCGACATCGTTTTTATTCTTTTTGGCTTTACTTGTAATCAGCAAATAAATGCTTGTATTGTCATCACATTCGACAGCTCTTCCTTGTTTAAATTCTTCCTTTAATGCTACTTTACTAAATGTCAGAACTTTGCTAATGGTTTTTGTTTCAACTCCTGTCAAGTCATGGACTTTACTACAAAATTCATAGAAATTCGTTTTACCCCTAATAATTGAAGTGGCGTAATAAAGATTTTCACCACCCTTGCTTAAGGAGTTTTTTCTTTGAGTAATTTTAAAAAATACAGGCATAACTAATCAATTAAAAATTAAAAATTAAAAAAGAAGTCACAAGTAGAATTAAAAATCATAGAAAAACAGACAATTGAGAATTTTTCCATCTGCCGAGTCCCTTGTACCGAGAGATTTTTTGTTACGAAAAGAGGGTTTTGTAACATAAAAGGTTTAGCTTTAATCTTCATAAATATACGTTTTTAAGTTTAAAAATGTAATTATATATATAACTAAAAAGAAACACATATAAAGGTAAAATTATTGTACTAGAGCCCCCCTTGAACCAAGCTTGCTTCGCTGGGAGGCAGGCTTCTCTCGATCGCCTGAGAGGCTACATTCGTTTTCCTGAGAAGCTTCGTAG
>Ga0172382_10013938_pt1 | contig 10291 bp, 9 predicted proteins | sample Leawel138RmetaG_FD_122245 | JGI IMG/M metagenome (GOLD analysis project Ga0172382, IMG submission 122245) | Leachate microbial communities from a municipal landfill in Southern Ontario, Canada - Leachate well 138R metaG | ecosystem: Engineered > Solid waste > Landfill > Unclassified | place...
AAAATCAATAACAACAATATCCGGACTCTGACTTCTCTCATATACATTCTGTATTTATCGAAAAAAAATTGTATATTAAGCATCATCATACATCAACCCCGAAGCAGGATATTTGAAGTGATACTTTATGCTGCAATGTAAAAATACAAAATTTAAGCCAAACTATCTAACTATTTGCTGTTTTTTTCATTTTTTCACATCAGTTTTTATTCAATTATTTTTCAAGATTATCAATTACTTAACTCGTCAGTTATAAACGAAACAAATTTAAAAAAGTTTATTTCTAAATTATCTCGATATTTTTAAAAGTTGTAATTATTAATTTAATTGAAAAATAATATAAATGAAGTAAAAAATACTGTTATTCCGGTAACTGCTATCGCAATTAATCTTGAATATTTGTCGAGAAAGACTTGCACGGCATCACCAAAATAATATATTAACAATGCAAGTACAAGGAAGCGAATTGTTCTGCTGACTGATGATATGATTAGAAATGTAGTAAAATCCATTTTAACAACTCCGCTTGCCATAGTAGCCAAGGCAAATGGAATTGGTGTAAGAGCAGCCACAATCAAAGTCCAGACCGCATATTCTCCTCTGAATGTTTCAATGGTCATATTCCACGAATCCTCGGCACCATACAGAGATACTATAGACAGTCCTAATGTGGACATCAATTTTATACCTATGAAGTACGCAAATATTCCGCCAAGTATCGAACCAATCGCAGACCAAAATGCAAAAATAAAGGAGCGTTTAGGTGCCGATAGTGATATTGGTATTAGAGTTAGGTCAATAGATATTGGCAAGAAAGAAGAATCAGCAAATGAATGAATCAATAGAGTAGTATTTGCATAGGGTTTTGCGGCAAATCTCACAAGCAAGGCAGAGATTTGCCGTTTCCAGTGTCTTAACAGACTGAGCATATTTATCAGTTTAATTGTAAGTGATAATTTAACTAAACTTCTTCCCAAACACCCATAGAGTAAAATTTTTCGCGACGTTTTTTAAGAAGTTTATCAGGATTATATTTTTTGAAACCTTGAAGCTCATTCACTAAGGCTGACTTCACATTTTCAAACATTTTGTTTTTATCCTTATGTGCTCCGCCGAGAGGTTCCGGAATTATTTCATCTATTACGTTTTTATCTTTCAAATCCATTGCTGTAAGTTGTAATGCTTCTGCAGCTTGTTCTTTATAATCCCAGCTTCGCCAAAGGATTGAAGAACATGACTCGGGCGAAATAACAGAATACCAAGCATTTTCCAACATCAGGATTCTATCTCCTACACCTAATCCGATTGCTCCGCCGGAAGCTCCTTCTCCAATGACTACTACAATTACAGGGACTTTCAATTGGTTCATTAGCAATAAATTTGCAGCAATGGCTTCGGCTTGTCCTCTTTCCTCTGCTTCAAGTCCGGGGAATGCACCGGGTGTATCAAGGAAAGTAATTATAGGCTTTGAAAATTTCTCAGCTAATTTAAATAATCGAGCAGCTTTTCTGTAACCTTCAGGATTAGACATACCAAAATTCCTATAGACATTCGATTTGGTATCAACTCCTTTCTGATGACCAACCACCATGAGTGATTGTCCGTTCAATGTCGCCAAACCTCCTACTATAGCCGGATCATCCTTGAACTTTCTGTCTCCGTGTAATTCCGTGAAACTGTCAAAGCATGATTTAACATATTCAAGTGTTGAAGGTCTCTCAGGATGTCGTGCAATTTGTACTCTTTGCCAGCGTGTAAGATTTGCGTATATTTCCTTCCTTAAATCTTCAATTTTTCCTTCAAGATCGGATATTTCTTTGGATATATCTATCTTCTGCCCTAAATCACGCATTTCTGCAATCTTTTGCTCAAGCTCTATAATGGGTTTTTCAAATTCAAATGTTAATTTACTTGCCATTTTATATTTAATCTAATTTTCAATAAAAACTAATCAACGTAAACGTAATACTTTTGTAATAACGTAATAATTCAACAATATTTTGCATGTCTTTTCATTTCGACAATTAATTTCTTCGGAATTCATTAGTATTGACTAATAATATATTAGCACATACTAACAATATTTTATTTAAATTGAAATTTGACAAACCTGTTAGTTACTTGACTTCTAATAAGCCGATAACTGCCTCAGCTGCTCTCTTGCCGCTTATCGCAGCTCCTTCGATTGTTGCAGGCAAACCGGTATTCGTCCAATCACCGGCGAGGAAAAAATTATTCAAATTAGTTTTACAATCAGGTCTGATAAATTCTGTTCTTACATCAGCTGTAAATGTTGCAAATTTTTCAGTAATTACTCTGTAATGCAGTATATTTTTTTCCGAAAAATGCGGGAAAACTCTTTCAATTTCACCGGAAATCAGATTGATTAGTTCCGAATTTTTCATATTTAAAAGTGAATCTGCATAACTGATTGTTATTGAATAGGAATACTTGAACTTTTCACTTAAATTATGTTTTATCAACTTATTTCTATTGAAAATCCATTGTGTATGACTGTCAATCATGGAAATAAAGTCTTCTCTGAAGATTTCAATATCGGTCCAAATATATGCAGATATAATGGGAGAATAAGCGAATTGAGATAGGTAATCAAATTGTCCGTCATCGGAATCCACTATTTTTTGTAACGAATACGGAGGTAATGTCGAAATATAATAATCAGCCTGATACTGTGCTCCTTTCGAGTCAATAATCCTGCTGACATTAGCTTTCTCTGTGATAATACTATTAATTTTTGTCCTTGTAATAATCTCTACGCCGCAGCTTTGCAAATGATTTTGAATTTTCTCAGTTATGAGCTTAAAATCTGCTGAAGGTAAAACAAGTTTTGAATTATTGATGTCATCTATGAAGGCTTTTTTTAAAACATTTATCAACAATAATGCAGAAGCATTCTCCAAGTTGCAATTCAAGACGGCGACAATCAGAGGTTCCCAAAATCTTTTGATTGATTCATCACTTTGTCGGTGAAGATTCAAGAATTCTCTACAAGAGATGTTATCATTACTATCTGATTTTGATAATTGAATATACAGAAATAGTTTTATAATTTTAATTTTTGAACTGAACGAAAGCCCGCCGAGCTTCAACAAACCCAGCAAGAGTCCGGCTTTACCGAACATACAGCCTGCGTCAAGCACAGATTTCCTGCCGGAACTATCATAATAATCCACATGCAACTTAGACTGAAAATTAAAATACTTATTTGCGTCGGCAGCTTCCACTATTTCGAGAAAAGTATCATAAGCAGTCATCAGAGCATGCTGACCGTTATCAATCATATCACTGGACTTAGAATCAAAAAGGGCAGTCAACCTGCCCCCTATACTATCTGTAATTTCAATTATTCTAACTCTGAATCCTGCTCTTGAAAGATGGAAGGCGGCAGAAATACCTGCAACACCTGCACCAATAATCAAAACATCACTCACATCTACCTTCTGTCTCCACGGCGATTGTCTCGTCCCCCCCTTCTATCATGGCGATGTTCAGAGTCGCTTCTTGGAGCTCTTTCTTTTTCTTCAGGTAAATGAGCCGGTCTTTCAATCAATGCTTTCCTGCTGAGTCTGTATTTACCGTCTCTTGTAATTTCAAGTAATTTTACTTCGACTTTATCACCTACTGACAGAATATCGGCAACATTTTCTACTCTTTCATGAGCAAGCTGAGATATGTGCAGAAGCCCCTGAGTTTTTGGAAGGAATTCAACTAAAGCGCCTAATCCTTCTCTGATTTCCTTAACTTTTGCAGTATAAATTTCGCCTTCTTGTGGCTTTGCAGTCAATCCGTTAATAATGGCAATTGCTTGGTCACTGGCTTCCTTGCTTGCAGATGCGACTAAAACCGTGCCGTCATCTTCAATATTGATTTCGACATTATAATCTTTACAAATACCGCGAATAGTTTCACCACCGGAACCAATTACAGCACCTATAGTGTCTTGCGGGATTTTTATTGATGTAAATCTCGGAGCAAAAGCTGAAATATCTTCTCTCGGTTGATTTAAAGTCTGTTCCATGATACCAAGAATATGCATTCTTCCGTTCTTAGCCTGCTCTAATGCTTCAGACATAATAGCGGTTGATAGCCCTTCAATTTTAATGTCCATTTGACAGGCAGTAATACCGTCCACAGTACCTGTCACCTTAAAGTCCATGTCACCCAAGAAGTCTTCGTCACCGAGTATGTCGCTCAATACCGCAACTCTTTCATCCTCTTTGATGAGTCCCATTGCAATACCGGCAACCGGTTTTTTAAGTGGAACTCCGGCATCAAATAATGCTAAAGTACCCGCACAAACTGTAGCCATTGATGAAGAACCGTTAGATTCGAGTATATCTGAAACAATACGAATGGTGTACGGGAATTCGGAAGCCTCAGGCAACATTCCTTTCAGGGCTCTCCAAGCAAGATTTCCATGACCGACTTCACGACGACTAACACCGAGCCTGCCTACTTCACCGGTAGAGAATGGAGGGAAGTTGTAATGCAACAGAAATCTTTCGGTGTACATAGGTTGTAAACCTTCAATCATCTGCTCATCTCTATTAGTACCTAATGTAACTGATGATAAGCTCTGAGTTTCTCCTCTTGTAAAGAGTGATGAGCCGTGATTCCTCGGGAGCAAACCTGCTTCGCAAGTTATTGGTCTGATGTCTCTTGTAGTTCTGCCGTCAAGACGTTTACCCTCTTCAAGTATCATATTTCTCATATACTTTTTCTCGAGGCTGCTGACAATCTTACCGGTAATCTTTTCTAACTTAGCTGCCCATTCTTCGTTTTCGCTATGTACCGAATTAACTTTTTCGAGGGCTTTCTCCATGATGGCAAGTCTTTGCTCGCGTCTCTGCTCTTTAGTTGTCACTGTATGAACATATTGATAAAGAGCATCATGAATTTCATTTTGAACAAGCTCTTCGATACCCTCAGGCAATAGTTCTGCAATCAGCTCTCTCTTAATAGGCGGTTCATCTTCAATGAGCATTTTTTGAAGATTATTTAATTCTTTGATTTTTGTATGAGCAAATTCAAGAGCTTCAATAAACTCATCTTCGGAGATTTCTTTAGATTCACCTTCAACCATGAGGATGGCATTATCAGTACCGGCAACGGTAATATCAATATCAGAAGTCTTTGCCAATTCAAATGACGGATTAATGACATATTGTCCATCAATACGTCCAACTTTAACTTCCGAAATTGGACCGTTAAAAGGGATATCCGACATAAGCAGGGCAGCTGAAGCACCAACAGCACCTAAAGTATCGGGGTCAACATTCGGGTCTGCAGAATATACATTTGCAATTATCTGTGTTTCATAAGTCCATCCTTTTGGAATCATCGGTCTGATTGACGGTCAATCAATCTTGCTGATAATACTTCTTTATCCGTTGGGCGACCTTCACGCTTTAAAAAACCTCCCGGGATTTTTCCGACAGCCGACGTTTTTTCACGATATTCTACCTGTAAAGGTAAAAAATCAATATCTTCCTTTGGAGTATCAGCCGCTACTGCTGTTACGAGAACCATTGTGTCTTCGCATCTGACCATTACCGCCCCGTTCGCAAATTTTGCGAACTTACCGACTTCAAGGGAATACTCTCTTCCGTCGAAATTAATCGAAACTTTTTTGTGTTGCATACTTCTAATCTTTATATTACTTTATTTCAGACAAAAAAAACGGTGTCTAAAACGCCGCCTGTTTCATAAATATTGCTCTTTACTTTCTTAATGACAATGCTACCAATACGTCACGGTAACGTTTGATGTCATTGTTTGCCAGATAATTTAGCAGCTTACGACGTTTAGAAACAAGCTTTATCAAGCCACGGCGACTGTGATGATCTTTCTTATGGTTCTCAAGATGACCGGTAAGATGGTTGATTCGAGTAGTCAACATAGATATCTGAACTTCAGGTCTTCCTGAGTCGGCTTCGCTCTTTCCAAACGATTTAATTGCTTCTGTTTTCTGTTCTTTAGTAATCATTTACTATTACTCCAAATAATAAAAATCTGCAGAATTATAAAATATAAAAATAACATTTTTTTACAACATAAAAAAATATTCAGTAAATTTTCCTAATTTTTACCTTTGTTTAAAATCACCAATGCACCAATGACACCGGGTATCCAGCCAGCTAATGTCAGTAGTGATACAATGACTATGGAACCGCAGCCTTTGTCGAGAACAGCAAGCGGAGGCATGATTATACACAAAATTACTCTAAATAAGCTCATAAGTATATGAGTCGAAATAAATTGTATTTTATTTCACTTTATGTTAAAACTTAATAAATACTTATTCGTTCAGCCACTACCGATGTTTCTGAGTTTTTAGTGATGATATGAAGTATTTCATTATATTTTTTTTATTTTTATCAATTATATTCCAATCATGTGTGAAAACACCGGTTGACAGTTCGCCGCATGAACTTTTACAGGCAGAAACCGGAGATGTGATTGTTTTATGTGAAGGTTTACAAGGCTATGATAACTCTGCTTTAACACTGATTAAAAGTAATAGTGGTGTTGTTCTGGAAGAGTATTTTAAGCAGTCAAATTCAGGAGATTATCTCGGAGATACTGCTAATGATATTCTTATCACCGGTGACACAGCTTTGATAGCATTAAGTACTTCTTCTACAATCAGAAGTCTAAGAGTCAGCACAGGTGCAAAAATATCAGACATTAAGCTGCCGGAGAACTGTACGCCCCGTAAAATTACTGCTATCAACGACAATGAATTTTGTGTAACTTGTCTTCTGCGTAGCTCGATTTTTTTCTTCAGTTTAGATGATACCTCTAATCGTTATGAAGTTCCGGTAGGTCCCCAGCCGGAAGGTATTACTTATTTCAATGGTAATGTATTTGTTGCCAATTCTGCATACGGTGATTTCAACTACATGCATCCTGATGCTGAAACCGTTTCTGTTGTTGGTGCAAAGTCTCGAAGCGAATCAAGAAAAATCAAAGCAGGGACAAATACTTTCGAAGTCTTGGTCAATCACGAAACAAACAGGCTTTATGCCGTATATTATCATTTGCCGTCTCTTGATGACAGTACCGGAGGGATATACGAATACGATTTAAGTAATTTTAATGTTGTACGTAAATGGAGTATAAGAGCAAGAAATGTATGTTTTAATCGCGGGAAGGACTCACTTTTTTTCATTAGTCAACAGCCTAAAGGCAGTTCAATGAGTGAAGATTCAGGAATTGCTGTAATTGACCTGAATGACGGTAATTCCGAGATGATTATCAACAATACGAAGAGATTTGACATTTGGTATGGTTTAGCTGTCTCCCCTTATGATGATTCGATTTGGATATGCAATTCCGTAAATCATGTAAACAAAGGTAAAATATTGGTTTATTCACGTAGTGATTACATCTCACCTTCGAGAATCTTCGATGTAGGATTGAACCCGAATAAAATATTATTCTACTAAACCGGAATAAGTTATTATAGATTGTATAAATGAAAAAATCCGAAGATAGATTTTAAGTAGTCAATCTTCGGATTTATAATTTTTTATAATAATTTGATGTTTAAATAAAAGCAAACTGTTTCAACCAGTGATTTCTTTTATCTTGTTGCATATCGTAACAATTTCTTTTTCATTCAAATAAGGGTGCATAGGAAGGCTGAAAATTCTACTTGCGACATCTTCACAAATCGGGAAGTCTCCCTTTTTATAATTCAAACCATTGAAAGCCTCTTGCAAATGGAGCGGAAGAGGATAATAAATAACAGTAGGAATTGACGATTCCTTAAGCTCGCTCATTATTTTTTCCCTGTGATTGCTGTTTTCAGCCAAAAGAGAGTATTGCGCCCATACACTCATATAATTGTCGGGTATATGGGGGACTTGCAAGACATCCTTCAACATGCTTGAATACAAGTCGGCGACCTTATTTCTTTTAACAATTTCATCTTCAAAGATTGACAGCTTCGCAAGAAGAACTGCTGCTTGTATAGTATCCAACCTACCGTTTATGCCGATTCTGATATTATTGTATTTGTCAATACCTTGACCGTGCACCCGGATTGAAATTAATTTATTATATAATTCCTCATCATCGGTGAATATTGCACCTCCATCACCATAGCAACCCAAAGGCTTTGCAGGATAGAATGATGTAGCAGCACAATCACCGAAAGTGCAAGCTCTTTTGCCATTGAATTCTGCTCCGAAAGATTGAGCTGCATCTTCTAATATAAGTAGTTCATGTTTTCTTGCTATTTGTTCAATCTTATCATAGTCGGCGCATAAACCAAATAAATCTACCGGAATTACTGCTTTGGGTGATAATTTCCCTTCAGATTTGATTTCAAGAATCTTATCTTCAAGTTTGGCAGGTGATATGTTAAATGTATTTTCATCAATATCTACAAATACAGGAGTGGCTCCAAGTAATTGTATTACTTCGGCTGTTGCAATAAAAGTAAAGGGGGTAGTAAATACTGCATCTCCAGGACCTATTCCCCAAGCTATCAAGGGCATCAGCAGTGCGTCTGTACCATTAGAACAAGAAACTGCGTACTTCACTCCTGCAAATTCTACTAACTTGCCTTCCAACTCTTGTACCTCAGGACCCATGATGTACGCACCATGTTCTAAAACCTTTAGCAAGGATGTATCAACTTGATTCTTGATAATTTGGTATTGGCTGTGTAAATCAATAAAATTCATTATTATAACTCGTTATTTGAAAAAAGCAAAAATAAATATTTATATTGGTTCTCACAATTATAATTGTTCATCGTTTAATAATTGATGTTATATTTTACTTTATCAAAAAACTACGGGATAAAAATGAATCTGTCTGATAATTTGAATCATTAAGAAAAAAATCTGTTTGTATTCTGATTTTTATCAATAATAACTTTGGACATAATCGCATCGGACTTTAAAAATGGGAATTCATTAAGAAATTCGTCCAATTTAGTAGAATCAAGTTTGACTGACTCGGCTAAACACTTAGCCATCTTTTTATGATTGTTCAAGAATAAATAATTCTTTGCAAGAAGATACCATGCTTCAGAAAAAGAGTAGCTTAAATCAATTGCTCTCTGTACATATTCTTTGGATTTTTCATAATCATCTAATTCAAAATACAACAAAGCTGCATCATACCAGCTGTGTTCATCTGTCATGTTGTCCTCAAGTACCTGAAGGTAAACATTCAGTGATTCAGTAAACCTACCTGTATTATAAAGTAAATCTGCCTTTGCTTGCAAAATTTGTTTAGATGATGGTGCATATTTCAATGCGTGATTATAATCCAGCAAGGCTTCATCATAATGTTCGAGTGAGTCATAAGCATAACCTCTTCCGAAGAATGCCTGATAATTAGTTTGGTCATGATCTATGATTTTTGTAAAATACTCTATGGCACTGATGTATTGCTGGTTATCGGAATAAACTGAAGCAAGATTTAGCAAGGTATCAATGTCATCGGGCTGATATTCAAGAATTTTAGTGAACGACTCTATTGATTCAACAGGTCTTTGTATAATCATGTAGATATTACCGAGATTGAACAGAGCTTGGGTAAAGTCTTCCTTGATAGCGAGAGCATTCTCATAGCACTCTATGGCGCGGTAATTTGCACCTATAGCAGCAAGCATGACACCATAATTGTACCAAATCATGGAATCCATAGGATTCAATAGTATAGCTCTTTCATAGTATTCCTCAGATTTTGAATAATTTTCGAGCATGCAATAACCGAATGCAAGTTCCTGAATTATTTCTTCACTTTCAAAAGCCATATTTTCAAGATATTCAAGGATTTCTACTGACTCTTTGTGCCTATCCAAACCGGAAAGAATCATTGCTTTGCTCAATAGTCCGGCTTCGTTCCCCGGGTCGGATTTTAGGATGTCATCTAATAATGACAATCCTTTCAGAGGATTACCGAGCTGCTCAAATATGATTGCTTGAGCTAATAAGTATTCATTCTCGGTAGGATTAAGAGAAATTGCTTTCTTAATACTTAGGAAAGCTTCGACCGGTTTATCGGTTATTGACAACAATATTGCACGCTTATGAAATGCAGTCGAGTTGTCGGGCTCACAGGTAATCCAGACACCGCAAATCTCCAATGCTTCTTCATATCGTTCATCATTTATACAATAATCAACGAGATTTTCGAAAACTTCAGGTCGGGGGAAATCATATCGGTTCCTGACAGGATTACGAAATAATTTCAGGTAATGCCTAACCTTCTCTTCCATGTCCTCGAAGTTATCATCTTCAAAGAAATT
>Ga0172382_10013939_pt1 | contig 10291 bp, 11 predicted proteins | sample Leawel138RmetaG_FD_122245 | JGI IMG/M metagenome (GOLD analysis project Ga0172382, IMG submission 122245) | Leachate microbial communities from a municipal landfill in Southern Ontario, Canada - Leachate well 138R metaG | ecosystem: Engineered > Solid waste > Landfill > Unclassified | place...
AAGATAAAGAAGTCCCTAGAGTATTTTGAGAAATACTTGAGTTTATCGCCCTATGGAGAATTTGCGGAAGAATCAGAGCATTTAGTTGAAATGCTTAGCATGATAATTGATGCCAACAATAATCTTGATGATGAGGAATTAGAAAAGATATATAAACTAGAAGAAGATGCTATAAAATTTATGGAAAGAAGAGATTATGAAAAGGCTCTAAAAAATTTAGAGGAAGTGGTGTCAAAACTTCCTAATGCCGTTCCTGCGAAAAATAATCTTTCCTTGACCAATTATTATCTCAACAAGATAGATGTAGCAATTGATATGGCAAAGGAAGTCCTTTCTTATGAGGAAAATAATGTCCATGCAAACTGCAATCTTGCCATATATTATAACAAACTAGGAATAAACAATTTACTGGAGAGACAAATACGGATTATTAAGAAGCTTTATCCAGAAAACGAAGACTATGCCTATAAAATTGCTGATACTTTAGGTTGCCTAAACAAGTATAAAGAAGCTTATGAAGCGTATAAAAAATTGCTTAGACTAAATGGAGAAAATCCCCAATATATTCACCTTGTGGCTGTAGCATCATATAATTGCAAAAAATTCAAAGAAGCTGCAGTACTTTGGGAAAAGCTTAAAAAGGTTGATAATGAAAACTTTTTGGCAGATTATTATTATAATCTTGCTGTTCAAACTCAAGATAATGCAATGGAATTCAAATATTTGCCTTATTTTTATCAGCTTCCTAAAGAGGAAATTGGGAGAAGAATAGATAAAATATATGAATTTTTATCCTTGGATAAGGATAAGTCAAGAGAGCTCTTAATAAATGACAATAGCATAAAGGATATAATATATTTTGCAATAAGCTTTGATAAATCTGTGTTAAAAAAGATGGTTTTCAATAAAATAAAGAAAGAAAACCTTATAGAACTCGAAGACTTGATCAGAAAATATATTCTTAGACATGATGTAGACAAGAATATTAAGATAGAAGGAGTATTTTTGCTCAATAAAATAGGTGCCCCAAAACCATATCACGTACTGCTAGATGGAGAAGTCAAGGAGATATCTATTGAACCGGACGGATTTCTGGAAGACGAGTGGAAAAAGGAATGGGAAGAAGTAAAGAACAAGACTTTAAAGATGATGAAAAATTGCTACAAAACACCTTACAAAAAAATTGTTGAAGATATCTGGTATGATTTTATCAAATCATCCTATCCAGAGGTACCTAGCATAGGGAAAACAGAGATTTGGTCTGCAGCTTTGGAATTTGCATATTGTAAGTTTACTTGCAAAGACGTGACTCAGCAGCAATTGGCAGATAAGTATAATGTATCTAAAAGCTCTATCAGTGAGAAATCCAGGATAATATTCAGTTATATAAGAAACAAGTTTGGAGAAAGAGAATAATCAATCTCTTTCTCTTTTTATTTTTTGTTTCTTTCTTATAGAATAGCCAAAGAAGCCTAAGGCTTCATGGAGGGTCCAATATTCTCCATGGCTGTAGCATATTAGATCTGCTTTAGATAAGTGGATTTTTTCTTTTTCATCCATTAGCTTTTCGTCTACTGACACTCCGACAATATTTGAAATAAACATATCATGAGAACCTAAAGAGACAATATCCTTGACTTTGCATTCCAAACTTAAAGGAGCTTCCCCAATGGATGGAGATTTCACATAATTAGATTTTTCAGGAGTTAAACCCAGATGTTCAAATTTATTTACCTCTCTGCCGGATTTAACACCGCAGAAATCTAAGGCTCGGCACAGTTTTTTATTTGGAATATTGACTACGAAATCACCTGTGTTTTTTATCATTTCGAAAGAATATCTTTCAGGTCTTACTGAAATATAAAGCATAGGTGGGTCTGAGCATAGTATACCAGTCCATGCTATTGTAATTATATTGTTATTGCCTTCAGTATCTGCACAGGAAACCATGACTGCCGGTACCGGATAAAGCATTGTCCCGGGCTTTAATTGAATTTTTGACATATATGACCATCCCTTCCGATTTTTATTTACAACTTAGCTTAATGAAATGATAAATCATTATATAAAAAAATTCAACTACAGCCTGTAACAAAAAAAAGACCTGTACATAGTATATAAGTGGGAAGAGAGAACAACCCTTCAGGCGAAAGGAGGTGTAAACTATGGGTTTTGGTAATTTTGGAGGCTGCGGAAATGTGGGTGGTATAGGCACAGGTCCATGCGATAACGTTCTTGGAGTTGAAGAAAAGAGATGCTGCCCAGGCAGCAACTCATTCCTACTCTTATTGCTTCTTTTCATACTATTGGCATCTGGCATTGTTACAGGAAGAGAAAATAATTTCTTCTTTATTATCATACTTGCTGTAATAGCATTTGGTGGTTTTGGAAGAACTTTTGGTTTTGGAGTTTAGATTTTGCAGGACTAATAAAACCCTTGGAGGAAAGGAGGTGTAAATATGGGTTCTTGTGGTAATGTTGCAGGTATAGGCACCGGAGGATGCGGACCTGTTGCTGGAATAGTGGATTTTTGCAAGTCGGGAGAACATTCCTTTTTGCTTCTATTGGTACTTTTCATACTATTGGCGTCTTGTATAACATCAGGCAGAGAAAGCAACTTCTTCTTTATCATAATACTTGCTGTAATAGCTTTCGGAGGATTTGGAAGGACTTTCTTTGGCACCGCTATATAAAAGTAAGTTTATATAAGCCCAGAAGGAGGTGCTTTTATGGGCATAGCATCGCATGAATGCTGCGAGCCTACAGCAGGATTGTTTGGTTCCAATTGGATTTGGATAATACTTCTCATACTCTTTTTCTGCGGAGGCTTTGGAGGCATAGGCGGAGGCTGTGGCACAGGCAGTTTGCTAGGTAGTAGCTTTCTAGGAAATAACAGCATATGGATATTGATTATACTGTTTGTCATATTCTTTTCTGGTAGAAAGATATTTTAGGTTAAGCCCGGTTATGCCGGGCTTAAAACTTATGAGGAAAAGCTGTAACCAAAATAAGCCTAGGGAATAAAATAGAAGTGGGAGAATAGATTGCATCCCGAGGAGGGTTTTGGTATGGGTTTATTCGATGATATATTCAACGAAGACATAATATGGGTGGTGCTTTTGTTGCTTTTAGTATTTGTATTGCCTCAAAGATGTACAGAGCCTATTTTTAAAAACAAAGGCAAAGAAGAAAACATTGAATGCAAAAAAGATATAATTTATAGAAGAACGAGAGACCAAAAAGAGCGCAGAAGACTCGTTTATTGAACGAGACTTCATTTTGCGAAGCTAAATGTTAGCCGAGTCCATACAGGGTGAATTGACCCTCAGGGGCAAGAGAAGGTACCCTGGGACACTGGACTTAGGGTGGGTTAGTTAAGTGTTGAAATAAGACATTTTGGAGGTAATTGCATGGCATATGGTAGAAATCAGAATAGATATAATCAAAATGATATTGAGGAGTTAAAGGAAAAGCTCTCTCAACAAATGCCTGGGGTAGACTTGGATAATATCGACCAGCAACAAATGAAGAGAATGGTTATGGATCAAATAAACAATAATCCAAACATAAATGTAAGTCAGGATGTGAAGGATAAGATTAATCGAGGAGACATTGATGGTCTTAAAAATGAATTAATTCAGTACCTGGATAACCAAAAAAGTTCGGATGGCTCAAGCCAGAGACTAAGCAATATGTTAAAAAATAATGATTTTGAAAGCTTAAAAGGCGAATTAATGGGAATGCTCTTAAATGGCATGAACCAGCAAAAAAAAAATGAAGTAAATGATGCAGGCGATGTAGATGGTAAAAGGGTGGAGAATACGAGTTATCAAAATCCTCTAGCAGGTTTATTCGATGAAACCCTTTTAAATGGAATAATGGGAAAAATCTATGATGAAAACAAGAATGACAAAAGGATAATGCTTTTAAATTCAATAAAACCTTTCATATCAGATAGAAGACAAAAAGCTGTAGAAGACTGTGTAAAAGCTATGAATATCATCGCTATTATGGAGAGATTGGGTTTTAAGGCAGGTAGATAAGGTTGGATATTGCAAAAGTTATCAATTTTATAATAGTGAATTTTACATTTGAAGATTTATTATTACTAGGTCTTTTGCTGGTACTTTTCATAGAAAGAAAATGCGATAAGATATTTTTAGGCTTAGTGTTGTTTATATTTATATCAGGCTTTAGACAAGAACTGCTATCTTTTAGATAGAAGCTCTTGTCTTAGTTTTACTTATATGTTATTAATATTATTACAGGTATTTAAACGTGAATTTAAGGTTTATTAATCTAAAATAAGAAAAGGACAATTCTAGAGCACATAACGTGCAATTTAGGAAAATATTAGCTTGGTATACACTAGGATAAATAGTATAATTATAATAAAATACTTTATTAGGGGGAATTTTCTTAATGGACGGGGACCTGTGGTCGCAAATGTTTATAATTTTTTTATTGATAGGGATTAACGCATTTTTTGCAGCTTCGGAAATGGCAATAGTATCTATCAGGCAATCAAAACTAAGACCTCTTATAGAAGAGGGCAATAAAGCTGCCAAAATAATTGATAACTTTATTCAAGAACCGAGCAAATTGCTTGCTACTATCCAAGTAGGAATTACTTTTGCCGGTTTTTTTGCCAGTGCTTTGAGTGCAAAAACTCTTGCTGTTTACTTGGCCAATGCGCTAAAAAAAGCGAATCTCTCAATAATATCTACGTACGCAGACTCACTATCATTTATATTTATGACCCTTATTATAGCCTATATAACTTTGGTACTGGGGGAGTTGGTGCCGAAGAGAATGGCATTGGAATGGGCAGACAAGGTAGCCCTGTCTGTAGCAAAGCCTATATTATTTCTTTCTAGAATTGCGTTCCCTATAGTTAAGTTGTTGACCTCCTCTACAAATCTTATAGTAAAGATGCTAGGGGGCTCTGCAAAAAGTCATGAAGACCAAATCACTGAAGAGGAAATACGGCTTATGATAAATGTAGGCGAAGAAAGAGGAATCATAAGAGAGACAGAAACAGAGATGATTAATAGTATTTTTGAGTTTGATAATACAGCAGTCAAGGAGGTCATGACTCCAAGAACAGACATGGCTGCAATCAATGTAAATGCTACCATGGAAGAAATATTGGATGTGATAGTGGAAGAGCATTTCTCACGAATCCCTGTATATGAGGATACTGTTGATAATATAATTGGACTGTTATATGTTAAAGATTTATTTGCTATGATGAAGCATGGTATAGAATTTGAAATTTCCCTGAAAGATATAATAAGACCTGCTTATTTTGTGCCTGAATACAAAAAGATAGATGAACTTTTCAAGGAAATGCAGAAATCCAAAACCCATATTGCAATAGTAATAGATGAGTATGGAGGCACAGCCGGACTCATCACCATTGAGGATTTGCTAGAAGAGATTGTTGGCAATATTTTTGATGAATATGACGATGAAGTATTAGAATATGAGCGGCTTGATGAAAATACATATTTGATCAATGGAATGCTTAGCCTGGATGAAGTAAATGATATAATGGATGTTGAGCTTCCTGAGGATGAATTGGAGTTTGATACAATAAGCGGTATGATATTGAGCCTTTCAGGCAAAATGCCTGAAGTAGGGGATGAAGTAGAATATGACGGAATACAATTCAGAATTGAGGAAGTTGATGATAAGAGGATAACCAAGATCAAAGTAAGAAAAAAACCTGATGAAACAGGAGAAGAGGAATAAAGGACGGCTAAGTCCAGGGGACACCGGGGACGGTTCTCACTGTCCCTCTTTTATCACTGAACCAATCCGCCCTAAGACCCCCGTACCCCAGGGCACCTTCTCTTGCCCCTATGGGGCAATTCACCTTGTATGGACTCGACTAATATTCAGTGGGGGTCGAATCCCCCCTGAATGAAGTCTCGTTCAATTGCTTGAGGTTAAAAATCCGTCTATAATCTTTTCGGCAAGCCTTTTATTAAAAGCTGCTTGATTTACCAGCGTTAAGACCAGAAGAATCAAAATTGTGCGATCATTATCATCAATCCTTAGCTCGGAGGATTTTTCTAAGACATGATTAAACATACCATCAAAGCCTTCAGCAAAATTGTCTAAGTCCTCTTTTTTTATATTCAGATAAGCCGAATATAATTCGTCCAAATTTACTCCAGCATTTTCTTTCACGGCAGTCATGCTATTTAATAAGGGAGTAAGAAGAGTCTTTATATCATTTATTGACAAGATCTGTTTTAAACTATATATGAGGGATAGAAGTATAATATGATTTTTACTGTATTTTTTGTTTTTAGGAGGCAAAAGGGTTTTTGCCTTTGTATAGTTGTTTATCATAGTTTTTGTTAGAATTTTATCTGATACTTCTCTTTTCGTATTAGCAAGCTTGTCATCAAACAAAGTTGTAACTTGATCCATATATAAATCAATGCAAGGTATATCAGAAAGCTGTATATCTTGGGATGAAGATATATATTCTATTATATTACTCAATGCTTCCTTGTTCATTTTCTAAATCAACGCCTTTCTCATAAAAATCAGTGTCTAATACCATAATACTATATGTAAAAATCATATCAAATCTAATTTTATACTATTGAATAAAATTAGAGGATGGTATAAAATAATTATAACATGTAGTAATGATAACTACATGACAAAGTTAACTTAAGCATATAGTATAAAAATATAATTTCTAAGAGAAAGGGTTGATAGGTAATGAATAGTAAATTTAGGGAGCCAGTAAGTGGATTGACTCATCTCGCAGGTGCCATATTGTCAATTGTAGGAACCGTATTTCTAATTGTTTATGCAGCGAGTAAAGGTGCCCCGATAAACATAGCCTCTGTCTCCATATTTGGAGCCAGTCTCATACTTCTTTATACTGCAAGTTCCCTTTATCATTTGCTTTCCGTCTCAAAAAAGGCCATTTTGGTGCTGAGAAAAGTAGACCACATGATGATCTATGTTTTGATAGCCGGTACATATACCCCTATTTGTCTTATTGGACTAAGGGAAAAATTCGGCTTATGGCTTCTAATCGGAATATGGTCTTTAGCTGTGATGGGAATTGTGCTTAAACTAGTATGGTTTAACGCCCCAAGATGGATATATACTTCTTTTTATTTGATTATGGGATGGCTTGCGGTTATAGCTATTGCCCCATTGGTTAAAACAATACCTTCAGCAGGAATTTGGCTGCTTGTTGCAGGAGGTATTTTTTATACATTAGGTGCTGTAATATATGGAGCAAAATGGCCTCTTCGCAATAACAATATTTTTGGATTTCATGAAATATTCCACATATTTGTGATGCTTGGAAGCTTATCACATTATTTTCTAGTATTGGAATATCTGACTTAGATATTAAGATTGAGGACGGAAGTATTGTGAAAGCTTATACTGCCAGTATAAGCTTGATGGACATTGATAATAATATAGAAAGCTGTATAGCACGCTACTATGGAGGCAATTATGTATCAGGTCGTGTACAGAGAAGTGCGGCCTAAAACGGAGGAAGCATGAAGCATGAAGCATAATAAAGCGGGATGTCTTGTAATTCATGGGTTCGGAGGCAGCATACATGAAGTTGAACCTTTAGCAGAGCACTTGGTTGAGAAAGGTTATGAAGCTTCATGTCCCCAATTAAAGGGACATACAGGACAAAGGCAGGACATGAAAAAAGCAACATATGAGGATTGGATAGATTCGGCAGAGCAAGAGTTATTGGGGTTAAAAGATAAGACAGATGAGATAGTTATTATAGGGTTTTCTATGGGAGGTCTAATTGCTGTCAATCTTGCCTGCAAATACAATATAAAAGCTATAATAACCATAAATACCCCTATATATTATTGGGATTTGAAAAGAGTATTGTTCAACCTTATGGAAGACTTGAGAAACAAGAATGCCCATAACTTTATGAGATATATGAAAGCAAACGAAAATTCACCAATAGCAGCAATGTATAATTTTCAGCTGCTGCTGAATAAGACAAAGGCAAAAATATATAAGGTTGATTGTCCGGCTCTTATATTACAAGCAAAAGATGATGATACTGTGAGAAAAAGCAGTGTTGATTATATATATGAAAGTTTATCCTCAGAACATAAAGAAATAAAATTCTATAATAACGGAGGGCACCAGATATTGAGGAGTCAATCAGCAGATAAGGTTATCTCAGATGTGACAGACTTTTTAGACTCATTACGCAATTAATATTGCATTTCCAAACTAAGGGTAATATAATAATATATGGAAATACTTAAGCAGGAGGTCGTCAATATGAAAAAATTATTGATTAAGTTTGATGATAAATTTGCACGGCCTATAGCTAAGTATTACTAGGTTATGTAAACTTTAGTTTTATATAATAACTAAGCCATAGGTATGTGTGTATCTATGGCTTTTATATTTGTGGGGAGGGGATAGCGTGAATAAGCATATCAAGGCAGATTTGATGCTCCTTATGATTACGGTTTTCTGGGGAGCTTCCTATATGCTTACAAAATTAGGTCTTGGAAATTTAGAACCCTTTAATCTTACTGCAATCCGCTTTATCATCGCATTTATATTATCGGCGGCTGTATTTCATAAACAGGTATTGTCAGCGGATAAGAAGACCATTAAGTATTCTTTAATACTCGGCATGCTCTTGGTGGGTATGTTTATATCCATGACCTTTGGCTTACAATACACTACAGCTTCTAATGCTGGGTTTTTGATAAGCCTTTCTGTGGTTTTGATACCGATTATTTCGTTTTTCTTCTTAAAGCAAAAGATTGAGAAGAAAATTATACTAAGTCTATGTTTAGTACTTATAGGCATAGCATTACTGACCCTTGATACCCAATTTAGAATAAATGTGGGAGATCTGCTATGCATATTATGTGCACTTTTTTGTGCTGTACATGTAATAGTAATAGGCATTTATACTAAAGAAGTGGATTCAATAGCTTTAGGCATCCTACAGCTTGGTTTTGCGGGATTATTTTGTATAATTATTTCAATGATTACTGAAGGTGTGAAGCTTCCAAATACTCCTATATCCTGGTTTTCTGTTTTAATGCTGAGCATATTCTGCACTGCTATAGGCTATATTGTCCAATCCACAGCTCAGCAATATACAAGTGCAACCCACACTGGGCTCATACTGTCATTAGAGCCGGTTTTTTCCGCCATATTGTCCTACATATTTTTAAAGGAAACCCTAGCAGCAAGAGGGTATGTAGGTGCTTTGCTCATGCTTCTAAGTGTTCTGATTGCAGAATTGGATTTGAAGAGTGTTTTCAAAAGAAACGATGAGAAGGAAAGCTTATCCTCTTGAGTGTATATCTGGATCCTTTACTTCCTTCAGGGTTATGACTTAGCATTATTTTCATAATTGTTATTTAGAATAGTGTATAATAAAAGATAAATAACAAGGTAAGGAGAGACGAAGGATTATGAATTTTGATGCACTTAATTGTCCTTATAGTTGTAAGAGATATACTGCCTATGCTAAGAAAGGGATGGTGGCAACATCTCAGCCCTTAGCTGCAGGAGCAGGTATGGATATATTAAAAAAAGGAGGCAATGCCATCGATGCAGCTATAGCTGTAGCAGCTTGCCTTACAGTATGCGAGCCTACTTCCAATGGTATTGGCGGCGATGCCTTTGCTATTGTATCAGTTGGAGGAAAGATCTATGGATTGAATTCCAGCGGGTCAGCTCCTATGGGCATATCCATAGATAATCTCAAGAAGAAGGGGTATACTGAAATACCCCGATACGGTTTTGTACCAGTAAATGTGCCTGGAGCACCAGGAGCCTGGGCTGCCCTTTCAAAGCGATTTGGAAGGCTTCCTCTAAAGGAAGTATTGACTCCTGCCATAAGCTATGCCCAAGAAGGCTATCCTGTTTCGGTTATTATGGGGAGGAACTGGGCTAAGACCTCTGATAAATATTTGGAATCTTTAAAAGGCGATGAGTTCAAATATTGGTTTAAAACCTTTGCACCTTTAGGAAGAGCCCCAAAGATTGGAGAAATGGTGACTTTGCCCGACCATGCAAGAACTCTTATTGAAATAGCAGAGACCAATGCAGAATCATTCTATAGAGGAGAAATAGCAGAAAGGATAGAGGCTTTTTCGAAGCGATATGATGGATATATACGAAAAGAAGATTTAGAGAATTATGAGGCTGAGTGGGTAGAACCCATATATACAAAGTACAGAGATTATGAACTAAATGAAATACCCCCTAATGGTCAGGGTATAGTAGCCCTGAT
>Ga0172382_10013941_pt1 | contig 10290 bp, 7 predicted proteins | sample Leawel138RmetaG_FD_122245 | JGI IMG/M metagenome (GOLD analysis project Ga0172382, IMG submission 122245) | Leachate microbial communities from a municipal landfill in Southern Ontario, Canada - Leachate well 138R metaG | ecosystem: Engineered > Solid waste > Landfill > Unclassified | place...
GGCGCCGTCCAGGATCAGCGGTGAATGTTCCATGGCGTATATGCGGCTTTGAGTTCCGTTTAGGGCAATAAGCTTAACGTTCATATGTTCCGGAAAGGAAAAATTCAGCAGTATTTTCTTCTCTGGCAGATCCGGGATCCGGTAATAGCCGGTCATGGGCGACGCGGGGAGTTTTATCCCGAACTCCTCCTTGCGGATCACATTACCGGGATAGCGCGAAAAGGAAATGCCCGGCAGTTCGGCGGCGTCATCGAAGGCATAGGGAAAATTCGCCGCCGCATAGGAGGAACACAGCACCTGCGCGCTTCCCCAGTCGCTGAGCGCCTGCGCCATGCTCCCGCCGTGCATCTGTACTTCCGCCGCAATGGCGTCCAGCGCCGGCACGGAGCGGATCCTTTCCCAGATGGCATGGATCACATTATTGCCGCTTTGCGAATAGCGCGAATCCAGGTAAAGATTGAAACCGGCATTCTTGTAATACAAATTGGCATGGTTCAGCGCATAATTCCAGTTCGCAACATAGCTCGCAAAATAGTAGTGGTAATCGTTGACCTCGGGGTACATGTATTCCTCAAACCAGACCGAGGACATCTCGAAATAAAAGTAATCCGAACTGCGGTAGCGGTAACCTAGCTGGAAGACATGAAAAAGCTCGTGTGCGCAGGTCACCTGCAGACCCGCCAGACCCGTGGTGTAAAAACGTGCGGCATCCTCCAAATTCGAATTGATGTGGATGTAACTGGTCCAGACCTGTGTTTCCGCCTGCGTCTCGGGATAGGTCTCGCCGTAAATGTCGCTGTTATAGGTAAAGTACACGTCGATCTCCGGATCGCCGGCGCTGTCTGCCGAGGGCAGCGAAAATCCCAGGGAATCGTGCAGGACGCGGTAGGAATCCTCCAGGTAGCGCGCGGCGCAATACACATAGTCCGGGATCTCCGGATGGAAGGTATAATCGGCGGGAACCGCATGGTAGCCGCTGGTGTCGTAATGGATCAGGAACAATGCCCGGGGCGAAAGGTATTCCGCCTGCCGCGCAGGCCGCGAGCCCGGAACGGCGAAGAGGAATTGTGTAGGAAGCTGTGTGGCCGGGATAAGGTCGGCGGGTTTTGCCGGAGACGGGCCGGGCAGCAGCACAAAAAGGCTGCAGAGCAAAAAAAGCAGGGGGCGGAAAGATATGCGGAAAGGATTCACATGCATGCGGATGTCATCCTTCGCGTAAGGACTCCAAAATCTGTCCCAGTTGCAGGATTTTGCCTTCCTGGTAAAGGTTGCCCAGGATCTGCACGCCGACCGGCAGCCCCGTGTCCGAATTGCCCGCAGGGACGGAGATACCCGGAATGCCGGCAATGTTCACCGAGACGGTAAAGATATCGCTCAGGTACATGGCAAGCGGATCGTTGACGTGTTCGCCCAGCTTGAAAGGCAGGACGGGGCAGGTGGGCAGCATCAGCACATCCGCTTCGCAAAAGGCCTTCTGGAAATCGTCGTGGATCAGGCGGCGTACCTTCTGCGCGCGGGCGTAATAGGCATCATAGTAGCCGGAGGACAAGACGTAAGTTCCCAGCATAATGCGGCGCTTGACCTCCGCTCCGAAACCGTATTCCCGATTTTGGGCATAGAATTCATTGATGGAATCGCTTTCCCGGCTCGGACGTGCACCGTAGCGGATACCGTCAAAACGCGCCAGGTTGCTGGAAGCTTCGGCGGTGGCAAGAATGTAATAGACGGCGATGGAATATTTCAAATGCGGCAGGGAAACATCGCGGACTTCTTTCCCCTGTTTTTTCAGAAGCGCGACGCTTTCGTCAAAACGCGCCTTCACTTCCGGGTCCAGACCTTCCTGCAAAAGGTGGAAGGGCACGCCGATACGCCGCACTTCGTCGCGCTCCAGCGCGGAAAGATAATCATCCACCGGAATATCGGACGAGGTGGCATCACGGGCATCCTTGCCGGCGATGACCTGCATCAATTCCGCCGACTGCCGGACCGTGCGGGTGAGGGGACCGATCTGGTCCAGTGAGGAGGCAAAGGCCGTGAGTCCGTAACGGGAAACGCGGCCGTAGGTGGGCTTAAGTCCTACCACACCGCAGAAGGAAGCCGGCTGGCGGATGGATCCGCCGGTATCGGAGCCCAGGGCGTAATCGGAAAGACCCGCCGCCACCGCCGCGGCCGATCCGCCGCTGGAACCGCCGGGTACATGCTCCGGACTGGCCGGGTTCAGCGTGGGTCCGAAGGCGGAATATTCCGTGGAGGATCCCATGGCGAATTCGTCCATGTTCGCTTTCCCGGCGATCGTGCCCCCGGCTTCGCGGATGCGCCCGATCACGTGCGCATCGTAGGGTGCTATATAGTTCTTCAGAAAACGGCTGCCGCAGCTGCAGGGCAGACCCTTGACGTTGATATTGTCCTTGACGATGATCAGCTTTCCCGACAGCAGACCCCGGCGGCTTTTCTGCGATTCGTATTCCCGCCGCAGCGCGGCTTCGTCCAACGTGATCATCGTGTTCAGCGCTTCTTTTTCCCGGCAGGTATCCAGAAAGCGCCGGAGGATTTCAGGCATGGCAACTCCCGTTTCTTAACGGATAAAACGTAAAATATAATAACCGACCAGGACGCCGATCACACTGAGAAAATTGATGTGGATCCGGAAGCCCAGACTGATCTCCAGAAAATAGAGGTTCAGGGTGAAGGTATTGAATCCAATGGGAAAATTGACCGAAAAAAAGTCCTTGACCGGTCCGGGCGGCAGAATGTTGGCGAACAAATGCCCCAGCGCACCGCCGATAATGGCAGCAATGAGAATGATCCCGATCACACGTCCGATCTTTGAAGCATATCTGGCCATAAATGCATCCTTTATTCTGATAGTCTGCATACGGAAGGCGATCCGCTTTCCGCAAAACCCCTGTCAGCGGGCTTTCTGCGGAATATACGATTTTTTTGCGGCACTATGCAAGAAAGCAATCCAAATAGCGCGGCGCAAATAGCGAATAAATTGCTGTTAATCAAGAAGCGGATTCCGTATTTTCGGTGTATGCAAGATTTCCGTAAAAGTATCCTGAATTTTCTCAAGAAGAATCCCGGTACGCGCATGAAGATCAAACAGCTTGCGAAGCATTTCAATATTCGCAGCGATATTTATCCCGAATTCCGCGATACGGTCAAGGCGCTGGAACGCGAGGGTCAGCTGTACCGCTTTCCGGGACACAGTTACGGCATGCCGGGCGGCGGCGAAAGCAATACCCTGCAGGGAATCCTGGATATGCATCCGCGCGGTTTTGCCTTTGTGCATACCGGCGACGGTCAGAAGATCTACATCGATGCCGAAAATCTGGGTTCCGCCGCGCACGGGGACCGTGTGGAGATCGCCCTGCAGCGCCGGCGTAAAAACGACCGTAATCGCGAAGGTTATGTCCTGCGCGTGCTGCAGCGCGAAAAATCCGTCTTTCTCTGCAAAGCCCAATACTACGGCGATTCGCTCATAGCCCGGGCGCTGGTTCACCACCTGCCTGCGGAGATCCTGATCGCCGACCGGGACGGCAAGGTTCCGCGGGACGGCGAGCATATCATGGTCGAGATCACGGAATGGAGCGTTAAGGGCCCGCACAAGGGGCGCATCCGCTCCATTGTGGGCAGTGAGGGTGTGCCGGAATTCGACGCTGTTCTGGTTGCTAACAAATACAGTCTTCCGGACAGCTTTTCACCGGAAACTCTTGAGCAGGTCGACGCACTGGATCCGGAGCTTCCCGACGATCCGCAGCGCCGGGACTTGCGGGAATTGGTCTGCCTGACCATCGATCCTGAAGACGCCCGCGATTTTGACGACGCCCTTTCCATCGGGCGCGACACGGAAGGGAATTATATCCTGGGCGTGCACATCGCGGATGTCAGCTACTACGTGCCCTTCAACTCGTCCCTGGACCGCGACGCCCTCAAACGCGGTACCTCGATATATTTCACCGATTTTGTCATTCATATGCTGCCGGAAAGGCTCAGCACAGATCTCTGCTCCCTCATACCCGATGCGGACCGCCCGGCCATGAGCATCCTGATGCGGATCGACAAGGACGGAAACACCCTGTCCTTCGAGATCACGCCTTCCCGGATTCGCAGCCGGCGGCGCTTCAGCTACGACGAGGTGCAGCAGGTCCTGGATGCAAAGGAAGGCCCGTTTTACGCCGAGCTTGCGCAACTGAGCCGTCTGGCCGGGATCCTGCAGAAAAAACGGCACAAAGAGGGGAGTATCGACTTCGACCTGCCCGAACCCGTTTATAAGCTGGATGAAAAGGGCGTACCCGAATCCATCCGGGTCAAGCCGCGTCTTTGGAGCCACCATATCGTCGAGGAATGCATGCTGCTGGCGAACAAGAACGTTGCGAACTATGCCCGTACCCGCGGCAGCAATGTGCCCTTTATCTACCGCATCCACGATATCCCCGAGGCGGAGGATATTTACGAATGGTTCGCCCTGATGGACGCCTTCGGCGTGCAGGTCTCCTTTTTCGGACTCCCCATTACCTCCGCCAAATTCCAGAAGGCGCTGGAGAAGGTCCTTCAGCAGAACAAGAGTTCCTACGTCATGCGAACGGCCCTGCGCACCATGACCAAGGCCAAGTACAGCGTGAAGCCGGTAGGGCATTTCGGCCTGGCTTTCGAAGACTACACGCATTTTACATCGCCCATCCGCCGCTATCCGGACCTGATGGTGCACCGCCTACTGAAATATTATATCCAAAACAAGCCCATGGATCCCGAAATAAAGAAACAACTGAACTCCATTGCCAAAAGCTGTTCCGAAGCGGAACTGCGCGCCCTGGAGGCCGAACGCGAGTACCACAAGATCAAGCAGATGCGCTACATCAGCGAGCATATCGGCTCCGAATTCGACGGCACCGTTTCCGGCGTGGCCGCCCACGGCTTCTGGGTCGAGCTCAACGACACCTTTGTAGAGGGCTTTGTCCACAAGGACAGCCTGCCCAACGATATCTGGGACTTTGACAAGCGGCATCATATGCTGAAGGGCTTCCGCACCAAACTGCAGTTCCAGATGGGCCACAGCATCCGTGTCCGGGTCATTAAAGCGGACATTAAAAACGCCCGCGCGGATTTTATTCCCGCCGATCCCGGAAACCTGCTTGCGAAGCAGGGCAGGGGATGAACAAGGTGAATGAGCGCAAGATGTCCGGAAAGGGATGACGGTTTTGAGTCAAATAATTTGACTCAATGCATCCCTTCCGCAAAAACGGGAACGCTAAGGCGTCCGGATCTGCAACCTTCAAATATTATTCGTGTAAATTCGTGAAATGCGTGGACATCTTCTTCGGGCAATCCCGTCCCACGGGAATCCCTACGGGATTAATCCTGTCTAAAAGAACGTTGAGTTGTCAAGTCGTTTAGTCGTCGAGAACAAAAAAACTTAACATATTCAAACAATATCCGGTATGTTTTATCAATGAAAGCTATCCCGTATATCCTGTCCCAAAGGGATCCCTTCGGGATGATCCTGTCTAATAACTATCCCGGAAATCCCGTTAATCCTGTCTGAAGACAATCCTGTATATCCCGGGATCCTGTCTGAAAACCATCCCGTATATCCCGGGATCCTGTCTAAACTATCCGGGTGATCCAGTCCAAAGAAGATCAACGGGGATGTCCCCGCAATTATATTTTATCCCGCCGGTAAATTATTTCACCAGTTCGAAATCGATAAAATCCGCATGATGAAAAATAATGGATTCCGGTGAGCGTTTTTCGCCGTCGCCTTCCTTGGAATGCGTGGCGATGATATGCATCACTTCCTCGGGCAGGCCGTGTTTGAAGGCCAGTCCCACGCCGCTGAAGGGATGCCGCAGATAGCGGCCGAAGCTCGATTTTACCGAACGGCCGTCCACGATCTCGTATTCCAGCAGTTTTCCCGCATCCGCCAGCAATGCGCCGGCGATCAGGTGATCGCGGTTGACCTTGGTCCGGCGTTCGCCGTGCAGTTCCTCCTGTACCTCATCCACGGCCATGCACATGCGGCAGACCGCCCGGACGTGGTCGATAAAGGAGATCGTCACATTCGGCGCCAGCAGAGTAAAGGGGATGGCCAGCAGGAGTTCTTCGGTCCAGCCGCGGAAGTCTGCCGCCTCTTCCCAGACGGCAACGACCTTTTTCTGCAGATCCGTATCGCCGATGGCCTTGATCTCGGGGAGTATCTTTAGTACGTTCATAGTGCTTCCTTGCTTTTCTTGTGCCGGAAATTTAGGACAAATTCCGGCATCCTGCAACGGCAATCCGTCCGCGCGGCGGATTTCCGCTGGATTTTTTAGAGAAAATATCGTAAATAATGCCTAAAGCATAAGGAGTCACGATGAAGGCGGTCAAAGCGATACTCTTCCTGTTCCTTGCGGCTGCGCTTACGGCTATCGAGCCGGACCCGCGGGCGCTGGAATTGTTTGCGGAAAAGGAATTTATCAATGAGAACGGAGATACATTGTTGTACAGGCTGCTGCAGCCGGAAAAGGTGAAAGCGGGACACCGTTATCCGCTGGTCCTCTTTTTGCACGGCTCCGGCGAACGCGGCAGGGACAACGCACGCCAGCTGATCTGGGGCGCGGGGACTTTTATCGACAAGAAAAACAGACGGTGTTATCCCGCCTATGTTGTCGCTCCGCAGTGTCCCGAAGGCGAACGCTGGGTAGAAGTGCACTGGGCGCTGGAGCGTCACGAAATGCCGGAACAGCCTTCCCGGAACATGCGGCTGGTCATGGAACTGCTGGAGGAACTGCAGCGTGACCTTCCCGTCGATGCGCGGCGCCTGTATGTGACCGGACTTTCCATGGGCGGCTACGGCACCTGGGACCTGATATCAAGAATGCCGGACAGTTTTGCCGCAGCGGTCCCGGTTTGCGGCGGCGGGGATGAAAAACAGGCGGAAAAGCTGAGAGATATTCCCGTCTGGGTCTTCCACGGCGCAGACGATACCACCGTCCCGCCCGAACGCTCCCGCAACATGGTCCAAGCCATTAAAAACGCCGGCGGCACAAAGATCCGCTACACCGAATATCCCGATGTGGGCCACGGCTCCTGGAAACCCGCCTATGCGAACCCGGAATTCCTGCGCTGGATGTTCCGGCAGAAAAGAAAATAGTATTGAGTTAAGGTTTATGGATTATTTTGATCCTGATCAAATAGTAAGCCGGTCATCCTGAACGGATTTTCACGGCTTTGCTCCGATCCTTCGGAGCGTCCATCCTGCTTGTCATCCCCAGCCCCGACGGTTCGGGGTCGAGGGATCCCATTCCTCGCACCGGGATGACAGTCAGCACCGGCCCGCTCCTTTCTGATCGTCATCCTGACCCTCGATACATCGTGCTGGAAGGATCCCCGCTATTGCACCGGAATATATAACGAGGGGAGTTGGGAACCCGGGAAGCTTATTCAACCGTATTCCCGAAATTTTTGGATCTTGAGTCTTGAATCTTGAGTATTGAATTTTGAATTTTATATATCCCCAATCGTGATCTTTATCACACTTCACTGGGGAACCGCTGTCATTGGGTGAAATATGCTTTATATTCCATCTGAAAGAACAATAAAAACCGCAGCGCCATCCCCCGGCCTTTTTCCGCTTCAGCCGCATGCGCGAAAGCATCGACCACCGGGACCCGGACTACACAGCCCCGGAATTGGGAAGCTTTTATAACGGGGAACTGGGGTTTAATTGTAAAACCAGTGCTAATTTTAAAAAATTTAAAATATGAAGTAATTATTAACATTTGTGATTTGCAACATAAATTCACCTCCTAGTATTGTGTGTGAGATAATAATATTGGAATAAAATTTATGATTCTGTATATTTCCACTTGGAAAATAAACCTTAAGAATGGATTGTATATGATGATGGATTTAATGACATTAAAAGAAGCAAGTATTTGGGCTTCAGAGTATCTCAATAAAAAAATATCAACATCAAATATATCATATTTAATTCAGTATGGAAGAGTAACAAAAATAGAAGAAAATGGAAATATATATGTAAACATTAATGATTTAAAAGATTATTATGGTAATAATCACAGTACAAAAGAAAAATTATGGAAAGAGAAACTAGGGAATGATCTTAATTGGAATTTATCATTTTCACAGTATAAAGAATCAGAAACAACAAAACATGTCCATAGATTGCATTCTTACAAAGGTAAGTTTATTCCACAATTAGTAGAATATTTTCTTGATAATCACACGGATAATTTCAAAAAAGAAATATTTTTTAAGCCGAACGATATTGTTTTAGATCCATTTTGTGGAAGCGGGACAACTCTAGTTCAATCTAATGAACTAGGAATTCATTCAATTGGAATTGATGTTTCTGCTTTTAATGCCTTTATAAGCAATGTTAAAATTGATAAATATAATCTAATAGATGTCTTAGAATCAGTCAAAAACATTAATAGTAAACTAAACAATTTTCAAATAGAAAAACACTATGTTGAATTCGAAAATGAATTATTAGAGGAGCTAAAACATTTTAATGCTAAGTATTTTCCTTCTCCAGAGTTCAAATATAAAGTAAGTCATAATAAAATTGATGAAATAAGTTATGGTAAAGAAAAAGAAGAAGAATTTCTAAAAACATATAATAAATTATTAAAAAAATACAGGATTAAACTTGAACAGAAAAAAAATATAACATTTCTTGATAAATGGTTTATTTCAGTTGTGCGAGATGAAATAGATTTTACATTTCAAGAAATTAAGAAAATTGAAAATATTAAAACCCGTCATTTGTTGGCATTAGTACTCAGCAGAACAGTACGTTCTTGCAGAGCAACAACACACTCAGATCTTGCAACACTAAAAGAACCAATGTTGAGTACATACTATTGCAAAAAACATGGGAAAATTTGCAAACCAATTTTTACAATCATGAACTGGTGGAAAAGATATTCACAAGACACAATAGAAAGATTGGTTGAATTTGATAAGCTTCGGACAAAAACATATCAAAGATGCTTAATTGGTGATAGTAGAACGATAGATATTATAAAAGAGTTAGATGAGAGGGATAAAGATTTTGCAAACCTACTTAAAAAAAAGAAAATAAATGGGGTGTTTTCAAGTCCACCATATGTGGGATTAATAGATTATCATGAACAACATGCATATGCTTATGATTTAATGAGATTTGAAAGAAGAGATAACTTGGAAATAGGCCCTCTATATAAAGGGCAAGGAATTGAGGCGAGGAAATCATATATCCAAGGTATATCCGATGTATTATTAAATTGTAAAAAGTATTTTACAAAGAACTATGATGTGTTTCTTGTAGCTAATGATAAATACGGTTTATATCCTGAAATTGCCAATAGATCAAATATGAAAATTGTCAATGAATATAAAAGACCTGTATTAAATAGAGTTGAAAAAGACAGGTCTGCTTATGCGGAAATTATATTTCATTTAAAGGAAAAATAATGGCGTTATCACATGAACAAATAAAATCAGTCGAGGATACAATTCGGCATAGTTTAAGAAGCAGATTTGATTCATATAATCCAGAACCAGCAGTTATGCCATTTCATACAAGATTATTAGGAAAAGATAGGCTTGCATTGTACGCTTTCATTCATTCGTTAAATACTAATTTTGGTACTACAATATTTGAACCTGTGGCAGTATCTCTTGCTACAAGTAGATTTCAGGTTGCTGAAAAGCAAAAAAAATCTGGTACTCTAATTAGTGAAAGGGCACAATATGAAATCCAAAAAATAATGGATAATTTGACAGCAGCAAATAGTATGCCCAATAAATCAAATGAAATTGAAATAATTAGGAGTGTTTGCCAAAGTGGTGAAATGAGAACCGTGAAGCCAACTAGAGTAGATATTTATTTAGAAAGTTATGAGGATGACATATATTTATTTGACATAAAAACAGCAAAACCTAATAAAGGAGGATTTAAAGAATTTAAAAGAACTTTGTTGGAATGGTCAGCAATTATATTAGCAGAAAAACCAAATGCAAAAATTAACACACTTATTGCTATTCCTTATAATCCATACGAACCAAAACCATATACTCGATGGACTATGGCTGGAATGATTGATTTAAAAGAAGAGTTAAAAGTAGCAGCGGAATTTTGGGATTTTCTTGGTGGAGTTGGCGCATACAATGATTTACTAGATTGTTTTGAAAGGGTAGGAATTGAAATGAGAGAGGAAATTGATAATTATTTTTCAAGATTTAACAAATAACTAAGCTAAAGGGGTTTAGTAAATACTATTAACCTTCTTCTCAGAAATTGGA
>Ga0172382_10013942_pt1 | contig 10289 bp, 11 predicted proteins | sample Leawel138RmetaG_FD_122245 | JGI IMG/M metagenome (GOLD analysis project Ga0172382, IMG submission 122245) | Leachate microbial communities from a municipal landfill in Southern Ontario, Canada - Leachate well 138R metaG | ecosystem: Engineered > Solid waste > Landfill > Unclassified | place...
AATTGCTTTAGCGGGCAATCCTAATAGCGGGAAAACGTCGATTTTTAACGAACTCACCGGGTCCCTGCAATACGTCGGGAATTGGCCGGGCGTCACTGTTGAAAAAAAAGAGGGGTATCTTAAGAACGACAAGCGTTTTGTAGTTGTCGACTTACCGGGAATCTACTCCCTCTCCCCTTATACTTTAGAAGAGGTAGTTACTCGCGACTATCTAATCGACGGCAAACCCGACCTTATCATAGATGTGGTAGATGCCACCAACCTTGAAAGAAACCTCTATTTAACTACCCAGCTCATCGAAACCGGGATTCCCGTTTTAGTAGCCCTCAATATGATCGATTTAGTTCAAAAGAGCAAAGACAAAATCGACACAAAGCAACTGAGCGAAGCTTTAGGGTGTAGGGTCGTCGAAACCAGTGCCGTTACCGGCAGTGGGCTAAAAGAGTTGCTAAAAAACGCCGAGCAAATCATAACCAGAGCCACCGATAGAGGGGTGTTGGCGACTTTTTCTTCTCCCATTGAAGAAGCCCTGGGCCAGATAAAAATCCTTATAGAGGGGTTAGTTACCCCTGAAACAGAGCGGTGGTTTACTATCAAACTCTTTGAGCGGGATGATAAAGTCATTGAACGCTTACACTTAGACGAAGTCATTAAAGGACAAATTGAAGCCATCATCGTAGCAACTGAGGAACAACTTGATGACGGGAGTGAAGGACTAATAACTAACGACCGCTACATATACATTGAGAATATCCTCAAAGAGTGCCATATAAAGGGGCGCCGCTTAGGCGAACTCTCCCTAAGCGATAAAATCGACCGTGTATTTACTAACCGTTGGCTAGCCCTCCCCCTCTTCTTTATCATCATGTGGGGGGTCTACTACTTCTCTATCCAAAGTGTTGGCGATTTTTTTGTAGAATCGATTGAGTGGCTCTTTGAGGACTTCATCGGTGGTAATCTGGCCACTCTCCTCCTCTCGATTAAAGTCTCGCCATGGTTGGTGGGCCTTCTAACCGATGGAATTATTAGAGGCGTTGGAGCGGTCTTAACTTTCGTCCCGCAAATGATGATCCTCTTTTTCTTCCTCTCATTTATGGAAGACTGTGGCTATATGGCACGCGTTGCTTTTATCATGGACCGTATCTTTCGCAAGTTCGGCCTCAGTGGTAAATCTTTTATCCCCATGTTAATTGGAACCGGTTGTACTGTCCCTGCCATTTTAGCCACCCGTACAATTGAGAATCAACGCGACCGACGTATGACAATCATGCTCACCCCTTTCATTCCCTGTGGTGCCAAACTACCCGTTTTTGCCCTTTTGGTAGGAGCTTTCTTCCCCAATAGTGCCTGGGTAGCTTCATCAATGTATGCGGTAGGAATTGTAGGCGTAATTATCGCGGGGATCTTCCTTAAGAAGACAAAACCTTTCAGAGGAGATCCCTCACCTTTTGTTATGGAACTCCCCCCCTACCACTTCCCCCGGATGAGAAATGTATTCAGACATATGTGGGACCGCGGTAAGGAGTTTATTAAGAAAGCGGGAACCATTATTGCTTTGGCCTCTGCCGTTATCTGGATTTTACAATCGACCAGTTGGTCGTTCCAGTTCGTTGAGACTCAAGATAGTATTTTGGCCTCACTGGGGCGACTAATTGCCCCCATCTTTACCCCCTTGGGATTTGGTTCGTGGCAAGTAGCGATTGCCACCCTTACCGGGCTGTTGGCGAAAGAGACAATCGTTGCGACCTTCGGTATCGTCTTAGGCCTCGGCAATGTTGCTGAAGGCGACGCCAATCTCCTACACTCTATCGGGGCTTTCTTTACCCCCTTAAGTGCCTATGCTTTTATGATCTTTACCGTCTTTGCTGTCCCTTGTGTGGCGACGATTGGCGCTATAAAGCGGGAGATGCAGAGTGCTAAGTGGACTTGGGCTACTATCTTCTTCCAGTTAGGGGTGGCCTACGTAGCAGCACTGTTGGTTTATCAAATAGGGAGACTTTTTATTTAGGAGAGCTAGAAATGGCTAGTATTATAGTTGGATTAATTATTTTTGGAGCTTTAGGATTTATCACGTACAGGTCTTTTTTCTCCAAGAAGAGCAGTAGTGGTTGCCACTCTTCGTGTGCCACATGCCCCTACGCCTGCGATAAAAAAGAGATTTAGCCGACATCTTGTCCCCAATGCCTCTTTTCCATTAGTATGTTAGCAATGTTGGAGAAATCAGATTTAGAAGTACTGGAGGAGAATCTCCCCTTTTGGCAGGCGGTGAGTGACTCTGAAAGAGAGATATTAACCCAGGGAACTATCCGCTTCACCCACGGTAAAGGGACAATTGTCCACGAAGACCGCCACAAATGTACCGGCCTGTTATTAGTGGTCTCCGGTCAACTCAGAATTTACATCATTGGCGAATCGGGGAAACAGATCACTCTTTACCGCCTTTTTGAACGGGATGTTTGTGTTCTCTCCTCCTCTTGCATGATTCGTAACATCTCATTTGATGTCCACATCCAAGCCGAAAAAGAGACCACTCTACTGCGCATAGCCACCGATAATTACCAGGAAGTGGGCAAAACTAACTCGGCTGTCCAAAATTTCACCAATGAAATTGTTTCGTCGCGCTTTAGTGATGTGATGTGGGTTGTGGAGCAGATTGTTTTTATGAGCCTTGACCGCCGGTTAGCTATGCATCTGCTGGAGCAAGCAGCCATCGCCTCCAACGATTCCTTCGCAATCACCCACGAAGCCATCGCCCACGATTTGGGAACGGCTAGGGAGGTTGTAACTAGGATGTTGAGTCGCTTTCAAGAAGATGGACTGGTGGCCCTCTCTAGAGGTGGCATCACTCTGCTGGACAGTAGTGGCCTGTATGCCTTAACTTAGGCCCAACATCTCCCGTTATTTTACGCTGCAGATTTAGCCTCTCCAAATAATACTCTAAGCAAAGCTAGCGCTTAATCTATTAAAAGTTTGTGACATAGTCACTCTCATTATCTCCTTTTAATGGAAAAAGCAGTTGACATAACTAGTAATCGTTCCTATTATAGAAACAGTTAATTTGTGCTAACTTTTATTAAATAGGAGATTCAAAAATGGAAGAAATCAAACAAACCACCATGCCGTTGATTGGAGAAGCAGCACCTGCTTTTACCGCTGTTACCACCCAAGGAACTATTAAGTTCCCCGAAGACTACAAAGGAAAATGGGTTATCCTGTTTTCTCACCCCGCTGACTTTACCCCTGTTTGTACTACTGAGTTTATGACTTTTGCTGCAATGATGGACGACTTCAAAGCACTTAACACCGAGTTAATCGGTCTCTCTGTCGACTCGCTGTATGCCCATATTGCATGGCTACGAAGAATTGGTGAGCTCGAGTGGAAAGGGATGAAAAATCTCGATGTAACCTTCCCCTTAATTGAAGATATTAAGATGGACGTCGCCAACAAATACGGGATGATTCAACCGGGTCAAAGTAATACCCAAGCCGTAAGGGCCGTCTTTGTTATCGACCCCAAGGGGATCATTAGAACTATTCTCTACTACCCCCTCTCAATGGGGCGTAACTTTGATGAGATTAAGCGTATCATGTTGGCATTGCAAAAAGCCGATGCCGACGGAGTTGCCACCCCCGCCGACTGGAGACCCGGTGATGACGTCATTGTCCCCACTCCAGGCTCCTGCGGGACTGCTAAAGAGCGGATGGAGAGCAAAGACGATGATATGTACTGTCTCGACTGGTTTATGTGTTTCAAACGGGAAAAGAAGTAGATTGCTACTACCCCAACCAAGGTCCGGCGTTGCTGGACCTTTTTTTGGCCTATTGCTAAAGTGATGTTTATGAAAGGTCTAATTGACAGTCACTTCCACCTATTAGCCCTCCGCCAAAAAGGGGTCGCTATTATCGACTTACTAGACAATCTTTTTGCCCAAGGTTTTGAGGGTGGCATTGACATCGGGCTTGGTCGTGAAGATCTTAAGGAGCGCCGTGGACTCCTCAAAGATTACCCTCAAATAAAAATAGCGGCCGGATTGGGCCCGTGGGCTGCTCAAGAGCCTTTAGAGGGGCAACTAGACAGTTTTACCGAACTTTGCACAAAGTTTAAAATTGATGCTTTAGGAGAAATCGGCCTCGATTTCTATTGGAATTACGGAACCCCCGAAGCCCAAATAAAACTGTGTAGTGCCCAAATAGAACTGGCAAATACCCTCAAAGTGCCCCTAATATTCCATGTCAGAGAAGCCGACGAGGCGATGATGCGCCTCCTAAAAGGGGTTGATTTGCCCTACTCGGGGATACTCCATTGTTTCTCTTCCACTTGGCCCCTGGCCGAAGTAGCCCTCAATAAAGGCCTTTTTATCTCATTTGCCGGGCCAATTACCTATAAAAAGAACAATACTCTCAGAGAGGTCTTAAAAAGAGTCCCCTCCGACAGGCTCCTCTTAGAGACCGACAGCCCCTACTTAGCTCCTCAAGCCTATCGGGGTAAGATCAACTCCCCCCTCTATATTGGTGAAATCTATAAAGAGGTTGCTCGACTAAAAGAGGTCAGTTATCTTGAGATGATTGCGATTATAGCGCGAAATTTTGAAGCCCTTTTCGCCTAGGCTGGTACCCCTTTACCAGAGGATACTCCCCTTTGACGGCCCTTCCCTCTTTCAAGAGAGGCAGGAGAGAGTTATAGAGGTCAACACCGACAACCCCCTCCAAACTCTCTTTTTTCACCATCTCTGCGTACTCCTCACTCACAATCCACCGCACCCCTTCCAAGGGGCCACTGTTGAGAAGAGCGGCGAAGTTCTTTAAGAAGGGGACAACTACCAACAGCGTACCCCTAGTTTCAATTCTAGTGGCCAACTCCTCCATTTGCTTACGGCTACTTTCGTTCACTGCAAGTGTGTCTAACAGGGCCCCTTTAAAATTTTCTTCAAAGATACGGGCCGCTCCAACAGCTTCATCATCATCGCCACTGTAGAGCAGAAGGGTCGCCAGCGGAGTTTGGAGTGCTAAGTTTAGTGCCCCCTTGGCGGCTAATTGCCACTCGCGCCGATCGGTCTCTACCATGCGGTAATCGAAGTTCGACACGTTAGCCAAGCCAACACTATGGGGGAACTTTAACTTTTCTCCCTCTAAGGCGTAACTGACCAGTTCTGAGCACACTACGTAGGCACTCTGAGCGCGTACTTTTTGCCCAATTAAGGTGTTTAGGCGCTCTTTATTTAAGAGTTCATTAGGAGCGATAATGAGAGGGCGGAAGACCCACCCCTCTTTGGCAAATTTCCACCTAAGAGCGTTAAAGTTAGTATCACTTGGCGTTGTAACGTAGAGGATTTCACGCTTGGTAAACCAAAAAAAGAACAACATGGCTATAAGGAGAAGGAGAATAATCAATATAACGATTTTGGTGCGCATAAAGCTACTTTAACAACCCCTATGGCGCTGGTCAATCTCTTTGGCGTGGTTGACCAATAGAAGCTAAAAGAAGTAGATTAAATCAAGATGCTAAGAAAATTTAATGCAAAGGAGTGAAAATCCGTATGACTTCATACAAAGACCTTGGTCTGGTTAACAGCAAAGAGATGTTTGCTAAAGCGATTAAAGGCGCCTACGCCGTTCCTGCTTACAACTTTAACAACATGGAACAATTACAGGCAATTATTCAAGCTTGCGTTGCGACAAAATCGCCCGTTATCTTGCAAGTCTCTAAAGGGGCTCGCGATTATGCCAATATTAATTTGCTGAGAAATATGGCGAAAGGTGCCGGCGAGTACGCTAAAGAGTTAGGCTACGAGATTCCCATTGTTTTACACTTAGACCATGGGGACTCTTATGAGACCTGTAAAGAGTGTATCGACAACGGTTTCTCTTCGGTCATGATTGATGGCTCTTCCCTCCCTTACGAGGAGAATATTGCCTTAACTAAAAAAGTTGTTGAGTATGCCCACAAATTTGATGTTACCGTTGAGGGTGAATTGGGAGTTTTGGCCGGTATTGAAGACGAAGTAATGGCCGAGCACTCAACCTACACCGAACCGGCAGAAGTTATTGACTTTGTCAAACGTACCGGAGTCGATTCATTGGCGATTTCGATAGGGACCAGTCATGGTGCCAACAAATTTAAACCTGAGCAGTGTGAACGTAACGCAGAGGGCATCCTCATTCCCCCGCCACTCCGTTTTGACATCTTAGAGGAGATTGAGAAAAAGTTACCTAATTTCCCGATTGTTCTGCACGGGTCTTCTTCTGTTCCCCAAGAGTATGTCAAAATTATCAACGAATACGGTGGCAAACTAGTCGATTCTATTGGAATTCCTGAGGAACAATTGAGGAGAGCTGCTCAATCGGCCGTATGTAAGATTAACATCGACAGTGATGGCCGCCTAGCAATGACCGCTTCAATTCGCAAGACCCTCGCTGAGAAACCGAGTGAATTTGACCCCCGTAAATATTTAGGACCGGCCCGTGAGGCTCTCAAACAGATGTACATCCATAAAAATGAGAACGTATTGGGTTCTGCAGGTAAAGCCTAAAAGGGTAATTTTATAGCATTACAAGGTCCCCCTTTGACGAAAGCGGGGGCCTTGTGTTATAGTCTAGGCGGTGGGGAAAAAGCCCCTAAAAACTATATTTCGGTCTTTTAAGTGACAAAAGGAGAGCACTTGGCTATTAAAGAATTAAGGATTAATCGACAGATTAGAGCAGATGAGGTGCGTGTCATTGATGCAGAAGGAACTCAAAGAGGAGTTATGAGTGTAAACGAAGCTATTGCCCTCGCTGAAGAAGCCGACTTAGATCTTGTAGAGGTCTCTCCAAATGCTAACCCCCCTGTTTGTAAGATAATCGACTATGGCAAGTACCGCTACGAACAAGAAAAGCGGAATCGTGAAGCCAAAAAAAACCAGACGATTATTAAACTTAAAGAGATCCGGATGCAACCAAAAATTGAGCGCCACGATATGGAGTTCAAAACTAAGGCAATTGCTGAGTTTTTGGCCGATGGAAACAAAGTAAAGGTTTCAATCCGTTTCAGGGGAAGGGAATTGGCCCACACCGAATTGGGAAAAGTGGTTCTCGATAACATCCTTCAGATGTTGACTGAAAAGGGTGTTTCCTATAATCTGGACCGGCCGGCTATGATGGAGGGGCGTATGATGAGCCTTTTTGTTAGTCCGGCCAAAAGTAAGAAATAATCCTGTAAGGATAAAATATTAGCTGTCCCAAGGGCTTCTTGTTCCTTAGGGACGCAAAATGAGGTTAATTATGCCAAAAATGAAAACAAGAAAATCTGCTGCGAAACGGTACAAAGTAACAGCAACCGGAAAGGTCCTCTACAGTAAACAGGGGACGCGCCATATCCTGACCAAGAAAAACACCAAACGTAAACGCCAACTACGCAAAGCGGGTGTGCTCAGTGATCCCGAAGCCAAGAGAGTTAAAATCTTGCTTCCGTACGAGTTTTAGGAAAGGAGAGAAGTAATGGCAAGAGCAGTAGATGGAACTAAAAGAAAAGATCGCCGTAAAAAGATCTTAGACCAGACAAAAGGATACAGAGGTCGTCGTAGCACCAATTTCAGGACAGCTAAAGATGCCATGCACAAGGCTGGTCAATACGCCTACCGTGACCGCAAACGTCGCAAGAGAGATTTCAGGATGTTGTGGATTAGCCGTATATCGGCGGCCGTACAGGCTGAGGGTCTCAACTATTCTCAGTTTATGCATGGCTTAAAATTGTCCAATATTGAAATTAACCGTAAAGTTCTTTCCAATATGGCTATTGAAGATAAAGTAGCTTTTTCACAGTTAGTTGCTCAGGTCAAAACCGCCCTGAACTAAATATTAAGGAACAGGAGGTCTGCAAGATGACGACCCTTGATAAAGTCAAACTGCTTGAACAACGTATTATTAAAGCTACCGTATTGATCCACAACCTAGAAAACAAGATTGAGGAGCTAAACGACGAAATCGATGTCCTCTCAGTGCACAACACCGAGTTGCAAAAGTATGCCGATACCTTTAGTGCTGATAGCAAGTTGATTGCTGAAAGCATCGGCAATGCCCTTGAACATCTCGATACTATTGAGGGACTCGATGACATTGAGATACTTGATTCGCTCTCTGAAGACTTGGCTGTTGCCGATCAATTCACCGGAGGCGCCGGTCAAACTATTGACGAAGTCTCCATTGAAGATTTTGAAGGTTAATAGACGCTTAAGAGCTGGTAAAACGGAACCAATCGGTTCCGTTTTCTTTACGACTATGGTATCATTAGGTTAGACTTATTTGGGTCTGCGGTGACTGTGAAGTGTGAGTTCTCTTGGCTCAAACTACACAAATGGGATCTGGTATAGTCGAGTTGAATTGATCCTGGGGAGTAACCTCCTTTTTAAGGAACAGAATGCTCGACAACAAGGATCCCCCTTGGACCTTAGGTTCAAGAGATAACCTGAGCAGCACCGCAGCCCTTCTTATAAGGAAATAATTACATGCCACATTTAGACGATGTTGTTTTCATAACCCTGCCGGATGGATTAGGGCAATCTATTGAAGGGTTCACTTTCGACCCGGCAGTTGAATTGCCGGTCCAGATCGCTGATGGGAGTGCAAAAATAGATTCTGGTGAGGGGATAAGTTTTGCAATGATTGCCTCAGGGCTAATCAAGATTATAGCCCACCAACCAACCCACCCCCACTTTACCTACTACCAAAAACTTCTTTTGGCGCTACAGCCTGAGATTGTCAAAGAGCTCCAACTGGCGGCAATTGCCAGGGCTAAAGCTGAGGATTACGATTTTGCTGAAGAGCTATTTTCAGCGGCTCTCAACCTCATGAGCGAAGAGGAGCAACTCTATGTTAACCTTGCCCTTGTTTACGGCCAAAAAGCCCGTTTAGCCCGCGATAAAAAGCAGACAGAAGCCTATGATGCGGCCATAGAGAAGCAGCTGGCTACGTTACAAAGAGGGTTAGAGCGTTTTCCTAATTCTGAGCTCCTCTTAGGAGAGTACGGCATGTTAAACCTCTACCTAGGTAACGATGAGATTGCCCTTAAACATCTCAATAACTACCTGAAAGTCGCTGAAAAAGGGGCAAAACGGGATCTCATAGAACAACAAACCGATGCGCTAAAAAACCGCATCGATAACGAGCGGACCCTCTATGCTGCCTTTGATGCGATGCAATTAGGACACGATGAAAGGGCGTTAGCTCTCAGTGAGACATTCATCAGTAATGATGCTAAACAGTGGGGACCTTGGTTCATTAAAGGGTGGGCTCACCGGAGACTCCAAGACTACCAAAGTGCCCAAGAGGCTTTCTTAAAATGCTTAGAATTAGGTGAAAAGAATGCCGATATCTACAATGAACTCTCAATCTGCGCCCTAGAATTGGGCAATAGAGAGCTCAGTAAGGACTACCTTGAAATTGCCCTGGAGCTTGAAGAAGACAACGTTAAAATCCTCAGTAATCTCGCCTTTATCCACCTTAGAGATGGCGAAGAGAACCGCGCCTATGAACTGATGTTGCGGGCCGTAGCGATCGACCCCCATGACCCGGGAGTTCAATATCTACAAAGGGAGCTCGCACAAGGGGAAGGTGATGAGCTCTAAACAGATTTTTTACACCACCGATGAGAGCGAAACAAGGGCCATTGGGCGCTTAATTGTCGCCTCTAGAGAAAAAGGTGCTATAGTGGCTTTAAGTGGCCCTTTAGGTAGCGGTAAAAGTGTAGTGGTCAAAGGGATGGCAGAAGCGCTACAGATTGATGAAGCGATAGTCAGTCCCACCTTTACCCTCGTTCAAGAGTATGAGGGACGTGTGAACTTGACCCATTTAGACCTCTACCGCATAGGGAGTGTAGAGGAGTTTGAGGGGATGGGGGGGGAAGAGATGCTCTACAATCCTGGTTTTGTAGCCATAGAATGGGCTGAGCGGATTAACGCCATTCTCCCTTCTGGAGTAGTGCGACTTACCATTGCAATAAATGCCGATGGGAGGCGAGAAATAAGTGTGGAGGGATTGTAAAGGTGAAAATATTAGCCATTGAAAGCTCAGCCACTCTGCTCCATATTGCCTTAAAGAGTGAAGATTTCTACATAAGTCAGACAAAAATGGGGGGTAAGAATTTTAGTGAAGAGTTGATGAGTGAAATTGTTCTTTTGGCCAAAAAGGTACCCCTTAAACTTAAAGACCTCGATTTAGTACTCACCTCTGAAGGGCCGGGTTCTTTCACCTCACTGCGCGTGGGTTATGCAACAGCCAAGGGGATTGCCTTTGGCTCTAATATTCCGCTGGTG
>Ga0172382_10013943_pt1 | contig 10289 bp, 9 predicted proteins | sample Leawel138RmetaG_FD_122245 | JGI IMG/M metagenome (GOLD analysis project Ga0172382, IMG submission 122245) | Leachate microbial communities from a municipal landfill in Southern Ontario, Canada - Leachate well 138R metaG | ecosystem: Engineered > Solid waste > Landfill > Unclassified | place...
GCAACAGCGGTATCTACAAGGTGCCTGACCTGCTCCCTGTCGGTGATATCCGCAGGCGCGGCAAGCCCAACACCGCCCTCCTGACCGATTAGAGCGGCTGTTTCATCCAGCAACGCCTTTCTGCGCCCACAGCAGACAACGTTGGCTCCGTTGCGGGCAAATTCCAGAGCCAGGGCGCGGCCTATTCCGCTTCCTGCTCCAGTGATGATAACCGTGCTCTTTGCAATCTTCATACTCTGCACTCCTCCGTTCAGACTACCCTCGGTGTACCACATATTCAGTACAGCAGAAGGGCAAAAACAAGGTGGCTTTTTATGCCGGGGGTGATATCCGATGACAGCCTGCTTATCGTTTGTTATTTCCGGCTCTCTAGCACTACTTTAGCATCGTATCCTGAGCTGTCAAGGCTGAGATGATCTGGTAAAGCAGGCTGCTGCCTTGGCTAACGGCGAGGGACTTATGGTAAAAGTATAAAACTATTGGCAGACCTTAAAAGGCCTGAAGTTATGGGCTAGGCTGAAACGATAATCGGATGGACCCCTAGCCAGGCTTTTTCATATCTGGCACAGCTCTAAGAATGGCACCCAATGGACGCCAACTCTTCAATCAAGGAGACACAGGGAGCCAGACATCGGTATCTGTCTGCTGGAGCCCGTTTTTAGACCACTTGATATGAGAATCCGCATAAACATAGAGAATGCCGCCTCTATGAATTCGAACATTCCCGATATCTCCTGTCGAGCAGGCTAGATTGCCTGTATGCGGTTGGCTGGATTTACCAAAATCGCCGAAGGCGATAACGGCCGAGGCGGCGACAGTGAATTGCGAGCTGTTGAGGCCGCTTAAATTAGCATTGTAAAAATAATCGGTGCTGAATTCAGGAGCGCCGGTAGAGGGACAAGCAAAGATTTTTACGTTGCCGGATAGTGCTCTGAAGGGAAACTTATCATCGCCCGGTCCGTGCTCCGCCCAACTTTGGGCGAATATCCAGTTACCGCCGTGCTTTTCCACATACATGGCGTTAGCCATGGCTATCTGCCGCAGGTTATTCATGCAGACGGTTCGGCGGGCACTTTCGCGTGCGCCCATCAGGGTAGGCAGAAGTATGGCCATCATTATGCTGATAATGGTTATAACTACCAGCAATTCGATTAATGTGAACCCTTGCTTTTTCAAAGTATGCCTCTGTTCTATACTTCTTTCGCCTCATCGCCGATAACGCCTACCGGGCCGGCCGGCGGCAGTTGTTTGATAATGACGCTTCTTATTTTCCAACGCCCTGATGCATAATAGATAATGCTGACCAGCATGGAGACTGCAAAGCTGATGGCCATAGCATACCAGATACCCTGTACGCTTCGCAAACGCTGTGACAGATAGTATGCCAGCGGTACCCGGAAGATCCACAGGCTTATCAGGGAGAATATGGTAGTCATGAATGTATGCCCGGCCCCGTTGATGACACCGTTGCTGGCAAAGGATATGGCAAAGAAGACGTAAGCAAATCCTACTATGCGCAGATACTGCACGCCGGTATCTATAACTGCCGTATCGTTGGTAAAGATGCGTAGCAGCAAATGCGGAACCGAAAGCGCCAGCGCAGAGGGGATCAATGTTATGGCCGTGCTGAGAAAGGCGCCCCAGCGGAATATCTGCGATACGCGTGACAGCTTTTGTGCCCCGATATTTTGCCCGGACAGGGTAGAAATAGCCATGCCGAATGTTTGCGCCGGCATGAAGGCCAACTGATCGATACGAGAGGCAGCTCCGAAAGCCGCCGTAGCATTGGCTCCAAAACGGTTTACCATGCTAATGACAAAGATCATGCCCATAGATACCAATGATTGTTGAATAGCAGAAGGTATCCCAATTTTAATCGTGTGCCAGGTGGTTTCCAAATCCAGGCTTAGCCGGCGCCAATCGGGTGCTACCGGGCTGTCCTTTCGCTGCAGGTAAATATAAATTGCTACTGCTGCTCCGGCCTGGGTAATCACAGATGACCAGGCGGTGCCGTTCAATCCCAGGCATGGCAATCCCAGCAATCCGAACATCAGCAGCGGATCGAGTATAGCGGATAGGATAACGGATGCAGCCTGAAAATAGAGGGGTGTGGTAGAATCTCCTATGCCGCGCAGCATGGAAGCAACCAGGAATACGCTAAAGGCAAAGGGTAGAGAGATAAGGAATATACGCATGTAAGGTATAGCCAGAGATAGTACTTCAGCTGGAGTATCCATAGCCTCAAGAATATGCGGGGTGAATATCTCTCCAATAACAAAGAGAAGTACGCTCAAGCTGCCGACCAATAATACGGAGCTTTGCACCACTTTACGCATCTGCAGATAGTTTTTTGCGCCGCAATATTGCGATACCAGTATATTTGTAGCCAGAGTGAGCCCGCCTGCCAGTGCCATCAGGACAAAGACGATGGGAAAGCTTACCGTAATGGCGGCCAGGTCGGCTTTTCCTAGAAATTGACCTACCCAGATGGCGTTGACAAAGCTATAGGCTGTTTGCAAAGCACTGCCGGCCAGCATTGGGAGGGTAAAGGCGACAAGATGGCGTGGTATGCTGCCGGTTGTCAAATCACGTCCCTGTCTCGGCGGGCATGTTTTCGGCTTCGATGAGTGCATAAATCCTCCAGGTTCTATATCTTGCTGTTGTTTTAATCATGCCCTGGCAAGCTTACTACGAAGTTTTTAGATCCTCAAACAACGCAGGAGCTATTTCCATGACGATATCGTATATTATCTCAGCTGCTTTACGTATCTCCCATTGTGCATGGTTATCCATTCTCAGCTTCAGAAAATTGCGTAAAGACCGTGCATTCATCGTTACCACCATAGTGGTACAACAGGCATTTGGCAGTAGATATCTGGCGTCTTGTTTGGGAACGCCTTGTTGTATCAGCCTGTTATAAGTATCCCAGGCTTTTTCTATCGCTTCCTCCCATAGGGAATCACCTTCGTCCACCGTATCCGGCCGTACTACATTGATTTCATTCTCTCTGCAGTATCTTTGGCTTTTAACGCTATAGGACATAAGGCGATGCCTGGTCCATTGTGCCAGGCAGGCGCGGGAGATTCCTTCCACTAGAAAAGTAAAATTGGCATGCTCTATAACGCTCTCATGACCACGTCGTATGCAGCCGCTTACTGTAGCCGCTTTAGGTGCGCTTTGGTAGCATTGTGCAGCTGCAATTGCGCATAGCTCTGCAGGCTTGATATCCTTATATTTTTCCAGCAATGGATTACCTTGAGTATAAGCAATTAATTCGATATTCATTATGTCTCTCCTGTTTCGAGATGTGATATTGATATCATACCACAGGCAGGCAAGAAATTTCGATTGAAAAACAGTTAAAACATTACTTGCGGACATATATTATACGGTCTTTGGTTTACGTTGTTCGATGTATTAAGCTATAATAAATACTATATGTAAGGAGGGGCTTGATGCAGAATAACAAAATAGAGCATCTTTTAATGTTGAAGACAGCTATGTCTTCAAGTGCTGAAGGCATAATTATCGTGGATTGCTTTAGTTGCCCTGTGTTTATTAATAGTACAGGGCATAAGCTTATTCGGCATAAATTATCATTAACTTTACCTCTTAAGCAACAAGTGGAACTGCTCGGACTCAGTCATCCGGATGGATACAAAATGCTTTTTGCAGAGACACCGCTAGGCAGGGCATTGCAAGGCAAGGTGGTTATGGATGAGCTGTTTAGTTTTTTTCTGCCTGATATGAAAGAGATCTGCTTACACGGCAGCGCTAATCCCATAGATGATGGAAATGGCAAAATAGCGGGAGCGATATATATTTTCCGCCAGGCCGGAGAGAGAAAGACGGTTAAAGATGGTCCTCGGGAAAAAGATCAGGTGCAGGCAAGGAGAACGTTAATTCATCAGCAGAATCGTTTAGAGGCAATTTTGGAAAATATACCGTCAGGAGTGATCATCGCAGAAGCCTCGGAGGGCCTGATCACTTATGTTAACCGGCGAAGCGAGGAAAAATACGGCCTGAAGCCTAAAAAGGATGCCTCTTTATCAAAGTGTTGGGAAGAAATAAATATCTTGAAACCAGGAGGTGACCGTTATCTCTTTGAGGAGCTTCCCATCAACCGTGCCCTTATGTGTGGTGAAGATGTCAGAAATGCGGAGATTGTTATCGAGCATCCCGATGGCTATTATATCAATTTATATACTAATGCCGCTCCTATATTTGATGAAAAGGGCAAGATCATTGAGGCAGTAATGGCCTTTAACGATATAACGGAATTCAGGCAGGTGGAGGAAGAGCGCCGGCAGCTTCTGGAGCAGGTGGAGCGCTGGGCGGCGGAGCTGGATATAGCTCTCTCTTCTATAGCCGATGGTCTGATAATATATAATATCGATGGCCGGATAATCCGGATGAATTGTGCGGCCAGGCGAATGTTCGGTTACCCTGATCTTCCTTTAGAGGAACTTCATGGGAGAACTATCATGTCCAATGCCTATGATGCCTCCGGCAGGCAGCTTGAGATTGATGAACTGCCTGCATGGCGTGCTTTGCGAGGAGAGACGGTATGTAATATGGTAATGGTCTTTGGTTTGCCTGAAACCAGCAATATCTGGGTCTCCGTCAGTGCTGCTCCGCTTTGCCTGGCTGACAGAGGTATTATAGGATCGATAACTACCTTTACCGATATTACCGCACTTCATGATCTGCAACAGCAGCAGGAGGACCTGCTTAATGCCGTTTCTCATGATCTTCGTAACCCTTTAAGTTTGATACAGGGGCATGCGCAGCTTATGAAACGAACTCTGCAGGAGGAGCTGAAAAGTGTCGATACATCAAATATGTTAATCAGCGCTTCAGCTGTTATAAATTCGGCCAGACGCATGAACGTGATGATACAGGACCTTGTTGATGCCGCCCGTATGAGCGCCGGATGTATGGCTCTCGACTTCGGTCCGGTTGATATACAGCAGTTTATTCGGGATCTGCTGGAGCAATTTTCGGGTGCGATAGATATTTCCAGGATAGAGCTTTCTTTACCGAAAAGCCTACCCCAAATAGTGGCCGATTCCTCTCGTCTGGAGAGGATAATGAGCAATTTGCTCAACAACGCTTTGAAGTATTCCGGCGATAAGGTGGTTATTGAGGCTGAAACATATCCGGAAAAAGTGCAGATATCCGTTATCGACAGTGGATTGGGTATAACAGAAGAGGAGATGCCTTATATCTTTGATCGCTTTTACAGGACAAGGGCAGCTACCAGGACGGAAGGATTGGGATTAGGGCTTTATATCACCCGAAAACTGATAGAAGCTCACGGCGGTGAGATCTGGGCGGAGAGCCATGTTGATAAAGGGAGTACTTTCCGGTTTACCATGCCTGTATATTAACGATTGCGATCTTTGTATGAGGTTTTTTGCACTCGCCTTGATAACCCTATCCCGTTGCAGTATAATAAGGCTGTTTTGAACGGAACATAAACTCTAAGGATGCTGGGGGAGCCCTTGGGCTGAGAGCAATCACCCTTTGGACCTGATCCGGTTAATGCCGGCGTAGGGAATGCACCTTGGGCAATCTCTTTTTTGAGGCCCGCATCCTTTTCTGGTAGCGGCCTTTTTGTTGTACTAATTTGTTACCGATGTTCCTGCTGTATACTGTGGATGTGAAAAAATTGCCCAAGTGTATATGTAAGCCCGCCAATAATGGATCGAAGATCAAGCGTCTGCCACGTCTTATGGCTATAACGGACGGTTCTCTTTACGGTAAGGATCTTCTGGAATGCATAGAAGCAGTACTGGCCGGAGGCATGGATACTCTCCAGCTCCGGGAAAAGCTGCTGACTACGGCTGATCTCTTTCGGCTGGCGCGTCAGGTTTTGCCGATTTGCAGACGTTATGGAGCATTATTGCTGATCAACGGCAGGGCAGATGTGTCTTTAGCAGTTGGTGCCGATGGTGTGCATCTGGGCGGCGACGCTCTATCGCCATCGGAAGTGAGACGTTTGGCGGGAAGAGATTTTCTGATAGGCTTTTCGGCACATGCTTGCGAGGAGCTGTTGCATAATTCTGAGGCCGATTATGCTACTATCAGCCCGGTTTATCCCACGCTGTGCAAACCCGGTGCCGGGGGGCTGGGACTACCTGAATTAGCCAGGGTATGTATGCGCTCCTCTCTGCCGCTTTTGGCTCTGGGGGGCATATCGTCAGAACGCCTGCCGGAGGTGGCTGCCGCCGGAGCAGTTGGTGCAGCCTTTATGAGTGCTTTGTTTCAAGCCGACGATCCGCAGGCAGCGGCTGGTAAAATAAAAGATGCATGGATCGAGGCTGTTAAACCCGGTAATATAGCTATTGATAGAGGTAGTCCGTTATGAATACGTCATTTATTGATGAGCGCCGTATAACAGAGGTCCTGCAGGAAGCTCGTCCTCCTCAGAATACGCGCCTTCGTGATATCCTGGAAAGAGCCGAAACGTTGTCCGGATTGGGGTTGGTTGATACTGCCGATCTTCTTATGGCTACCGGAGAGGACCGGTTGCAGATCATGGAGGCGGCAGGGCGTATCAAGCGTAAGGTTTACGGCGATCGTGTGGTGATCTTTGCTCCGCTTTATCTCCATAACGAATGCATCAACAATTGCCTGTATTGCAGTTTTCGTCAGGACAATGAGAAAGCGGTTCGACGTAATCTGACCCCACAAGAGGCTGTTGATGAAGCTCGGGCGCTGGCGGCAAGGGGGCACAGGCGTTTGCTGCTGGTGTGCGGTGAGCATCCTCGTCTCTCTTCAGCCGCCTGTATAGCCGAAACGGCACAGGCTATCTATGCCGGAGCCGATATTCGCCGTCTGCATGTAAATGCCGCTCCATTGTCCGTGGATGACTTCAGGACTTTGCAGGAAGCCGGCATAGGGGTTTTTCAGGTATTTCAAGAGACTTACCACCGTAAAACCTATGCTGCTATGCATCCCAGTGGACGCAAAGCTGATTATAATTGGCGCGTTACCGCTATGGATAGAGCCATGGCGGCAGGTATCGGCGACGTAGGCATGGGAGTTCTCTTCGGCCTTTACGATCATAAATTTGAGATATTGGCTCTGTTGCAGCATAGTGCTCATTTAAGAGAGACCTTTGGTGTCGGAGCGCATACTGTTTCCGTGCCCCGTTTACGCCCGGCCGCCGGCGCAATTCTGCAGCGGGCGCCTTATCCGGTTGATGATGAACAGTTCCAGCTGGTAGTAGCCGTTCTGCGTCTGGCCCTCCCTTATGCAGGGATTGTCCTTACTACCAGAGAAGCGCCTGGAATGCGTGATGAATTGCTTGCCGCCGGTGTCTCGCAAATCAGTGCAGGCTCCAGCACATCGCCGGGAGGTTATCTTGATAAGGACAGAGAGATTGCAGCGGTGGATCAATTTAAGGTATATGATAACCGCAGCCTGAAGAAAGTACTGAAGGCTGTTTGCAACAAAGGCTATATACCCAGTTTTTGCACGGCCTGTTACCGTAAGGAGCGTACCGGAGCCGGATTTTATCATATAGCCGGCAGGGGAGAGCTTGAGAAGCTGTGTTTGCCTAATGCACTGTTGACTTTCAAGGAATATTTGCAGGCGGAAAACGGCCAGCTTAAGGAGCAGGGTGAAGAAATAATTCATAAAGCCCTGAACGATATAAATGATAAGCATATGCGAAAGCAAGTGAAGGATAGATTGGCCAGGATAGAGCAGGGTGAAAGAGATATCCTTTTTTGAGGGTTTGCATGGTAAGCCTGGAAACGGTCGATGACTTAAAAGAGCACCGGCATAACAGGGAGGTGAGCGTATGCGCGTAATCGTCAATGGTCAGGATAAAGAGTTACCGACAGGAACTACGCTGGGCGGTCTGATGGAACTGTTAAAGGTAGACCCGCGCCGGGTGGTGGTGGAATATAACCGTGAGATTATCAACCGTAGTTCCTGGGATGAGCATATCTCCAGAGAGCTGAAGGAAGGCGACACTCTGGAATTGGTACAACTTGTGGGTGGAGGATAGAAAGGAGTTTATTATGAGCGATAAATTGATAATTGCCGGAAGGGAATTTACTAACAGGCTTATGGTTGGGACCGGCAAATATGCCACCATGGATCTGATGAAACAATCCCTGGAGGCGGCAGAGGCAGAGATAGTAACTGTGGCTGTGCGCCGAATGAATCTGGATGAGCCAGGGGAATCATTACTAGAGCATATTGACCTTAGTCGATATACCTTATTACCCAATACCGCTGGCGCCGCCACGGCTGAAGAAGCTATACGCCTGGCCAGGCTGGCCAGGGCTGCCGGATTATCCGACCTGATAAAGCTGGAAGTCATACCTGATCCGGCTACGCTGTTGCCGGATGTGGTCGGTACGCTTGAGGCCGCCAGAATTTTGATAAAGGAGGGCTTCACCGTTCTGCCTTATACTACCGACGACCCGATAATAGCCGCTAAGCTGGAGGATGCCGGTGCGGCTACTGTTATGCCGTTGGCCTCGTATATTGGATCAGGACGCGGTTTCAGTGATCCGGCGCGCATATCCCTGATAATAGAGAGGGCCGGAGTGCCGGTGGTGGTGGATGCCGGCCTGGGTGTACCATCCGATGCGGCAATGGCCATGGAACTGGGAGCTTCGGCTGTTCTTATCAACACCGCCATTGCCAGGGCGGAGAACCCTCCGCTGATGGCTGAGGCCATGAAGCTCGGAGTCAGAGCCGGCCGGATGGCTTTCAAAGCCGGACGTATTCCCAAACTGGAACAAGCCAGCGCCAGTAGTCCTACAGGGGGAATTGTGAAATGACTCAAATGCGGATAGCCCGCCAGGGCAGAATATCGCCACAGATGGAAGCCGCCGCCGCCCGCGAAGGTGTGGATGCCGAAATTATCAGGCAAGGATTGGCTGAAGGCACTATCGCTCTTCCTGCCAATGAAAACCATGTTTCCCTGCAGCCCCGGGCCATAGGTAAAGGTCTGAAGACCAAGGTAAACGCCAACATAGGAACATCTATTGATTATCCTCGGCTGGAAGATGAATTGGAAAAGCTGAGAGTAGCTCTGGATGCCGGGGTCGATGCCGTTATGGATCTGAGTACCGGTGGAGATATCGCCGGTATCCGGCAGGCTATATTGGAGGCATGCCCTGTGCCGCTGGGGACCGTGCCCATCTACCAGGCGGCTGTGGAGACTGTAGCTGCCGGAGATACGGTAGCCGATATAGATCCTGAGCTCACCTTCGATGTTATCGAAAGGCAAGCTGCAGAGGGCGTGGACTTCATGACGGTGCACAGCGGTATCACTATGGAGGTTATCATGCGGCTGCAACGTGAGGGCCGTATTACAGATGTCGTCAGCCGTGGCGGCTCCTTCCTGGTCTGCTGGATGCTTAAGAATAAAGAAGAGAATCCTCTTTATCGCCATTTTGACCGCCTGCTGGAAATAGCTGCCAGGTACGATGTTACTCTCAGTCTGGGTGATGGGTTGCGGCCCGGCTGTCTGGCCGATGCTACCGATAGAGCGCAGATACAGGAGCTGTTGATTCTGGGTGAACTGACCGATAGGGCCAGGGAAGCAGGCGTACAGGTGATGATAGAAGGTCCCGGTCATGTGCCGTTGGATCAGATAGAGGCCAACATGCTGTTGCAAAAGAGGCTCTGTCATGGTGCGCCGTTCTATGTTCTGGGTCCCCTGGTAACAGATGTGGCGCCTGGATATGATCATATAACCTCGGCTATCGGCGGTGCATTGGCCGCCAGGGCTGGAGCCGATTTTCTTTGCTACGTGACGCCGGCTGAGCATCTGGGGCTGCCCGAGGCCGATGATGTGCGCCAGGGAATTATGGCTGCACGCATTGCCGGCCATGCAGCCGATATAGTCAAGGGTGTGCCCGGCGCCCGGGAATGGGACCGTCGTATGGCTCAGGCGCGCAAGGCGTTGGATTGGGAGGCGCAGATGGAATTGGCCATAGATCCGGCGCGGGCTCGTGAGTACCATAATCGCCGTGCTGGAAAGGATCCTGAAGTATGCTCCATGTGCGGCGATTTCTGTGCCATGAGAGTGCTTAGCCGGCAACTGGAAAAGGAGCGGGCAGGATGCAGTGCATAGACAGGATTGCTGATTTGCGCCGGGCCGTGAAAGCGGCCCGGCAGGACGGGCGTAAAATAGGGCTGGTGCCTACCATGGGCGCACTGCATCGCGGGCACGCCGCTCTTATAGAGCAGGCAGCCGGGGACGGCTGCTTCACCGTCGTCAGCATCTTTGTCAATCCTGCTCAATTCGGGCCCAACGA
>Ga0172382_10013947_pt1 | contig 10288 bp, 9 predicted proteins | sample Leawel138RmetaG_FD_122245 | JGI IMG/M metagenome (GOLD analysis project Ga0172382, IMG submission 122245) | Leachate microbial communities from a municipal landfill in Southern Ontario, Canada - Leachate well 138R metaG | ecosystem: Engineered > Solid waste > Landfill > Unclassified | place...
GTGGTGGGCACCGCCTTCGCGGTGTACAACGAGCCGCGCATGTTCGGCGCCGAATTCCGCTACCGGTTCGGCGACAACAAGTAACCCCACCCCGTGCCGGCATCGCGCCGGCGCACCATCAAACCGCCGGGCAACCGGCGGTTTTTTTGTTCGTGGCAAGATCTCCCGGCGGACATCCCCGCTCCCGCCGCGGGCCGGGAGGGAGAGGGGGGAGGGCGAATTGTAAATTTACGTTTGCGTAACGTTATTGCTTGACAGACAGAGGTGCCCTCTATAATTTTGACGAATAAGTCAATTAATAGCACCACCATCAACACCCTGGTCGCACCCCTTTCGTTGCAGACAACACTGGAGTTCCATCGATTCAGGGATCGGAGATAACAACAAAGAGGGTTACCCATGTCACTTGATCATCGCCTGTTGCGCCGCCAGGTTGCCGGGCTCGGCATCACCGCGCTCGCCACCATGGCCGCCACGCCGCTGTGGGCACAGACCGCCGCCACCAGCCTCGAGGAAATCGTCGTCACCGCCCGCAAGCGGGAGGAAAGCCTCCAGGAGGTCCCTGTCTCGGTCAGCGCCCTCGGCGCCGACGACCTGCGGGTGAAGGGGGTCACCAAGCCCGACGATCTGAAATTCCACACCCCGGGCCTCGAAATCCGCAACCAGAGCATCCAGCGCAACAGCATCAGTTACTTCATCCGCGGCCAGGGCCAGACCTTCGGCTCCAGCCCGAGCGTGGTGACCTATTTCGCCGATGCGCCCCTCGGCAACAATGCGCGGATCAGCATCGGCAACAATTCCCAGATGTTCGATCTTGCCTCGGTGCAGGTGTTGAAGGGGCCCCAGGGCACCCTGTTCGGGCGCAGCAGCACCGGCGGGGCCATTCTGTTCTCGCCCCAGCGCCCCAGCGGCGAGTTCGGCGGTTTCGTCGAGCAGACCCTAGGCGAATACAACTGGCGGGAGACCACCGGCGCCCTCGACGTGCCCCTTATCGAAGGCGTCCTGAATGCCCGCCTCGCCGCCAACCTGGTGCGCCGCGACGGCTTCACCAAGACCCTCAACACCGGGCAGACACTGGACGACCGCAACCGGGATTCCTACCGCCTGGGCATCGAGTTCACCCCCACGGAGAGCATCAACAGCTACCTGATGTACGCCCGCAACGAGGTGGACGAAAACAACAGCGGCTCGGTGCTGCTCAACGTCAACGAAAATTTTGCCCTCTACAACACCACCCCCGGCGCCGGCCCCGGCTGGTTCGCCGCGCAGGGCCTGTGCGGTGCCATCAACCCCGGCAACGCCAGCGGAGCGGCGGCCTGCGCCACCCAGCGCCTCGGCATTCTCAACTCCCTCCGGGACCAGCTGATCGCCGAGGAAGAGCGGGTCAAGAATGGTGGCGACAGCGCCAAGCGCCGCAATCTCGCCGGCGGCGAGCTGGTGTTCAAGGGCAAGACCGACCAGCTGCTCAACATCACCACGGTGGAACTCGGGCAGTTCGGTTTCCTCGGGGATGTCAGCGTCAAGAACGTGTTCAGCACCCTGCGCAACCTCGGGGTCCACACCAAGTACGACGGCGGCAACCCCCTGCCCAATGGCCTGGTGTACAACAACTACGACTTCCAGAACTTCCAGCCGGTGCCCTCCTCCGCGTCCCGGGGCAAGAACGACTGGCTCGACGACTACAGCGAGGAATTCCAGATCATGGGGGATGTGGACGGCCGCCACTCCTGGATCCTCGGCTACTACATCGAGAAGCAGAAGTACGATCTCAACTACCCGCCCCTGTTCGCGGTGTTCGGCAACGCCCTCTCCCCCACCTTCTCCCCCACCGTGGTGGGGGGCTTCTCCGCCAACCAGGAGGACGAGCAGAAGGGCTACTTCGCCCAGGGCACCTTTGATCTCGGGGGCCTTGGCCTTGAGGGCCTCAAGCTCACCACCGGCTACCGCTGGACGGAATCCTCCGGCACCCGGGGCCAGATCCCCGTGGACCAAACACAACTCAACCTGTTCGGCAACCTGGTGCCCGGCAACAGCTTCCAGGACAGGCCCGCCGTGGAGGACTCGGCCCCCAGCTGGACGGTGAGCCTCGATTACCAGCTCAACGACGACACCCTGGTGTACCTGGCCCATCGCCGGGGCTTCAAGCCCGGCGGCACCAACACCGCCAGCAACCCGCAGAACCCGCCGGCGGGCTTCGTCCTCAACTACGATCCGGAAACCGTCGACGACCTGGAACTGGGCATCAAGGCGGACTGGGCCATCGCCGACATGCCGGTGCGCACCAACGCCGCCGTCTACAAGATGTGGTACGAGGATATCCAGCGCAACGAGAACATCGGCACCCTGGGCGCCCCCACCACCCAGGTCAACAACATCGCCGAGGCGGAGATCCAGGGCCTGGAACTGAGCACCCAGCTGCTGGTCACCGACCGTCTCGAGCTGTCCCTCACCTACTCCTGGATCGACGCCGAGTACAAGGACTGGCCGGGGTTCGCCACCAACGTGATCACCGGGGCGCAGGTGCCCTACATCGACAGCCCCTACACCGGCACCCCGGAGAACCAGGGCACCATCGCCGTGCGCTACACCCTGCCCACCCCGGCGGAGTGGGGCGACATCACCCTGATGGCGGATTACTACCGGCAGTCCTCGGTGTGGCTCAACGACACCGCGCTGCAGGATGGGTTCGGAAAACAGGACGGCTACGGCAACCTCAACCTGCGGGCCGACTGGTCCAATGTGTTCAACTCCTCCTTCGACCTGGCGTTCTTCGTGCGCAACGCAACGGACGATCTCCACGCGGTGGCCCTCAACTCCTACTACGCCTTCGTGGGCACCGCCTCGGCGGTGTACAACGAGCCCCGTATGTGGGGCGCCCAGGTGCGCTACCGCTTCGGCGCCCAATAACCACAACACCGCATCATGTGCCCCTCGCCGCCGGCTTGCCGGCGGTTTTTTTATGGGCCGGATTTGCCGAAGGAGGCGTCAGGCAGGGCGCGGGCGATGAGACCGGGAAAGTCGCTGTCGAAGGGCAGGGTGCCGAGGCAATGGCCGCCAGGATTCCCGAGGCGGCTGGCGCCAAAGGCCAGGGCATGGGGGGACGGGCCATCCCCCAGCAACAGCGCCCCCTGGGCCTGGAGGGCGATGGCCTCGCACAGGTGCCGGGCGCCGGCGGGCTCGGGGGCTTGCAGCAGGGCCTCCAGCCCATCGAGGGCGTGGTCGTAGGCCGCCACAATGCCGCGATAACCGCCAAGCCAGCGGATCAGCAGCGGGGCGGCCTCGGGCTCCCTGGCCAGCACCCGCAGCACATCGAGGCAGACGATATTGCCGGCGCCTTCCCAGATGGCGTTGAGGGGCGCCTGACGATAGAGACGCGGCAAGGGGCCGTCCTCCACGTAGCCGTTGCCGCCGACGGCCTGCATGGCCTCCGCCACCACCGGGGGCGCCCGCTGGCACACCCAGTACTTGGCGACGGGAATCAGCAGCCGCGCCAGCAGGGCGGCGGACCCGTCCCGCTCCCGGGCATCGAGGCAGGCGGCCACCCTGAGACAGAGGGCGATGTGTCCCTCCACCTCCAGGACCATGTCCGCCAGCACATTGGCCATCAGGGGTTGTTCGATCAGCGGCTTGCCGAAGGCGCGGCGGTGGCGGGCCACATGCAGGGCCTCGGCGAGGGCGGCGCGCATCAGCCCCGCCGAACCATTGGCGCAGTCGAGGCGGGTGTGGTTGGCCATGTCCAGCACCGTGGCGAGGCCGCGTCCGGGCTCCCCCACCCGGCGCGCCAGGGCGCCGTGGAATTCCACCTCGGCGCTGGCGTTGGAGCGGTCCCCGAGCTTGTCCTTGGCGCGCACCAGGTGAATGCCGTTGGGCTCGCCATCGGGCCCGAAGCGGGGGAGGAAGAAGCAATCGAGCCCATCCGCCGACAGGGCCGTGACCAGAAAGGCATCGCACATGGCGGCGGAAAAAAACCACTTGTGGCCATCGAGCCGGAACCAGCCATCACCGCGGGGAACGGCCCGGGTGCTGTTGGCGCGCACATCGGAGCCCCCCTGGCGCTCGGTGAGGCCCATGCCCATCAGCAGGCCACGCTTCTCGCCGGCGGGCACGAAGCGCTCGTCGTACACCGGCGCCCGCAGCAACCTTAGCCAGGGTTCGTCGAAAAACCCGTCCCCGGAGCGGGCCAGCACCGACACCGCGCCCTGTGTCATGGTGGCCGGGCACAGGCTGCCGCACTCCACCTCGGCGAACAACTGAAAGAGCGCCGCGCGGCGCACCTGGGCGCCGGGGCGATGATCGGTCCAGCTGGCCCCGGCAAGGCCCTGGGCCTTGATCCAGTGCAGGCACTGATGCCAGGCGGGATGGAACTCGAACGCGTCGCGCCGCTCGCCGCGGCGATCGAGAACATGGAGACGGGGGGGATAGCGGTTTGCCAGGTCACCCCGGCTGATCCACTCCGCCGAGCCCAGTTCGGCGCCGGCGGCCAGCAACTCGGAATCCGCCCAGCCCGCTCCCTCCCGGGCCAGGGCATCCCGCAGGGCCTGGTTGCCTGCGTAGCGGTTGAAATCCTCCAGGGGCGGGGGCTGGTTGTGGTGGGGCCTGGGGTGGACGCGATCGTCCGGCGTGATGGCCATGGCGGGCACCCGTGTTGCCTGGCCCGTTCCCGGCAATGGGAGCGGCGCCAGGGCTGCGTGAAACCGGTTACATCGCCTTAAAAATAGGTCTCCATGTGGCCGCCGTCCACCACGATGTACTGGCCGGTGATATAGGCCGCCCGCTCCGAGCACAAAAAGGCGCACACCCCGGAAATCTCCTCGGGCTTGCCGTAGCGGTTCATGGGGATGCGCTTCAACTCCCGCTCCATGAACTGTTCGTAGCTGAGACCTTCCCGCGCCGCGCACACCTCGAAGAACGCCTTGTAGTTCTCCCCGGTGTCGATAAACCCGGGGGGAATGGTGTTGACGGTGATGCCGTAGGGGCCGAGCTCGTCGGCGATGGTGCGGCTCAAGCCCAGGGCCGCCGGGCGGTTGGTGTTGGCCAGCACGTAGCTGAAATGAAGGGTCGACAGGCGCGCCGGCAACTTGCCGTGACCGGAACCGATGGTGACGATGCGGCCCCAGCGGCGCGCCTTCATGCCCGGCGCCACGGCGCGGACGAAGTTGGCGAAGCCCTTCACCACGGCGTGGTAGGACCTGTCGAAATCCTCGTCGCCAAAGTCGTCGAAGGCCCCGGGGGGCGGCCCCACTGGGGAGTAGATGGCGATATCCGGGCTCTGCCCGAAGGCGGCCTCGGTCTCCGCCACCATGCGCGGGTAGCTGGACAAATCCAGGAGGTCCGCCGACACCGCGATCGCCTCGCCCCCCTCGTCGCGGATCGCCTTGACGGTTTCGTCGAGCCACTGCTGTTTGCGGGCCACCACAACCACCCGGCAGCCATTGCGGGCCAGGTCCAGGGAGATGGCGCGACCAATACCGTGGGAGCCGCCGGTAACGAGGGCGATTCTGCCCGTTATGCCGAGATCCATTGTCTGTTCCTCATTTTTTTTAGTCTGACGCCATGGGGCTTCGTGAAATAGGTGGGGTGGCCGATCTCGGCGTCAGACGTCCAGCGTCAGACGTCCGACCAAAATCCCCATCATCACCAATAGGTCTCCATATGACCGCCGTCCACCACGATGTACTGCCCGGTGATGTAGGCCGCCTGCTGGGAGCACAGGAAGGCACACAGGCCCGAGATCTCCTCCGGCTTGCCGAAGCGATTGAGGGGAATGCGCTTCAGTTCGTTGGCCATGAAGGTGTCGTAGTCCTGGCCTTCGCGCTCGGCGCAGGCCTGGAAAAACGCTTCGTAGTTTTCCCCGGTATCGATGAAGCCCGGGGGGATGGTGTTGACGGTGATGCCGAAGGGGCCGAGTTCGTCGGCCACGGTGCGGCTCAAGCCCAGGGCCGCCGGGCGGTTGGTGTTCGCCAGCACATAGTGAAAATGCAGGGACGAGTAGCGCGCCGGCACCTTGCCGCAGCCGGAGCCGATGGTGATGATCCTGCCCCAGCGCTTTTCCTTCATGCCCGGGGCCATGGCCCGCACGAAGTTGGCGAAGCCCTTGACCACGGAGTAATAGGACTTGTCGAAATCCTCGTCGCTGAAGTCCTCGAACGACCCCGGGGGTGGCGCCACGGGGGTGTAGATGGCGATGTCCGGCGCGGTGCCGAAACGGGCCTTCGCCTCGGCGACGATGCGGGGATAGCTGCCAAAATCCAGCAGATCGGCGGACACCGCCATGGCCTCGCCCCCCGCCGCCGCGATGGCGGCCACGGTGTCGTCCAGCTGCCCCTGGCCGCGGGCCACCACCACCACCCGACAGCCGGCACGGCCCAGCTCCTCGGAGATGGCGCGGCCAATGCCGTGGGAGCCGCCGGTGACCACGGCGACCTTTCCTGAAATACCCAGATCCATGAATGACTCCTGTGTTTATTGTTGTGTTGGCACCGGGCGCGGCGACCGACAATTGCCGCGCCTCGCAGGTGATCCAGAATAGTGATCCCCGGGGGTGAAGTCCATCGCATCGGCAAAAAAAACAAGACACTGCCTTACCCGGGGCGCAACCAAACTCCCCGGCGCACGCGGATGCGGCGATCGACAAGGACGCATAGCTTCGCTACCATGCCGCCCGTCACAGGGGAGTAGCCGCCCCCACCCGGGGGGCTCGCGTCAACATACTTGGCTGGAACAGCCATGGCGCCAGCGGTTCCGCACTTGGCAAGACCTATGACCACCATGCCTTCCAGCTGGCCGGAGGGGTGTGGCGGTCATTCGTCCCTCTCCGGCCAAGGACAACCCATGAATGCATTCGTGATCTCCACGGGCATCGTCGCCCTGGCCGAAATCGGCGACAAGACCCAACTGCTCGCCTTCATCCTCGCCGCCCGCTTCCGCAAGCCCCTGCCCATCGTGCTCGGGATCCTCGTCGCCACCCTCGCCAACCACGGCTTTGCCGGCGCCCTCGGTGCCTGGCTCACCCAGCTGCTGTCACCGCAGACCCTGCGCTGGGTGCTGGGGTTGTCGTTCATCGCCATGGCGGCCTGGACGCTGATCCCCGACAAGTTCGACGAGAGCGACGCCAAGCTGACCCGCCTCGGGGTGTTCGGCACCACCCTGGTGGCGTTCTTCATCGCCGAGATGGGGGACAAGACCCAGGTGGCCACGGTGGCCCTCGCCGCCCAGTACCAGGCGGTCGTCGCCGTGGTGGCGGGCACCACCCTCGGCATGATGATCGCCAACGTGCCGGCGGTACTTTTGGGGGAGCGCATCGCCGAGCGCATGCCGGTCAGGCTGGTGCACGGCATCGCCGCCGCCCTGTTCGCCGCGCTGGGCATCGCCACCCTGCTCGGGGCCGGGGAAAGGCTCGGCTTTTGAAGCGAACCGGCGCGCCGGTTTAACCGCCGGGGCAAATTCGCTAGCCTCCACACCAACACTGTTTGACGGAATCCGCCCATGACCGAATCCACCCATGTCCACCTGTTCGACCCGGGCAACCAGGCCGGCGAGCGCGGCACCCGCGTCGTGCTGTGGATCACCCTCGCCGCCATGGTGGTGGAGATCGCCGCCGGCTGGTGGTTCAACTCCATGGCGCTGCTCGCCGACGGCTGGCACATGAGCTCCCACGCGGTGGCCATCGGCCTCAGCACCTTCGCCTATGGCGCCGCCCGGCGCCTCGCCCACGACCCCCGCTTTGCCTTCGGCACCTGGAAGATCGAGGTACTGGGGGGCTTTGCCAGCGCGGTATTCCTCATGCTGGTGGCGGCCCTGATGGCGGTAGCGTCCATCGAGCGGCTGATCAACCCCGGCGAGATCCGCTACCTGGAAGCCATGGGGGTGGCGGCCCTGGGGCTCGCGGTGAACGTCGTCTGCGCCCTGGTGCTGGCGGGCGCCCACCACCACGACCACGGGCACGGCCACGATCACCACCAGGATCTGAACCTGCGCTCCGCCTACGTGCACGTGCTGGCGGACGCGGCCACCTCGGTGCTCGCCATCATCGCCCTGGGGGGCGGCTGGCTGTACGGCTGGGGCTGGCTCGACCCGCTGATGGGCATCGTCGGCGCGGTGCTGATCGCGGTGTGGGCCAAAAATCTGCTCACGGATACCGCCCAGGTGCTGCTCGACCGGGAGATGGACCACCCGGTGGTGGAGGAGATTCGCGAAGTGGTGGAGGGGGGCTCCACCCGCATTACCGACCTCCACGTGTGGCGCGCCGGACGGCGCAGCTACTACTGCATCCTCACCCTGGTGACGGAGGACGACAGCCTCACCCCGGCGCGGGTGCGGGAGCGCCTCGCCGAGCACGAGGAGATCGTCCACAGCACCATTGAGATCGAGCGCGTCAATCCGGCAGGGCGATAAGGTCGGTGACCCCGTAGTCGCGGCCGAGCTGGCCGAGCAGCACCGTGGCCTGGCCCCGGTGGTGGGTCTGGTGGTTGAACAGGTGGGTCATCACCACTGTCAACGGCAGTGCCTTGGCCTCGCCCCCGGATATGCGCCGGTAGCGCACCACCCGGTCGAGGTCCAGGGCCCCGAACCCGGCCACCAGTGCCTCGATATCCCCATCGGTGCGCTGCCGCTCCCGCCACAGCTCGTCGAAGTCCCCGTACAGTTCCTGGTCGAGACCCGTCACCGGGAAGGGCTCGCCGCCGAGGCGCCCGAGCCAGACCCGATCGGTGAGCAACAGGTGGTTGAGGGTGCCGTGGAGGGAGTGGAAGAACGCGCCGAGATCCCGCTTGCGCTCGCTGTCCGTCAGGGTCGCGGCGGCGCCGTAGAGCTGGCCGTTCATCCAGCGGTTGTAGCGGGCCAGGGTGCGCCACAGCTCTGGCAGGGCATGGTCCGTCATGGTCGATCTCCCGGTGCAGCCACCGCGCATTGCGACCGCATCATCAGTCGTTGGATTGGTTGGATTTGGTCTTGGTCTTGGTCTTGAGCACCTGCTCGGGCTCCTCCGCCGCCGGCGGGGGCAGCGGCTCGACAGGCTCGCCACCGGCGGTCGGGCTCTCGCGGTTGTTGGCGATGTTGGAGCGGGACCGGGTGGCACCAGCGGTGCGCTCCGCCGCCGTCGAGGGCGGAGCCGCCTCCGCATCGGCGTCCGCTCCGGTCTCGGTGAAACCGGGCAACGGGGCCAGGGAGAGCAGGGCCATCAGGGCCAGATGGGTAACGAATGCTCGGGGCAACATGGCAACCTCCAACGTGACGGGAAGCAGGCGCCGCCCCAGGGCGGCTCCCGCCCAGGGCGATGCCGAGGCCCTGGCAGTATAGGCCAGGCTCAGCGCCCGGCGAGCAGGGACGACCTGGGCCGCACCGTCTTCCAGTAGCGCTGCTGCCAGTAGGGGTCGGCGAGGCTTGAAATCATCACCCCGCTGCTCGCCGAGGCATGCATGAAGCGGCCCTCTTCCAGATAGATTCCCACGTGGTTGAGCCCCCGGTGGATGCGGAACAGCACCAGATCGCCGCTGCGCCGGTCCCGGGGCTTGACGGTGTCCCCCGCCCGGGCCAGATCGGCGGTGTTGCGGGGCAACTGGATGCCGAAGCGGTCGCGAAAGGTGAGGTAGACGAGGCCCGAGCAATCGACACCGCTCTTCGACAGCCCCCCCATCCGGTAGGGCACCCCCCGCCATTCGCCGAACTGATCGTAGAGGGCAAAACGCACCGCGTGGTGGTCACCCCCCTGGGTGGTGCGGGGCCCCTGGCTGGAGCAGGCCGCGAGCCACAGACAGACCAGGGCGAGCAGGAAGCGTGCGGTATTGGGGCGTGGACTCATGCTATCTCTGATTTTGATCTTGTTGATCCATGGCGGGGAAAACCGTGGCTCAATATTGCCACGACAGCGCCAGTGAACCAAACTCGTCGCTATCACCCTGCGTATCGAATTCACGGGTGCGCAATACATGGGTATAACTCAGCCGCACGTTGTGCCAAACAAGCACTGCACCAAACTGCAGATCCCCGACAAAGTGTTTTTTGTCGACGCTGCGGCTGTCGCGAAAACTGTTGCCATCGAGAAAGATATTGCGCGCCACAGCGCGACCTTCCACTCCGGCAAACAGGTACCAGCCGATCCCCGGGCGGGAAACAAAGCTGCTGGTACCGGTCAGCCCAGGCTGAATCCGTGGCGGGCCATAGTCGAGGGGCAGGTTGTCGCCGTAGCGCACAGTCAGCCCGGCGTTGCCGTAGGTATGTATATTGCCCACAGTCGCCCCCAAGTGGGGCGTGACATCAAACTGATTACCCACCAACGATGTGTCCACCA
>Ga0172382_10013948_pt1 | contig 10288 bp, 11 predicted proteins | sample Leawel138RmetaG_FD_122245 | JGI IMG/M metagenome (GOLD analysis project Ga0172382, IMG submission 122245) | Leachate microbial communities from a municipal landfill in Southern Ontario, Canada - Leachate well 138R metaG | ecosystem: Engineered > Solid waste > Landfill > Unclassified | place...
ATGTCAAAGAACGCTGGTGCAACATCTACTCAAACTGCTGCTGGAGAGATACCGTTTAACAACCCTATGGAGTATAAGCGTTTACAAAAAGAAAAAGAAGAAGAAGATAAAAGAGAGGAGAAAAAACAGCAAGCAACAGCACTCTCTAAACAGCCTGAAACGCCAGATGCGTCGGTGCAGCCTCCTGGTAGCACAGGCCAAGGTGCTAATAACCAAGGATTATAACTAATTACAAAACTTACTAACCAATGGCACAGAAAACCACCCAAAGCCAACGTGTTGTAGTAACGATTTTCAACTACAACAACAACACTAATGCGCTCCGTTTAAAGTCGATCTTTGAACCTTATTTTAAAACATACATACTTGACTCAGGCTCTAATCCTCCGTGCCCAAAAGCCATACATTATAATAACATATATTATGGCGGCATGTTTAACGAGGCAATAAAGAAGAGCCGAAACCACGAATGGTGTTGTATTATTACCTCCGACGTTCAAATAGCCGACTCTATGACAGAGGCTATACCAAAGAGGATGCTTGATATAATCTCACGAAGCAACGTGGGATGTTATCAACCCTCTTGCGTTAGACAAGGAAGGAGTCATTTATATGGATACACAAGCTCCACAGGGAACTACCGAGCCGTGCCTTACTTTGAAGGGTGGTTTCAGTTATTCAGGACGAGACTCGGCTTCCCTGTGGACGTATCCATTAATCAAATAGGATGGGGCACAGACCTCTACTTGTGTAAAAAGGCACGAGACAGAGGGTTACTAAACATTGTCGATGACGCTGTTGCCGTATACCATCCACACGGTACAGGCTTTGATAATACAGAGGCTCAGAAGCAAATGCAAAAATGGGCTGAGAGCGTACCAGATTTCGAGAATAGTATCAAGGTTGGTGTTGGTATTATCTGCTACGAGGGGACAGAGCATTTACGGGACATTATTACGGAAATTAGGCCGCTTGTTGACGAAGTGGTGCTTTTGTGGTCAGATACGAGTTATAATGGTGTACCAGCGTCGCCTGACGATAAGGCCGAAGTTGAAGCCATATTGAGAGACAAATTGGCAGACAATATCGTAACATTCCCATTAATACAGTATTTGCCTCCAAGAGAGCAAGAGACAGTTCGCAGGAATCAGGGGTTAACATACTTCCACGCAAAGGGAATAGACTATGCTTTGATAATGGATTCAGACGAGTTTTACAAAGCAGACGAGTTTGCCTCTGTAAAAGAAGTAGTGCGGAAATGGCTTCCAAAATCCACTTATTGTTATTATAAGAACTACTACAAATATAAGAATTGCGTTTTACAAGACGACTGCTTTTCCAAACCAAGGGTAGTCCCATTCCTGTGCCACACCAGCCAGCGATTTGATTTCGATATACCGTTTCCAAACCCTTCAGACCCCACGAGACGCATCAAGTCAGACTGCGACTACTTTTTCCCAAAAGAAACAATCACAATGCACCATTGGAGCTGGATACGCAAAGATATAAGAAAGAAGATACTAAACTGGTCTGCCGCAGCCATGTTTACCGACTCAGATCGTGTGGAGATGATAGACTACTATGAGCATTTCGATGATAGGCAGACATTCGTTCGTATGCCACATAAGATAAAAGGGAACAAAGTGGAAGTTAAGTTTGATTAAAGTTTTTCAATTATGCGAAAAAATATTTGCGTGAACGAAAAACAAGTAGTACTTTTGCAGGTGTAAAAGGCGGGGTAGTGAAGTGGCATCACGTGAGCCTCATAAACTTACAGCACAGGTTCGAATCCTGTCCCCGCAACTCAATGGTCTTTTTTCATTTTTGAATGGTTTTAAGGATTTGAATGGGCATTTTTCCATTTTTCCCGCCCCGTCCGTGAGGATAGGGCGGTTTTTTTGTAAGATAACATTAAAAGTATTTGTGGATTTAAAACTTATTCCTATCTTTGCACAATTAAGCTGTAGCAGAACTTACACAAAAAGATATTTATAATCCTACGGGGACGGACTGCTACTCCTGAACCGTTAGGCTTATTTTAATTTAAAGAAGAGAATGAAACCAGCTCCGAACAGGAATGATTTAGTAGGTAAGACTTTTGGTAGTTTAAGGGTGGTATCTTTTAGCCATAAAGACAAGGGCAGTAGAACACATTGGCTATGTGAATGTGAATGCGGAAAAACGACAACAGTAGAAGCTTACAATCTTAAATCGGGGCACACCACATCGTGTGGATGTAAAAAATATACAGAAAAATACGGCAAAGACATAATTGGGGTTAAATTTGGAAGAGCAACTGCGCTAAGGCAGTTTGTGGAAGGTGACTATACAAAGGTAGAGTGCTTGTGTGATTGTGGTAATAAGTTTATAACGCACAGGTGTTCTTTGGTTGGGGGGCACACAAACTCTTGTGGATGCCTACAAAAAGAGGTGTTGTTAAAAACATCCATTACACACGGAATGTCAGGAACAAGAATATATGAGATATGGAGTGACATGAGGTCAAGATGCAACTTGACCACGAACCAAAATTATTATAGATATGGTGGTCGTGGAATAAAAGTATGCAGTGAATGGGATGGGCTAAATGGATTTGCAAATTTTTACGAATGGGCTATGCAAAATGGATACAAAGATATCCTTAGCATTGACCGTATTGATAATAATGACGGATATTCACCCGAAAATTGCAGATGGTCTGACATGATGACCCAATGCAACAACAGACGTAATAGTAAGTTTTTAGAATATAATGGTCAAACCAAAACATTAGCTCAATGGGTTCGGGAGTTGAATTTAAACTATACAAGGACGTATCATCGTGTTTTTATCTTAGGATGGTCTGTTAAATCTGCTTTTGAAGATGGTTTTTACCACGCAACGTATAACCCTGAATAGTCAGCCTCAGTAAGGTCTGCCTCTGCCTCCTTGCGCTCCCTTGAATCCAGCTCAAAAATAAAACGATTTACTATCGCATCAAAAATATCTGATGACGATTTGAATCTATCCCGATATTCATCTTTTGATTTGTAGTATTCTTTTTTATTTCGAGTTTCCTTCATGAAGATATTTTTTTCCTCTTGAAGCGCATCAATAAGCTTTTTGGGTGTTTTATTTCTTCCGTGCGGTATTATTGTATCCTTGTCTATTGATATTGACATTAAACCAGTTTCAATAGACACAGCGCATTTTTCCATTAGCTGACTTCTAAGGTTAAAGTAAGCACCAAGAGAAACCTGATTGCCTGCTTGGTCGTATTCTGGCATTGCCCGTGAATTACCTATGATTGGAATACCATCCGTAAAGCTGGCTAAAAAATACCCAATCCCAATCGCATCAAAGCAAAAGTTCCTCATTGGGACATTGTATCTGCCAAGCGTGTTTCTTATCCAGTAAACAAGTTCATTTAAAGTCCCATCAAAAATCTCTATATTGATAACGGTAAGCCCTTTCCATATCAACATTACACAGTTGTCTGGCTTTTTCTCCTCTCCTTTTGCGGTTGAAATAATTTTCTGCTTACCTCCCGCTACATCTAAGCTCGCAAACAGCTCGGTGCTATTGTCGATGGGGTTGGTGAATAATGCATCAACCATTTTTGAGCTAATGGTGAGCGATGTTTTACCGCTTGGGCCGAAGTATCCGTCTTTTAATTTTTTTCTTTCAGTTTCGCCAACATTATACAGGTTTGATACAGAACCACCTGATGTGGCGTTTACCAAAATCCTATTGCTCATTGCAGACCCTGAAAAAAAGGTAAATGATTTTACCAAATCTTCAACAGTCATACCTCCTTGTTTTTCTTCTTCCGTCACTTCAAGTCCTGCTATCCTTGCAACCTCCTCCTTTGTGTCTCCCCAAACAATATCTGAAATATCGTCACCTTTTTGGACAAAATACCTAACCTTGCCATACATTTCAGGTTTTGCGTAATAGTCATCACCAATATACCCTGCAAGTCTTAAAAATTCAGTGGTCCAATGTTCGTGTTCAGGATTGAATGACGCTAAAGTCATAGGGCCGTATCCAGAATTGTCCCTGTTACGGGAAAACATATAAGAGAATGCCTTGTAATCCCTTATCTCCGTTAGCTCATCCCAGTATATTGCTGAGCTTTGATTCTTGCGACAGTAGTCTTTATAGTCTTCCCACTCTGATGGGTTTTCTGTATTAAAGTTTGCATGGATTAATTGTATTGCGGTATTCCATTGTGGCCATAATGCCGTTGGGTATTCCCCCGATGTAAATTCACATCCTGCAAACCCATCATATATTAACTTTGCATCACGAATAATAGAACCTCCTTTTTTGTTATCCTGCAACCTTTTAGATATTAACCTTGCAGTGTAGTTTTGCCTACCTAATCCTTGAAGTGCTTTCATAAAGCCCGCGAAAGTTTTTCCCATAGTCGCTGCGCCTGCCATAAATATTAAATTACAATCACTGGCACAAACCTCCTCTTGAAGTCCAGGCTGTGGTATAAGGTCAATATTGTCACGTAGCAAAACGCCATCAACCTTTGTCCATCCCTTTTCCTTTGCGGTCGGCAGCTTTCTCTCCACAACTGGATACCTCTCCGGCATCACTATATCCTTATTTTTTAGTCTTAGCATAACTTTTACGTGATTTGACCGACAAAGATAGTAATTTTTTTGTTTACAACATTGTTTATGTTTATTTTTGCTGAAATTTTAAGTTAATGCTGAGCGATGATGACAGAAAAATAAAATGCGAATGTTGTGGCAAGGTGCTTCCCGTTCGCGTTCTGTTATTAGATGGAGAGGTTGTTATCTCCGCAAGATGCAGAAACTGTAAACACAGAACTATTGTTCAAATAAAATCCCTGCGAAACACGCAGGACTCTAAACAAAAATAGAAACACTATGAAGTTCAAAAAAGAAGATGTCCGCGAAAAAATCGTGGCTACTCTTGGAAAAACCAAGAAACTGAGTGACCGAAGCGTTGACGAAATGCTTGACACCGTGTTGCCATTTGCAGGCGAAGAAACAGAACTCGATGATTTTGTTAAATCTATAGGGCCTATGTTTACAACGGCAAATGGAAACCTAATTAAGGAACAAGCCGATTTTGTCAAAGATTGGGAAACAAAGAACCCCGCACCGAAAACCCCGAAAGCCCCAAAGTCTACAGGTCAAGAATCGACCGTTGACGACGTTGCTGCAACACTTGAAGCATTGCTTGAAAAGAAGTTAACTCCTTTACAACAAGAGCTCGAAGGATACCGCAGAGAGCGAACAACGGAAAGTGTCTTTTCTAAGGCTAAAGAGCAGTTCCTTGCTAAAAACAAGGTAGATGTTGAAGATGGTCGCGTGAAACGTATTGTAGATCGTGTATTCACAGCAGCAAAATCTGGTATAGGTGCGGAAACACAAGTCGATGATGTGCTGAAGTCAATGAAGTCAGAATTTGAAGACCTTGTGTCTATAGCGGGTATTGACGACCCGTACATACCCGCAGAGGCTTCAGGAGGACAAGGAGGAGACACCTCTAAATCGGAACATTATCGCAAACAACGCGAAGAACTCGAAAAAGAAGGGTTCATCGAAAAAAAGTAACTTTATTATTAACCAAAAACCAAATTGAACATGAGCACTTATAATTATGGTGTATATGGTTCAGGAAGCACAAGCTACGGCGGATTCGTACCCATTTGGTCGCACATCGACGATAATGGGATTGAAGAGGCTGGCGGTAAATTTTATGTTGACCCCAGCGCAAACTTCGCGGATGTGTATCCCGCAGGGACTATAATCCCAGCAGGAACGCCCGTTGCTCTTTCTACCCCAGGCGGAGACCTCGTTGTCCTCAAAACCTACGAACTTGCTGCCGATATTGACGCTTCCACAACCACAGTACAATTCAAGAAGCTTGGCACAGCCCTCGCTCCAGCCGTTGGTGATTTCCTTATGAAAGCTCCGGCTACCGTAGGAACAGCAGGCACAGGCGTAGAGGTAAAAACCGTTACCGTAGATGCTTCTGGATTTTACGCTATTGATATTTCCGAAAGCGAATTTGGCACAGCTACCGCTGGCGATATATTCGTACAGTGTGACACCTCTGGTGCCGCTGCTGTTATCAATGTTACCCCCACTGGCCTTTTGAGGCGTGAAGTTTACATCAGTGCTGACGCTACGTCTGCCACAGGAGCATCGGTCTTCCATGGAACTGTCCTTGTTGATCGTATACCCCCGCTGCCTGCCTGCGTTAAAGCTGTATTACCAATGATTAAAACAGAGAAAGGATAAGCCATGCATAAATCAGGAGCAAACTATTACGACTTGCTGCAATCAGCAGGTGTAAGGCAAGACAATCTTAGTGCTTGGATTGACGGCTACTTCGCCGACAAGTACAACACTGCTATGTGGGAAGGCTTTTCTTTTGACCTGTTCCCAATGATGAACTACACTTACGAACAGTTCCAGAAAGAACTGCAAGTAAATGTTATGGCTACCTACGTGAACCCCGACTCTCAGGCTAAAGCTCGCTCAACAGAGGGCTTTGAATCTTTGACGGGTACTATCCCTACGCTGGCCGATAAACTCATCTACGATACCAAGGAAATTCGTGACTTAATGCAAGCTTCCGCATTCCAACCTAATGCAACAGTAAAACAGGCAACTGCTTTATTGTACCGTAAGGTTGACAATCTTTTGAGCTCGCACGTGAACTCTATCACCTACCAAGTGAACCAAATGAAATCTAACGGGAAATTGTCTCTTCTGAGCGCCAATAACCCGAACGGTATTCAGAACATTGAGTTCTCCGCTAATATCCCGACCGCCAACACGACCGCCTTAGAAGGCGACTATAAATGGTGGACTGATTCTACCCACGGAACAGAAGGCACTTTGGCTGACCCCATAAAGAACATGAAAGCAGAAATCAAAAAACTGCGAAATGTTGGTGTCACCAATGTTGTTATGGAGGTTGAATTTAACACTTTTGAGGACTTGCTCGAACACAGCAAGGTTCTGACAGCCATCGGATATAACGCCTATCTTGGTGCAGCCGATGCTTCTGCCGCTTTAGCCATAGGTACAAGCCTTGGAGAAGATGCTCGCAAAGCTACTCTGCAACGCATCCTTGGTTGCTCCATTAATGTTGTAGACCATGTTGCTTATGTTGAGTCATGGGATAAAACAACGATGGCTATCACCAAAACCCAGATGAACTCGTTCGCTGAGGATGTTGTTGTCTTCAGACCTGCTGGTAGTCTTGGTGTAATCAAACACGTTATGCCGCTTATTCCTCCTACTCCTAATGGTGGTGCTATCGCTCAGTACTTCAATGGCTCTTTGTTGTTGAAAATCGAAAGCGATTTGAACACAAAAGTTCAGTACTTCAATTCAGAGCAGGCTGTTTTGGCGGTTATTGACAAACCTAAATATGTATATCGCTTAGAAGTTCTTTAAGCCATGACCATTAACACGTACCTCCAGTCAGCCGTTATCGGAATGTCAATATCAGACGCACAAGTTGAGTTTGTTATCGCAAACGTTGACGGCCTTGTAAGCGGAGCAGAGCTTTCTACTGTAAGCGTACAGCAGAAAGACCTTGCCCTCGCGGAGGTTCTTTGGTTAGTTGCCCGAAGTGTTGGAGGTGGCTCTTATTCGAAGAAAGTAAACAACAGACAGATTGCCGAAACGCTCGGTCGCTTAACAAACGAGCAGCGTCTAAGCATGATAGACGAAGCAAACTCTCTTCGGAAGAAATACGGTCTACCAGCCTTTCAGGAAGGCAATGTTATTTACGATGCTACAATTTTGTGGTAAATGATTGTTAAGAATTACATAGAATTTGATGGTAATTTGTTGGTTTTCAACAAAACATACCTGTATTTCCCAAATCCTATTGTTAATTCTGGCAATGACCGATTCTTTTATCCTCACATATGCGCCATCTATCGTAGTGAAGGTCAGGTGGATATCTACGGAAACGAGCTGTTCACTGGGCTCTACTACGGAGATTGCGCTTACGAGTTTAATCCGAATGGGAACACAAAATTGCAGGGCTTGACGTTTCAAGCCGACTCTTTCCTGTTAATACCCTCTGTTGATATTCTTTTCCAGATTAACGACATGGTGATGATAGAGGCAGAGAACGGGAGAACGGTCAAGGCAACCGTAAAGCAGTTTGAAACTGTTGAAGAAGATTGGATATCAGGGACAACGCTGTGGCTAAAACAGGCAATGGATGAGTAAGTTCACAAAACATAATCTGGACGTAATAAAGTCTAAATTCAAAGGCGACAAGAGTAGTGGCATCGCAAGTGATAACTCTATTCAGCTTTTAGGACAAATTGCCGATTATGTGATGAAAGAACAATACGGAAACATTCCTGTAGACACGCATAACCTTGCAGAAGGCACAGGCATCGGTATTTACTCAAACGGTGTTTTGCGTTCTTTCCGTTATCCATCAACAGCCACTGTCCCACGCAGGAAAAGTTGGGGGAAAAATCAGTTGTCAAGAGCATTGTCGGCTGGTTCAACCCGATTTGCAGACGGTCTTTGGATTGTAGCATTTTCAACACAGCCCTACGCTCGTTATGTGCGAAGAAAAGGTTCGACAGAAGAACGTGGAGCTTTCTTTACAGAAGACTTCGTCGGCGAGTTTAAAACACAAGTATTGAGACATTTTAAATTACACTAAATGGTATCGTTAAACATTGATGCTTCAACACCTTTGAAGAGTCTGATACAGGCCACGACCACAGACACGACAATATACGTGAACGGTGCTCTGCCGAGTTCTAATCTTCCTGAGGAGTTTATTCTGATAGAGCCGAATGGTGGTATCAGGACTATGGCAACTAAGTTTGGCAATGCTTTGTGTACGATAGCTGTTTCTTTATATGTTAAACTCCTGACAACAGGGCAAACTAACACGGTCAAAGAAGATATATTGATAGGAAAATTCCAGAGTCTTTTCGCAGACTCTATATCCACCACGTCTGGAGACGACAAGTTCTTATATGAGCTTGGAAGTAACCCAGTGGTGTATTCAGGTCGAAGCTTGGTCTCTGGATATTCAACAAAAGTAATTAATGTAAATTGTTTTATAAATTATTAAGCTATGGCAAATACTATTGGAACTCTTGATGTAAGTGTTGGTGGGTGCTTTGCGGGTATTGGCGAATTGGTCGTTTTCGATTCTTTAAGCGATGCTTCGTATGCTTCTGCTAAGCTTTCATCGTTCACTGGTGCAGTCAAGGTTCGCCCGTTGTATAACGGCTCGACCTCATGGACTGGTGATGACCCCGATATCACACAGCTCAAAGATGAAGACGGAAACGTTCAGTGCTCTTATGCTGAGGGTGGAAGTAACTCTTTTGAAACCGTGTGTATGAAGCTGAATCAGGCTCTCACCAAAAAATTCCTTGGCGGTGCGGCTATTTCTGATGCTTCTCTGAGCGATGACACGTGGATTAAATCCTCTGACATAATTGGCGTTGCAGGAAATTATTACACATCTATTATGCCTGTCGCCAAGTTCGACAAGTCTAAAGGTGTGGCAATCGTTTTCCCGAAAGCCTTATGTACGGCATCCCTCGTCTCTCAGGATGACGGTATTGGTATTAAACTAACATTTGAGGCTCTTGATATTAACACATCAGACCTTAAACAGTTAATGATTGTTTCTGCTGCTACTGCGAACTATACCGCTTAGTTTTACGTTGTGCAGAATAATATGCAGGGTGGGTGGCTGGGTCTATCCACCCTGTTTTTATTAAAAGTTAATACATAACACAAAGTTTAAAACAGGTAACATTTAGCTTTTCACTATCAAGTATACGATCTTAATATCAAAGAAACTATGTCAGTAACAACAAAAGACAATCTACTGTTAAGGCAAATAGAAAACAACGATGTCGTAGAAACGACTCTTGGAGATAAAACAATACACATCCGAAGGCTCAATAATGCCATAGCGGAGAAGTTCGACAGATACACAGCAGAAGCAGAAATATCCTACGGTGAAAAGGATTTACTTTTTAATATGTCGAACAATAGGAAGTTAGTACCAAGATGTGTATCATTGTTGATGTTACACGGATGGTTAAGAGTAAAATTATTTCATTGGTGGCATTGGCGAATGCTTCACAGAAAATATACACAAAAAGAGCTTGGGGAGGTGCTGTTAGCTGGATTAAGCTTGGGGGAGTTCAATGGGCTGTTACAGAATATGGCATACCTTCAGGACAACAGCCGCATAATTCAGAAGATGACAAAAGCAAGTATAAGGAATATTCTTCCAGAACTGAAAT
>Ga0172382_10013952_pt1 | contig 10287 bp, 8 predicted proteins | sample Leawel138RmetaG_FD_122245 | JGI IMG/M metagenome (GOLD analysis project Ga0172382, IMG submission 122245) | Leachate microbial communities from a municipal landfill in Southern Ontario, Canada - Leachate well 138R metaG | ecosystem: Engineered > Solid waste > Landfill > Unclassified | place...
CCCGTCCGCCCGGAAAAGAAACACGAACAATAAGTTTGCTCAGCGGCGGAGAAAAATCCATGACCGCCATCGCCCTGCTGTTTTCAGTTTTCCAGAGCAAGCCCTCGCCATTCTGCGTGCTTGACGAAGTGGATGCTGCTCTCGATGAAGCCAACAACGAGCGGTTTAACCTGATTGTGCAGGATTTTCAAAAGCACAGTCAATTCATCATAATCACCCATTCAAAACGGACCATGAGCATCGCCGATGTCCTTTATGGAATTACAATGCAGGTTCAGGGGGTCAGCAAGAAAATCAGCGTTCGGTTCGACCAGTATCAGCCGGGTAAACTCGAAGCCGAGCTCGCTGCTGAATCGCAGTCAACCGCTGCTGTCGCTTGACAAGAAATCATTTCGAAACCCTAAGAATATTCCCATAAGGGTAATAACTGTAAGTATTTTCCCAAAAATACCTCACGGAATTGGTATAGGGTTTCAAAAATCATGATTAAATAGGAATCGATAATCTGCCATCCAAAAACCGCTATCAAGATAAAATTTGACTTGGAGATGCGGTACTGCACAGAAAAAAACAATCAAAACTGCAAAAATTTAATTGACTTTTCAAATAAATGTTTTATACTTTTGTTTGAAACGGTTGTTTGAATAAGTTTTTTAAAGGCAGGCCAAAACATGGATTTTCAGGCTAAAAACGGGCTATCAACCCCACAAGTTCGGGAAAAATTATTGGACGTTGCCGAAAGACTCTTTACCGAACAGGGCTTTTCTCACACAAGCGTTAGAGATTTGACTAAAAACGCAGGATGCAATATCGCCGCGGTAAATTATCATTTTGGGGGCAAAGACCAGCTCTATAAAGCTATGTTCCACAGACATATGGACAGGGTTTTTGCCAAACAGATTGCAAATATAAACAAGGTGATGACTTCAGAATCTCCTACGCTCGAAAATTTTCTGGAGACGACTTTTAGAACATCACTCGAAGCTCTTGATTCGAGCGACGGACGCATACCGGTATTAAAGCTGATTGTCAGGGAAAACCTGAATCCGCATATGAAAGAAAAAGTGGTAAAGCTAGAATCGTTTAGCAATTTTCTCGAACAAGTATGTGAGGCGTTGGTAAAGTTAGTACCGGGGCTTTCAAACGACAGGGCTTTTCTGTGTTTCTGTTCGCTTCAGGGAATGGTTCTTCAGCCTCTTTTATTTCATGATTTTTATGCCGAGATAGGCAAAAATGTTTCGGTAGATATAATTATTAATCATATGGTAGATTTCGCCGCGGCTGGAATTCGCGCAGTAGCCAAAAGCAAATAACTAATTTTTAAACAAGCAAAGACGGTGATTTTATGAAAAGATTCATATTCAGAAATGTTCGGCAGTTAGTAATTTCGGCAGGGTATTTACTTGCAGTTTTTTTCACGGGATGCACCAGCAGCGAAGAATTTTACCATGATGTACGTTCATCAAGAGAAATATCGTATCGTCAATGGAAGAACAGAAACGAGCTTGAGCTTCAGTCTCAGGCAAAAATAAGCGGCTCGCTGAGTCTTGAAGATTGTCTCAAGCTTACTCTTGGAAACAATAAAACCCTGCAGATTGTAGTTCAGGAAAGAGAATTTGCACGAGGCGGCGAGATGGTGGCCAATTCGGCTATTTTGCCCGCTGTAGATGCATCAGCAAGCTATACAAGACGTGATAGGGTTCCATCCATAGCAGGTTTTACAATCGGCGATGTCGATAATTATTCGGCGGGACTAAGAATCACTCAGCCTGTTTTTGCGGGCGGAGCGATAACTGCTACGATAAATGCCGGAAAAATATTTTCACTTTATACCGACCAAGTAATCCGCTCGGTGACTCAGGATGTTATGTATACGGCCCAGCGGGCTTATTATGATGTCCTGCTTAACCAGCAGCTTTATCAGATAAGTGCCGATGCGGTTCGTTCGGCACAGGCGCATCTGGAAGATGTCAAACAAAGACGCCAAGCCGGAGTGGCATCGGATTTCGATGTTCTTAGGGCAGAGGTGGAACTGTCTAATTTTCACGCTGAGCTTATACAGAATCAAAATGCGATAAACATTTCGAAGACTCAGCTTCTTAAAATTATGGGTGTTTCGCAGGACAGCGATTTTGTTCTATCCGATGAGCTTGTTTACGAGCCGATGCAGATGAGCATGGAACAGGCTGTCGAAGTGGCGTATCGCAACCGGCCTGATTTGTATCAGAAGCAGTTCGACATAAAATATCAGAATGAATTGCTTACAATTGCCAAAAGCCGCTATTGGCCTACTTTGAGCGGTTATCTGGATAATACTTGGTCTCGGCCCGACCCGCATGATAACAGAGCAATTAACTGGGGGCACGCATGGCAAGGCGGTGTTGTAGCTGCGATGCCGATATTCGATGGTTTTTCACGAGAAGGCAAAATCATCCAGCAGAAAGCAAGGCTTAAGCAATCTCATATAGAATTAATTGATGCAGAAGAAACAACCCTTTTCGAATTGACCGGAGCATTGCTTAGTATACAGGATACCACTGAATTTGTTATGTCTCAGCGGCTTAATCTCGATAGGGCACAGGAGGGCCATCGTCTTGCCCAAGTAGGTTACCGGCAGGGAATATATACACAGGTTCAGGTAATTGACGCAGAGTCGGCATTGACTAAAGCCAAGTCATTATATTATCAGGCTATCTACGCACATATAATTACCAAACTTGATTTGCATAAATCAATGGGCATATTAAGCTCCGTGAAAAATAATACGCAGGCGCAGCTCGATACTATTTCAGATGAAACTTTTCAAGCGGAATCAGTCGAAAAAAACTCCGCTGACAACGATACCTCTGGAGAATAAAAATGAAATTTAAACATCCTAAGCATACTGTAATCTTCGCTGTTGTTACAGCTCTGATTGTTCTTACCTTGATGATATGGAGGATATGGACTCGGACGACAAATGACTTCGCCGAGCAGCCTTTGCAGGTTACCGCCCAAGTGATAGGTTCGGCTGTGCTTGAGGAAACGATTCCGATTACCGGAACTTTTGTACCCTTCGTGACAGTTGATATAGTACCTGAAGTTTCAGGCCGGCTCGAGCAGCTTCGTCTTGAAGACGGAACACTTTTGGATGTCGGGGTGGCTGTCAAGCAAGGTGAAGTTATCGCAATAATAAACCGTGATTTTTATCTGGCCCAGTTTGCCCAAGCTCAAGCCGCTGTTCTTTCTGCCCAAGTTGCTCTTGCCGATGCCGAGCGCGAGAAAAATCGAATGATTTCATTATTCGAAGCCGGTTCATCGACAGAGCAGGCCAAAGATAAAGCTGTTACAGCCGCCGACTTGGCTGCGGCACAGCTAAAACAGGCACAGGCTGCGTTCGATATGGCAAAGGTTACTCTCGATAGAGCTGCTATCAAATCGCCTATAGACGGTGTTGTCGCTCAAAAATATATCGACGAAGGCAATATGGCCGGCCCGTCAACCCCGCTTGTTAGAATAGTTCAGACGGATACGCTGAAAGTTACAGGCGGTGTTAGTGAAAGATATTTACCAACATTGGTTCCCGGGGAAACTCCTGTACGCATAAAAACCGATGCTTATCCGCAAGATGACTTCGAGGGCGTCGTTCACAAGGTTGCAGTTACAGTGGACACTGTTACCAGAACCGCTGAAGTAGAAATCCGTGTTCCCAATAAGGAAGATAAGCTCAAACCCGGAATGTTTGCAAGAATGACTATAGTTGTGGGACGTAAAGAATGCGTCGTCGTTCCTGATTCGGCTCTGATAAGAGAAGTCGGGCAAATGTATGTTGTAGTTGTTGAGGACAATATCGCCCGGCGAAGAGGTGTTAAGCTTGGAATTTGGCAAGGCGATTTCCACGAAGTTCTTACAGGAATATCTATCGGTGATGTTGTAGTTACTCGCGGCCAAACAATTCTTAGAGATGGCCAAAAAATTGAAGTTATTCAAGAGGCTGTACAATGAATCTTCCTGAAATTTCCGTAAAAAATCCCGTTACAACCCTAATGACATTTTTAGGGGCGTTGATGGTAGGGATAATGTGTCTGTTTCTGCTGCCGGTAGATTCTATGCCGGAGATGGATATACCTTCCATTTCTGTTATCACACCTTACGATGGAGCAGCTCCTGAAGAGGTCGAGACTAAGGTTACCGAAGTACTCGAACGGTTTCTGTCAACAGTTCCGGAATTGAAACATATTATGTCCACCTCGGCCGAAGACAGGTCGATGATTACCCTGATGTTCGAATGGGGAACCAATTTAGACGCGCGGTCTAACGAAGTGCGTGACGCGGTTGGAAACGCGAAAATGATGCTTCCCGACGAAATAGATGAGCCCAGAGTCGTGAAGTTTAACATATCATCTTTTCCGATTATGGTTTACGGTGTAATGGCAAAGGAGAGTTACCCGCGACTTGAAAAAATTCTTGAGGACGAAATAGCAGACCCGCTCAAGCGTCTTCCCGGTGTCGGTTCGGCTTCAGTCAATGTTCCGCTTCGCAGACAGATAAATGTTGATGTTGACAGGGAACGGCTTGCGAGCTTCGGACTGAAACCGCAGGATGTTGTGCGGGCTATTATCAATGAGAACAGAAACACCTCAGCCGGAAATATAAAAATGGGACTGACTGATTATTTGGTTCGCATTCCGGGTGAGTTCGAAGATGTCAAGCTGATGGAGCAGATTGTTTTAGCTGTTAATAACGGTTCCATTGTCCGTTTAAGCGATGTCGGGACAGTCGAAGACGGCTTTAAGGAAATTCAGCGGTATGTACGGGTTAACGGTGAAAGCGGCGGTGTGTTTTTTGTACAGAAACAATCGGAAGCTAATACCGTACAAGTTGCCCGCGCGGTGCGCAAACGAGTGGCAGAACTTGTCAAACGGCTGCCTCCGGATGTTCAGGTTATAAATGTTATGGACTCGGCGGAGGATATCGAACGCTCTATAAGCGACCTATCAAATACTTTGCTTATCGGCGGTTTGCTGACAATGGCGGTAGTTCTGATATTTTTGAGACAGTGGCATGCGACATTAGTCATTGGAACAACGATTCCGTTTTCACTGCTGGTCTCGATGATTTTTATGTATTTTCTGGATTATACAATCAATATGATAAGTCTGTTTGCGATGATAGTAGGCATCGGCATGATTGTTGATAACTCGATTGTTATATTGGAAAATATATTCCGTCATCGTGAAAAAGGAGAGCGGCCGCGAGAAGGAGCTATATACGGTTCGTCGGAAGTTGCGATGGCCATAACAGCTTCGACTCTCACAACACTTTGTATTTTGTTTCCGATTCTTTTCGTCAGGGGAATTACCAAAATCATATTCTCGGAATTTGCTGTAGTTATCAGCATAGTGTTAATTTCTTCTTTATTTTCGGCTTTAACTTTAACGCCGATGCTCTCATCCGTCCTGATACGCAAGGTCGGAAATAAAAACCAGCAGAGTAAATTTTTTAATACAACCGAAGAATGGTTTAATATTATTTCAGAAAAATATGCGGGTATTCTTGACTGGGCTTTAAAAAATCGCAAAAAAGTTATGGTTATAGCATTGTCAATATTTTTACCTGTTTTGTTTCTTGTTCGTGTTATTGGAACAGAATTTATACCTGATGAGGACCAGGCGTTTTTAAGGGGAAATATTTATCTTCCGGTAGGAACTCGCGTAGAAGAAACGTTTCGGGTTATTAACGAAATAGAAAAAATTGTGTATGACGAAGTTCTGCCGAGCGAAAGGATAGCCATTTTTACCAGATGCGGCGTTAGTGAAAGCGGTACGTCTGCGTTTGGTGAAGAGGCCGCCCATATAGGCGGTTTCAATATCAAACTGGTTCCTAAAGTCGAGCGTAATCGCGAGGTTAGAGAGATTGCTTCGGCACTGAGGCGTCGCATAGAACAAGTAAGAGGTCAATTGCAGATAGAGAAATTTTCTTTGGCTACTGCCAATCCGATGTCCACAATGATTAGCGGAGGCGATAAACCGTTGACTATAGATATAGTCGGTGATGATATGGAGGTTACTGACGCGGTGGCTTTACAAGTCAAGGAAATAGCACTAAACACACCGGGCGCTGTCGATATTACGATTTCAAGAGAACGAGGCCGACCCGAAATTTGGGTAGATGTGGACAGGGAAAAGGCATCGGCAATCGGCCTGAATGTATCGGATATAGGCGATACCATCAGAGCATCTTTTTACGGCAGAGAAGCGAGCAAGTATAGAATTCTCGGAGACGAATACGATATATTTGTTCGTCTTCGTGAGGCCGACCGAATAGATGTTCGCGATGTGCAGGCTACCCCTATAAGACTGCCGCAGGGGCAATTGGTGCGAGTTGATAATATCGCTCAAACAAACGTAGGTCTTGGGCCGGTAAAAATCGAGCGTAAAGACCGGGCAAGAATAGTAAAAGTCGAAGGAAACGCATACGGACGCTCGATTGGTCAGGTAGTAGCTGATATTGAGAATAAAATTAAGGGTATGCAGATACCTCACGGAGTTGAAATATATTTCGCCGGCCAGGCCGAAGAACAAAGAGAATCGTTCTTCTGGCTTCTAATAGCATTGGCTGTAGGTTCTGTTTTAGTTTATATGGTCATGGCGTCTCAATTCGAGTCGCTGCTTGACCCGTTTGTTGTTATGTTCTCGGTTCCGTTTGGTTTTACCGGTGCGATACTGGCGGTTTTCTTGGGCGGTCATAATATAAGCATAGTAGTTTTTCTCGGTATGCTTCTGCTGATAGGAATCGTGGTTAATAATGCGATTGTGCTCGTAGATTATACGAACATTTTAAGAGCTCGCGGATTGCCGCTTAACGAAGCGGTTCGTAAAGCCGGGCAAGACAGGTTAAGGCCGGTTCTTATGACAGCCGTAACAACAATTTTTGGTCTTATGCCGATGGCTTTTAAGAGCGGACAGGGTTCTGAAGTATGGAATCCGATGGGTCTTACAATTATGGGCGGGCTGATAGTGTCAACATTTGTTACATTGGTGCTTGTGCCTACTATGTATTCCATCTTTGAGAGACATGTTAAAAAACAATCTGTTTGAAAGGCAGCTATATGAAGATAGTTATGATTTGCTATAATGAGGCCTTTGACGAAGAAATAATCGAGATTCTCGAACAGACTAAGGTATCAGGTTATACGAAATGGACCAAAGTTTTAGGAAAAGGCAGCACAAGTGAGCCTCACATGCTCAGCCATGTATGGCCCAAAGCCAATAACGTGATATTAACGGCTGTTGACGAAAAAACAGCAGAGGCAATATTTGAAAAAGTTAAGCTCTCAAAATGGAAAATGGGAACCGAAGGCCTAAAAGCCTTTATGTGGCAAATAGACCAGATGACATAGCGATAAAAGGTTCATTAATCAAAAATCTATTGCTCGCTTAAATCTATTTAAAACAGGTCTTTACGGCAAATCTTATTGCTAAACTTTGCAAAAAACATAAAAAAACAAAAAATCACTGGCCAAATACCCTCTAAAATGGGATAATGGAATATGACAAATTTTAGAGGAAAGTCAGGGCAGAAAAATGGAAACGATGGCAAGGAATAAGCCTAACGTAGTGGTTGAGGCCAATCCCCAAAGCCTCGCCAAAAGAACTGTTCAGCTTTTTATCGAAGAATCACAAAAGGCTATATCAGAACACGATAATTTCTATGTTGCAATTTCCGGCGGACATACCCCACAGTATTTTTACGAGCTTCTTGGAAATGACGAAAAAGCGATGCAGCTTCCATGGAATAAAATACATTTGTTTTGGGTCGATGAGCGTTATGTTCCGGCTAATTCTAAATGGAGCAATTACAAACTTGCGGCGGATACTTTTTTAAATAAAGTTCCGATACCTCAGCAGAATATTCACAAAATACCTACGGAGTTTTCTGATTTCAAAGAAGCAGCTTCAAGTTATGAGGCAACAATACGAAGCGTTTTTAGGATAGGCGAAAAAGGCGTTCCCCAGTTTGATTTAATTGTGCTTGGAATGGGCGCCGACGGGCATACCGGCTCATTGTTCCCGAACAGCTATGCGCAGTTCGATACGGAAGATTTGGCGTGTGTGGTTTACGTGCTTGGAACCGAGCTTGCGAGAATTACCCTCACACATCCGGTATTGTGCGCTGCAAAACATATAGCTGTACTTGTCAGCGGAAAAGAAAAAGCCCAAATTCTCAAAACAGTTCTTACAAGTGAACCGGACGAGGTGCGCTATCCGATTCATTTCTTATGGCCGATTCTCGACAGGATAACGTGGCTGGTGGACAGCGACGCAGCAAAACTGATTTAGTTTTCAACAAGGTATTATTTAAAAAAATCTTTAATACATGCGGTAACATTCCGCGTTTCTTCGTCAGTCAGATAAGCATGCATCGGCAATGATAGTACTTCACTACAAACTTTTTCTGTTTCCGGCAGAGAGAAATTATAAAGTGCCGCAGAGTATGCCTTTTGTTTATGAACAGGTATTGGATAGTGAACAAGTACCGGAATTTTATGCTTTGTAAGATGCTGAATTATTTTTTCTCTTTCTTTGCTTCGGATAACATATAGGTGATAGGCATGATGTGCATAATTTTTTTCTTTAGGTAAAGTTATCGGAAATCCCGAAAGCTCTGACTGATATATGTGTGCCGCAGCACGTCTTTTTTCAATCCATCTATCAAGATACTTCAGCTTAACTTTCAATATCGAGGCTTGCAGTTCATCAAGCCGGCTGTTGATTCCAACAAAGTCATGGCTGTATTTTTCACTTCTGCCGTAATTGCGCAGCATCCGAAGTTTATCTGCCATAGATTCGTTATTTGTTACTATCGCTCCGGCATCTCCATATGCTCCAAGATTTTTAACAGGATAAAAACTGAAACACCCCAAATGTCCGATTCCTCCGACTTTAGAACCTTTGTAAAGAGCGCCGTGTGCCTGTGAGGCATCTTCGATAATATAAAGATTATATTTTTTGGCCAATTCGAGCAGAGGCTGCATATCAACCGGGTGGCCGTATAAATGAACGGGTAAAATCGCTTTTGTTTTCGAAGTGATAGAAGACTCGATTTTTTCAACATCGAGACATAGGGTCTGCGGTTCAATATCAACCAAAATCGGTACGGCTCCGTTTCTTGTAATTGCATCGACTGTCGAAATAAAAGTGTGTGATGTTGTAATTACCTCATCTCCGGAACCGATACCCAGTGCGTTTATAGCAAGAAACAGCGCATCCGAGCCTGAATTAACTCCAACGGCATGTTCAACACCCAAATATTTCGCAAAATCATCTTCGAAGGCATTGAGCTGTTCGCCTAATATGAAGTTGCCGCAGTTTAAAACATTATCTATCGCAGTTTTTATCTCGGCGCCAATCTCTTTAAATTCCTGCTGTAAATCAGTGAACTTTATCATTTTATTTGCGAAACCTGCCCCTTATTTAGCTCATAAGTTTTTCCGCATGAACAACCAGCTTTGTCCTTAATAAATTTCAAGGCCTGAGTACACCTGCAGATATAACCTTTTATTTGGGCGGGGTTACCATAAACCAAAGCATAGTCTGGAACATTTTTTGTTACTACGCTGCCTGCACCTACCATGGACCATCTTCCAAGTGTGATGCCTGCTAATATTATTGCGCCCGCACCTACGGTGGAACCGGTTTTAAGCAATGTGTTTGTATATTCTTCAGGATAAACTTTGCTTCGAGGTCTGAGGTCGTTCGTAAATGTCGCATTAGGGCCGATGAATACATCATCTTCAATTCGCAGGCCATCCCAGAGAAATACGCCGCATTTAATAGTAGTTCTATTGCCGATTACGACATCATTCTCAATAAATGTATGGTCGCAGATATTGCAATCAGAACCGATTCTGGCCCCGGATAGAATATGCGCAAAGGCCCAGATTCGTGTTCCGGTTCCGATTTTTTTGCTTTCGACAATGGCTTGCTGGTGAATAAAAACCCCATCGGTTTTATCGCCCTGATTCATCCTTTTTCCTTCCCTTCATCAGCATACGGAATTCCGCAAAATCTCTTATATAGTCTGACTGGTCATATAGCTCAGAAGCCAATACGAGACAGACCGAACCTGATGAAAAGTTATCCAATTCTCGCCAGATCATAGTAGGAATATAAAGACCGTAGTAGGAACGATTGAGATGAAACCGTTTTTTTCTGAATCCATCATGAACAATTACATCAAAACTGCCGCTGGCGGCTATTATAAACTGTTTTAGCCGACGGTGCGCATGGCCGCCCCTTTCTTCGC
>Ga0172382_10013954_pt1 | contig 10286 bp, 9 predicted proteins | sample Leawel138RmetaG_FD_122245 | JGI IMG/M metagenome (GOLD analysis project Ga0172382, IMG submission 122245) | Leachate microbial communities from a municipal landfill in Southern Ontario, Canada - Leachate well 138R metaG | ecosystem: Engineered > Solid waste > Landfill > Unclassified | place...
CTGCGCATGCGCTGGTCCGTCGACCGCGCCGTGCAGGGGGCCGACATCGTCGTCAACCTCGTCGGCATCCTGCACGAGGGTGGCCGCCAGACCTTCAATGCCGTGCAGGACTTCGGCGCCCGCGCCGTGGCCGAGGCCGCCCGCGCCGCCGGCGCGAGGCTGGTCCACGTCTCGGCCATCGGCGCCGACCCGGAGTCGCCGGTTGCTTACGCCCGCACCAAGGGGCAGGCCGAGAAGGCCGTGCTCGACATCGTCAAGGATGCGATCGTCTTCCGCCCGTCCATCGTCTTCGGGCCGGAGGACCGCTTCTTCAACCGCTTCGCCGCCATGGCGCGGCTGTCGCCGGCCCTGCCGCTGATCGGCGGCGGCGAGACGAAGTTCCAGCCGGTCTATGTCGGCGACGTTGCCGAGGCCATCGCCCGCGCCGTCGACGGCAAGGTCGCCGGCGGGCGCGTCTACGAACTGGGCGGGCCGGAGGTGCGCACCTTCCGCGCGCTGATGGAGGAGATGCTGAAGGTGATCGCCCGCAGGCGCTTCCTCGTCCCGCTGCCGTGGTGGCTGGCCAGGCTGCAAGGGCGCATCCTCGGCCTGCTGCCCAACCCGCTGCTGACCGCCGACCAGGTCGAGCTTTTGAAGCGCGACAACGTCGTCTCCGAGGCCGCGCGCGAGGAAGGCCGGACGCTGGAGGGGCTGGGCATCACGCCGCGCACGACCGAGGCGATCCTGCCGACCTATCTGTGGCAGTATCGCACCGCCGGCCAGTTCACCAAGACCACGGCGGCCTGAGAGACAGCCCGGAATTGGAGACGCTCGCCGCGCTTTTGCCTGACGGCCTCGGCCTTGGCGCGGCGACGCTGCTCGTCGTCGCTTCCTTCTTCACCTCTGCGCTGACCGCCGCCTTCGGCGTCGGCGGCGGCGTCGCCATGCTGGCGCTGATGGGACTGTTCATCCCCGTCGCGGCGCTGATTCCCGTCCATGGCGCGGTCCAGCTCGGCTCCAACACCGGCCGCGCCTGGCACCAGCGGGCCTTCGTGCGGCGCGATATCTTCGCGCCCTTCCTCGCCGGCTCGCTCGCCGGCGCCGTGGCCGGCGCGGCCTTCGTCGTCCAGTTGCCGGATGCGGCATTGAAGCTCGTGCTCGGCCTGTTCATCGTCGCGGTGACGTGGACGCGGATTCCCGGCTTCGACCGGCTGTCGCGCGCCGGCCTGGCGATAGGCAGCGCCGTCACCGCGCTGGCGACGATGTTCGTCGGCGCGACCGGGCCGCTGCTTTCGGCCTTCTTCGCCCAACTGATGCCAAACGACCGCAAGGCGCTCGTCGCCACCCATGCGGCCGGCATGACCGTCCAGCATTTCCTGAAAGTCGTGGTGTTCGGCCTTGCCGGCTTCGCCTTCGCCGCGTGGGCGCCGCTGGTCGCGGCGATGATCGTTTCGGGCTATCTCGGCACGGTCCACGGCAGCGCCTGGCTGGAGAAGCTGCCGGAAGAGACCTTCCGCCGCTGGTTCAGGATCGGCATCACTTTGCTCGCGCTCGACATGATCCGCCGCGGGCTGGCGGCGTATCTTTGAGCCGTCAGCCGAGGACGTAAAGGCCGATCAGGCCAAGGGTTCCCACGATCAGCCGCCACCAGGCGAAGAGCGCGTAGCCGCGCTTCGACACGAAGTCGAGGAGACGCCGCACCACCAGCACCGCGGCGACGAAGGCGCAGACGAAGCCGGTGGCGATGATCGGCAGGTCCGCCGCCGACAGCGCGTCACGGTTCTTGAACAGGTCGTAGGCGAAGGCCCCGGCCATGGTCGGCATGGCGAGGAAGAACGAGAACTCGGCCGCCGAGCGCTTGTCGGTGCCGAGCAGCAGCGCGCCCACGATGGTCGCGCCCGAGCGCGACACGCCGGGGATCATGGCCAGGCACTGGAACAGGCCGATGCGGAAATAGACCGACAGCGGAAACCGCCCGGCATCGGTGTATTTCGGCGTCATCGTGCGCCGGTCGACCCACAGCAGAACGAAGCCGCCGAGGATGAGCATGACGCAGATCAGCACCGGCGTCTCGAACAGCACGCTCTTGATGAAGCCGTGGGCGAGCGCGCCGATCACCGCCGCCGGCAGGAAGGCGATCAGGATGCCGAGGACGAAATTCTGCGTGGCGCGGTCCGAGGGCAGCTTCACCGCCATCTCCCACAGCCGCGAGAAATAGACCGACAGTATGGCGAGGATCGCGCCGAGCTGGATCAGCACCTCGAATGCCTTGCCGGTGGAGCGGAAGCCCATGAAATGGCCGGCGAGCAGGATATGGCCGGTCGAGGAAACCGGGATGAATTCGGTCAGCCCCTCGAGGATGCCGAGTATGGCGGCTCCGACGATGGTTTGATCGCTCATTGAACCTCCGTCGCCGGGCTGATCGCGCCGCCGGCCTGTCGCTTGTCAGGGGGATCGTGAGCGCCTATAGGACGGGGCTGGCCCGGCGCCCGACTCATGAAAACGGGTCAGAGACTTAGCGCCGCCGCCGTAAAAAAGCCAGAGCGTTGCGTTTCCCCGGTTCCATGCTGACCCTGTTTCATCATCCCCTGTTCGCCTCCTGCCGCTTCGTGCGCCTTTCCTTCGGGGAATATGGCGAGGAGCTGGCGCTGATCGAGGAGAAGCCCTGGCAGCGGCGCAAGGAATTCCTGGCGCTGAACCCGGCGGCGTCGCTGCCGGTCCTGCTCGCCGAGGGCGACCGGCCGATCGTCGGCGCGACCGTTGTGGGCGAATATATCGACGAGACGCGCGGCGTGTTGAAGCGCGACCGCCGGCTGATGGCCGAGGACCCGCTGGCGCGGGCCGAGATCCGCCGCCTGGTCGACTGGTATCTCGACAAGCTCGAGGCCGATGTCGCCCGCCATCTGGTGCGCGAGCGGGTGCTGAAGCCGGCGATGGGCGCCGAGTTCGGCGGCGGCGCGCCCGATTCGGCTGCCATCCGCGCCGCCCGCGCCAATATCCGCCAGCACATGAAATACACCAACTGGCTTGCCGGCACCCGCAACTGGCTTGCCGGCACCCGCCTGTCTTATGCCGACATGGCGGCGGCCGCCTCGCTCTCCGTGCTCGACTATCTCGGCGAGGTCGCCTGGGCCGACTATCCGGCGGCCCGCGACTGGTACGCGCGCATGAAGTCGCGGCCCTCCTTCCGGCCGCTCCTGTCCGACAGGGTGCGCGGCCTGCCTCCAGCCTCGCATTACGGCGACCTCGACTTCTGATGGCGGCGGCCGGAAGCCAGCCTTCCGCAAAAAGGCTTCGCGCCTTCATCGACGCCGAGGCAAGGAAACTGGGTTTCGACGCCGTCGGGGTGACGCGGCCGGATGCCACGCCCTTCGTGCCCGCCCGCCTCGCCGAATATGTCGGGCGCGGCCATCACGGCACCATGGAGTGGATGGCCGAGACCGCCGAACGGCGCGGCGACCCGCGCGTGCTGTGGCCCGACGTTCGCTCGGTCGTCATGCTGGCGATGAATTACGGCCCCGACCGCGACCCGCTCGAACTCCTGTCGCGGCCGGATCGCGGCGCGATCTCGGTCTATGCCCGCCACCGCGACTATCACGACGTCATCAAGGGCCGGCTGAAGGAGGTGGCGCAGAAGATCGCAGCCCGCAGCGGCGCCGAGGTCAAGGTGTTCGTCGATACCGCCCCGGTGACGGAAAAGCCGCTCGCGGCAGCCGCCGGCATCGGCTGGCAGGGCAAGCACACCTGCCTCGTCAGCCGGGATTTCGGGGCGTGGCTGTTCCTCGGCTCGATCTTCACCACGGCCGAGCTGGAGCCGGACGAGGCCGCGCGGGACCGTTGCGGCTCGTGCCGCGCCTGCCTCGACATCTGCCCGACCAACGCCTTCCCCGCGCCCTACCGGATCGACGCGCGCCGCTGCATCTCCTATCTGAACATCGAGCTGAAGGGGCCGATCCCGCACGAGTTCCGCAAGGCGATCGGCAACCGCATCTATGGCTGCGACGACTGCCTCGCCGTCTGCCCGTGGAACAAGTTCGCTCGCCAAGCCTCTGAGGCCAAGCTCGTCGCCCGCGCCGACTTGCAGGAGCCGGGGCTCAATGACCTGATCGGCCTCGACGACGCGGCCTTCCGGGCGCTGTTCTCCGGCTCGCCGGTCAAGCGCATCGGCCGCGACCGCTTCATCCGCAACGTGCTGATCGCCGCCGGCAATTCGGGCGACCGGGCGCTGGTGCCGGCCGTCAGGCAACTGCTGGAAGACGCCTCGCCGCTGGTGCGCGGCGCCGCCGTCTGGGCGCTGGCAGAGCTGGAAGGCCCGGCTGCGGTCGCCGGCCTTCGCGACGACGACGCCGATGTCGCCGCCGAGATCGCGCTTGCGCGTGGCGGGTGACGGCGCGGCACCCGGCCTGTTATGATTCGCTTAACCCTGTCGCGACCATGCTCCGGCGAGGGGCGTGCTGGCGAAGAGACGCGGGACAAATGGCATTGAAGGCAACCATCAAGGCGACCCTGACGGCGACCATGGGCGGCATCGCGCTCGTTCTCGGCCTTCTCGGCGCGGCCGCGGCCGCCGATCCGCTGGCCAAGGACGTGTTCGGCGCCCAGCGCCTGCCGGCGGCGGCCAAGCCCGCCGTCCACGGCTTCTATTCCAAGGGCTGCTTCGCCGGCGGCATGGCCATCGCCACCGATGGGCCGGACTGGCAGGCGATGCGCCTGTCGCGCAACCGCCGCTGGGGCCATCCCGACATGATCGCGCTGCTGGAGCGCCTGTCGCGCGAGGCCGTGAAGGACGGCTGGCCGGGCCTGCTGATCGGCGACGTCTCGCAGCCGCGCGGCGGGCCGATGCTCTCCGGCCACGCCTCGCACCAGCTCGGCCTCGACGCCGACATCTGGTTCGTGCCGATGCCGCGCGACCGGCGCCTTTCGCCGGCCGAGCGCGAAACCATGGAGTTCGTCTCCATGCTCAAGCCCAACTCGCTCCATGTCGACGACCGCAAATGGACGCCGGCCCACGCCGCTGTGCTCAAGCGCGCGGCGAGCTACCCGAATGTCGAGCGCATCCTCGTCCATCCCGGCATCAAGAAGAAGCTGTGCGACACGGTGTCGGGCGACCGCTCCTGGCTGCGCAAGGTGCGCCCCTTCTGGGGCCATGATTCGCATTTCCACGTCCGCATCGGCTGTCCCGCCGGCTCGCCCGGCTGCAAGGGGCAGGAGGCGGTGCCGAAGGCGGAGGGCTGCGACGCCTCGCTCGCATGGTGGTTCACCGACGAGCCGTGGCGCAAGGCCACCGGCCCGGCCAAGCCGCGCGCCCGCGACGTGATGCGCGTCTCGGCGCTGCCGGCGGCGTGCCGGACGGTGCTGGCCGCGCCCGAACCGGCCTCCGAGATGGCCGTCACCATCGGCGGCGGCGGCCCGACCATCGCCACGTCCGGCACAGCCCCGGTGGCCGCCAGCGCCTTTGCGCCGACGCCGGAGAGTGCGATTCCGCTGCCGTTCCCGCGCCCGCGCGACTGAGGCCGCCGATGCTGCACTTTCCGGTCCTGATCGGCGATATCGGCGGCACCAACGCCCGCTTCGCACTGCTCGTCGATGCCAATGCCGAGCCGAAGGAATTTCCGGGCGTGCGCACCGCCGATTTCGCCTCGCTGGAGGAGGCGATCCAGGCCGCCGTGCTCGACAGGACCTCGTTGCGCCCGCGCTCGGCGCTGCTCGCCATCGCCGCCCCGATCGACGGCGACGAGATCGCGCTGACCAATCACGGCTGGACCGTGCGGCCGAAGGCGATGCTCGCCGATTTCGGGCTTGAGGAGGTCGTCATCGTCAACGATTTCGAGGCGCAGGCGCTCGGCGTCGTCGCGCTGGGGCCGGAGCATATGGAGCGGATCGGCGGCGGCCGGCGCCATGACGAGGCGGGCTGCGTCGTCCTCGGCCCCGGCACCGGCCTCGGCGTCGCCGGCCTCGTCCACGCGCGCGGCATGTGGATACCCGTTCCGGGCGAGGGCGGCCATGTCGACATCGGCCCGCGCTCGCCGCGCGACTTCGCGGTGTTTCCCCATATCGAGACCATCGGCGGCCGCATCTCGGGCGAGCAGATCCTGTGCGGGCGCGGGCTCGTCAACCTCTACCGCGCCGTCGCGGCGGCCGACGGCGTCAGTCCGCGTCTCTCCGCGCCGCCGGAGATCACCGCCGCCGCGCTCTCCGGCGAGGACGGAACCGCGGTCGAGGCGCTTTCCATCTTCGTCACCTGCCTCGGCCGGCTCGCTGGCGACCTCGCGCTGGTGTTCATGGCGCGAGGCGGCGTCTATCTCACCGGCGGCATCGTCCAGAAGATCGTGCCGGCGCTGCAGGACGGCCGCTTCCGCGCCGCCTTCGACGACAAGGCCCCGCACGGCGCGCTGATGCGGGAAATGCCGGTCCATGTCGTCACCCATCCGCTCGCCGCGCTCGCCGGCCTTGCCGCCTATGCGCGCACGCCGGCGCGTTTCGGCGTCGAGCTTGCCGGGCGGCGCTGGGACGGCGGCTAAAGGGCCGCAGCCGCGATTTCGCGATTGCGCGCGGCGGCCGGACAGGGCATAGCCCTTCGCGGAACACGGGCACCGAGGAAAGAAGAGCGGCTTGACGGCGCACGACACCAGCAGGCGCAAACCGGCCATGGGCGAGGTCTGGCCGGTGTTGAAGCGCGTCGTCGCGGAGAATGCGCGCGAATATGTCGGCATCTACGCGCTTGCGGTCCTGTGCCTGCTGGCGGTGGCGGCGGCCACGGCGGCGATTCCCTGGGTGATGCCGCCGCTGATCGACCAGGTGTTCTACGAGCAGCGCTTCGACCTCGTGCCGTGGATATGCCTTGCCGTCATCGGCGTCTTCGCGGTGCGCGGCGCGGCGTCCTACGGGCAGACCGTGCTTCTGGGGCGCATCGGCAACAACCTCGTCGCCCGCTACCAGAAGCGCATCTTCGACCATCTGATGCGGCTCGGCCTCGCCTTCTACGGCAGCGAGCGGTCCGGCCGCCTCGCCGCGCAGATCAACGAGAACGTGCTCGGCATCCGCGACATGCTGTCGATGACGCTGCGCGCCATCGCCAGCGACGCGGTCATGCTGCTCGCGCTGGTCGGCGCCATGGTCTCGCTCGACCCGGTGCTGTCGGTGATCGCGGTGCTGATCGGCCCGCCATTGATCTACGCCGTCAACGCCATCATGCGGCGGCTGCGCCAGGTCGCGCGCGAGGCGGTCGAGGTCAATGCCCGCCTCGTCGGCACCATGCAGGAGGCGACGCAAGGCATCGCCGTGGTCAAGGCCTTCACCATGGAGGACCAGCTTTCCGCCAAGATGGGAACGCTGATCGCGGACGCCGAAGCGCGCGCCAACAAGATCGTGCGCGTGTCCGAGCGCGTCACGCCGATTTCCGAGATTCTCGCCGGCTTCGCGGTTGCCGGCGTCATCGCCTATGCCGCGTGGCGCGTCACCGTCGACGGCACCCCGCCCGGCTCCGTGTTCGGCTTCATCACCGCGCTGCTTCTCGCCTATGATCCCGCCCGCCGGCTCGCCCGCGTCCAGGTCAGCCTCGAACGCTCGCTGGTCAATGCCCGCATGATCTACGAGCTGCTCGACAGCGACCCCGGCGAGCGCGACCGCAAGGGCGCGCCGACCTTGCGCGTCGCCGGCGGCGAGGTCCGCTTCGAGGACGTGGTCTTCGCCTACCAGCCGGGCCATCCGGTGCTGAACGGCATCAGCTTCGTCGCCGAGGCGGGCAGGACCACGGCGCTGGTCGGCGGCTCCGGCGCCGGCAAGTCGACGCTGCTGGCGTTGCTCGAGCGATTCCATGTCCCGACCTCGGGCACGGTGCGCATCGACGGCCAGGACATCCAGACCGTGTCGCGCGCCTCGCTGCGCGCGGCGATCGCCTATGTCTCGCAGCAGCCTTATCTGTTCGAGGGCACGGTGCGCGACAACATCCGCTACGGCCGCCCCGACGCCACCGACGCCGAGGTCGAGGAGGCGGCGCGCCTCGCCCAGGCCGACCAGTTCGTGCGCCTGCTGCCGCAGGGCTACGACACGCCGATGGGCGAGAACGGCGCCACGCTCTCCGGCGGCCAGCGCCAGCGCCTGTCGATCGCCCGCGCCATCGTCCGCAACGCGCCGATCCTGCTGCTCGACGAGGCGACCTCGGCGCTCGACACCGAATCGGAAGCCGCCGTGCAGAAGGCGCTGCAGGCGGCGATGGAGGGGCGCACCACCATCGTCATCGCCCACCGGCTTTCCACCGTGGTCGATGCCGACCGCATCGTGGTGCTGGAAGCGGGATACGTCGTCGAGGAAGGCACCCACGCCGAGCTTCTCGCCGACGCGGCCGGCGTCTATGCCCGCTTCCACCGCACGCAGGGCCGCAACCCGGCGGCAGGGACAGGCAGGAGCGAGGAGAACACGCCATGAGCATGGGGCTGGTCGTCGTCGGCGCTGCGGGGCGCATGGGCCGCACCCTGGTTCGCGCCATCCATGACACGGAGGGCGCGGTGCTGGCCGGCGCGGTCGAGCGCGAGGGCTCGCCCTTTCTGGGACAGGACGCGGGCGAGCTTGCCGGGCTCGGGCGCCTCGGCGTCACCATCGGCGACGATCCGCTGTCGGCCTTCGCCCGCGCCGACGGCGTGCTCGACTTCACCGCGCCGGCGGCCTCCGTCGCCTTCGCCGGCTATGCCGCGCAGGCGCGCATCGTCCATGTCATCGGCACCACCGGGTGCTCGGCCGGGGACGACGCGAAGATCGCGGCCGCCGCGCGCCACGCCACCATCGTCAAGTCCGGCAATATGAGCGTCGGCGTCAACCTTCTGGCCGCGCTGGTCGAGCAGGCGGCGCGCGCGCTTGCCAGTGACGCGTTCGACATCGAGGTGGTCGAGATGCACCACCGCCACAAGGTCGATGCGCCTTCCGGCACCGCGCTGCTTCTCGGCGAGGCCGCGGCGAAGGGGCGCGCCGTGGCGCTTGCCGAAAAGAGCGTGCGCGTGCGCGACGGCCACACCGGCCCGCGCGAGGAAGGCACGATCGGCTTCGCCACGCTCCGCGGCGGCTCCGTGGTCGGCGAGCACTCGGTCATCCTCGCCGGCGCGGGCGAGCGCATCGTCCTGTCCCATCTCGCCGAGGACCGCTCGCTGTTCGCGCGAGGCGCGGTGCGGGCGGCATTGTGGGCGAACGGCCGCAAGCCCGGCCTCTATTCGATGCGCGACGTGCTCGGCCTTTGAAACCCATTCCTTTCTCTCACGCACACGACAGGAGAACCCCATGACCGGAACGCTGGTCCTCGTCCGCCACGGCCAGAGCGAGTGGAACCTGAAGAACCTGTTCACCGGCTGGCGCGACCCCGGCCTGACCGAGAAGGGCCACGAGGAGGCCAAGGAAGCCGGCCGCAAGCTGGCCGCGCGCGGGCTTAAGTTCGACATCGCCTACACCTCGGCGCTCAGCCGCGCGCAGGTGACCTGCCGGCACATCCTCGACGCCGTCGGCCAGCCGGATCTCGAAACCGTCAGGAACCTCGCTTTGAACGAGCGCGACTATGGCGACCTTTCCGGCCTGAACAAGGACGACGCCCGGGCGAAGTGGGGCGAGGATCAGGTCCATGTCTGGCGCCGCTCCTACGACGTGCCGCCGCCCGGCGGCGAGAGCCTGCGCGACACCGGCGCGCGCGTCTGGCCTTACTACATGCACGTCATCCAGCCGCACGTGCTGCGCGGCGAGACCGTGCTGGTGGCCGCCCACGGCAATTCGCTGCGCGCGCTGATCATGGCGCTCGACGGACTGAGCGGCGAGGAGGTGGTCAAGCTTGAGTTGGGCACCGGCGTGCCGATCGTCTACCGCCTCAACGCCGATTCGACCGTCGCCGCCAAGGACGTGCTCTAGCGCCCCGCGCGCGGCGAATGGCGCGGGACGAAAAAATTGCGGCGAGATTGTCATTGACAGCGCGCCTGCGCCCGCCTACATCGGCGGCGCACTGAGCATGGCTCGGGCGGGACGCTTCCCGCCAAGGCCCATGCGGTCACCTGCCCAGGTGGCGGAATTGGTAGACGCGCACGGTTCAGGTCCGTGTACCGCAAGGTGTGAAGGTTCGACTCCTTTCCTGGGCACCAATCGCCTCTCAACTTACTGATTTCGCGGAAGTTGACGCTTTCCGGCCGCTCGACTGTGATACAGGAGCGGGTTACAGTGGTTTTGAGAATGGCGCGTCCGACACTCCGAAAAGACTCCTCCGTCGGCCAGTACTATGAACGGGTGCCGGCGGACCTCCTGCACCGCATCTGGGGCAGGACGGCGCGCCGGGAACC
>Ga0172382_10013955_pt1 | contig 10286 bp, 6 predicted proteins | sample Leawel138RmetaG_FD_122245 | JGI IMG/M metagenome (GOLD analysis project Ga0172382, IMG submission 122245) | Leachate microbial communities from a municipal landfill in Southern Ontario, Canada - Leachate well 138R metaG | ecosystem: Engineered > Solid waste > Landfill > Unclassified | place...
CAAGTCCTTCCCGGTGTTCCAGAAGCCTTACCAGCAGCTGTTGCACGTGCTGGCACCATCGCTGCGGCCGGCCCAGCAGTTCCATGCGCTCACGGGCGTCGATCTGGATATCCGTCGCGGTGAAAGCATCGGCGTGATCGGACGCAATGGCTCCGGAAAATCCACGCTGCTCCAGATCATCGCCGGCATCCTGCGGCCCAGTTCCGGCGAACTGCGGGTCTCGGCCAGGATCGCGGCGCTGCTGGAGCTTGGTGCCGGCTTCAACCCCGAATTCACCGGGCGCGAGAACGTGCGCATGAACGCGAGCCTGCTCGGTCTTGGCCAGCGCCAGATCGAAGAGCGGATGGACCGGATCCTGGCTTTCGCCGAGATCGGCAGCCACGTCGACCAGCAGGTGAAGACCTACTCCAGCGGCATGTTCATGCGGCTGGCGTTCGCGGTCGCGGTGCATACCGACCCGGACGTGCTGATCGTCGACGAGGCGCTTTCGGTCGGCGACGTCTACTTCCAGCGCAAGTGCTTCAAGCGGATCGAGGAGATGCGGCAGGATGGCTGTACGCTCCTGTTCGTCACCCACGCGATCGACTCCGTGCTGCAGCTGTGCGACCGCGGCATCGTGCTCGACGCCGGGCGGCTGGTGTTCGACGGCGGCGCGCAGCCAGCGGTGAAGGAATACCTCAAAGTGGTGTTCGGTGAGCTCCAGTCGGGCCCCGGGGCCGGACAGGCAGCTCCGGACGACGAAGCCGGTGATGGCGTCGATGCCTCTGATGCCTCTGATGCCTCTGGGACCGTGACCGCCAACGACGCGGCAGAGCTGCAGGCCGCCGCGGAGCGTGCGGAGGTCGACGCCTTCATGGCGGCCGGTGCCAGCGAACTCATGGCCACGCGCCCGGGTTACAACCGCGACGAGACGCGGTTGGGGGATGGTCGCGTGCGCACCCTGGACTGCCTGGTCGTCGGCGAGCACGGCAACGGACCGCTGGTGCCGGCGCGCACGCCCTTCCGCTTGCTGGTCCGCTACCACGCCGGGCAGGCGATGGACCGGCTGATTTTCGGGCTGCGCGTGACCACGGTGACCGGGCTGGTCGTCTACAGCTCCAACACTTTGGTCGCCGAGGGCGTACTGCATGATTGCGATGCCGGCACCACCGCAGTCGCCGAATTCAACCTGCGGTGCGCTCTGCTGCGCGGGCAGTACTTCGTGACCGTAGGCGTGTCGCGTCTGGACGAGGACGGGCATGAGATCCATGCCATCGACAGAAGGGTCGACGTGCTGATCCTGACCGTCACCGGCGACCTCGGGCACGCCGAAGGTATGGCCGACATGGAGGCGCGTTTCGCCCTGAGCGCCCCGTCCGGTGCCATCAGGGCGACGGGATGAGGGGGTGATCCGATGGCTCGTTCCGTCCACAACCTGCTGGTGTCATGCGTCAACGGCGGCGGGGTGTTCCTGGTGGGCCCGGGCGGCGTCGAGCGCTGGTCGAAGGTGGACACCACCGGCGTCGCGCTGATTCCGTCGGGTGCCCTGCTCGCCAGGCAGGCCGAGGGTTTCGCCGAGCTGCGCTGGCTGCACGATGGCGAGGTGTCGCGGGTCACGCTGGTGGACCGCTCGCTCGACCTGCACGACGTGCATTGGCATGAGGATCGCATCCATGTGGTCGCGACCCAGATTAACACGGTGTTCGAACTCGATTCCGCATTCGCCGAACTGCGGCATTGGACGCTGCCCGGCGAGGAGGATTCGCAGCATCTCAATTCCTTCTGCGTCCACGGCGGGCGCCTCCTCGCCTCGCGGTTCGGCACATTCCGCGCGCATCGGGGCTACAAGGGCCTGACCCGCGGCGCCGGCGAGGTCATCGATGTCGAGACCGGCGAGGTCCTGATCGCGGGGCTCTCGCAGCCGCACTCGCTGGTTTCGCACCAGGGCGAGCTCTGGCTGTGCGATTCCGAGGCGCGCACGCTCAGGTGCTACCGCGACTTCGTGCAGGTGGCTTCGTATCCGCTGGACGGCTATGTCCGCGGCCTCGCCTTCGCCGGCGACAGCGTCCACGTCGGCCTGAGCCGCAGCCGGAACGTCGACGATCCAGGGCCCGGCTCGGCATGCATCGTGGTGCTCGCGCGCGACGGGATGGCCGAAACCGCGCGCATCGAGCTGCCGGTGAACGAGGTCTACGACATCCGCCTGGTTCCCGATGATCGTGTCGACGGACTGCGCATGGCCGCCTTCGCCGACGCGGTCGCCGAATACGACACCCAGGTCGACCTGCGCAACCGGGCCGTCGACGACGCGCGCGTCGGGGCGGATTCCACGGACTTCGCCACCCGGCTGCATCATGCCAACCTGCGCATCGCGGAGCTGGAATCCTCGCTCGCCGCGGCGCAGGCCGATCAGGCGCAAGGCCGCGCGGCGCTGGCCCGGCTCGAGGCACGCCAGGCCGAGGAGGTCGCCTGGGCGGGCATGCTGGAAAGCGATGCCTCGCGCGTCCGCGCACGGGTCGCCGCGCAATCCCGGACCATCGGCGCACTGGAGGCGCGCTGCGACGTGCTGCAGGTTCAACTCGCAGCCGCCGGAGCCACGCATGCGGGCCTGGTCGCGCGGCACAACGCCGACGTGGCAGCGCTTGGGGATACGATCAGGGAGTGGAAGGACTTCGCGGCCCGCCTGCGCAGCCACGTCGCATTGCTCGAAGGGTCGCGAAGCTGGCGCTGGACGCGGCCGCTCCGGCATGCCGAGCCGGAAAGGCCCGCGCTGCCGGATCCGCTGCAGGTGGACGTGGACACCGCGGGCATGGCGTGGGCGTCCGTCGCGCCGGATCCCGTCCTGCCGTTGCTCGTGGAGCCTGCTGGGGATCCGGAGCCGGCCCCCTCGCGGGCGGACGTCCCGGTGACGGGGCTCGCATTCGCGGAGGCGGATGCGCCGCTCGTATCCATCATCGTGGCCAGCCATGGAAACTTCGCGCAGACCCGGCGCTGCCTCGAATCCATCCGCGATGCCGGCGCCGCGGTACCCTTCGAGGTGCTGCTGGTGGAAGACGCGTCGGGCGAGGTCGAGATGGACCGGTTCGCCGGCGTACCCGGCCTGCGCTATCGGCGCAATGCGGAGAACCTGGGCTACCTGCGCTCGATGAACTCCGCGCTGGCCGCGGTGCGCGGCGAGTTCGTCCATTTCCTCAACAATGACACCGTGGTGCAGCCTGGCTGGCTTGATGCGCTGCTCCGCACCTTCGCCCTGTTCCATGACTGCGGCATGGCCGGATCGAGGCTCGTCTATCCCGATGGCCGGCTGCAGGAGGCCGGCGCAATCATCTGGTCCGACGGCCGCGGCTGCAACATCGGTCGCGGCGGCGTGGCCACGGATCCGGCCTGGGCGACGGTACGCGAGGTGGATTACGCCTCCGCGGCCTCGGTGCTGGTGCGTGCCGGCGTGCTCCGCGAACTGGGCGGTTTCGACGAGCGCTACGTACCGGCCTACTACGAGGACACCGATCTCGCGTTCCGCCTCCGGGAGCGCGGGCTGAGGGTCTTTTACCAGCCGGCCTCGGTCGTCGTGCACGAGGAAGGGCTCTCGCACGGCGTGGATCCGGCCTCGGGCATCAAGGCGGCGCAGGAGCGGAACCGGATGCTGTTCCAGGAGCGCTGGGCCGACGTGCTCGCGCATGGGCATCTGCCTCCCGGCGAACACTTTTTCCTTGCGCGCAGTCGTGCCCAGCTCGTGAAAACGGTGCTGCTGGTGGACGTCCACCCCCCGCACAACGATCGGGACGCGGGATCCCGGGCCATCTGGACGTTCTGTCGTGCGCTGCAGACGGCGGGATGCCAGGTAGGCTTCTGGAGCAACGAGTCCGAGCACGACCAGCGATACCTGGACCTGCTGGCCATGCACGGCATCGAGCTGTACGGACAGGGAACCGCCGGGTTCGACGACTGGATCGCCGCCCATGGCGCCTATCTCGACCATGTGGTGCTGAGCCGGCCCATGGTCGCGGATGCACTGATGGACAGCGTCCGCCGCCATTCCCGGGCCCGCGTCATCTATTACGGACACGACATCCACCACGCACGCCTTGACCGGCAGCGGCAGGTGACCGGCGATCCCGCGCTGGAGGCGCAGGTCAGGCAGACACGCCAGGTGGAACAGGGCATCTGGCGCCGCTCCGATGTCATCCTCTATCCCTCGGCAGAGGAAACCTCGCAGGTCGGGGCCTGGCTCGAAGGCGCCGGCGTCGGCGCACGCGCTGAGACCATGCCCCTGTTCGCCTATGTGGAGGCCAACGAGGTTGCCGCTCCGGCGACCGGCGGGCGCGACACGGTGCTGTTCGTGGGCGGTTTCGCCCACGCGCCGAACGCCGACGGCATCCTCTGGTTCATACGGGAGGTCTGGCCTTCCGTGTCCGCAGGCCTGCCCGGCCTGCGGCTGCTCGTCATCGGCGCCGATCCGCCGGCCGAGCTGCGTGAACTGGCCGGTCCGGTGATCGAAGTGGCGGGTGCAGTGGACGATCAGGCGCTTGATGCGGCCTATGCGCGGGCCCGCGTCGTCATCGCACCGCTGCGCTTCGGTGCCGGGGTCAAGGGCAAGGTGGTGGAGGCGATGCGCCACGGCGTCCCCTGCGTCACCACGACTGTCGGTGCGCAGGGGCTGGAGGGTGCCGGCGGGCTGCTGGTGGCGGATGATCCGGCGCTGATGGCGTCGGCCGTCGTGTCACTCGCCCGCGATGACGATAGATGGTCGCAGGCGTCCGTCGCGGGCCAGGAGTTCATACGCACACGCTATTCCCTGGAGGCGATGCACGGCGTGCTGGGGAAGTTCATTGATTCCACGCCCTATCCCGACGTCGAAGCCCGCATGCGCCAGCTCCGGGCCGGCGAGCAGGATTGAGCGCTCCCCCGGAGCGTCACCCGGGTCGTTCGGAACCGTTCCCTGGCAAGTGGCGCTGCCGCAGGATCAGGGGGCTGGCGATTGCCGCGAGAGCCGCGGTGACGATCACAACGCCGCCATGCGAGACCAGGGATGCTGCAAGCGATGCAGTAGCCGGAAGGTCGAACTGCAGGGCCATCCAGGTCCACGCGGCCTGGAATGGACCGACGTTAGCGACTCCCGAAATCGGAAATGCAAAGGCGAAGGAAGCGGCCGTGCCGATGGTGGCCGCCTGGGCCACGTCCACGTCCAGACCGATTGCATGCCAGAAGCAGTAGAAGGCCAGGAACAGGCAGGCCCAGATCGCCAGCGACAACCCGAACGCAGCGGCGAGATGGGCTGGGCTAGCCATGGTTGCAGCCATCAGCGCCCTCCGGACGAACGGCACGCGCTGCAGCAGGCGGCTGTCGCGCAACCCAGACGCGACCGTCTTCCACCCCGCCAGCATCACCAGCACACCCAGGACGGTCGCGACGGACAACGCCAGCGCCATCGACGCCCAAGGCGCATGCTGCGGCATCCGGGCCAGGGCGATCCAGGCTGCGAGAGACCCGACCAGAAGCAAGGCGAGCATGTCAAGGACGCGCACTACCAGAAGCACGCCCAGCCCTTCCGTCAGCCGCATGTCGCCCACGCGCGCCAGCAGCAGCGGCAGGGCGAACTCCCCGAGCTTCATCGGCAGCAGGGCAGTGGTGGCGTTGTGGACGATGGAGGCTGCCATGAGTGGAGGCGAGGCACCTCCGGCAACGACGAGGCTCAGCCTGGAGGCGCGAAGCAGGGTCGTGGTGATGCTGGCGATGGCTCCCCCCGCCAGCCATCGCGGGTCGCTTCCGAGAAGCAGCGATCTGATCGCGGGCAGATCGAAGTTGTAGTACAGGATCGCAGCGAAACCCGCGGTCGCCAGGACCGCCAGGACGATGCGCGTGGCTGTCCGGAGCGTCACGAAGAGCAGGCTGTCAGGCTGGAGCGTGCAGCGCTGGCAGCTGTCTGCCCGCGGTCTCGGCAACGATGTCGTCGGCCGTCGGCCGGCTGCGCTGGCTGACGATGAGTTCGGCCATCATTCCGAAGAAGACGAACTGGAGACCCACGATGACCAGCAGCGCGCCCAGCATCAACAGCGGGCGCTGGCCGATCGGATCGCCGAGCAGCCAGATGACCAGCAGGTAGGTATTGATCAACATGCCCGCGACACCAAGCGCCGCGCCCATGCCGCCGAAAAGGTGCCCAGGGCGCGAGTTGAACGTGGTGATGGTGATCACCGTCAGCAGGTCGAGGAATCCCTTGATCAGGCGCCCGATGCCGTACTTTGACTTTCCGAACCGTCGCGGGTGGTGAAGCACCTCGATTTCGGTCACCCGGTAGCCCATCGCGGCGGCCAGGGCTGGGATGAAACGGTGGAGCTCACCGTACAGGTTCACCGAGTCGAACACGTGGCGGTTGTACGCCTTGAATCCGCAGTTGAAGTCATGGATGTGGACGCCGGACACCCGCGCGGTCACGAAGTTGAACAGCTTGGACGGCAGCGTCTTGCCCAGGGGGTCATGGCGCGTCCGCTTCCAGCCGGACACGACGTCGAAGCCGGCGTCGATCTCCGCGAGAAGGCGCGGAATCTCATCGGGATCATCCTGAAGGTCGCCGTCCATGGTGATGATGATTTCCCCGGACGAGGCGAGGACGCCTGCCTGCAGTGCGGCGGCCTTGCCGAAGTTCCGGCGTAGCCGGAGGCCCGACACCACCGGATGTGGAATGTCGCGCACACGCTGCCAGGTCGCATCGGTACTGCCATCGTCGACGAAGATGATCTCCACGAGCTTTCCGCGGGCAGCGGCCGGTCCGGCAAATACCTCGACGACGCGCTGCGCAAGCGTGGCCACGGTATCTTCTTCATTCATCACGGGAACGACGACTGAGACGGTCTTCATTGGGCGGTGGTCCGGGAAAGAATTGATGTCTGGCTGCTGATCGGGAGTGCCGGGGCCCGTCCTGCCAGTCGGCGCTCGACAAGCCCGCTACCCTCGATAGCCTGGCGGTACTCGCTACGGTCGCTGTTGTCGAAGAGGATCACTCCATCGGGTGCCAGGCGCTCGAGGGCGGCGGCGAGGCAGGCATTGCGCGCGCGCCCATCGATGACGATCAGGTCGAACTGGCCCTGGCGAGCGGCGATCGAGGCCACGTATGCGTCGAAGGCGCGGTGCTCGTATCCTTTTCGCTTGGACCGGGCTTCGCCGGCGTGGCCCTTGGCGGGGGCGTCCGGCACGACGGCCAGGCTGATGTTCGCGTGGCGTGCGAACAAATCCTGCATCGAAGCGGCGAAGCCGACATCGTGCTCGACCGATGCGACCTCGGCAGAGCGCTTGGCCAGCCAGAGGGTGCTTGCTCCTGCGCCGTACTCGAAGACCCTGGCACGGCCCTGAAGGGCTGCAAGGCGCTTTTCGACTTCGTCGATCGCGCCGTACGTCCACCACGGCAGATCGAGCGAAGCCAGGTCTGCGCTGTCGTAGATCGCGAACTGGCTGCGGATCCAGCGCGCATCGACGTTCTCCGACCTTTCCAGGCGGTCGAGCAGGCCGGTTGCACGTGCCATCGAGCGTGCGACCCGCATCGCCTTGACGTAGAGATTCTTCATGGCTTGCGCCTCAGGGGATTTCGGTGTGATTTGGAAGGCGTACCCATCGCCCCGACGAATCTCGCAGGGCTGCATGGATCGTCACGGGAGAAGGAGGAGGCGAGGCCGGTTTGCGGGCGAAGGCGATCCAGCCGTAGGCGAGCTCGTCGCGATCGAAGTGCGCGGCGACGTCCGGGCGATCCTCCCCGCCGATGCCCACGCCCAGCACTTTGCCCGCGTCATCCACGATCACGAGGCAGCCACGTTTGTCCTTGAACCATCCTCGCTCTACCAGCGGTGGAACGTCGGAGTCGGGATCCAGTGCCCACCCCTGGATGCGAAACCATCCGTCGCCCACATCCTTCGCGGAATCCAGATAGCCCTCCATCCTCGACTCGCTGCGCGGGTCCTGGGCTATCTGGAGCTGTTGTCCCTGTGCGGGACAATCGGGGACCGCATCGAAGGGAACCTGTCCGATGGCCCGCAAGCCCCGCTCGGCCGCCCAGATCTGACTCGTGGCCGGGGTCACGTGGGCACGGATCAGCGCTTCGTCGCGGACGCCAAGCGCCAGCGCAAGGCCGGCTACCGCCTTGCCACCTGCGCGCGCGCGCTGGCTTTCGATCCGGCCTTCCGCTTCAGCGACCAGGGTCGCGGCGGCGATGAGCGCGACCAGCACGGCGCCGCGTGCCGCAGGCGACGCTTCGGGAGCTTCCCCTGGAACGCGGATGCGGGCGGAGCAGAGCACAAGGCCAAGCAGACCGATCCAGAACAGAGCGGGCAGGCTCGCGTAACGGCTGGCCATGGCGGCTGCCTCGGCGCCCATCGAGGATCTGCCGATGGCCGCGATTCCACCGTTCATGAGCGCGAAGCCGGCCACGGCGATCCAGAAGGCGCCCGAGGGCGGAACTTCCCTGCGGCCGGTTGTGAACCGCACCGACAGCGCTGCGTAGGCGAGGATACCCAGCGTGCCCCAGACCTGCGCCGACGAAGCAGACCGCGTCAGGCCGGCACCGATGAAGGTCGTGGTGAAGTTCCAGAGCGCCCCAAGGTCGAAAGTGCGGCTGCCATGGCCAGTGGGCACGCGCTGCAACAGGTAGATTGTGATCAGGTAGCCAAACCCGGCAAGCAGGAAAATCGCGCCCAGGCGTCGGGTTCGCGGCAGGGCAATGCCCTGCAGGCCCACGGCCAGCAATGCCACCACGCCGGTGCTGTAGAACTGCCCCGCCAGCACGGCGACGAGGAAGGACACGGCAAACCAGGGCCATGAATTGCGCGTGTGTCCACGCATGAAAGCGGCCATGGCGAGGACAGCGAGCATGTTCGCGCCCAGCCACGCCACTCCGCTCATGCCGATGAAGAAGTTGTGCGCGGCCATCGGCGTGAACGCCGCGACGGCGGCGAGCACTCCCAGCAGGATCGATTCGGTGCGGCTGTGGCTGGTCGCCACGAGCATGCGCGCGATAATCAGCGCGACGACCAGCGCGAACGTGCAGGCGGTTGCCGAAAGGCCGAAGTTGTCCCCGCCCGTCAACGCATGGTTGGCCAGGTACACGAGCTTGGCCAGGGCAACGATATGCTCGTTCGAGGTCCGGTACAGCGCACCCAGCGTAACGTCGAGCCCGTCGTCGCCCACCAGGTGGGTGAACATGTCCCAGTAGTCGTAATCGGGTACTCCCCGCGCGGAGAAAGTGAACCAGAGGGCGACCAGATAGGCGGCGCAGGCCGGCAACAAGGGCCAGGCGCGCCTGCCTATCGACATCGTTGACGCTCCGGTGCGAGCGGCGCACGGCCAGCTATCCGCGGGCATGTGGGCGCGAGTCGAGTAAAGCGGTTGCTGGGTGCGTGCATAGGCCGTTCGGTTCCCTGTGGATGGATCACCAATGGGAATGCTGAATCCGGTGAGCGCGGATTCTAGCCTGTGGCCGCCTGCCGGCGCGAATCGGGGGCCGCTAGTACCAAAGGACAGTGCAGGGGGAGGGGGGCCGAAGTACCATCCTCAAGGATTCCAACGCACTCTGGAGCAGAACATTGACCGGCCAAGTCGCATCATCACCGCAGGAGCGGAAGCTGTTTCCGGACGCGACGACAGCCCTGCAGGGAATCGTTGCCGATGGCCAGGTGCTGGCCGTGGGCGGCTTCGGCCTCTGCGGCATCCCCGAGGCCCTGATCGCGGCTCTCCGGGACTCGGGCGTGAAGGGCCTGACCGTCATTTCCAACAATGCCGGCGTCGACGGCTTCGGCCTGGGCCAGCTGCTGGCGACCCGGCAGATCCGCAAGATGATTTCCTCCTACGTGGGCGAGAACAAGGAGTTCGAGCGCCAGTTCCTGGCCGGCGAGCTGGAGCTCGAGTTCAACCCGCAGGGCACGCTCGCTGAACGGCTTCGGGCCGGAGGCGCCGGCATTCCGGCGTTCTTCACCGCCACCGGCTACGGCACGGTCGTCGCCGACGGCAAGGAGACCCGGGAGTTCGACGGCAAGCACTACGTCATGGAAACCGCGCTGGTCGCCGACGTGTCGCTGGTGAAGGCCTGGAAGGCCGACCGCGCCGGCAACCTGGTGTTCCGCAAGACCGCGCGCAACTTCAACCCGGCCTGTGCGATGGCGGGCAAGGTCTGCGTGGCCGAGGTCGAGGAGCTGGTGGAGGTGGGCGACATCGATCCCGACCAGGTCCATCTGCCGGGCATCTACGTCGACCGCATCGTGGTCAATGCCACCCCCGAGAAGCGCATCGAGCAGCGCACCGTGCGCGAAGGAGGCAAGTGATGG
>Ga0172382_10013957_pt1 | contig 10285 bp, 6 predicted proteins | sample Leawel138RmetaG_FD_122245 | JGI IMG/M metagenome (GOLD analysis project Ga0172382, IMG submission 122245) | Leachate microbial communities from a municipal landfill in Southern Ontario, Canada - Leachate well 138R metaG | ecosystem: Engineered > Solid waste > Landfill > Unclassified | place...
GCTAATGATGTTTCTTTTGGTTCATTTGGGGTTTGATTATCTAAATTTTTTTCTTTATTTACATCTGTTTCGAACGCGCTCATCGGTTACCTCCTGTTAATTTGACTCGAGGATCGACGACTGCGTACATTAAGTCAGATAATAAAGTACCGATAACTGTCAGTAAAGCTAAGAATAAGTTGTAAGTCATAACGAAAGGAATATCTCCCATCGTTACAGCCTTATATGCTGCTTTACCTATACCATCAATACTGAATATCGTTTCTGTAATCATCGCGCCGCCAAAAAGACCAGGTAAAATACCGGCTAAAATTGTAACTAAAGGAATAAGGGTATTTCTGAACGCATGTTTATATATAACCTTATGTTCGCTAAGACCCTTTGCTCTTGCAGTTCTAATATAGTCTGAATTAAGAACCTCTAGCATGTTAGTACGGGTGTAACGCATCAAACCACCAATTGACAAGATAACAAGTACCGTAATTGGCAGAACCAAGTGATGCAGGTTATCTATGAACACTGGTAAGCCTGAGTTAGGATTCGTTAAACCAGCATACGGGAACCAACCTAGTTCGATTGAGAATATTCTTAAAAGTAAGGCACCAAAGAAGAATGATGGCAAAGAAATCCCCATCATCGCTAGCACAGTAACACTATAGTCAACTACCCCATATTGTTTGGTAGCTGAAGTTATCCCTAATGGAATAGCGATAGTAAACTGTAAAACTGTTGCTATAAGGGCGATAATGAATGATATTCCACTCTTTTGTTTAATAATATCCAAAACGTTAGAACTAGAAACTGGCATCGTCAACTGATTACCTTCCCCATCCAAGACGGGGTTCCCTTGATCATCTTCAAGGTATTCCACTTCTCCTGTATTCACTGAGAAGATAAATGATTCTCCCCAATTTCCTTGTAGTATGTTTCCGGCCCATTTCAAATAACCTTCAAAAATTCCGGATTTTAAGCCGTAGATTTCTCTTTGCCTTTCGACCATTTCGGCTATTTGCCCAGTTTCATCAAGTTGTATTTGAGCTTGATACTTCGCCTGAACGAAATCCAAACCTGGTTTAATTCTAACCAAGCCATAGATGATTATAGATACACCGAAAAGTATCAAAACAGATAGTGCAAGTCTTTTAATTACATATTTTATCATATTGACAATAACAAGGCCCAATCTCAACGACTGAGCCTTATTCTCTCCTTGTTAAAAATTTGTTAAGCTATACTTGAGATTTAACTGTTATCCAGTATTATCCAATAACTACGGTTTCAGTTCTGTTTCCTTCAACACCGTCAGCAAAACTTACTTTCCAAAGTTCAGCCATTGGTCCCCAATAAGGCGTAACTGATGAAGATAGAGTTGTTTGGTCAACAACTGAATCGTTGTATACAAACAAATTCTTTCTTTGATAAGTTGGAATTTCAATATTTAATTGAGCAAGAACTTCTAATGCTTTTTCATAAATTGGAGCTCTTTCTTCAGGAAGCATATATTTTACGCCTTCTTCAATTAATTCAGCTAAGTATACTAATGCTTCTTTTTGATTCATTTCAACTACTGAACCATCAAGTTTAGTAACTTCGATAGTACCTAAATCATCATCATCACCGTTTTCATGTAACCAAACGATACCGTTTGAAATTACAGATTCAGCTTGAGATTCATAATGGTATACTTGATACATATCTGGATCTGCTGAAGATTGCCATGCTAATGCATAAACACCAACTGGACCCTTCTTGATATTTGCAATCAAGTTTTCATCAGTAATGATATTAGCAGTAACGCCAATAGTAGCTAAAATTCTTTGTGCTTCTAAGAACACAGCACCAGCTGGATGTTCAGAAGCTCCACTTGGTAATGTGAAATCATATTCTGGAGCGTCAGTTACTTGTCCACCAGTTACTGTATAACCAGCAGCTTCAAAGTATTCTAATGCAGATGCACCTGTAGCGTCAAATGCATAAATCGCTTCAGCACCTTCTGGGTAAGCCCAAGATACTTGTGATTGAGAACGATAAATGTTGTCAGCTAATCCATTTGGATAATAGTTCATAACTTGAGCAAGATCGAATACTGTAGTTAAAGCAATACGTTCGTTAATGTTAGGATAAGTTTGTGGATTTACCAAAATATAACCATAACCTAAATTATCTACTAATACAGCAACTAAGTCTTCTTCTAATGCGATATCTTCCATAACGTCAGCTGTCGCACTAACTGTTGCATAATGAACGTCGCCAGCTTGTAATGCTTGGAATTCAGCGCCACTAGAAACGATTTTTAAAGCAACTTTATTAATGTTAGAGTTATAAACGTTTTCTCCACCCATTGTGTGGAAATAATTATTTCTTTCAAAGTATACAGTACCATCGCCTGGGTCTACTCTCATGAATCTGTGAGTACCGCCACCTAGAGGAGCACCATTATATTTTTCTAAGTGAGCCATGAAATCTGTACTATTCCATTCAACGTTGTAGTTAACGACTGCACCTTCAGCTGGAGTATAGTTAGCTGTGTAATAATGTTGAGGAGCAACTGTTACACCTAATGAAAGGATCGCTTTTGGATTTTGTTCAGTCAAAACAACTTTAACTGTTTCGTATTCTACGCCGTCGATAGTTTTTGTTCCTTTTACCAATCCGGTAATGTTAGGAACTACACCACTTTGAGCATATTCTTCAACGAAAGCACTTCTTGAAGCACCAACAAAGTCAGTACCTACGCTTTCGTAATCACTTAATGCTTGGTATCCGCCACCAAAAGCCATTTTGTCGTCTTCTGTATTGGCTGCAAGGATTTCTTCCCAGTATACTTCGTCTGTTAAATCAGCAACATTGTAAACTGTACCAGATGTGCCTGTTAAAGTAAGCATGTCAGCTGAAATTGCGCCATATCCCCATAAACTCATACCAAATGCAACTTCTAATTGAGGTGTATTGATGTCAGCAGCTGTTTTTCCTTCTAAGAAGTAGCCGTCAACAAAATCATCAGATAAATAATTAGCTAAAACATAATCTACGATTTCTGAAGCCATTTTAATACCATTTGTATCAACTAAGTTCCAGAAGAAATCATGTTGCGCTTCGGTATATGAATCGTTTGCAGTGTATCCTGTTAATCTTTCATCAGCCGCAAGAATTTCATCTACGATTGGTGAATATAAATCATAATCAGGAACCTGTGTTCTATAGTTACCAAGACCAAGAATTGGCAATGTGTAAAGTGTAGAAGAGCCACTGTAAGCTGGATCTAAGTATACATAATAGTTGTATAATACATCGTCAGCGTCAATTACAGTACCGTCGCTAAACTTAGCACCATTTTTGATAACCATTTCATATACTACATAGTCGCCATCTTCATACTCTGCTTTTTCAGCGTAAGTAGTCAGGTTATCTGTGTAGAATATTGAGTAGCTTTGTGCTACTGTAGGATAGTAATCACTAGCAACTACTGCACCTGTTTCATCAAGTGCCAATAGCGACACGTTTGTTAGTCCTACTACTTCGCCATCATACGCTGATGAGTAGAAGTAAGGGCTAAAGATTCCGTCCATTGTTGAAGATTGAAGTAATAACGTGAAGTCATCATTTACTACTCTATCTTCAGTTACTTGAGCTTCTGTTGTGCTTTCAGTTGTTGCTTCTGTAGTAGTGGTTGTAGTTTCATCACCATTACAAGCAACAAGTCCAAATGCAAACAAAGCCACGAAAACTGTTAATAAAATCTTTTTCATATCTTTCCTCCATTTTTCTCTTTTTTTATATACTTATATGATAATTAAATCATTAAGCTCAGTTTATAGTTTCAACAATTAGATCTGCCGGATCAACTGTAATTCCGGTAATTGCTGAATAATCAATTGTTGCAGTTGAGTTAGTTATCGTTACATATTCCGTACCGACAGCTGCTATATCGCCTACATATACAGGGCAATCAACAGTATCAGCTGTAGCTTGAGTAAATACGATATCAACGTCAACATCGGAAATAATCGTTCCGGTGCTTCCGCTTAAAACTGTACCGACAATTCCAGCTGCACCCAAATCACAAACTACATCCGTAGGATAAGACGGTTTTGTATTGAGTACAATCGTCATGTCTTCAACAACAACGCCAGTTATTGTAGCGTCTTGTGCATAAGGGAACAACCCTAATACAGATACAATTCCAGCAGTTGATGTTAATAGTTTTTGCGAGTTCTTAACACTTATTGTGAAATTGGATATTTTATTTCCAAAAGAGATAAACTCTCCTGTAAACACTTGTGGAGTAGCTCCTATATTAGTGCTAACTCTGAAACCTAACGGTGAAGTATTATCATAAACTAGTCCACCTAAATCGATGTCGTTAACCAAAAGATAATTTCCTGCAGGATTACTAGCTACCGCACTTAAGCCGTTCTTGCTGGTGATTCTTGTATAAGTTCCTTCAACCAAGTATGCATAAAGGTATAACTCAGATACTCCTTCAGGGAACACGTCTGTTTTAAAATCCCATGGATCAAATTCGGTTTCAGATTTACTCCAACCAACAAATGTGTAACCTTCAATATTAGGAATAGTTTCGTATCTACCGATGGGTTCTCCAGCAACCAAATTGGTTGAAGAAGTGTTATCTGGTGTTGGTTTGGTTGTAATTTCAGCTATTTGATCTGACTGAACGAAATCATAATAGACTGTTAATTTTTTTACCCAGTCGGCAATTAAAGTAACATCTTCAGTAATTCTATGAGTTTCAAAGTCCCAATAAGCGATTTCTGCTTTGTATTTAGTCAAATCACTTGGAGTAGGAACTTCAGTGCTTGGAGTAAATACGTAACGATTATCTAATTGATAACGATCTAAGTCATCGTGTTCTGAATTATCAGAATCATAAAGGACATAATCACCTTCGAAATAAACATAGTCACCTGAGGCAGATAATTCAAACAGATTATCATAAAAAACATAATTGCTTTCTAATGAATAACGGTTTAAGCCCGCATCTTCTTCAGTATACTCATAAAACTCTTGAGAATATTTTTGTAAATCTGCAAACAAAGTTTTTTGTTGGTCAGTCAATTCATCAAAAATTAAATATGTGTTATAAGCAGTGAGTGTTGAATGAAGGTAAAAACCTTGTTGTGGATCTTCATATACTGCTACATGTTCTGCGTCTTCGGAATCATATAGGTAGAAACCATAACCATTTCCGCCTTCAAAATAAATGTACTCAGTTTCAGAAGAAACTGCATCTTCAGGAAGTTCTTCAACACTAACAAAGATTAAATCGCCTTCTTCATCAGGAACATATCCAAATACATAATCGCCTTCTTCATCAAGCACGTATGCGCCATTTCCTAATTCTAAATCTAAATAGACATATTCGCCATTCACATTTTCAGCAAATGTGGCATCTTCTTCTTGATACCATCCTCTTAACAAGTAACCTTGTCTTGTAGCAAGTCCCAAACTAGATACTACATATGGATCTTGAGTATATTCCTGTAAATATTTAGGAATTTTACTGTTTTTAGAAACTTGTAGTTTTCTAACAGTAGAAGATTTATTTCCCAAGAAACCTCCGTTACCATCATAGATAACTGTATACTTTTCCTCTTCTTCTACTACATCCCCATTACAACCAGCTAATACGGTTATAAATAAGGATAAAACAAATACAAGGATTACTTTAGATAAATTTTTTTTAAAATAACTTGTCATCTCTAAGCCACCATTTCTGCAATATTTTTTCATAAAATTATTTTAAAACCTCTCGTGTCCTAAAACTTTTTAAACATTATACTATCTTTGAATTGTAATTTCAAGACTAAATATTCAAATTAATCGTTTAAATAATAATATTTATCGTGACCCACTTATTATATTTTATCGCTAAATCTCAATAAAAGCAAGGTTACAATGAAAAAAATAGTTAATATAATTTATATTTTTTTATCTTGTCAAAACTAAAACTACAATAGCGGCAATCAAGAAAACTACCGTTAATACTAGTCTTATCCGTTTTCTTTGGTCATCACTAATTGGAATATAACCCTTATAACCACAGTGTTTACACTCTTCTTTTCTTGAAGCTAGAGCCCGGTTACAGTTTGGACACCGATAGGGCTTAGACAAAGATTTTTCATTATTTACAATAGTCTCTTTTTCATTACTTTGCTTTTTTATTTGATCTTGTTCATCAAGAAACTCATTTAACAACTCATCGTTTTTTCTTTTTGACATTGATAACTCCTTTGGTTTCCATCTTAATTCCTAATTTTTCCTCAATAAAAATTTCATAATCAGGGAAATATTGAACTTTGATTTCATTCTTTTTAATAGCCTTGTCAGATAATTCAGCATAAGGAACTCTTTTATCTCGGAAGATAATTTCATCGTAACGCAACCGATAATTAGGTCTGATAAAACAAGTTAAGTGATTTAAAGGAATTTTCTTTTTATAATGGATAACCAAATTATTTTTTATTTTTACTGGAAAGCAAACATAATAAATAATAATAAAGATTAAAGATAGAGCTAATAGTCCGTTAAAGATAATTTTTCCTATAAGACCCTCATCGCTAGTGAATAGTATATATAAGGATAGCGAAAAGGTAAAAAAGTAAGCTAAAAGAACGATAATAGCGTTCGCTCTTGAAAAGTCATAAAATCTTTTTTTCATAAAATCTCCTGTGAACTAAATAAAGGCTTATTAAATTTATACCATATTTTTTGCAAAAATGCAATAGTTGGTAAGTTTACTGGTCATAAAGAAAAAAGCCAATTCTTCATAAGAACTGGCTTTAATTATTAATAATAAATTTTATTCTTCTGCTGCTTTAATCGCATTTATCAATGCGGTATCGCTTGTTACATTAGACATAATAAAATCAACTTCGATACCATCTTCAATTGAAATGTATTCATAGTTTTCTGGGCTGTCGCCAACTCTAGTACTTAATACATTGTTTGTAGAAATCAATAAACAAGATCCATCAGGTGAGAAGATAGCTCCAATTGAGGATGCTCCACCACTAGAATTTTTTCCAATAACTGTTGCAATTCCGAGTTCTTTAGCAATTGAAGACATCAGATTAGCTGCTGAGAATGTAACTGATGATGTTGCTATATACCAATTGTAATCATAAGCTACATATTCACTTTCAATATAGTATGATACTGCAGCGCCATCAGCTGGGTTTTGTGAGTGATACATAATTGTTTCTTCAGTCATATAACCAAAAATTCTTAAGACTGCACCTAAATTACCTCCGGTATTATAAGTTAAGTCTACAACCACATTTTCTACTGTTGCTGGTAAAGTATCCATGATTGCTTTGAACTCATCAGGAGTGTCAATAGTAAATCCAGTTAAATAAATAACAGCCGTTTTATCTCCGTCAAGTAAAACAGCTTCTGTAGGAAGATTATCAGGGCTACCATATTTAGCTGTTAACAAGTCTTGAACTCCCCATAGGCCATTGTAAAATTCCATTGTTTTTGGTCCTAAGTCATTTTGATAAACTGTATAGGTATAAGGTTCCTCATAATAACCTGGGAATACATGAGATGTATGTAAATCATCTAAATCGTATGCAATTCTGAATACTTTAGCATAAGCGTCTCTATCGGTTCCGTTTACAATGTCAGAAGCGTATTGAGATAATACTTCATACATGCTGTCAACTTCAAAACGATCTCTTAAACCATAGAAATAGTCAAGTGCTAACGCGTAGAAATTGTATGTTGCCCAGCGAATATCTTCAGGCATATCCATAGAATTGAAAGAACTAGTTTTTGTTGAATTTAAAAGCGCTAATTCTTCTTCAGTAGAACCACTGATAATGAAAGTATCAACACCCCATAATTTATCACCATTATAGTAAACATCATAGTAGATATTACCCGCAAATAATAAATTAACGACATGTAAAGGCATTAAATATTTAGTTTCTTCTCCCACTTCGTGAGTTAAAATATCAAAATTATAATATCCTAATGGAATTGTAACTTCTTGTCCATCAACATAATAAGCGTCAACATAAGTTAAACCTTCGCCGTAATCAGATGATGTTGAAGCCACATAGTTTTCAAAGAAACTAAAATTGCTAACAGTAAAAGTATTTTCAGTAAAATCAATTAAAGCCCAATAAGATTCTGTAACCATTGAACCATCGAAATCTTCATATTCAACTTCGTACTCTACTCTTAATTGGTCTTCACCTACTGGAGTATATGTAAGCAACTGAGAATCAATAGCTCCATCAATTAGGTTAACAAAAGTTTCAACATCGATATATGGTAAATTTCCATTATCAACGAAGAATACATCAACCGCTTCTTGTGGAGCGACTACATATTCTTCTGAAGTTCCTTCAAAAGCTAAACTAACAATAGACGTTACTCCACTGACACCTGTATGCGGTTCAACAGTAAATGTGTAATCCTCGGTTGTTCTAAATTTGTTCTTAATCACATTAGCGGTTAAAGTTACAGTAACAGCGTCAGCGTCAAGTCCTGGTTTAATTACAAAACCTCTTTTTGTAATAACATCGGGACGATCTGTAGTCCAAATAATAGTTGATCCATTAACTGAACCTGAAGTTGGCAAAACATAGTTTCCTTCTGCATTTTGAGTTATGTTAATTGCTTCTATATCAGCCATAGCTGCCAACTCGTCAGCTGAAGGTTGAACAGTTACTGTAAAAGTTTCTGTAGTTTCATTTCCAGAAGAATCAGTAACTGTCAAGGTAATATCGTAGTCTCCGGTTGTTTCATAATCAACAACACCTGTAACAACAACAGAACTAATTAAATCTGTGTCTAAATCATCAGTGACAGTGATTCCTTCTAATAAATCTAATTCATCAGAACCAACCTCAACAGTCTTATCAGATACACCAAGAATTGTTGGCGCAAGATCAGCTTGGGTTGTGGTTGTAGTTTCTGCATTACAACCGATTAATAATAAAGCAACTGCTAAGATTAAGCTTAAACGTAATAATTTTTTCATAATTCACTTCCTATTCTCAAATTTTTCTTTCTTATAAAAAGATTTAATATATTATATCGCAATCGTTTGGTAAAAACAACGCGTAATTATAAATTTAATCTAATTATTTATTTATTTTTATTGATATTTATTTACCCCAACTATATGAACATAATTCCGGTTCAATAAACTAAATAACCACCTATAAAACCAACATATTAACTAGTTGTAAAATATCCTTTATTGGAGATTTTCCAGTTAGACTTTTAAAACTTTATAAAATTAAATTCTTTATCATTTGAACTGCTCTTATCATACTTATAACCATCGATGATTAACGCTTTAATTTTAAATGGATCTAAAATTTTTTTAGTTACAATCTCATTTACCATTAATCCTCTAGCTTTCTTAGCGTTATAGGAAACAACCTTTAATTTATTATGCTTTTTTTCATAAAAGTTGATATTGATAAATTTATCTTTTTGATTATTTAAAAGTTTACTAAACTCATTTGAAGCAAGGTTTATAATAATGTCTTCTTCTTTAAAAAACCCGTCAATTTCTTTTTCCCAATATTTATATAAATCAAGTTGATCTAATTTGACATTAAAATCCAATCGATAAGGCCAGATATAATCAAAGGGTTTAACCGCACCATACATTGCGCTTAAAATAACTAGATTTTTATTTAAAAAATCAATTTCCATATCATTATAACTATGATGATTAATTTGATCAAAGGCTACACCACTATATAAATCTATGGCTTTAGCACGTTTGTTATTAACTTCAAAAAGTTGATATAGTTTAGATGTTTCTTCTAAAAGTTGTCCTTTCAAATTAAACTTTTTAGCGAGAGTTTTTTTATCCATATTATTTATTATTGAAAAGAGATTAATCGTTTTCTCATAATCAAGATAACTTACTTCATCTATTTTAGTTAATCTATCAAAATTTTGTTTTTTTGACGGGGATATAATAATTTTCATACTGCACCTCTTAATTCATTATAACATCTATCTAATATCTTTTATTATTTTTCTTGTAAGTATATTGAAATTTTAAGGCCCTCATATTATTATTAAACTAAGAGCAGTTGTGGAAAATTGAATAGGGGTTGAATGTTTATTATTAACCCACCTTACTAAAGCTCAAACTTTAATTAATGAGGAGGAAACTATGAAAAAATTCATAGGAATTTTTATCATTGTGTTTGTGCTTTTTTTTGCGTTTGGTTGTAATCCTACTGGCACGGGTACAGACCAATCAACTACAGGTACAGACCAATCAACTACA
>Ga0172382_10013958_pt1 | contig 10285 bp, 18 predicted proteins | sample Leawel138RmetaG_FD_122245 | JGI IMG/M metagenome (GOLD analysis project Ga0172382, IMG submission 122245) | Leachate microbial communities from a municipal landfill in Southern Ontario, Canada - Leachate well 138R metaG | ecosystem: Engineered > Solid waste > Landfill > Unclassified | place...
CCGGCAATGCCGGACAGGTAGTGCGGTCGTCCGCACTAGAGGTCGTCCTGTCTTCTCCTTAGTCCGAACACCAACCACCAAACAGCCAGCGCTTTTCCCCGTCCACGATGAACGACACCGCGAAGGCAGGCCCCCACTTGTCGTTTTCGGTGAGCAGGTAGTCCACAGCTTCCTGTCGGGTCGAGAACTGGCGGTCGTGAAACTCCACCGGCTCGTAGCGCTTCTCGGCAATCGTGCCAGTGTAGCCGCCGTGCCCATACATATAGGCCGCGCGACGCATGGCTTCGACGAACTTCTTGTTTAGTTCGTCCCTCGGCATATCCTTGTACTCCCCGTACTCGAAACTGCCACCCATCTGTCTTCTCCTCTCCTGTGGTCAGAACGGAAGTTTGGGCGGGTCGTCGCCCAGCGCGGGGACCTCCCATCGGTTCACCCGGTAGTATTTCCTCGCCTCTTTCAGCCGGTCGCGCAGGAAGCTGTCGTCCGCCATCGCGGTGAGCACGTCCACGCTGATGTCCGTGAAGTTGTCCCGCGCGTAGGCGTAAAGGTTTTCATCCTCTGGGACATCGAAGCGCCCCTCGTCGTCGTAGTCTCCTGCGATGACAATGCGGTCGCCGCTCCACGCGCCAATCGCTGGGTGCGTACTGTTCAGGTCCCCGCCGCCGCGCCCGTTGCTGCTGGCCAGCAGGATTGCCAGCGCGCACATCGCGCCGGTGCCCGACGCGCCGAACTCCATCAGCTTCAGCCCGTCGCCAAAGGCGTGTGGGTGGATATACTCCTTCTTGTCCAGATTGACGATCAGGTAATACTGGCCCATGTCTTCATCTCCTGAGTGTGTGGGTTCTCTCTTGTGTTGCTGGTTTGGGTAAAGCGGTACAAGGCTGCTGAGAAACACGCCTGCGAGTTTTCCCCTGTTGCGGCCTTCCACGATAAACACCTCGTCTTGTCCGACGAAGTAGCCGGTGATCATCACCGTGTCGCCGTCGTCTACCAGAAAGTGCACGGTGCCCTCGCTCAAGACGAACCGCCACAGGCTTCCAGGGGGGTAGTCGGGGCGTGGTCGGAACTGCTTGCAGGGCTTGTTTGCCACGGCTGTCTTCTCTCCTTTGCTCTAGAACGGCAGCGAAAGGTCAATCGCTTACAGGTCCAGGTCCAGCCCGTCGATGTAGTCCTGAAACGCGTTCGGGCGGCTGTCTTCTGGGCCGCTGTCTTCGTCCTCAGCGTTTGGGCGGTTTGTCACGGCGCGCAGCAGGGACAGCAGCCCCTCGCTGCCGTCTTCGGGCAGCGTCTCCAGCATGTCGCTGGCGAGATCGGTCACCTGCACGGCCAGCAGCAGCTTGGCCATGAGGTCTTCGGCGGGAAGCCCGAAGTGCCGGGCGGCGTGGCTCAGCGCGGTGTCCACCGTTACCGCCGCCGTCGCAACGGGAATGGAGAAGTCGTCTGTCTTGCTCGACGCATGGATGAGCCGCGCCGAGACGTACAGCAGGAGGCTGAGCAAAAACGCCTCATTGTCCGTCATGTCGCTTGCTTGGTGATCTTGTGAGTCGTTCATGGTGGGTCCTTTCTACGCGCTCCTACTAAAAGGGCAGGTCGGCTGGGTCGTCCAGGCTGTAGGTGTCGGATCGGTAGCTTGAACGCAGACGCGCGCCGTGCAGCGCGGCCAGCGCCGCAAGCAAAATGCCGTCTCGTGCGAAAGGGGGGAAGCGCCTGAGAATTGGCAAAACGCCCGGCACAAGCATCGCCTCCTCTCCGGCGGCGAGCGGATTGTTAGCCTTCCACAGGAGGCTCGCCAGTTGCGCTGCCGACACAGGTTCCTCCACAAGCGAAGACGGGCGGGTCGGTGTGTCGGGCGGGGGGTGGCGCAGTAGTTCGGCTATGTCCAGCGCCGCCCAAAGCGCCCGGAAGTCGTCCTCCGGCGAGATGCCATAAATGCAAACAAGGTACGTGCCGCTCATGGCGTCCTCTCCTTGCGCGCCTAGATGTGGCAGTCCAGCGTGACGGCCACGCAGTCGCGGTGCCGCTCGTAGAGCAGGAGCACCTGGGCCTCCCAGGCCGCGTCCCCTTCTTCGTCCTTGACCATTCCGAACCAGCCCATCTCGCCTTTCTCGATCCACTCGCCGTCTGGCGTGAGGAGCGCAAACGGGAGGGGTGGCTCGTCGTCACCCAGCAAATCCTCCACCGTGCGCAGGTTGTGTTCCAGCGTTTCGTGGTCGGGGCTGAAGTTAAAGCCGCCGTCTTCGGACGCGCACGCCGTCCCGAAGATTTCGCCGTCCCATCTCCCGCCAATCCGCCACCAGTCCCACTTGGACTGGGGATTGTAGGTCGTCATGCGCTTGCCCGTTCCGCCGCACTCCTCGCAGGCGGGGTCGGGCTTGCCGTAGCGGGGATGCGACCGCAGCGCTTTCTCTTGCAGGTCCTTATGCGGGCGGATCCAGCTTTCCCACAGCGCGTCGGTGCGCTTGTCTTCTGGCAGCAGGTGGTACTTCGCGCGCAGGTCTTCCACGCTCGGTAGCAGACCCTTCGCAACGGCATTGTCCACGGCCTTGCGCGCTGCGTACAGCGCCTCCCGCCCGACGCAATAGCACTCCTCCGGATGTTCATCGACCTCGATGCTCTCCGAGTACGGCTCCATCTTGAAGCTGATGTAGCCCTCTACTTCGCCCTCCGGGATGTCTCCCGGCACGAGCGCAATGACCCAAAAGTGCGACATGCTCGCCTCCTACTCGTTGGCCATCGCCAGCGCGAGGACGCCGCCGGTCCAGGCCACCTGGGGCGACACGTTATAGCGCCCCGTGAGGTATTCGGTCAGAAGCCCTATCGCCTGCTTGGTCGCTTTGGGCGACAGGCCGGGCAGTTGGGTGGTGTCATCCCAGGGCAGCATTGCGCCGTCCTCGTCGGTAAGCTGCTGGCGCATGTCTTCCACAAAGATGCCCAGGAGCACGGTGAGCGCGGCGTTGGGAAGCCCGCTGTCTTCGTGTTCGTGGTCAATTTCCTCGACCAGCGCCTCGGCTTGCTCCATGAAGTGGTGGAATATCAGGGACATGGTGGGGTCTCTCCTTCTCCAGACATGGGATGTGGGGGGCGGGACGCCCGCCCCCCAGGAAGCCTTACGGGTTGTGGCTGCCGCTGCTGCGCAGCAGCGCCAGCAGCATCAGCATCGGATAGACCAGACAGAAGGTGGCGAAAAACTGGGCGTGTAACTCCTCATCGCGTATCACCAGCCCACTAACCACCCATACCAACAGACTCATCACCGCTGCCGTTACAAGGACAGTTTTCATAGAAGCCCCCTGAGCTGGTCGCTGGTGGTATCCCAGGCGACCAGCGCCGCCCTCCACACCACCTCATCGGGCACGTGGTAGCCGTTGGCGAAGAACCGCGTGAGCATAAAGACCAGCAGCTTCGTCGCCTCCTGGGACAGGCCGTCAATGTCGTCGTTGTCCTCATAGAGCTTTCCGCTGGCGGCCATCCGCTCCTGCATGTCGTGGGAGATTATCGCCAGCACTTGCATCAGCATGACCCGCGCCATCGCGTGGGCTTTCGGTTCGGCGGAGGCCACATCTTCGAGCAGCGCCTCCGCCTGTTCCTGGTAGTGATCCTGAATGTGTGTCATAGGGACCCTTCCTGATCGCCTATTGGCGGGTCAATTTCCAGCCCCAGCGCCATGCAGTTCTTGTGGCGCTGGAACAACCGCCAGCACTCCTTCTTCCAACGCTTGGTGGTCGCCGTTTTCCCAAACCTCCGGCAGTCATGCCACACGCCATCCGGTGTGACGATAGCGTCCGGGATGGGGTGCGTGTCGCGGGTGTAGCCTGCGACGGGGCAGAGCGTGCTCGCCACGCCGTAGGCGTAGCCCTTTTTTCTGTTGTACCAGTACAGGTCGTAGTACGCGCTGGGCGGCGCGCCTTTCCACCCATCGTCGCCCATGACGCGGTACACGTTGGGCGTGCCGTGTTGGGGCACGCAGGCATTGGCGTAGCGCGCGTGCGGGTTGCCCCACGTCTCGATGACGCCCTTGCCGCCGCACTTCAGGCACTCTGGGTCCGGCTTGTCGCGCAGCGGGTGGCTGGTCAGGACGCGCACGCGAACGCGCTCCTCCAGCGCTTTTACCGTCTGTCTGCCGCCCACATTGCTCAGGTCACTCGCCCGAAATCTGTCGATGTGGCCGCTAATGGTCATGTTCGCGACTTCGTGGGTAGGAATCAGCCCGCGCTGTCGCGCCTTTTTGACTGCCGCCCAGGCCGCGCGGTCTGCGCCCATCCCGGTGCAGTCGCAGGGCGTGGACGCCACGACCTCGGCGGCGTAGTCTTCCCGGTGCTGAAGCATCCGCTTTCCGACGCTTTGCATGATGTCGTCGGGTCCCGCCTCCTCCGGCGGGACCAGCGCGATTACAAAACGTTCCTTCATCGGTGCCCTCCTTAGGCGAACAGCCCGGCGAGCACGCGCGCCATCTCACTCGGCAGCCGCCCGTTGCTGGCGTCCACCGTGTACTCCCGACCAAAGATGGCCTGGTTGGCGCGCACGACTCCTTGAATGAGCGCCAGGGAAACCACCGCCACGCCACGCTGCCGCAGCAGCATGGTCTGGCTGCGTGCGTATTCGTCCGGGCTTTGCCCGTCCGAACTGGTTTCGGTAGGCGCGCCGTCGGTCAGCACGAGCAACATTCGCTCGGCGCGCGTGCGGTCCGAGAACAGCCCGCTGGCGAACCGGATCGCCTGTCCGGTCGGCGTGTCTCCCGTCGAGACGTAGTGGGCCTGATTGAAGCGATCCTCAAAGTCGAGGTTGCGCACGCCCCCCATGCCCCAGCTGGCGATGTGGTAAGCGCGGCGGCTCGTGAAGCCGTAAGCGGCCATGCGGGTTTGCCCGCGCGTCGTCAGGCTGCCAAACGCGCCCAGCGTTGCCGCCAGCGCCTTGCCCAGCAGGTCGTTGCTGTCCATGCTGCCGGAGAAGTCCACCAGGAACACAATTTCGCGTTCCTTGTTCAACCGCTCCGAGCGCGGCGGCCCGAAGATTTTGTGGTCGGTCGCGATGCGATGCAGGCGGGGGCCGACAATCTTGCTGCCGACATCCGTGGGGCGACCGTTCATCAGCAGTTTGGAGCGCATCTGCTCCAAAAGCTGCGCGAAGTTGGCGAACTCCGGCGGTGGCACCAGATGCTTGTCGTGGTGCAGGTCAAGGGCGGCGATGTCCATCAGGTGGAGCGTGTCGTCGTCCCGTTGGTGATGGGCGATCTGCCGCAGCGCGACCTCTGCGCCAACCTCCGCCTGACGCGCCATGCGCTCCAGGTCGAGTTCCGCATCTATGCTCCCTTCGCCTTCGTAGGCGTACATCAGCTCGTCACGGACGCCGCTGTCGTCGGGGTCGGCGTTCGCCAGCTTGTCCATCATGTCGGACGCGCCGCCACAGTGCGGGCAGGTGTGCCCGTGTTCCTCGTAGCGGTCTTCGTCGTCCTCCCCGTCCTCGCTGTCTTCGCCCTGGTCGTCCTCGTCTTCGCTGCCGGACGAGCCGCCTTGCTGCCCCTGGCCCTGGCCTTCTTCCTGGCCCTGGCTGGGATCGGGCTGGCCCTCCGCGTTCAGGAACAGCTCCACAAGCTGCTTGGCCAGCTCTGCGCGCTTGGCGAACGTGTCCGCGCCGTGCGCCTGATCGAGCACGGCGCAGCAGCAGGCCACAAACGGGTCCTGCCAGAGCGGGTGCCCGTGCAGCGCCGGGTTGCGGTAAAAGGCCAGCAGGAGCATTAGCTCCTGGTAGTTCTGCGGGGATGCCACGAGCGCCTGATCCAGCAGGTACGGGTTGAACAGCACCGCCACCATCTCGCGGACAAACCCGCCGTAAGAGGCGCGGCCTGCCAGCCCATCGGCGTAGAAGTCGGACACGAGGCCCAGCGCGTCCCAGAAGATGGGCAGCGCGGCCCACGCGACGCCATCGGCGCTGCCGTTCAGCAGCGGCAGGCGGGCCGCATTGCCCCGCGTGACGTTGAGCCGGATGCGCGTGGCTTGATGGACGGTCAGGCCGTTAAGCACGCCCACCACCAAGCTTTCGACGTCACCCAGCGCCTCCTCCGACTCCAGCCCCAGGATGTCGAGGTAGTATTTCAGCCCCATCGCGGCAGCAGGCAGGCGGATGATGTGTTCATCCAGGTCCGGCTGCGGAAAAGGCTCCTTCACGAAGGTGATTTTGCGCACCTTCTTCGGCTGCGCGGCGTAGCGGGCCAGGACCGTTGAGGTGCCCACGAACCGCGCGAAGCGGATTTTTTGATGGTAGGGGGGCATGTGCCCCCCGTACCAGCGGCGTCCCAGGCCGCCTCCGTTGTGGGCGGTCATACCAAACCCCCCCAGTCGCTCAACTCGCCAATCTTGGTGTTGAGCACGTTCAGGAGGTTCTGTTTGCTCTCCACTGGCGCGGCGTCCACCAGGGAGACTTCCAGCGCGTGGCGCAAGGGCAGGCCGTGCGCCACCAGCTTCGCCACGTCAAGCGCCGTTCGGGTGGAGCAGTTCACCGTCGTCCCGATGGGGCTTTGGCGAATCATGGCCATCTTGTCTGCCACTTCTTCGGCCTGGTGGCGGCTGAGGCCCGTCTTGCGGACCAGGATTTCGGACAAGACGTCGGTCGGCGGGGCATCCACCGCGATGCGCAGGCCGAAGCGGTCGGCAAGCGCCGCGTCCAACTCGAAGGTGCCCGCGAACTGCCAGCCCCGGTTGGCGGTGCCGACGAACAGCACCTCTGGCCCGACGGAGATGTGCTGGCCGTGGACGAAGGTTTCACGCCGGAAGTCGAGGATTGGCAGGACGCCGTTCAGCATCCAGGGCTCCACCCGGTTGATTTCGTCCAGTTGGACGACGACGCCGCCGCGCTTGATGGCTTCCGCCACTTCGTTGAGGCGCGCGTAGGTGGAGCCGTTCTCGGCTCCCCGGTAGATGAAGAATTCCTCCGGGTCGCGCAACGTGGGGACGTTGATGTCGTAGAAATCCATTCCCCAGTGCTGCGCCAGGGCGCGGGCGCGGTCTGTCTTCCCCTCGCCAGAGGGGCCGGACATGAACAGATTGACCGGGCCTTCCTTGAGCATTTCGCGGACGACGCGGGCCACCGCCTTTTCCTTGTCGGTGAACCACATCCCTTCAATGAAGTTCTTATCCATCGTGGGTCCTCTCCTAGCTAGCTGGCGTCCGATTTTCGCGCCAGCCCCTTGAGGCGGACGCGCGTCCGCCTCATCCGGGCTGCTGCGAAACCTACCGCTGGAATGGGAAGCCCCCGTCCAGCAGGCTGTCCATCCAGCCGGGGCTTTGCGTCTTTTTCGAGAACGGCATGGGCGGCATCCCTTCCTCCGGGAAGAAGCCCTCTGCCAGCAGGACCTCCAGCATGGCACGGTTGGCCATGTAGAGGGTGCGGGTGGCCTCGTGGAAGTAGTGGACAAACAACACCGCGCACTCGTCGGTGAACAGCATCTTGCCGACCAGGAACGTTGGCCCTTGACCGTCGTCCATCGCCTGCAACTCCGCCGGAAGGGCGTCCTTGTCCACCAGCGACACGAACTGCGTGCTGTCGTCCAAGTCGTATATCTGGGCCAGCAGCCCTGCCAGCATCATGCCCAGCATCTCGTAGCCGGGACACTCCTTCTGGCACTTCTCGCCCTTCGGGCCGTTAATCAGGATGTGGTTCTGAATTTCCGCGTTCAGGTCGTTCATGGGTTTCTCTCCTGCTCTCCTAACGGACAATGTCAATGCTCTGAAACGGGCTGTCTTCTAATCACTCGTCCAACTGGCGTAGCGAAACGACAAACATCTCACCATCCGGGCTTGTTGTCGCGCCGTGATAGTCCCCATAATTACGCCACTTGAGCGGCGATGGGGACATTTCTTGCGCGGCGGACTTGGCCTTGCCGGGCGCTGAGAACACGCCGTAGACGTGACCGCGTATATCGGAGAGCAGCCACACTACGCCCAACGCCTGCTCCGGCTCGTCGCGCTCCACCTCCAGCGCCAGCAGCACGTCGGCTGCGGATACGCCCTCGGGAAGCAACTCGTCGTGGATTTTAATTCTCATTCTTCGTCGTCCAGGTTGATGTCCAGGTCTTCGATGAAGGGGCCGAACGCGCCCAGGTCAATCGGCCCGATGGGATCCCCACGATAGAACAGCCGGAACGGGTTGTTTTCCGGCAGCCCTTCCTGCACGATGTCGGTCAGTTCACCCTTGGCCTTCTCGACCAGGGTGATGACGTTATCCGGCGACGCGCCCAGGATTTTCGTGAGCTGGGCCACGCACAGGCTGAGGATGCCGTCCGCAATCTGGATGGGCATCCCTTCCTCGTTCTCCGCATACCACTTGACCACGATGCTCGTAAGCATCACGGATGTGCGGACCAGTTCTAGCTCGCGCGGGTTGAGTAATTTGTCTTGCATGGTGGGTTCTCTCCTGTCTTTTGGCTCACCTGTCTTCCTTCAGGTCTGGGGTAGGGGCGGAAAGGCGGTCTTCCAACCGGGCCACTACCGACTTGAACGGTTCGTCACGTCCCTGGACGCGCGTGGCTGCCTCCCGCCAATCCCGATTTCACCGACCGCCCCTTTCCCGTCCTGCTGCGATGACGAGCGCGCCGGACTGCGCCCTGCTGTGCCCCGCCAAAGCACACAGCCCCAAACAGGGATAGGGACGCGCCAACCTGTGGCACGCCCGCCATCCCCATTTGGGGCTGCGCGTTTTCGGTGAGTTCATGCGGGTCCTCTCTACGCTTTGTCTATTATACACCAATTCATAGACGAATAATTGCCAGTTTAGGATTGGTGTGCTATCCTTTAGATGTGGGTTCTCTCTACGCTATCCTACATGGCGAGAGAGACGCAGGGCCACCCTTGAGTAAGGTGGCCCTTTTGCTTTACCGGGGCCGCGCAAACTGGCGCACCCCGCCGTCTTGTTCCACGTACACCGCGCGCTCCACTACACACGTCCAGATGGCATCCAGGCGCTCCCGCACCTGACGGCGTTCCAGCGCGTCCCCCTCCAGCCAGTAATCCGACTGGCAGGGCACTTGCTGGTGCTCTGGTCGGTCAGAAACCGTGAACACCAGCCAGCGCCAGAGGTAAGCGGCCTGGGCGTCTTCTTGCCGGACGCGCCACGCCAGCCCGCCGTCTTCGGCTCGGATGACTTCGTGGCGCGGTGGCGGACAGGTCGCGCGCAAGCGCCCTTTATCGGGGCCGCGCAGGTTGACTGTCTTCTCCACCAGCGCCAGGTCTTCCGGGCTGAGGTGGTCGCGGAGCGCTTCCACGTCCACCAGGGGCATCGGTGTCTTCATCGCGTTCCGCTTTCTAGCGAACCTCGTCCGCGATAGCGCCGATGCGCGCGACCTCCGCCTTGCGGCGCAGCTTGACCGGCGCGCCCATGCCCATCGAACGGGCGCGGGTGAAGGCGGTCATGGCCGAGCTATTACGACCGGCCACGCGCACGAACTGGACGTACTGTCCGTCCTCCAGGTCGGGGGCATACCAGCCCGCGCCCTCCCATATAACGACCTGCTCTACCTTTACTTCCTGAGTTTCTTCCATAGGGTTCTCTCCATTGACTAGCTGTCTCCGAGTAGATGGACAGCCCGAAGGGGACAAGTCGCCTTATCCCCTAGCGGCTGGCAACCTAGCGCAGCGCCCGTCGGGCGTGCAGCGCGGCCATGATAGTGTGGAGCACTAACAGGATAGCCCAGGCTGCCAGGATGATCGGATGCTGGCCCTTCTGGATGCCGTAGAGCAAGAAGGACAGGGCAAAGACGACGTTGGCAAGCGCGAACGCCGCCCAACAAATGGCGCTCCTTCTTATGTTGTTTTCCACAGTCTCCTCCTACACCTCGCCCCGGTCATCCAGTAGGTCGAAGATGAGGCTGTTCTCGCCCGGCCCCTCCATCTCGTCCAGGGGCATCGGGTAGATGGTCCAGCAAAAGACGGTTTGATTGACCACCGCCAGGCGTCCCACCAGGAACCCGCCGCCCGTGTCGCGCCATTCCACGTCCGCCGTGATGTCTTCGACGGCCCGCCGGGCGGCGTCACGCGTGGAAAACACGCCCGACACCTCGCTTTGCGCATTTTCCGACAGCACGGCCACCCAAGCTGTCTTGCCGCTGTCTTCCATAGACTCCTCCTGTCTTCAAATGGCCTGTCTTCTCTAGTGCGGATGTCCGCACTGTCTTGCTTACCAGCAGCATAGACTGCCAGCCGCGCTGGGGCAAGCCGCGTCACTGCTTGCCCCAGGTCCGGCTGAACGCCTACGACGCGCCCATCAGCAGTCGTTTCCGGGCCTGCATGACCAG
>Ga0172382_10013959_pt1 | contig 10285 bp, 10 predicted proteins | sample Leawel138RmetaG_FD_122245 | JGI IMG/M metagenome (GOLD analysis project Ga0172382, IMG submission 122245) | Leachate microbial communities from a municipal landfill in Southern Ontario, Canada - Leachate well 138R metaG | ecosystem: Engineered > Solid waste > Landfill > Unclassified | place...
AATTATATTAGCAGAAAAGCCTGCTTCTCTTTGTAAATCTCCATTAGACATTTCCTTTTCAATTAATAAATGAAATAGTTTCTTATAGCTTACTGCCATTTGAATATCCTCCCTTAGTCCAATATCATCTTTTAATTATATCACGAGTCCGTGATTATTTCTATCTGTAACTAGGGAGGGCAAAAAGGCATAGCCCCTATAAGGACTATGCCGAATTTTCAAGAGATTTTAAATTCATATGGTAAAGCCATAGAAAGTCTGTTTTTTATAAGTTATATTACCATTCTATGGATATCATGGACTTATCTATTGATTTTAAGTCCTTGGCTCCAGTCAGTATCATTGCCTGATAGAGCTGGTTTCTCATATCAGAAAACACCTGCTCAACCCCCTGGGCAAATCCGCCATAGGCGCCGATGGAAACGGGCCTGCCTATGGAGACTGCATCTGCTCCTAGGGCTATCATTTTAAGTACATCGACCCCGGTCCTGATGCCACCGTCAACCAATATCATAATCTTGCCCTTGACAGCCTCTGCGATTTCAGGCAGCACCTTTGCTGTCGACTGGGTATGATCCAGTACCCTGCCTCCGTGGTTAGATACTACAATCGCCTTGGCTCCGACTTCTACTGCAAGGAGGGCTTCTTCCTTAGTCATGATACCCTTCAATATAAATGGAAGCTTGGTAGAGGATATGATTTCCCTTAGGTCTTCGGGAGTCTTTGGTCCCACTGGTATGCCGTGTAAGGCCATAGTGATTAGTCCTGCCCCGTCAATATCCATTCCCGCTGCCACAGCTCCAATGTCCTCGGCCTTTTTTACAAATTCAATTACCACCTTATTTTCCTTGGGCTTGATAATGGCGATGCCTTTGCTGTTGACATTTTTTACTGCATTTAAGGCGTAGTCGTAGTAGACAGGGTTTACGGAGTCCCCAATCATGGTCATGGCACCTGCATTTATACTTCCAGTGACCACAGAGTCTATATATTCTTCCTCAGTGATGGTGGCACCCATATTGAAGGCAGTACCTGTTACGGCTGCTCCGATTATGGGCATGTCCAATTTGACGCCAAAGAAGTCAAAGCTTGTATCTGGGTTGCTAGCATTATGTATGGTTTTTAGGCGGACCTTTACCTTGGCTAAATCCGTGACATTTGATTTGAAGGATGAACCAGTGAGGGTGCCCCCCATGCCGGGAACTTCACCAGCACAGACAACTCCATTGCATTCAGGGCAAACCCTACAGAAGCCCTTCATTTTTTCCCTAGCCCTACTTCTCATTTCCTTTACATTCATACCTGTTGAACCTCCTTTATGTAATTAGATAAGTAAATCATACTACAATTATATAGGCTATTCAAATAAAATAAGACATAAATTTAGGGACATTCGTCCCTAAATAAAAATGTCTAGTTTAAATAAAGATTACAGGTGGCTAAATATATGGTCCACAATCTCCATACAGTTGTCCACAGTTCGACCGTCTTCGTGGTCTATTTTTGGATTTAACTCCACAAAGTCCATGGAATTTACAAAACCTTCCTTCAGTAAACTTGTGAAGACTTGCTTGGCCTCTTCCATGGTAAATCCATTTTCAACAGGTGTGCCAGTGCCAGGTACTAGGCTGGAATCCAACACATCTATATCAAAGCTTAGGTGAACACCATCTACACTGGATGTGTTTATTTTATTGATTATTTCTTCGAGTATATTGTCTAGACCCCTCTCATTTATTATATCTGAGGTGTATAGGTTGAGATTTAACCTCTCAGCCAATTCAAATTCTCCCCTATCTATATCCCTGCCGCCTAGGATATATACATTTTCTGGTTTAACCTTAATTCCTTCAAAGTATATATTGGTAAGCATGGGGTGGCCAACATTCATAGAAGCGGCCAAGGGCATACCGTGTATATTTCCCGAGGGGGAAGTTTCCTCTGTATTTATATCTCCATGGGCATCTACCCAGATAACTGCCAATTCGCCGAAAAACTTAGCAGCTCCTGCTATACTGCCAGCACCAAGGGCATGATCTCCGCCTATGACAAAGGGAAAGCCATCACTACTAAGGGAGGAATAGACACTGTTGGCTAGGTCCTCATTTGCTTTTGCAACTGCCCCTAGATATTTCATCTTTGGATGATCCCTGTACTTATCCTCCTCAGGGACAAGGGCTATATGGATATTGCCCATATCGTAGGACTTGTGACCCTTTTCTCGGATGATATCCTCCAGACCTCTATCCCTCAAGGTATTTGGACCCAACTGAACGCCATCTCTGTCGCAGCCATAGTATAGCGGCATTCCTATTATGTCAATCTTCATTGGAAAACCCTCCTTCCATGGTAAAACCATGTATATTATAATAAATTCTTTTGTATTCCATTCAATAATATTATATCATTAATATGGCTATATTGTTAATAAATATGAGGATTTTTTTAAGGCGAAAAAGCCCCAAACTGTGATATAATAAGGCGTTAAAGCGGAGGTGCAAAATGGCAAAGTACTACTACGCAGTTAAAAAAGGTAAAAATATAGGTATCTATGAAAGTTGGAAAGAGTGTGAGGAAAATGTAAGGGGTTTTTCAGGTGCCATCTACAAGAAGTTTTCTAGTCCTGAGGAGGCCCTGAGATTTATGGAGGGTGGAGAAGAGCAAGGGGAGGAAAAGGATAGGCTGGAATTAAAAGAAGGAGAAGCCATAGCCTATGTAGATGGAAGCTTCAGCCTTGAGAAATTCGAATACAGCTATGGAATAGTGTTTTTAACAGTAGCTGGCAAGGAGACTTTCAGCGGCAAAGAGGACCATAGGGATTTGGCAGAGATGAGAAATGTATCTGGGGAATTGAAGGGGGCCATGGAGGCTATGAAAATTGCCCTAGATAGAAATATAGTTACCCTCTATCTACATTACGATTATACGGGAATAGAAAATTGGGCCCTGGGAAACTGGAAGACAAATAAAGAAGGAACCAAAAACTACAAGGAGTTTTATGATTCCATCAAGGGCAAATTAAAGGTAAAATTTATCAAGGTAAAAGCCCACTCAGGTGTTAAATACAATGAGGAGGCAGATAAATTGGCTAAGGAAGCCATTACTTGATTTGCTCAAAGCCTACCTTGTTCCTTTCCAGCAGTTCGATGGCGTATTCATCTACCCTATAGTCATGCTTGTAGTAGATAAATTTTATGCCAGCCTGTATTAGGGACTTTGTGCAGTTGAGGCAGGGAAAGTGAGTCACATAGGCAGTACAGCCCTTTACTGGAATTCCCTCCTTGGCACAGTACAATAGGGCATTCATCTCGGCGTGAATGGTGGCTATACAATGTCCATCTCTCATGGTATGTCCCACGTCGTCACAATGGGGGTTGCCTGCTACAGAACCATTGTAACCTGTCGACACTATCCTATTGTCGTCGTTGACCAAGAGGCAGCCCACATAGGCCCTGTCACATGTGCCTCGTGTGGCGACAATTTCAGCTATTTCCATAAAATATTCCTTCCAAGGTTTTCTCATCTAATCAGCTCCTCTTTTATTCTCCTTAATATTATCAGATATTACAAGGCTTTCCAATAGTTTATTGAGGGGTATTTTGGGTATATTTTAACACAAGGGAGGAGATGCTTATGCTAAAAGAATTTAAAGAATTCGCAGTAAAGGGAAATGTAGTGGATTTAGCCATAGGGGTTATCATAGGAGGTGCATTTGGGAAAATAGTCACATCTCTTGTAAACGATATGGTAATGCCCGTCATAGGCCTAGCCATTGGAAAGGTAGACTTTACAAACCTATTTATCAGCCTAGATGGGTCTAGGTATCCATCACTGACGGCAGCACAAGAGGCAGGGGCTGCAACACTCAATTATGGGGTCTTTATCAATACGGTTATCGAATTTTTAATCATTGCCTTTTCCATATTTTTAGTTATTAAACAGTTAAATGCATTTAAGAAAAAAGAAGAAGAGGTTGAGGCGGCACCGACTACAAGGACCTGTCCATATTGTTTTACCGAGATTCACCTGGATGCTACAAGGTGTCCTAATTGCACATCTGATATTGTAAATGAGTAGAGAGGTGTTATAGATGTATGGTCTAGTTCTGGAAGGTGGAGGAGCTAAGGGATCATATCATATAGGCGTGTATAAGGCTCTAATGGAAGAAGGCATCGAGATAAGCGGCGTTGTAGGCACTTCCATTGGAGCTTTAAATGGTGCCATGATAGTGCAGGGAGATTACGACAGATGCTATGAATTGTGGAGCAAGATTTCATATTCTATGGTAATCGATGTAGATGACAAGGAAATAGAAAAGTTAATGGAGCTAAGGCCCATCAGGGAGAACTTTCCCTTTATCAAGGAAAAGATTAAATCCTTCATAGGGGACAAGGGTTTTGATATAACTCCCCTAAAGGCCCTTTTAGACGAGTATATAGACGAGGAAAGAATAAGAAAATCTAAAATGGAGTTTGGCATAGTAACCATAAACCTAAGTGAGTTCAAGCCCCTTTATATCTTTTTAGAAGATATACCCAAGGGGGAGCTAAGTCACTATCTCTTGGCTAGTGCCTACCTGCCTTTTTTCAAATCTGAGAGGATTAAGGGAAAGAGGTACTTGGATGGAGGATTTTACGACAATTTGCCCTATCGGATGCTGCTAAAAAAAGGTTACAAGGATCTCATATTGGTTAGGACCCATGCCAAGGGCATAACCCGTAGGATAAGGCTGCCCGGCAAGACATCCATGGTCATATCTCCAAGTGAATATCTGGGAAGGGCAGTTGAGTACGATGGGATTAGGGCCAAGTCCAATATTGAAATGGGCTACTATGACGGCTTGAGAGCCCTAAGGGGACTAAAGGGAGACAGATACTATATAGAGCCTAGGGAGGACGAGGAATTTTACCTAGACCTTCTGCTTGAACTAGGGGAGGAAAAGATAGGTCAGATGAGGGATATACTTAAATTGCATGAGGGCTACCATAGGAGAAGCCTATTTGAAGATATACTGCCTAAGCTATACTCCATGCTTTCCATGGATAAAAGCAGGGACTATGGAGACCTACTAGTATATTTATTGGAGAGAAAGGCAGAAAAATGCAATATAGATAGGTATAGAATCTATAGTTTTGAGGAACTATTAGACCTGGTAGAGGGTCAGAGAATAGTCAAGGATAGGGAGGAAATAAGTAGATTTGACAGGATAATTGAAAAGGTCGATATAATTCCCATATTTGGCAAGGAGGACATTATACTGGAAATAGCAGATATAATCTTTAGCAAATAAGCTTTGGTGTAGGTTTAGGAGGTGTGAGATGGATATAGAACATATAATTGAAAAGTTAAAAGATAGGACCCCTAAGCCTTTGGACATAAGGAATAGATACTCTGTCCTCATACCTATCATAAATAATAAGGGTAGGCTAGAGATAATATTTGAATTGAGGTCCAAGGATTTGACCCAGCAGCCAGGGGAAATATCCTTTCCCGGCGGGGAAGTGGAAGGCATGGAAAGCTACCGAGATGCTGCCATTAGGGAAACCATGGAGGAGCTAAATATAGGGAGGGAAAATATAGAGATCATAGGGGAGCTTGACTATCTAGTTTCCCATGCAGGTATTACAATCCACTGTTTTGTAGGCACTATAGAAAAAATAGACATAGGGGAAATAGAGCCAAGTAAGGACGAAGTCGACCACATATTCACAGTTCCCTTGGACTTTTTCTTGAATACAGAGCCAGACAAATACCAGCTGGAGCTAGAGACCGTATTAAATGAGGAATTCCCCTACAATTTGATACCCAACGGGAAGGATTACAATTGGAGATCTGGAAAGAACATTGTCATGTTTTACCACTATGGGGGATACATCATATGGGGATTTACAGCTAAAATGATGAACAACTTTGCACATACAATAAGGGACCTAATCTAGGCCCCTTAATTTTCTTCAATAGTCTTATTTAGTCTAGGATTTACCTCATTTCCTAGATTTTTTATGCTCCTCAGGACGAAAAGTGCCGTGAGAACAGATGCAATGAAATCCGCCAGAGGTCCCGCCATCCATACGCCAGTAAGTCCAAATATCCTTGGAAGGATGATTAGGGCCGGAATAAGTATAAGCACCTGCCTGGACAAACTTAAAAACATGGATTGCTTAGGCTTCCCAGTGGCCTGAAAGTAGTTGGAGCTGACTACCTGAAAACCTATTATGGGAAACATAGCCAGATAGGTTCTCATGCCAGGAACTCCAATTCTTGAAATTTCAGTGAGATTTCCATTTTTACTTATAAATAGCTGATAAAGCTTGACCGGGAAAAATTGAGTCAGTACGAATCCCAGTGATGTTAGGGCCGTGGCAGCGATAACAGAATATTTTAGGGTTTCCTTGACCCTATCATAGTTCTTTGCCCCGTAGTTAAAGCCAATAATAGGCTGAGAACCTTGGTTTATGCCAAAGACAGGCATCATTACCATCATAGCCACACTATTTATTACTGCCATACTGGAATTAGCCAAATCTCCGCCGTAGTTCTTCAAACTGTTGTTGAGCAGGACAGTTACCATACTGCCAGCAATTTGCATGCTGAATGGGCCTACTCCAATGGCTATAATGTCCTTAAATATATCCCATTTTAGTTTTAAGTAGGATTTTTTGATGCTGAGCATGGACTTGCCTCCAAAGAAATACCTCATAACCCAGATTGCAGATAGGCCTTGGGATATGATAGTAGCCAGTGCCGCACCCTCTACCCCCATATGGAAGACAAAGATAAAGATGGGGTCAAGTATGGTATTTGTAATGGCACCTATGAGCATAGTCTTCATGGCAATGGTTGGGCTGCCTTCACCCCTGATAAAATTGTTCATGCCGAATCCAATAGTTTGGAGGGGTGCACCTATTAGTATGATTTTCATATAGTCATAGGCATATCCAAAGTTGGATGGGGACGCACCAAATGCATTTAGTAGTGGCTTCAGAAAAATCAGGCCAAATATACTAATGGCTAGGGAAGCCAAGATAAGGAGAACAAAGGCATTTCCTGTGACCTTCTCTGCCTCTTCCTTCCTGTCTTGTCCCAGCTTGATAGATACCAATGTATTTCCGCCAATGCCTATAAGCATACCAAAGGCCATGATGACCAGGGATATGGGCATTGTAATGAAGATGCCGCCTATGGCCAAATCCCCTACGCCCTTGCCAATGAAAATTCTATCTACAACATTGTACAATGCGTTTACAATCATTCCAGTAATTGCAGGCAGAGAAAATTTAAATAGCAGTTTGGCTATGGGCTCCTCTCCAAGCAATTTTCGTCTTTCGTTTTCTTTATTCATCTGATCACCTAGCAAAATAGTAGTTAGCCCTCAAAAAGAAGGCTAACTATTATTATAACACAAAAAAATTCATATTGATATGATATTTTGACACCCTAATTAATTTGTAAACATTTGGGTCCAATAGTTTGTCCCATTGCTGGTCTGATAGTAGCCGACACCAATCTTAGTGAAACTGGAGTTCATAATATTGGCCCTATGGCCAGATGAATTCATCCAGGCCCTGACTACAGATTGGGCCGAAAGCTGACCTTTTGCGATATTTTCCCCAGCAGTGCCATATTTGATGCCAAAGGACTTCATCATATCGAAGGGTGAACCGTAAGTAGGTGAATTGTGGTTAAAGTAGTTATTTTTTCCCATGTCTTCAGATTTCTTCCTGGCTACATTTGACAATTCTAGGCTTGCTTCCAGAGGTCTTAGCCCTTCCTTTTGCCTTTCAACATTGACTAATCTTACTACTTCAGCCTCTATGGCAGATAGGCCAGATATAGATGGGCTAGGTGCAGGATTAGTTGGTTCAACGGGCCTACTTGGCTGGCTAGGCCTTGTTGGGGTTTCCGCTGGAGTCTCCACAGGGGTTTCCACTGGCCTACTTGGTGCGGGCTCAGATGGTACATTTGGAGTGGAAGGCCTCTCAGGTAACTGGATGATTGTCCCAGGTCTTGACACAGGGCTGGTATTGACCACAGTCCATGTCCACTGGGGATAATTTTCAATTGGTGAATAATCATAGTAGTAGTTTACTGCATAGCCTCTATTATAATTATTCGAATAAGTAATATTAGGGTAGTAAAAATTTGCAGCACTGGCTGCTGATGAACTAAGTATACTGGCAGCAAGTAATGAAATAGCCAGCTTTTTCTTCTTTTTTAACATATTATGTCCTCCTTGAAATTTAGAAAATTAAAACTTATCTATTTCCCTCCTTTCAAAAGGTTACAAAATAGTAACATTTTGTCAAGTATATCACTAGTTAGAAGGGCAAATAAACCCTCAAAACTTGACAAGTCTTCATAAAAATGGGATACTAGACATTTTTAGCTATTTGTGTTAATCTGGTAATATATTAAATTTTTCAACCTGGAGGTATAATATAATGAAAAAAGGAAGATTTCCGCTGCTACTTATAGTATCGGCTATACCTACTATTTTGCTTTTATTGGCTACATATCTAGTTAATATTAGGCTGGATACCCTAGTAGTTCCAATCCTAGCGACCTACATCGGCTCACTTATAGCTGCCATGATAGTTTCCAAGATGGGTGGCAGTGGAGGGGGAAGTTTGGTTGACAGAATATCTAAGACCATAAATCTTTTACTGTCAGGAGATTTTTTTGCTTCCCTGGTATTTCTAGAAGAAGTTGAAGGGGAGCACAGGGTAATAAATGATTTCGAAGGCTTGGTAAATAGCCTAATGGAAATGCTGGAGCAGTTTGATATGTCAGCACAAAAAAACGCCTATTATTCGGAAAGGTTGATTGAGGTAGTCAATGGAGCCAATGTATCGGATAGGGAAATCTTACAAGCCATAGATGGAGTTGCCAAGGGTGCAGATGAGACTGCATATTCCATTGAAAACATAGCAAAGCTTGTGAACAGACTTGTGGAACAAGCAGTAAGCCTAGAAGAGGAAACTAAAAAGTCCATAGAGGTCATAGATGATTTTAGGGAGCTATCCGACCATATACAAGTTATACTCACCAATCTTACAAATGACATAGATAAGACTGTAGAATCCAATAGGGTATCTGCAGAAAACATCAGAGACCTTCAAATAAAGTCGGAGGAGATTAGTGCCATAGTCCATTCGGTGACCCAGGTGGCGGAACAGACAAACCTCTTGGCCCTCAATGCAGCCATAGAAGCAGCTAGGGCGGGGGAAGCCGGAAGGGGATTTGCTATAGTAGCAGAAGAAGTGCGTAAGTTGGCAGAGGAGTCCAAGCTTGCAGCAGATAAGATAAGCTTCACTGCAAATGAGATAAAGGATCAAACCCAGATAACAGCAAACAATGTGGAGGAAACTGTAGATTTAATAGAGAAAAACTCCATAGAGACTAAAAATACTGCGGAGAAATTTTACGAGATGAAAAGCCTTGTAGATACTGTAAAGTCCACTGTTGACGACATAGTAAGGTTTTTGGAAGAGGATCTGTCCAGTACGAAGGTTATATTCGACGAAGTAGATAAGGTAGCTGCCATGTCCCAAGAGACTGCAGCCAGCAGCCAGGAGGTCAGTGCCTCTAGCCAGGCACGAACACAGCTTACGGATAATTTAAATGAAATTTCCCAGCAACTGCTTAAAATGTCTGGGGACCAAAATCAATTGACTGCCAGTTTGGTGAAGGAATCCCAGTTAAGTGACAATCAAATTAAGGAAAGCAATAGAATATTAAACCTGCTTGTTGACATGTCTAAGAAGGCAGAAATAGTGCACTTGAACAATGAAAAAGCAATTCTGGAAGGTTTTGTCAAGCAGGGTGAACACCTGGATTTTGTCTATATTACAGACAAGGAAGGCACTGTAGTTGCCTCAAATGATTCAAAGGGAATAGGTGCAAACTTTGCATTTAGACCATGGTTCATAGATGTAATGAGGGGAAATTCACACATAACAAAGACCTATATATCCCTGGTGACCCACAAGCCCGTCATCACAGTGGCAACCCCTATATTTGGGGACAAGAGAGAGGTCATAGGAAGTGCACTTACAAATTTAAGGATAATGGAGATATAAAAGGGAACCTAGAGTAGCTTTACCATAGGGATATGAGTTTTTAAAAGAAATGGCATAGTCATTATATGGGCTATGCCATTTCTTTCTCGTGCGCCCAGCATGGGCGTAAACTAGTCGGTGAAAGTCCGATACGGGGGTTGATAGTGCCAACCGTTAGCTTAAGACAAGGGTGTCCATCGTGAGGTGGAATCTGAAGGAAGTCTGCG
>Ga0172382_10013960_pt1 | contig 10285 bp, 8 predicted proteins | sample Leawel138RmetaG_FD_122245 | JGI IMG/M metagenome (GOLD analysis project Ga0172382, IMG submission 122245) | Leachate microbial communities from a municipal landfill in Southern Ontario, Canada - Leachate well 138R metaG | ecosystem: Engineered > Solid waste > Landfill > Unclassified | place...
ACTATAACTTATCAAGCGTATCTTAGTGATGATGGTATTACAGATATATTAAAGACACATATGGAACGTCACCAACATTAAGCACCAATCGTCAGAAAAAAAAAGACAAAATTGGATTATTTTTCAATTTCGTCATAGATTTGTTTAAGAATGTTTGTTAATTGTGGCTCATCTTCTAAAAGCATATGAATTTTTTTCAAGCCTATTTGATTTTGCTCGGTATTTAACCATAATTTAAGGTATCCTTTAGGACCATATTTGTCTTTAATATGATCGATTGCCCGTTCAATTTGTTGATCTTTATCATATATGCTTGAATGTTTTAAACCAAATTGAAGCGTCCGTTTAAAAATGGTCATTGGATCTAGGTTACGATCCGCTTCAGCAATAATTTTACCGTAAATAGAACGTGGTGGATTTTCATTTGAAGCTCTATGGTCTTCAATCGCTTCTTTCATGAGATTAATTTCATCTTTACTAAAATAAGCATGAATCATATGATCTTCAAAAAGCATGTTCCCACCGATGATGTGATGTGATCTACGATCTGTAAGTAATCCTAAATCATGAAAGCAAGCAATCACATAAACCATATCTAAATTCACTGGATAATCTCTTGCGATTTTCAAGGCATCATGAATCACTTTTTCAACATGATCCATTTGGTGTGCTTGGTCTAGGCTTTGATATTGAGGAATGATTTGATGATGTAGGTAATCTAAAAGATTTTTATCCATGAAAGTTCGCTTTCTCTAATAAATTTTTAAATATATTTCGATCTGTTTCATACGTCAATTTGTTTAATACTTCTTCTTGATCAACCCATAATGCAAGATCCACTTCATCTTCTTGAAGTTTTACCTCATCAGAGGTTGCTTCCGCAAGAAAATAGACGACTTCTTTAGAAACCGAAGGTCTTGGACTATAATGTGTCACATCTCTTAAATGTTCAAAAATTTTAATGTCTAATCCAACTTCTTCTTTAACTTCTCTTTTTGCGGTCATCAATTCATTTTCATTTGCTTCAACATGACCTTTTGGAAATCCAAAATGCAAGCCAAAGCGTTGTTGAATGATCATAAATTGATAAGAATTTTGATGCTTTCTAAAAATGACTGCGCCGCATGACTTTTCTTTTATCATGAAATCATCTCCCGTCGCATATTTCTTAAAGTATATCATATCCAAGTTTATTTCTTCAATAACTTCATCGTAAATCTATCAAATCGGTTTATGTTTGGTTGCTAAAACCGGTTTCATAGTCTATAATTGAAGATATAGAAACAATAGTAGAAAAGAAGGTGATCCAATGAAAATTCTCTTTTGTAGTGCAGAAGCTTATCCATTTAGCAAAACTGGTGGACTTGCTGATATGGCTTATTTTTTACCAAAGTCATTAAAAAAAATTGGCCATGACGTTAAAATTATTACGCCTTATTACAAACAAATTTCTAAACATCACCAAAAAATGACAGAACTTGCACGCTTTCCAATTAAATTTGGTGGATTAGAAACGGTTGTCATTCTTTTTTCTTTAACTCATGAAGGGATTGATTATATTTTTGTTCAAAATATGCATTATTTTGAACGTGATCTTCTTTATGGTTATAGTGATGATGCAGAACGGTTTGCATGTTTCTCTTATGCCATATTAGAAGCCATGCGCGCTATTGATTTTTATCCCCAAATCTTACATTTAAATGATTGGCAAACCGGTATGGTTCCTTACTTGCTCGATGAACATTATCGTCATCTAAACGACTCATATTATAGCATTCACACATTATACTCCATTCACAATTTGGAATATCAAGGTTCGTTTGATACTTTTGTTGCAAGATTTTTTAATACCGATTTCAATTACACGTATATTCACTTTGAACGTGTCAATTTTATGAAAGCTGCTATTGAACGTGCAACAAAAATTAATACTGTGAGTCCTTCATATCGTAATGAAGTGATGACTTCAGAATTCGGATTTACTTTAGATGGTGCACTAAACAATCGTGAAAAGGATTTTGTTGGTATTTTGAATGGAATCGATACGGAAATCTATGATCCAAATCATGATTTTATGATCGATAAAACCTATAATTTAAAGACTTACAGAAAAGGTAAGCTCGCAAATAAAGAAGCAATTCTTCACCACTTTAACTTAGATGTTGACTTAAATGAACCCCTCGTCGTTTATATTGGAAGACTTGCAACTCAAAAAGGAATTAATTTAATGACAAGAGCTTTAGAAGAAGTCGTTGAATTTAGTAATGCACGGTTTATTTTAATGGGGTCAGGTAATGATTCTTACCAAGACTTCTTCCGCTATTTATCAAGTAAATACCCAAATCGGGTAGGTAATTATATTGGATTTAATGAAACGATTGCCCATAAGCTTTATGCTGCTTCTGACATCTTTATGATGCCATCAAGATTTGAACCTTGTGGCCTTGGTCAATTGATTGCAATGCGCTATGGTTCGCTTCCTTTAGTAAGAGAAACTGGTGGATTAAAAGATACCGTCATACCTTATAACATGTATACAGGTGAAGGTACAGGGTTCTCATTTAGAAACTATGATGCTTATGAGTTTAAAGAAAAATTATTTGAAGCCATTCATTTATATAAAGATCAACCTAAAATTTGGAATAAACTTGTCTATCAAGCGATGAAACAAGATTTCAGTTTAAAACAAATGGCTTTAGCATATGAAGAGATTTACCAAAATATATTAGGAGTGTGAAGACATGGAAACGTTAGCTTTAATTCTTGCTGGAGGTAAGGGATCAAGATTAGATATTTTGTCCCAAAGACGTAGCAAACCAGCGATGCCTTTTGCTGGTAAATTCAGAATTATTGATTTTGCATTAAGTAATTGTACACAGTCTGGGATTTATGATATTGGTATTTTAACTCAGTATCTACCACTTTCATTAAATGAACATATCGGTAGTGGTAAACCTTGGGACTTAGATCGAAGAGATTCTTCTGTCACATTATTACAACCTCATAATTATTGGTACTTAGGAACTGCAGATGCCGTATTAAAAAATTTAGAATTTATTGAAAGACGCACACCAAAATTTGTCTTAATCTTATCTGGTGATCATATTTATAAAATGGATTACCGTAAAATGATTCAAGCACACGAAGAAAAAAATGCAAGACTAACCATTGCATGTCAACCTGTTGCACCAGAGGAAGTTTCTAGATTTGGCATCATGTCAGTCAATAAAGATTCTGAAATTATCGATTTTGAAGAAAAACCAAAAACTTCAAAATCAAATTTAGCATCCATGGGTATTTATCTTTTTAATTTTGATTTATTAAAGAAAGTATTACTTGAAATTAAGCAAGACGATTTAGACTTTGGAAAACATATTATTCCTCATTTAATTGAATCAACGAAAAAGGAAGTTTATGCCTATCTATTCAAAGATTATTGGATGGATGTCGGTACCTATGATTCTTATTTAGAAACAAACCTTCAAATGACAAAAGATTTTACTGAACTCGATCTTTATGATCCAACATGGAAAGTCTATACCAAGAGTGAAGACCTACCTCCAGTAAAAGTATCCAGTGAAGCTACAATACATAACAGTTTAGTTTCAAATGGTTGTGTGATTGAAGGTGCTGTTATTAATTCGGTCTTAAGCCCAGGTGTCAGAGTCGGTAAGGGTGCAGTGATTAAAGACAGCGTCATTTTAAATAATGCAATTATCGGTGATTTAGTTACGATTCATAAGAGTATTATCGATAAGAAAGTAACAATTGGTAGAAACACATATATTGGCTATGGTGATGATTTAACACCTAATCAAGCAAAACCAGATTTATTACGGACTGGTATTACTGTGATTGAAAAAGGTGCTATCATCCCATCTGATACTAAAATTGGAAGAAATTGTCGCATCTTTAAATCTGGCAAATTTACATCAAAATTCGTACCAAGTGGATCAACATTAGAATAAAAGGAACTTCAAAGTTCCTTTTTTTTACATAAAATCATAGGGTGATAGTTCTTCTTCTTGTTCAATCACCAAATCTTCATTTAATCTTTTAGCGAGTGTTGTTTTTCTTTTTTCTGATAAATGATTCGCTGCATAAATTAATAGATTCATATCCCCTAAAATGATTAAGTATTTTTTAGCGCGTGTAATGGCTGTGTAGATGAGCTCTTTTTTTAACATATGCATGAAGTTTCTGACCATAGGCATGATCACGATTGGATATTCACTTCCCTGTGATTTATGAATACTCATCGCATATGCCAAGTTAAGATCATCTAAATCAGATTTTTCATACGTAACTTCGTGTTGATCAAATGAAACCACTAAATAAGGCTGATCTGAAGCATTATAGCGAATATCTTTGATGACACCTAAATCACCATTCATGATTAAACGTTCGGGATCATTTGAAAGTTGGATGACTTTATCTCCCACGCGATAGCTTTTATCTCCATATGTGATTTGGTCTTTATAATTTGAATTGAACGTTTCTTGCAAAACTTGATTTAATAGATCAATACCTAAATCACCTTTGTACATTGGAGCTAAAACTTGAATATCTTCATGAAGTTGATAACCTTCGTTTATTGCTCCTTTAATTTGCTCTTTCATGACATGAATGATTTTGTTTGGATGCGCCTTATAAAGATAGACATCTTGATCTGAGGACAAATCTTCAGGCTTTAAGTTTTGTTCATTAACAAGTTGTGCGAGACGAATGATTTTTGAATCTTTCGCTTGTCTGTGAATTTGTTCAAGTTTAACGACGGGAATCATTTTTGAATCAATCAAATCTGATAAAAATTGACCTGCACCTACTGATGGCAATTGGTCAACATCACCAACGATGACGACTTGACAAGAGGATTTAATTGCTTGAAATAACTTATGTGCTAAATTTAGATCAATCATGGATGCTTCATCAATGATGATTAAATCATAGGGAAGTTGATTCAAGGCATCATAACCAAACATGCCATCGTAGTTATATCCTAAATGACGATGAATCGTTTTGGATTCTAAGTCTAATAGATCGCTCATGCGCTTTGCTGCACGTCCTGTTGGAGCCATAAGCCCTATTTTTTCATAGATTTGCGGGTTTTTATAGTTGAGTTTATGATAGATACGATAAACTTCTAATAAACCATCAATAATAGTCGTTTTCCCAGTTCCTGGTCCACCCGTGATAATCGATATCGTAGATTCCAAAGACTTTAAAATGGCTTCTTTTTGAGCATCTGTATACGTCATATTTCGTTCAATTTCAACCATGTCAAGTAGTGTTTTGGCATATTCTATATCAAAATCAAGTGTTGAACTTGAAAGATTGATAATTGACTCTGCAACTTCTATTTCCTGGTGATATGTTTGAAATAGATAATAACAATCTTCATCACACACAATTTTTTGTTGTTCGATTAAAAGATCTAGCATCGGTTTAATATCAACATCTTCTTTTAATACGTCTTTGGTAATTTTTGAAAGTTCATCGAACGTTAAATAGCAGTCGCCATTTTGATAGGCGATTTGTTGTAAAGCGTATTGAATGGATGCTTTAATGCGTCTATCATCATGTAAATCAATCCCTAGTTTTTGCGCAATTTCGTCTGCTTTGATAAATCCAATCCCTTCAATTTCGTCAATTAAGCGATATGGATTTTCTTTTAATTTTTCAAGTGTTGCAAGTTCATATTTTTTGATGAGTTTCATCGCAAGTTTCATCGTTAAATCATAACTGTAAAGCTCAACTAAAATGTGTTCATTGGTTTGATGTTCTTTTAATTGTTGGTAAAGTTTTTCGATTCTTACAGCAGAGAGTTTAATTTCTTTTAGTATTTTCTTGTCATCTAAAATTTTTTGAATGGCATCAACGCCAAAAGTATCGACGATCTTTTCAGCAGTTTTCGGCCCGATTCCATGAAAAAATGAAGATGATAAATAACTAATGACGCCATTTTTTGATTGCGTCGATAACCTTTTATATCCCGTCACCTTTAATTGTTCACCATAGCTTGGATGGTTAATCCAATCTCCGGTGAATTCATAATCAAAATCTTCACCTAAAACGGGAAAATAGCCCACAATCGTGACTTCTTTATAAGTGTCTAGATGAAGTTTTGCGATGGAATATCCATTTTGTTCATTATGAAACATATAATGTTTAACGCGACCTACCAAAGTTTCCATGTTAACCTCTATTTTATGTAAAAGAGGAACTTGTCCGTTCCTCTAACTATATTGTCTTTTCTCGCCCTGATAAAATGCCTCATGGATGAATCCCGAACCCAAGCAAACCTCATCCATATAAAATGCACAAACTTGACCAGGTGTTACCGATCTTACCCCTTGAGGATAGGTGACTTTAATAGTTTGTTCATCCATCCAAGTCACAAATACATCATGATCAACTTGGCGATATCTAAACTTCGCAGTCATTTTCCCACTATTCTTTTTCCCACGCCAAATCACATCAGTGATGATTGCTTCATCTGAGATTAAATAGGGATGATTTCCATCAGGTTCAACATATAATGTGTTTGTTTTTAAATCTTTACCAACGACAAACCATGCACCCGATGCTTCTTTAGAACCACCGATGCCTAATCCTTTTCGTTGTCCAATGGTATAATTCATCAGTCCTTGATGTGGCTTAATAAAGGTACCATCAAGTCTTCTCATATCCCCAGGTTGAGCTGGTAAGTAATTGCTTAAAAACTCATTAAAGTGTCTTTCGCCAATAAAACAAATGCCAGTTGAATCCTTTTTAGTGGCAGTATGAAGGCCTTGTTCGATTGCAATTCTTCTAACTTCTTTTTTGTCTAAGTGACCAATTGGAAATAATACGTTTTCTAATTGCTCCGTTTTTAATTGTGATAAGAAATAACTTTGATCTTTATTTTGATCGAGTCCTCTAAGCAATCTAGGAGTTCCATTAACTTTATCAACTCTCGCATAATGTCCCATCGCAATATAATCTGCATTGAGTGTTTTCGCATAATCTACAAATGCTTTAAACTTAATTTCATTATTGCATAAAACATCAGGGTTTGGTGTTCTATTTTTTTCATATTCGGTTAAAAAATACTTAAAAACTCGATCCCAATAATCTTCAATGAAATCGACACGTCTTAAAGGTATGTTTAATTTATCAGCAACCAATTTCGCATCTTGATAATCCTTTTCTTGTTCACAAAGGTCATCATAAGCTTTAGGGTTGCCCTTTAAATCATGATTGGTTGCGGAGTCCCAATTGCGCATAAATACGGCTTCAACATCGTAGCCATCTTTTTTTAATAAATATGCAGCAACGCTACTATCGACACCTCCGCTTAAACCAATAATTACTTTTTTTTGCATAAATTCACTTCACTTTAACATCGGATGGTAGGCGGTATTGCCCTCTTGGTGAAAGAGAAATCCCCAGTATTTTTGGTCCTTCTGGTAGAGTTTGACGCTTAAATTGTTGTTCATAAAAACGTTTGAAGAAACGATTCACGTATGTTTTTCCTTCTTCAGAAGATAAATCAAACGCATGCTTAATTAGCCACATGATTTTTTCTTTATCTGCACCACATTCTAAATGATGATAAAGAATAAAATCGTTAATATCATAACGTCCAATCACTTCTTCAGTTTTTTGATCTTCTAGTAATTCTGGAGAAATCGGTGAGGATAATACACCTTGTAATACTTCTTTAACCATTTGATAATCATGATTAGAATGGTATTCAACAAGAGCTTTAATCCAAGTCTTAGGTAATCCTGCATTAATGGCATACATGCTCATCTGATCGCCATTATAGGTCATAAACCCTAAAGCTATCTCAGATAAATCGCCTGTTCCTAAAACAAATCCTCCATGTTTATTTGCTAAATCCATTAAGATCAATGTTCTGATTCTTGCTTGTGCATTTTCGTATGTGACATCTTTTTCTTCATGATCAATAGATTTTAAATGAAGATCAACTGATGCTTTAATTGGGATCTCTAAATTGGTGACACCGAGTTTAGACATCAATTCTAACGCAATGTTTAAACTATTTTTTGAGGTTGCATTAGCAGGCATCGTGACTGCAATAATGTCTTTAGGATTGCGATTCAATTTAATCATCGCTTGATGACTCACAAGTAATGCTAATGTTGAATCAAGACCACCAGATATGCCAATCACGATTTTATTTGCTGACTTAGGTAAAGATTCTAATCGGTTCATCAATGCATATACTTGTAATTGATTAGCTTCAATAAGGCTTTCTTCATAATTGTTTTGATATAAAAATGGATGTTGATTCAATTTTTCTTCGAATTCAAAGTTTTCACTTTCATTAAATTCAAAAGGAACAAAGGCATATTCATGTTGGATCAACATGTGCATATCACGATATGTACTATCCATCCGTTTTTGATAATTGATGGCTTTTAAATCAACATCAGCAACTAAAACTTTAGAATCCATAGAGTATGTATTATCTTCTTTCATGAGTTGTCCGGCACAACAAATCAATTTGTGTGGTGAAAAGACAACTTCGGATGTCGATTCAAAATGACCTGTACTCGTGTAAACATATGCAGTCATTTGCTTTCTTGAATGGTCGAGGACGAGTGTTCTTCTTACCGATGGTTTATTAACTCTTTCAGTTGAAGCAGATAAATTAAAAATTAAATTTGCTCCAGCTAGACTCATATCATCTGAAGGTGTATACGCTGCCCAAACATCTTGACATATTTCTACACCAAAACGAACCCCTTGATGTTCATCTTCGAAAATAAGGTAACCAAATGGTACCATCTTGCCAAAGAGTTGAATTTGTTTGATTTCCGTTTGAAAGCCGGTATGAAACCATCGCTTTTCATAAAACTCATGATAATTTGGTAAATAATGTTTTGGAACTACGCCAAGGATCCGATTGCCTTGAAATATGACTGCACAATTATAAAGAATGCCATAAAGTTCGAGTGGCGCGCCTAGAATATAAATGCCTTGATATGTCGTTTCATTCATAATAACTTTTAAAGCATTTTTAGCTTTTAAAATGAACGATTCTTGATAAAAAAGGTCGCTTGCTGAATAACCAGTGATCGTTAACTCTGGAAATACAATCGCTCCTGCTTTGGTTTCATTTAAAATATTTAAAATCTCTTTTTGGTTATATTCAATATCACCAACAATGATTTTCGGTGTTGCAGCCGCTACTTTTAATATGCCTTGTTTAAACATAATTTACTCCTTGTATAGTTGATGCTTTTCAATATATTTATTGATTGAATTTGGGATTAATTCTTTTTGTTTTTTTGGATTCACACGAAACATCGATGATGAAATATCCATATCAAAATCAATGTAAGTCATGTGATATTGATCTAAATTTATAGGATGATTTTTCTCATTTTGAGAAAGATTTATCTTTCTTTTCATGATGATGAAAGGATACTTGTTGAGAAGTTCATCTGCTCTAATCCACTTAGAAATTGAGCTTAATTGATCTTCACCCATGACAACATATAAATCATCATAAGCCTTAGATAAACGGTTCAACGTCTCGATGGTTCCTTCAAATGGATGATATCCTTCAATCGATGAAACCACAACATCACACAATGAACTAATCATCAATTTCACCATTTCATAACGGTGAAAAAAAGGGGCTAAATCGCTCTTCCGATAATCATCACCAACCGGAACAACGATGATTTTAGCCTCTGGGTAGAGGTTCTTTAGTTTTTCTAAGATAGCCTGATGTGCAAGGGTTGGTGGGTTAAAGGATCCACCATAGACTAATATCATGAAATCACCAATATTATTATATAATATTTTCCTGCATAATCCTATAAAATCTCTTGTTTGACTGAAAATATGGTTATTTTAGCCAAAAAGCATATTTCTTTAAATCATTTCTAAATACTGATATAATTAACATGTAAGAAATATATTCACTAGGGAGTGAAACCAATGGATGCAAAAGAACGTTATTTCCAAAAAATCCGCAAACAAAATATGCGTTTAACCAAAAGCCGTAAGGCAATGATTGAAATCTTAGAAAATCAGCACTTAACTTTTAAAGAAATTCAAAGAGAGTTAGCGGCTCGTGGTTTTTATAATGTTTCAACCATTTATAATAACCTTGAATTTTTTATGGATCAAAAAATTGTCGTTGAAATTTATATTAACGATACAAAATATTATGATTTAGCGATGGGAAACCCGATGCATAGTGCAGATAGTCATATCCATATCATGAACAAAGAAACCAACGAGATTACGGAAGTCAATAGTCCGG
>Ga0172382_10013962_pt1 | contig 10283 bp, 12 predicted proteins | sample Leawel138RmetaG_FD_122245 | JGI IMG/M metagenome (GOLD analysis project Ga0172382, IMG submission 122245) | Leachate microbial communities from a municipal landfill in Southern Ontario, Canada - Leachate well 138R metaG | ecosystem: Engineered > Solid waste > Landfill > Unclassified | place...
CTTCGCGCGGTTCACCTTGCTACTGTTCGACCAAAGCCGCGATGCGCTGATGGATCAGGCTGGCCAGGACCTTGCGGTCCATGCCGGACTGGACCTCGATCGCAGGCAGGTAGTGCAACTCCACCTCCACAGCGGCCAGGCCCAGCAGGATCCAGAGGTTCCGCCCAAAAGACTGATCGCCGTAATACGCAGGCAAGATGCTGCGTTCGCCATTGACGGCATAGCGCAAGGCGATCGGATAGAGCGTCATTTCCATATTGGCCGCCGCGGCCATCAGGCTGGCATGAAAAGGCAGGACGCGCAGGCCGTCGGACGTGGTGCCTTCCGGAAACAGCCCGACCAGGCGCCGCTGCGCAAAGCGCTGGCGCATTTGCTCCGCCACGCCCTGAACCGCCTGGCGATTGCCGCGGTCAATGAAAATCGTTCCCACTCCCGCCACCAGCCAGCCGATCAGCGGCCAGGAACGGATTTCCTGCTTGGCAATGAACGACGCCGCCCGCTGGCTGTTGATCACGAAGATGTCAAGCCAGGAAACGTGGTTGCTGACCAGCAAGGCCGCTTGCTCTTGCACCGGTCTGCCATGCACGGCCACGCTCACCCCGCAAGCAGCCAGCAGGCAGCGCGACCACCGGCGCGTGTAGCGCTCCTGCACACGCGCCGACGCCCACCAGAAAACGAGCAGCAGCGACGCCAGGCCCAGTAACAGCAGGGTCAGGACGAGCACGCCTCTTGCCAAGCGACGAAAACCGCGAACCGCAAGCATCAGATCAAGGTGTCGGTATAAGCCACGCGCCCTTCAACGATGGTCATCTTGACGCGGCCCGGCAGTTCCATGCCGATGAACGGCGAGTGCTTGCCCTGGCTTTTCAGGCCTTCGGGCGTAGGCGTCCAGTATTGCTCCGCATCCACCAGACACAGGTCCGCATCCGCCCCAACATACAGCTTGCCGCAAGACGCGGGCACCGCTGCGCCAAGAATGGCCGCGGGATTGGCCGTGACTTTCGCCAGGGCTTCGGCCAGCGGCACCGCTTGCTCTTGGGACCATTTGATGGCCAAGGACAGCAACAGCTCCAGGCCGGTGGAACCCGGCTCCGCCTCGGCAAAAGGCAGCAGCTTGTCATCATCGTCAACCGGCGTGTGATCCGAGCAGATGGCGTCAATCGTGCCGTCGAGCAAACCCTGCCAGATCGCTTCACGGTCGCGCTGGCTGCGCAGCGGCGGCGCAAAACGGTAGTTGGAATCAAAGTAGCCAATGTCCAGGTCAGTCAGGTGGACATGGTTCATACTGACGTCGCACGTGACAGGCAGACCTTCTTTCTTGGCCTGTCTGACCAGCTCCAGGCCCGCCGCGGAAGACAGTCGGCACAGGTGCAGCCGGACCCGCGCGCTGCGTTGCAGTTCGAAAATCGTATGCAAGGCAATGGTTTCAGCCTGGACCGGAATGCCGGACAAGCCCAGCCGCGACGCGTACGGCCCGCTGGCCGCGACCCCGCCCTTGGACAAGTACGGATCCTGCGGACGCAGCCACAGCGTGTAATCGAAGCTGCGCGCATACTGCATGCAGCGCAACAACACGCTGGCATCCTCCAATTGCACTTCAGCCTGTGAAAAGGCCACGCAGCCGGCTTCCGTCAATTCGGCCATCTCCGTGATGACCTTCCCTTGCAGATTGCGCGTCATCGCGCCGAGCGGATACACATGGGACTGATGCATCTGGCGCGCCCGGTGCTTCAGCATTTCAACCAGCCCCGGCTCATCCAGCACTGGATCCGTGTCGGGCGGCAGCACGATGCTCGTCACGCCGCCCGCCAGCGCGGCATTCAGTTCCGACTCCAGCGTGGCGCGGTGTTCATATCCCGGTTCGCGGAGCCGGGCGGACAGATCAACCAGTCCCGGCAGCACCAGCAAGCCCTTGGCATCAATGGTCTGATCGGCAACGAAGGCGTCGGGCGCCTGATCAAAAGCCACAATACCGCCCTGATCGATGAAGACATCGGCAACGCGGTCCTCACCCGTGGCCGGATTCACCAGACGGCCGCCTTGAATATGCAATTTCATTGCCTCAAGCTCCTGCAACAATGCTCATGACGGCCATCCGGACGGCAATGCCGAAGGTCACCTGGTTCAAGATCACGGCCTGCGGCCCATCGGCCACGGCGGAGTCGATCTCAACGCCGCGATTCATCGGGCCGGGGTGCATGACAATGGCATCGGGCTTGGCCAAGGCAAGCTTTTCCTGTGTCAGTCCGTAGTTCTTGAAGTACTCTTGCGCGGACGGCAGCAAGGCGCCGGACATGCGCTCGTTCTGCAGGCGCAGCATGATGACCACGTCAACGTCCTTCAAACCTTCCTTCATGTCGGTGAAGACCTTGACGCCCATCTGCTCAAGCCCCGACGGCAACAGCGTCAAGGGGCCGATCACCCGCACTTCCGGCACGCCCAGCGTGGTCAGTGCGTGGATATCCGAGCGCGCCACGCGCGAGTGCAGCACGTCGCCCACAATGGCGACCGTCAGCTGCGTGAAGTCTTTTTTGTAATGCCGGATCGTGTAGGCATCAAGCAAGCCCTGCGTGGGATGGGCGTGGCGGCCGTCACCGGCATTGATCACGTGCACATGCGGCGCAACGTGCTCGGCAATCAGGAACGGCGCGCCGCTGGACGCATGGCGCACCACGAACAGATCCGCCTGCATCGCCGCCAGGTTGTCGATGGTATCAAGCAGGGATTCGCCCTTGTTGGTGGACGAAGCGTTGATATTCAGGTTGTACACATCCGCTGACAGGCGCTTGGCCGCGATCTCAAAGGTGGTGCGGGTGCGTGTCGAGTTCTCGAAGAACAGATTGAACACGCTCTTGCCGCGCAACAGCGGCACTTTCTTGATGTCGCGTTCGGCCAGCGGCACGAAAGAGCTTGCGGTATCAAGAATGTGCGTCACGATATCGCGCGGCAAGCCTTCAATGGTCAACAGGTGGGTCAGCTCGCCATGACGATTAAGCTGCGGACTACGCATGATCCGGCTCCGGGGACTGGGATTCAAATTCAAAGTGGAAACGGCCTTCGTGCTGCGACAGCACCAGGGTTTGCTGTGGATCCAGGGCCACCGTCAGCGCCGCAATGTCTGCGGCAACCGGCAGCTCGCGGCCACCGCGATCGACCAGCACGGCCAGCTTGATTGAGGCCGGGCGGCCGTAGTCGAACAGCTCGTTCATCGCGCCGCGAATGGTACGGCCCGTGTAGAGCACGTCATCCAGGACGATCAAGTGTTTGTCCTGGACATCGAACGGCACCGAGGTCGGGCGCACTTCCGAGTGCAGGCCGATTTTTTCGTAATCGTCGCGGTAAAAACTGATGTTCAGAAAGCCCGGCTCACCCGCCAGGCCGAGGTCTTTCTGCAAACGTTCTGCAATCCAGCCGCCGCCCGAATAAATACCCAGCAAATGCGTGTTCTCGGCAGGCAGCCCGGCCAGCAGGCGCGCCACCGCATTGCGCAGGGTGGCATAGAGCGCCTCGGCGTCGAGGGAAGCAAAGGGAGTAGGAGTCGTCATCCCGGAATCTCTCATGAATGAATGGGTTCAGCCCGCATGCGGCCACGCGTCGGGCGAGTCCAAGTAGTTTTGCAAAATGATGGCCGCCGCCACGGCGTCAACCCGGTCCCGTTGCGCCGCCTTGCCCATCACCGCCTGGGCGGCCAGGCTGGTGCCGCGTTCATCCACCAGCACCACGGGCAAGCCGAAGCGGCCCGATAACTGATTGGCGAATTTCCGCGTGGCCACGCTCATCGGCTGCTCTCCGCCCTCCGCATCCAGAGACAGGCCAACCACGAGCTTGTTCGGCTCCCAGTCGTGGATCAACGCGGCCACGCGCGCAAAGCGGTCCTGGCGGGAGGTATTGGCAAAGACTTCCAAGGGCCGGGCCTGGCCGCTCAGCGTGTTGCCGAGCGCAACGCCGATGAACTGCGTGCCGTAGTCAAACGCCAACAGCGTGTCTTCAGGCATGGCCCGCCACTCCGGTCAGCGTATGCGGCGCGACGCCGAGCAGTGACAGCGCGGAGTTCAGCCGTTGCTCGGCGGGGGTGTCAAAAACGATGGCCGCGGTGGCGCCGACGGTCAGCCAGGCATTGCTGGCCAGCTCCTGCTCCAGCTGGCCCGCATCCCAACCGGTGTAGCCAACGGTCACGAGAAAACGCTCGGGCCCCTCACCACGCGCCACGGCTTCCAGCAGATCGCGGGAGGTTGTCAGCGCCATCTCCCCGACATCAAGCGTTGAACTGTACTGAAAACCGGCTTCATGAACGACAAAGCCTCTGCCGGTTTGCACCGGGCCGCCGAAATAAACCGGCGCTTCAGCCTTGGGGGACTCACCCAATGTCAGGTCGACCTTGTCGAACAGCTCACCCAGGTTCAGCTCGATCGGACGGTTGACCACAACGCCCAGCGCACCTTTTTCGGTGTGTTCGCAAACCAGCACCAGCGTGCCGGAGAAGATCGAATCCTCCATGCCGGGCATGGCAATGAGGAACTGATTCGAGAGGTCAATGGAGCGGGGAGGGGTGTTCATGGCTCCATTGTAATGTGCGCAGCGTCAGCGTGGCGAGGGAGAAAGGCCTGTGCGTTGCCCCCCGTTCAGATGACCACCATTTCAAAGTCTTCCTTGCGCGCGCCGCACTCGGGGCAAATCCAGTTTGGCGGTACGGACTCCCACGGCGTGCCGGCCGGAATGCCGTCATCGGGCAGACCCGCTTCTTCATCGTAGACAAAACCGCAAATCAGACACATCCACGTTCTCATTGTCTTTCCTTTATTGAGCCAGAGTATCGAGATAAGCGACCCATCCTATAGAATCACAGATCCTATTCAATATCGCTGAAATGTTGCTGAATAAGGGATAGGATGATTTTCTCACCAATTTTGATTTTTTTCCGTAACACCGCACTTTGTCCGATACCGTCTCCCCCCCTCCTCTCGTCCTTACTTTCGCGCCGTCGGATCCCACCGGCGGCGGCGGGCTGCAAGCCGACCTGCTGACCTGCGCGGGCCTGGGCTGCCAGGCCGTTACCACCTTGACCGGCTACACGGTTCAGGATTCCGCCAACCGGGAGGAACTTGAAGACCTCAGCGCGGAATGGATCGATGACCAGGCCCGCAGCCTGCTTGAAGACATGCCGATCCGGGCCATCAAGATCGGCGGACTCTTCACGCCTGAAGCCGTCAGCGCCGTGGCCGGCATCCTGGCTGATTATTCCGGCATTCCCGCCGTGCTGCACTTGGGCGCCGACGCGCTTGACAGCGCCGACGCCGAATCCGAAGACAATGCGCTGGCCGTGACGGATGCGCTGTTCGAACTGGTCTTGCCGCAATGCACGATGGTGGTCTGCGACCAGCTCCGGCTCGACAGCTACGTCAGCGACGGGCTGCTGATTCCCGAGCGTGGACAGGCCCCGGCCCAAGCGCTGCTGACGCTCGGCGCCACCGCAGTGCTGACCACGGGCGTACTGCTGCCCAGCCCGACCGTCCGCAACGTCCTGTACACCGCTCAGGAAGGCCTTGAGCCGCTGGAGTTTCCTTACGAATGGAAACGCATTGACGGCAACTATCGAGGCGGCGGGCATACATTGTCGACCGCCATCGCCGCGATGCTGGCAGGCGGCCTGCCCCTGCAGGAAGCCGCGCTGCAAGCCCAGGACTTCACGTGGCAATCGCTGGCCGCCGCCTACCGGCAAGGCATGGGACGGCGCATTCCGGACCGCTTGTTCTGGGTCCGCCAACTGGCCGACTCCGCCCTGCCCGCTTCTGATACGCCATGATTCATCCTTCCTTTTTCCAGACGGGCCGCATCCACGGCCTGTACGGCATCACCCCGGAATGGGATGACACGGATGAGCTCGTCCGCGCCGTCCAGCTCGCCGCCCGCCACGGGCTGCGCGTCCTGCAGTTGCGCCGCAAGCAGTGCCATGATGCGCATCGCCGCAGCCAGGCGATCGTGCTGCGCGATCTCTGCCAACAGCTCGGCCTGGTCTTTCTGGTCAATGACGACTGGCGGCTCGCGCTTGACGTCGGCGCCGACGGCGCGCACTTGGGCAAAGACGACGGCGACCTGCGCCAGGCCCGCCAGGCCGCGGGCGCGGACTTCCTGCTTGGCGCCTCGTGCTACAACCAGCTCGCCTACGTCCAGCAGGCGCTGGCGGCGGGCGCCGACCACGTCGCGCTCGGCGCCCTCTTCGTCTCGCCCACCAAGCCGGAAGCCGTCCACGCGCCGCTGAGCTGCGTGACGGAGGTTCGCCGCTGGCTGGACCAGGAGGCCGCGCGTACCGGCCACCGCGTCCCGCTGGTTGCCATTGGCGGCATCACGCCGGAGAACGCAGCCCAGGCCCGACAAGCAGGCGCCGACGCCATTGCCGTGATCAGCGCGCTGTTTTCGCACCCGGACCTGGCGGCCCAGGCCGAGCGTTTCGTCCAAGCCCTGAGTTATGCTTGAGGATGCTCCTTTAGATACCCCTTTGTAAGGCAGGAACATGTCCCGCAACGAAGCTCTTTTTGATCGTGCCGCCCGCGTCATTCCGGGTGGCGTCAACTCGCCCGTCCGCGCCTTCCGCTCCGTCGGCGGCACGCCGCGCTTCATTGAGCGGGCGGCGGGCCCGTATATGTGGGATGCGGAAGGCACACAGTTCATCGACTACCTCGGCTCGTGGGGTCCGGCCATTCTCGGCCATGCCCACCCCGCCGTGGTGGAAGCCGTCCAGCAGGCCGCCACCAACGGCCTGTCCTTCGGCGCGCCCACCGAAGCGGAGGTCGAACTGGCCGAACGGCTGGTCAACCGCTTCCCCTCCATTGAACAGATCCGCCTGGTCAGCTCCGGCACCGAAGCCACCATGACCGCCATCCGGCTGGCGCGCGGCTTTACCGGCCGCCACAAGATCATCAAGTTCGAAGGCTGCTATCACGGCCACGCCGACAGTCTGCTGGTCAAGGCCGGCTCCGGACTGCTGACCTTCGGCAACCCCACCTCCGCGGGCGTACCGCCCGAGTTCGCCGCGCATACGCTGGTTCTGCCCTACAACGACCTGGAAGCGATCAACCGGGTGTTCGATGAAATCGGCCACGAAATCGCCTGCATCATTGTTGAGCCCATCGCGGGCAATATGAACCTGATCAAGCCTCGCCCCGGTTTTCTGGAGGCCTTGCGCGAACGCTGCACACAGAGCGGCGCGCTGCTGATCTTCGACGAAGTGATGACCGGCTTCCGCGCCGGGCCGCTGGGCGTGCAAGGTCTGGTTGGCATCCAGCCCGACCTGACCACGCTGGCCAAAGTCATTGGCGGCGGCATGCCGGTCGGCGCCTTCGGCGGCCGCGCCGACGTCATGGCGCATATTGCGCCACTTGGCGGCGTCTACCAGGCGGGCACGCTATCCGGCAACCCGGTTGCGGTCGCGGCGGGCCTGGCCACGCTGAAACTGCTGGACGAACCCGGCTTCTACGAGCAACTGAGTGAAAAAACCACCCGCCTGACCACAGGGCTGGTTGAACGCGCGCGGGCGCAAGGCGTGGACTTCTCCGCGGACAGCGTTGGCGGCATGTTCGGCCTGTACTTCCGCGGCACCGTGCCAGGCTCGTTCGAAGAAGTGGCGGCGGCGGACACGGAGGCCTTCAACCGATTCTTCCATGCGGCCCTGGAGCGCGGCGTACACTTTGCGCCGTCCGCATTCGAAGCGGGCTTCGTCTCGATCGCACACACTGATGACGTCATCGATCGTACGCTCGACATTGCCGAAGCCGCATTCGCCATCAGCAAAAAACAATAGACTTTTCGCGTGCGGCGGGTCGGCCCGCCGCCGCTGTTTCCGTGAGGACATCATGGCAGTCAACTTGACCATTCCGCCCGATTCGGCCATTCACCCGGTGGCGGGCATCCGGATCGGCGTCACTGAAGCGGGCATCCGCAAAGCCAACCGGCGTGACCTGACCGTCTTCCAGCTGGATGAAGGCACCACCGTGGCGGGCGTCTTTACCCGCAACCGCTTCTGCGCCGCGCCCGTGCTGGTGTGCAAATCGCACCTGGAATCCGGCGAACCGATCCGCGCCCTGGTCATCAACACCGGCAACGCCAACGCGGGCACCGGCGAGCCCGGCATGGCCGCCGCCCTGCAAACCTGCGACGCTACCGCCGCCCTGCTGTCTCTGGATCCGCGCCAGATCCTGCCGTTTTCCACCGGCGTCATTCTTGAGCCGCTGCCCGTTGACAAACTCTGCGCCGCGCTGCCGGACGCCTTGGCCGCCGCGGGCAACAACGAGTGGATGAACGCCGCCCACGGCATCATGACCACCGATACCCTGCCCAAAATCGTGTCACGCCAACTCGATATCCAGGGCCAGCGCATCACCATCACCGGCATCAGCAAAGGCGCGGGCATGATCCGGCCCAATATGGCCACCATGCTGAGTTTCCTGGCCACCGACGCGGGGATTGATCAGGCCTTGCTGAACCACTTGGCTGGGAGACTGGCGGACGCTTCGTTCAACCGCATCACTGTGGATGGCGACACCTCCACCAACGACTCCTTCATCGTCATGGCCAGCGGCCAGGCCGGGCTGCAGGTGCAATCCGAGCAGGACCCCGCGTTCCAGCCGCTGTTCGACGCCTTGCAGCAAGCGGCGCTTGAGCTGGCCCAGCTCATCGTGCGCGACGCCGAAGGCGCCACCAAGTTCATCACGATCCGGGTCGAGGAAGCGGGCAGCCAGGACGAAGCGCTGCGCGTGGCCTATGCGGTGGCGCACTCGCCGCTGGTCAAGACCGCTTTCTACGCGTCGGATCCCAACCTGGGCCGTATTCTGGCGGCTGTCGGCTACGCCGGCATCGAGGACCTGGACGTGCAGGGCGTCAACCTCTGGCTGGACGACGTCCGGGTCGCCACGCGCGGGCAACGCAATCCGGACTATCAGGAAGCGGACGGCCAACGCGTCATGCAGCAGGCTGAAATCGCCGTGCGCATTGCGCTGGGCCGCGGCGCGGTCAGCGAGACCGTCTACACCTGCGACTTCTCCCACGAGTACGTCAGCATCAACGCGGACTACCGCTCCTGATCCCCATGAAACCCGAAGAGCATGAACCCGTGATCCCCCCCGCCCCCCCTGACCTGGCGCGGTTTCTTCAACGCGCCGAAGGCGTGCTGGCCCAGCTTGAAGCCTGGCTGCCGCCGCCGCTGCCCGCCACGGACTGGCGCGCGCACGCTTACCGCTGGCGCCGCCGCGGCTACCGAGGCTGGCTCGAAGCCGTTCACCATCTGGCCACGATTCATCCCGCAGACCTCCATCACATCGATCGCCAGAAAGCCACACTTGACCGCAACACCCGCCAGTTTCTCGCGGGCCTGCCCGCCAACAACGTCTTGATGACTGGCGCCCGCGGCACCGGCAAAAGCTCGCTGGTGCGCGCCATGCTGGCCAGCTATGCCGACCAGGGCCTGCGCTTGATCGAGGTTGACAAGTCGGACTTGGCGGATTTACAAGAAATTGTCGAGATCATTGCGTCCCGGCCAGAGAAGTTTTTGATTTTTTGCGACGATCTTTCCTTCGAGGAAGGCGAGTCCAGCTATAAAGCGCTGAAATCCGTGCTTGATGGCTCAATCGCCTCAACGTCTCCGAACGTCCTCATTTATGCCACGTCAAACCGGCGTCACCTGATGCCGGAATACATGCATGAGAACCTGCAGACGCAGCGGCATGACGATGGTGAAATCCATCCCGGCGAGACCATAGAAGAAAAAATTTCGCTGTCCGAGCGTTTCGGCCTGTGGCTGTCCTTCCGCCCTTTCAGCCAGGACAGCTATCTTGACGTCGTCGCACATTGGCTCAACACCATGGGTTGCGATCAACAAAGTATCAGCGCGGCACGACGTGAAGCGCTGCAATGGGCGCTTGAACGAGGCTCCCGTTCCGGACGCGTCGCCTGGCAGTTTGCCAAGGACTGGGCCGCCCGGCAGCACCAACAACAAGGGACATGATGAGTCTTAATGCAGTAATCGATGTTGCAGTAGGTATTCTTCAACGCCAAGACGGCGCTTTTCTTCTCGCCCAACGCCCCGACGGCAAACCCTACTCAGGATGGTGGGAGTTCCCCGGCGGCAAGCTCGAAGCCAACGAAACCGCGCTCCAGGCACTGGCCCGCGAGCTGCACGAAGAACTCGGCATCACGCTGGTCACCGCCACGCCCTGGGTGACCCTCACCCACAGCTATACGCACGCCACGGTCCGGCTGCACTTTTGCCGGGTTTCGCAATGGCTGAGTGA
>Ga0172382_10013963_pt1 | contig 10282 bp, 5 predicted proteins | sample Leawel138RmetaG_FD_122245 | JGI IMG/M metagenome (GOLD analysis project Ga0172382, IMG submission 122245) | Leachate microbial communities from a municipal landfill in Southern Ontario, Canada - Leachate well 138R metaG | ecosystem: Engineered > Solid waste > Landfill > Unclassified | place...
CCGCCTGCTTCATCGCCTGCTGGATCTCATCCAGCCTTTCGGTGCGTTCGGAGATATTCAGATGGGAGTCGGTTTTCATCGTGCTTTCCTCTTCAGATGCACCGGAACTGTCTGTCGCCTCAATTCCAAAAGGCATCCGAACTATTTCTCGCAATCCGAAAACAAACGACAGACGCCTGTTACAAAAGCTCGGTAACTGCCCGACCGGTTTTGCGGCGCCAGAAGCGGCATGGATTTACCCATGCGCCGGGCGCCATCCATCTTTCTGAACTCCGGCAACAGTTTGGCCAGTTCCGCCGAAGGGCTACCGAGGTGATCCGGGTTGCGGTATTTGGATTTCCGTCCGAGTTCGGCCAGCTTCGGACGAGCATAGACGGTCGCAAGGGCTTCCGGTGCCCCCAGATACCAGGCTTCCAATTCCTGGCAGGCAATGCGGATCAGAGTGTCAGGCCGTCCCGCCTGTTCGCAAAGTGTCTGCAACCGTCTCTTTATCGCATGGCAGTCGGCACCGTCGTTGTCCCTCACGACTACAAAAAAGGCGTCATTCCACGCCTTGAGCTTGCGCGGAATGCTTTTTTCCAGGTCTTGTTTGCCATCGTGCCGAATACACAGAAAATCCAGGCCGGGAAGAAGTCTGGGCAGATAGCTGTCGAGAAACGCTTTCATCGACGCTTCTTCCAGCAAAAAGATCACCTTGGCCATGCTACCACGCCCCCTTGAAGACGCCCTGGCGCCATAGCGTACCGGGCAAATCCCCTTCCTCCAGCAGCCGCTTGAGAACCTGACTGTCCGCGCCATGATGGATGGTGGTGTAACCATCCTTTCGGGCCAGCCAGTAGATCTCGTCCAGGTTCAGGCCGTTGAGAAACTCGGGCGAGTGGGTTGACACGAAAACCTGACCTCCCCTGCGGGCATAGTCCCTGAACTCTTCGGCCAGTTCGCGGAGCAACTCCGGATAAAGCTGGTTTTCAGGCTCTTCGACCGCCAGAAGAGGAAAGGGATTGGGGTCGTGAAGCAAAACCAGGTAGGCAAACATTTTGATGGTGCCATCTGACACATAACGGGCGATAAACGGATCGCGAAAAGCGCCGTCCTGAAACCGCAGCACCAAGCGCCCGTCTTCCGTGGGCTTTGCTTCCACTTTCTGGACTCCGGGAATGCGGCGTTTCATCGCATCCAGAATGGCACCGAAAAGATCCGGGTGATGGTCGTAGATGAACTGAGCCACCTGGGCCACATTGTCTCCCCGGGTCGACAGGTGCTCGGCATAGCCTTCTTCTGCGCTGGGGCGGGCATCGGCAATATGAAAATCCGAAATATGCCAGTTTTCGATGAGGTTGCGGAATTCGGAAATCACCCGAAACTCCTTGAACTGGCCCAATCCCTTGATCGCCAGAACCGTGGGCTCATCAAGCACATACGCCTTGCGTTCTTCCTGCGCACCAGGTTCCCCATACATGGCTTCATTGGTGATGGCCGTGCCCTTGCCGCGGGAAAAGTCCACGAAATGCCATGGCTGCCCTCGTTGGCCGCGGCGAAATTTGAGCACTTCGCGTTCTACGGCAACCATGCCGTTTTCCTGCACCACGGCCAGTTCATAGGTCGCCAGCCGGCCGCCTGTCTCACGGAACTTCAAGGTGATGGAGATGGGGCCGGTAGCCTCCCGGCTCACCAGTTCCTTGAACCCGCCTCGCCGGGCGACCGCTTTGGCCACATTGAGATCCAGCGCATCCTTGAGAAAAGAGAAGACATCGAACAACGTGGACTTGCCCGAACCATTCTCTCCGACCAAAACGGCCATTCGCGGCAAATTGGCCAAAGTGGCTTGCCGGAACACGCGATAGTTGTGAATCTCCATGCTTTCGATCTGCATTGTTTCCATGAACTACTCCTGCCCTGGCAGCGGTTGGTCCCGGTAGAATATGGGTTTGTCGGATTGACCGGCCAATCTTACAATCTCCGGCCAGCTTTGCACCAGGCCGTTGTAAGAGAGGGCCTCGGCGGCGCGCTTCTTGCGCTCGCACAGGGTGTAGAGGCGATAGGCCAGCTCCCGGGCGGCCTCGGCCCGGCTGCCGAGTTGCTTTGCCAGATCTGCTGCCGCCTGTTCGCCGCCTGCTTCCAGCACCCGAATCAAGTGGTGCAGCGTTTCCCAAGCGTTGATCCGCTTGTCGTTGGCCGGGTCCCACTCAACTGGTAGCTCGTTCGGTTTCAGCAGCCGCACCTTGCCGGCCTTGGAAACCAGGATGCCAGCCTGCTCCATGCCGGCCACGCTGGTGTTCTTGGACTTGGAGAGCTGCTCGGCCACGCCGTAGTCGCCCTCGGCAAACCCGAACTGATCGAACCAGGCGAGCGCCCAGCGGCTGTCCGCGTCGAAATCCCCCTCCTGTTCGGCCAGCACCTCATCCAGGGTCTGGTTGATCAGGGCGAGGGCTTCGCGAACCGATAGCGGCTTTCCTTCGGCATCCAGTACCTTGGCAAAACGGGTATAGACCGCCATGCCCGGCCCGATGGCCGCCTGGGCCAGGTCCACTGGGGCGATGTTGCCGCGCTGGAGGTGAGTCAGAGCCAAGGGAAGCTCTGATTTGAGGGCGGAGAGGAACTCGCGGCGGGTAGCGGTTGGGGCCTCGGTAGAACGCTTGCGGCAGACGAGGACGATGCTTGAAGCGAGGGAGTTGGTTTCATTTGATATAACGCGTCCTTGCTTTTCCGTCCGCATCGGCCAGGTGCCACTGATAGCAAAGCCGGCGCATATCATCGCTTCAAGGAAGGTATCCCAACCGGTGCTGGCTGTACCCTTTTCATCGTCACTCTCCGCCTGCTTGAAAGCGTAATATATGGTCACTGGAAAGGACGGGTGCGACAGATCAGCGAGGCGATGCATCGCCTTGGTCATACCGTCAAGGAAAAAGGTCTCGGCCTTCTCTTTGCTGCCGTGGCGGTAGGGTGTCGCGACCAACTCTTCGGCTTTGGGAACGGCAAGTGTGGCGAATAGATCAGGGAGTACGAGCTTCAATGATCGGCGCAACCAGACATAAAAGAAGTCAGACAGGTCAGCGTAACCGATGTTGTCGTAATAGGGAGGATCGCATGAAACAAGTTTGCCTTTTGATGTGCTTTGGGTCGCTGCATCTGCTTGCACGGATTTTCCATCTTTTGGGTATAGCGGCAGATTTAATAAACTTTTCCAGACCCATTCGACTGAATTTCCAGTCCAGTTTCCACAGGAAGTCGAGAACGGATTTACCTCCGTGAAATCCCAAGTCATTGGCAACGCTTGGCGAGCAAAAGTGCTTCGCGAAGCTTCAACCTGGTTTCGCCAGGTAACGACGCTACTCCATGCGTCTGCCGCACGGCTTGAGCTGAATCCCAAATACAACGCTACCGCCTCTGCGTAAGCCATAGCACCAGTACCGCCGTCGCGGAGTGGTGTGACGTCATCGGGGCGGCCAACGGTGAGAGCATCGCGCTGCACCCGCTCACGAGCCTCCTGCACCAAATCGGAAAAGGTCGTCAGGGCCACGAGTTGACGGGGTGTAAAGAGGTCCCCGAACCGCGTCAGGCCATACTCCACGACGTTAGTACGGCCGGGCCAGTGGCAGATCTCGACATCCGGAATCCACTCCGGATTTATCTTGCGTGCCAAGTCCTCATGGTCTGGTGTCGGTGTCAGATAGAGGCGGCCGCGATCGCCTTCGGCGACAATGGCCATAAGTCGCTCACCCATGCGGCTCGCTTTGGCTTCAGTCCGCAGGTAGTCAAATGGCATCGGCGTCCCCGACATCAAACACAAGAAGTTGCTATGGCTACCGCCAGCTTTCGTACCCCGCTTCGCCGCCACCTCGTCTTTCGGTTTCCCTACCTTTACGGTGAAGCGGTAGCTGCCATCTTCAATTACCGGCTCCACGTAGGTCTCCTTGCCCGCCTTTGTGGAAAGCATGAAGGTGGATGCGAGCGGAACATCCACCTGGGCAAAGGCCGGGTTGGGGCTTTTCACTGTTCGCGCCCAGAGCCAGGCGATAACGGTAAGTTTCTGGCCCGCATACGGCTTCAGGTCCGGCCGTTCCGCAACCATTTCCGGGGTAATCTCGACCTTGGGGTAAAGATGCCCGATGCGCTTTTCGGCCTCGTCGCGCATCCACTTGCCGTAGTAACGCACATCCTCGGCCAGTCCTTGGGCTCCCGTCCAGACTTTGTCGAAACAGGTCTGCCCTTTCCTTGATTCCGGATTGACCGGCGGCCGCCCGGCAAACTTGGGCGGGATTTCGATCATCGCCTTGTTGATGAGCACCGCCACCGGGTTCAAGTCGCTGGCGTAGGCTTCCAGACCCAGCCGCTGGGCCTCCAGAGGCAACGATCCGCCGCCGGCAAAGGGGTCATGAAAGGCCGGCAGTTTGTCCGGATTGAACAGCTCGGCCGCCCGTGGATGATCCTTGTTGTCCGCGCAGGTGGCCCGCCAGCTTTTCCAGATTTCCTCCCGGGCCTTGTTCAGGACCTCCTCGTTGGTGGTATTCTCCCACTTGACCATTTCCTCGATGATGCCAAAGAGTCGCTGGCGTTCCTTTTCCTGGTCCTCGGGCGTGGGAAACAGCTCCGGGTGGGCCGAGGGGTCGTCCACCATCTGGGCGAAGATCACCGCCCGCGCCGCTGCCAGCGGCCGCCGCGCCCACCACAGGTGCAAGGTGCTGGGGTGCCCATGGCGAATGGATTTTTCCCGCGCCGACGCCTTGTTGATGGCATCCAGCGGCAGTGCTACTTCGATGAGTTTTTTGCGATACATGCGGGTTCCTATTGCGTCTGGATTGCGATTGATTGCGTTTAAAATTGACTATAACCCAATGAATTTAAAAACGTTAGGATCACAGCCAGTATTTTGCCAAGACCATTTACTGCAACCATTACGGTCCATAATCGGTCGATTACGGGTTCCCGTCGGACGATTATCGGACGATTCGATCTATCCTGCCACGCAACGCGCCTGACGATTAGGCGTTTGCGCCTGACGATTATCTGACGATTACGATTTGGCGGGAAAGACGTATCGGGTGGAACGTCCACGCCCCTCTTTCGCCGCTAATCCAAGCTCCACGAGAGCTTTGAAATCTCGGTTTGCGGTGTCGCGTGTAACCCCAAAATCCTCTTCACACCGTCGGCTCGTCAAAACTTCACCCTGAACCAGAAGCTCGGCCATTTTTCGCTGCCGTTCGTTGAGTAGCGCCTCCGTTGCTGCCGACACCATAATCCGGCTTTCGGAAACCCGCAGGCGTTCGATGTTAGCTCCCGGCCCAAAGAAAACGACCTGAAAATAGCCGGTGTCCGTGCCGATTACTGGCTTGTCCAAGCCGTGGTCGAGCATCTGGTTGCGCATTCGCCTGAATCCGCTGCCACGCTCCTCGATGCGATGGAAATAGGACAGGCACTGTGCCAGCACGGGGTTGCGCGAGCATGGCCTGTATTTCCCCCGGCGCAAGCTCGCCAAGGTGATGGGGGCCGGAGGCATGCCGGGACTGGAAACGGTTACCCTGTCGGCGAAGACCTCCAGCATGATTTTGCGGCCGGCATCTTCATACTGCCGGTGAGCCACGGCGTTGACCAGCGCTTCGCGCAGGGCTTCGGCGGGGTACTCGTCGAGCCGCACCCGGTTGAGCCCCACGATCCGCATGGGATGCCGGGTGTTGCGGTCGATAAAGGAGATAGCCCGTTCGATTACCTTGGACATCGGGCCCCGGATGTCCTCGTGGTCGCTGGGGTCGCCGTCAGGCTCGATTCCCCGGTATGCATCCGCCAAAATGCGGCAATTCGGAAAAACAGCCGACGGGTCTTTGCCGAGAATCACGATACCGGCGGCGGTGGCCCAATAGTCTGACGATTCAGGGTCGTACCAAAGAAGGCCGCGCAGCATCATGCCGGCAATGACGTCATCAATCTTCAAGACTGGGAATTCGACCTTTTCAGCCGCTGCGTAAAGCTGGCAGGCGACACTGTGATCGAGGTCTTTCCAGCGAAGGCGTCGCATTGGTTGGGATTCGAAGGGCGAAGTGGCCTCGATGGTTTGCGTGGCAATTTCGTTCTCGTCGCTGGTGGGTGCGATGCCGAAGCGCTCGGCCAACAGCTTCACCAGGGCAGCACGCACCTCTTTCTGCAACTCAATGACGTTGCCGAAGCGCTTGTATTTGAATCCGTCGGCCTCAATCTCTTTCAGCAAGGCCACCGTCCCAGGCTCCCGCTTGCGGGTCCGTTGTCCCTTGATGAAAACCAGGATCGGCAGGCCCTTTTCCTTAGCGCATCGGTATTCGACGTGGGTGATGGACAGATCTCCGACCAGGGTCCCGTACTCGGTGCCCACCATCACGACGTAGACCTCGCAACGGTCCAGCATGGCCAGGCAGCCGTCCATCGCCTTTTCGGGAGAGGCTGGCTCGTATTCGTAGAGGACCGGCTGGCAATGGGCTGATAGAAACGGGTCGGTGCCAACCAGGTTCTGGACGATGAGCCGCTCGTCCTCAAGTTCCTTCTGCACTGAACTGACAAAAATCCGAAGCATTCGCCTCATCGAGGCGCCTCCGTGCGCGCCAGCAACTCGGCGAGGTTGTAGTTAACGCTCGTCACCCCGAAATCCGGCTCCCGGTGAAAAGGCCTTCGCAGGTAATGGACCCGGTGAGTGGCATCTTCGAGAAAAGCGACGATGGCCAGGATGAAGTCGTCGGGCTTGTTGAGGGAGTAAAGGATTTCGTTCTTGGTGACGGTGATGGTGGCCGCATCGGCTGATCGGCCCTTGACCTCGATGAAGCGCAACCGGCCCGTGCCGGGAATACGGCTTTCGATGTCGTAGCCGAGCTTTTCCGCCTCCCGGTCGATAGGCTCGAAACCAAGACTACGCTCGACAGTCATCACTATTTCACGGGCCTTGGCGGCAACCGCTTGGTTATCGACCGTAGTGGCTGAGGAAAGCGCCAGTGTGCCAGTCATGGCCGCAAGCAGTCCCGCCGGCACCACCAGCAAGCCGCCCAGCACCACGGGGGGCAAGGCAGAGATCTGGCGCTCCTGCTGAAGTTCGGCCATGCGCTTTTCTAGACGGGCCTGAAGGTTGTCGGCCCGCTTGCGGGCCTCGCCGGAGTTGAGCCGGGCATTGTGTTTTCCGGCCTGCTCCTGGAGCCGCAGTTCCTCGGCCCTGTGGTCCCAGTAGCCAATCTCCTTGGTGAGCCGTTCCTTGACGGCCGCCTCGGTTTTGGCGATGAGCGCCAGCCGGCTGTCGCGTACTTCTGCAAGATGCTCCGGCACTACCTTGGCTACGGCATGGCCCAGGGCCTTCTGCTCCAGGCCGCGGCTGACCCAGACGCATTCGGGCCGTGCCAGGATAGCGTCGATGCCTGGTTCACCGTCTTTTAACGGCCGGTAGTCGAGGTAGGGGGCGTAATGGATATGCTGAATGCCGCCGGCCTCGTCGACCTCCAGGTAGAGCATGCGCTTGGAAACAACGCGCCGCTCCCCGCTGCGGGTGCGGCCGGCATCCTGGATGGCATGCTCCAGGTAGAACATCATGCGGGGTTGGAGACCGGGATCGCGTTCGTCCACCAGTACCGTGCCTCGCCGCAACAGATCACGATGGCGCTCCAGGGTCAGGTCGATGACCGAATCGAGCAGCGGATGGCCAGGACAGACGAAGGCGGCCAGGGGTTTCCCCTGAATCGCTACCAGCGGCTTTTCAAAGACGATGCGCTCATACCGCGGCAACACTGGTTCGTCGGTTCCGATGAGCCGGTCCCGGTTTCGCACTGGGGCGGGCACATGGGTGACGGCATAGCGTCTCGCCTCTCGCTGCTTAACGCTGCCGCCCAGGCGGCTGAAGGCTTCCAGAAAAAACGATTCGATGTAGTGCGGTTGGAGCCGGCGGGCCTCGGCGCGCTCCATCTCCTCGCGGATGCGATAGACCCGGCTGGCGTCCATGGCATCCTTGGCCAGGGCCTTTTCTTCGAGCAGATCTTGAATCTGGGTCGGGTCGAAGGCGTCGGACACCACCTTGGACAGCCGGGCTCGTACCTCGGGCTGCTCGCCGTAACGGATGGCCTGAACCAATAGCTCGCGCAAGGGGCGCCCTTCGAATTGCAGCTTGCCCAACACGTCGAACACCCGGCCGCCCAGGGTCGTGCGGGCCTGTTCCAGTTTTTCCAGCAAAGTGCGGTAGACGTCGCCCTCGCGGGTCTCCTCGGCCACCAGGTTCCACAGATGGCACACCTCGGTCTGGCCGATGCGGTGGATGCGGCCGAAACGCTGCTCGATGCGGTTGGGGTTCCAGGGCAGGTCGTAGTTGACCATCAGGTGCGCCCGCTGGAGGTTGATCCCCTCGCCGGCGGCATCGGTGGCCAGTAGGACCTGCACCTCGGGATCGTGGCGGAAGGCCTCCTGGGCATTGAGGCGCTGCTCCCGGCCCATGCCTCCGTGGATGACTACCACGGCCCGCTCGCGGCCCAGCAGGGTCGTGATGCGCTGTTGCAGGTAGTTCAGCGTGTCCCGATGCTCGGTGAAGATTACCAGTTTCTGGCGCGGCGACGGGGTGTGTTTGGGGATCGGCCCGGCGCCGTAGGGTAGTTCGCATTCGGCGGTGCTCTCGGCCAGTGCGGCCGGAGTGAAGATTTCGCCGAGCAGGGTGGACAGCTCGCACCACTTGCGGTCCTCGCCGCTGCGCCGGACATTGCCGGCCAGACTCTCAAGGTTTTTCAGGGTGTCGATCTCTGCCTTGAGTTCCGTGATAGTGCGGGCCGCGGTGGCCTGATCCAGGATCTGGGCTTCGGCCGCTTCCACCTCGTTTTCCGGGGCATCCTCCAGATCCTCGATGTCCTCGGCGTCGATCTCGGGGATGTCTCCGGAAATGGGCGGCGCCACCATGGCCCCGCGTTGCAGCAGTTCCAACTCCCGCAGGCGCGAATCCAGGCGCTCCCGGCGGCGGCGTAGGGACTGATAGATGGCCTCGGGCGACGAGGCCAGGCGGCGCTGGAGAATGGTCAGAGCGAAGCCCACCGTGCCGGCGCGCTTGTCGTTGGCCAGGGCCTCGGCGCGGTTGAACTCCTCGCGCACGTACTCGGTGACGGCCTTGTAGAGCTGCGCTTCGGCGTCGGAAAGCTTGTAAGGGACCGTGTAGGCGATGCGCTCGGGGAAAAGCGGCGTGGCGTCGAACTTGACCAGGTCCTCCTTGACCATGCGGCGCATCAGGTCGGTCACGTCGGCGGTGTGGACCCCGTCGCGAAAACGCCCCTCAAAGCGGTCGCCGTCCAGCAGGGACATGAAGAGCTGGAAGTCCTCCTCCTTGCCGTTGTGCGGGGTGGCGGTCATCAAGAGGAAATGTCTGGTCAGGGTGGATAAGAGCTGTCCCAGCTTGTGGCGCTTGGTGAACTTGACCTCGCCACCGAAGAAGGTGGCCGACATCTTGTGTGCTTCGTCACAGACCACCAGGTCCCAGCGACAGTCTGGTACTTTCAGCTTGGCCTGAACGTCCTCGTTGCGCGACAGCTTGTCCAGCCGGGCGATGACGAGGTTGGTCTCCAGGAACCAGTTGCCGGTGCGGGCGGCCTCCAGCTTGTCGTTGGTGAGGATCTCGAAGGGCAGATTGAAGCGGCGGTACAGCTCGTCCTGCCACTGCTCGGCCAGGCTACCCGGACAGACCACCAAGCAGCGTTGCAGATCTCCGCGGGCAATGAGTTCCTTGATCAACAGGCCGGCCATGATGGTTTTGCCGGCACCGGGGTCGTCGGCCAGCAAAAAGCGCAACGGCTGGCGCGGCAGCATGGCCTCGTAGACGGCCGTAATCTGGTGAGGCAGCGGATCAACCACCGATGTGTGCACGGCCAGCACGGGGTCAAACAGGTGGGCGAGACGGATGCGATGGGCTTCGGAAACAAGCCGGAAGAGGCCGCCGTCGCCGTCGAAGCTCCAGGGTCGTCCCTTTTCGACCACTTCAATGCGCGGCTCGTCGTGGCGGTATAGCAGCTCGTTGCCGACCCGGCCGTCGGGCGCCTTGTAGGTCAGCTCGATGGCCTCGGAGCCAAACCACTGAACGTTGACCACCGTGACCAGGGAATCTGGGATGATACCGCGAAGGGAGGCGTTGGGCCGAATGTCTTCCAGGGTGCTCACAGCGCTGTCTTTCGATGCCGTTTTCAGTTCAGGGTGGAAAAGTAAAGGCCGCATCGGAACCGACCCGATGCGCGAGCCATTCATGGGGAGACATGAGCAACAAAGCCCGCAGAGCGAAAATTGAAGCTTCTCGCTTGGCGGGCCTTGGTCAACC
>Ga0172382_10013965_pt1 | contig 10282 bp, 6 predicted proteins | sample Leawel138RmetaG_FD_122245 | JGI IMG/M metagenome (GOLD analysis project Ga0172382, IMG submission 122245) | Leachate microbial communities from a municipal landfill in Southern Ontario, Canada - Leachate well 138R metaG | ecosystem: Engineered > Solid waste > Landfill > Unclassified | place...
AAGGTTTCCAGATCAACACGTCCGGCCAACACATCACTCATGTGCACGTCGACAGCAGTGAAACCGGCACGATCAAACGCAGCAGCCATTTCCACATGACCGTTAACACCTTGCTCACGCAGTACAGCAACACGTGGACGCAAACCCTTTTTGACATAGGGTGCGCTGATATCAGCATTAATATCAAAGGTCAGCTTGGTCGATAAGCCTGGATCTTCCTGATCCAGCAGCGCTTCAAATTCCTGTTCGGCACATTCAGCATTATCACGCAGACGCTGAATCTGATAACTGGTTTCAGTCCAGGTACGTTGCAGCAAGCGACGCTCACCGGTAAAGACACCCTGACCAGCGAGGCTGACTTTCACTGCATCACCAGCAACCGGGCGACCAATAACGCTAACGCACTCAGCTAAACCGGCTTGCGCAAAGGCAGCCACAACAGCATCAAGATCACTGCTTAACACTTGCACCACAGCACCCAACTCTTCGTTGAGTAAGGCCGCATTGACTTGCTCAGCCGCGATATTCAGCGCATCAAGATTGATATCTAAACCACAGTGACCGGCAAAAGCCATTTCCAATACTGTAGTGAGCAAGCCACCATCAGAACGGTCGTGGTAGGCCAATAAACGCTGTTGAGCATTGAGACTTTGAATCGTAGCAAAGAAGGCTTTGAGGTCTTCAGCACTGTCGACATCCGGAGTCTGCTGACCAATCTGACTGTACACTTGGGCAAAAATCGACGCGCCTAGTCGATTCTGGCCGCGGCCTAAATCGATCAAGACTAAAGTGCTGTCGCCCTTATCCAGTCGCAGTTGCGGCGTTAAGGTTTGACGAATATCAGGCACTGGCGCAAAACCTGTGATCACCAGCGACAACGGTGAAGTGACTGATTTATCAACGCCTTCATCCTGCCAACTGGTTTTCATCGACATGGAGTCTTTACCGACTGGGATAGTAATCCCCAGCGCAGGACACAGTTCCATACCGACTGCTTGCACGGTGTCATACAGACGCGCATCTTCACCCGGGTGACCGGTTGCGGCCATCCAGTTGGCTGATAAGCGAATATCAGAAATTTTGTTAATACGTGCCGCTGCAAGGTTAGTCACAGCCTCACCCACTGCCATACGACCGGATGCCGGCGCGTCTAAGATGGCCAGCGGCGTACGCTCACCCATCGCCATGGCTTCACCAACATAGGCATCAAAGCTGCTCGCAGTGACGGCACAGTCCGCCACAGGCACTTGCCATGGACCAACAAATTGATCACGGGCAACCAAGCCCGTCACACTGCGGTCACCGATGGTGATTAAGAAGCTTTTACTGCCCACCGCAGGGTGGCGCAAAATACGATCCGTTGCTTCTTTTAAACTGTACTGCGCATCAGCGAAACCATCAGCCAGCTCTTCTTCGCGGGTCACGGTGCGGTGCATGCGTGGTGGCTTGCCGAGCAAGACTTCAAGCGGCATATCCACTGGATTATTACCGAAGTGGCTATCAGCGACAGTGAGATGACGCTCTTCAGTCGCCTCACCCACTACAGCATACGGACAACGCTCACGCTCACAAATCGCGGCAAAGCGCTCTAAGTTCTCAGGTTTAACCGCCATCACATAGCGTTCTTGCGATTCATTACACCAAATTTCCAGCGGACTCATGCCCGGCTCGTCATTGGGAATATTACGCAAGTTAAAGATACCGCCACGGCCGGCATCATTGACTAACTCAGGAAAGGCGTTGGATAAACCACCGGCACCGACGTCATGAATAAAGCTAATCGGGTTATCGGCACCTAACTGCCAGCAACGGTCGATCACTTCTTGACAGCGACGCTCCATTTCTGGGTTTTCACGCTGCACTGAAGCAAAGTCTAAATCAGCGGATGAAGTGCCTGTGGTCATCGATGATGCTGCGCCGCCACCCAAACCAATCAACATGGCTGGACCGCCAAGTACGATCAATTTACTGCCGACGGCAATATCATCTTTCTGCACATGTTCGGCACGGATATTACCGAGTCCACCGGCCAACATAATCGGCTTATGGTAACCGCGAACTTCTTCACCACGTGGCGTGGTAATGGATTGCTCAAAGGTACGGAAATAACCGGTAATCGCCGGACGGCCAAACTCATTATTAAACGCCGCGCCACCCAGCGGGCCTTCAATCATAATATCCAGAGCAGTGACAATACGCTCAGGTTTGCCGTACGGGACTTCCCACGGCTGGATGTAGCCGGGAATATTGAGGTTAGATACAGTAAAGCCAGTTAAACCCGCTTTCGGTTTAGAACCGCGACCGGTAGCACCCTCGTCACGAATCTCGCCACCGGAACCGGTTGATGCTCCGGGGAACGGGGCAATTGCAGTGGGGTGATTATGGGTTTCAACTTTCATCAAGATATGAATCGGCTCTTGATGCGCAGCATATTCACCGGTAACTGAATCAGGGAAGAAACGTCCAGCAGTAAAGCCTTCAATCACTGAAGCGTTATCGCTATAGGCTGATAACACACCTTCACTGTTCATTTCGAAGGTGTTTTTAATCATCGCAAATAAAGATTTCTCTTGCGCTTGGCCATCAACATCCCAGCTCGCGTTAAAGATCTTATGCCGACAATGCTCAGAGTTCGCTTGAGCAAACATCATCAACTCGATGTCGTGTGGATTACGACCCAGTTTTTTGAAGTTACTCACTAAGTATTCAATTTCGTCTTCAGCCAGCGCCAAGCCCAATTCACGGTTGGCTTTCTCCAGGCTTTCGATACCACCTTGCAGCACATCAACCACCGCTAATGGACGCGGTTGTGCATGACTAAATAAAGCCGAGGCTTCTTCCATCGCACCCAAGACCAACTGGGTCATGCGGTCATGTAACGCAGCTGCGATCAACTGGGTTTCAGCATCGCTGTAATCACCGCTAATGTAATACGCCATGCCGCGCTCAATGCGCTGTACTTTGGCGAGGCCGCAGTTTTTAGCAATATCAGTCGCTTTACTGGACCACGGCGAAATAGTACCAAAACGTGGCACCACTAAAAATAGGCGTCCGCTTGGCTCTTGGCTTGGCACACTCGGGCCGTACTTAAGCAAACGGCTAAGGACTTGGCCCTCTTCACTGCTTAACGCAGCTGAAACCTCAACAAAATGAGCAAACTCAGCGTACAAACCGCTGACAGAGGGAACCTTCTGACGTAATTGTTCAAAAAGTTTCTCGTGGCGAAAAGCAGAAAGGGCAGGAGCGCCGCGCAAGATCAGCATCGTCGTGACAGCCTCGAAAAAGTTGTATTAAATGGGCGGATATTCTAGTCCGCATAGCAATAAATAACCATCCAAATCTACCGTTTAGACATTTATTGCAATACACACAAACTTGTTTGTGAACAACTGACAGCGCTCCCAACTGCTTTTCTTTGCTGGAGCAACCTGCATTTGCGTATACTGCGCCCATGCATTCACTGACACTCTCCCCCATTCGCTGCCTTCTGCTGAGCTGCGCAGCGAGCTTGCTTATTACGCTAAACGGTTGCGGCAAGCCACCAACAACTCTTGAGCGCATTCAAGAGCAGGGAACCTTGCATGTTATTACCCGTAACAGCCCCTCCACTTATTTCCGAGACCGCAATGGCGATACCGGCTTTGAGTATGAGCTGGTTAGACACTTTGCTAAGCAGTTGGGCGTCGAGTTAAAGATTGATACAGCAGACAATATCGATCAACTGTTTAGTAGCATAGGCACTGAAAACGGTCCTGTCCTCGCTGCCGCAGGCTTAGTGCCTAGCCCTGAGCGTTTAGCCACTGCGCGTTTTTCCGATCCCTACTTAGAAGTTTCATCACAAGTTATTTACCACCAAAAGAATCCTCGCCCCAAACAAGCAAAGGATCTTATTGGAAAAAGCGTACTGGCCCTTAAAGGCAGCATTCACGAAGACAACCTCAAGACTCTAAAAAAAGACTATCCAGAGCTCGACTACGCTGTCTCTGATCAAGTCGAGAGCGTTGACTTACTGCGCATGGTCGACGAGCAACAAATTGATCTGACTCTAGTCAACTCCAACCAAGTTGCCATGAACCAAGTGTACTTTCCCAATATCCGCGTGGGCTTTACCCTACAAAGCAGCCATCAACTGAGTTGGGCGGTGGCCGCTGGCGATGACGTCAGTCTACTCAATGAAATTAATCGCTTTTTAGACAGCGCTAAACAATCAGGGCTATTGCAGCGACTGACCGAGCGTTATTACGGCCACGTTGATACCCTTGGTTATGTTGGTGCCTATGCCTTTGCTCGGCACTTGCAACAACGTCTGCCCAACTATGAAACAGCCTTCCGCGATGCGGCCAAAGAGCATGCTGTGGACTGGCGTTTACTGGCGGCAATGGGCTACCAAGAATCGCACTGGCTACCGACCGCCACCTCAAAAACCGGTGTACGCGGCTTAATGATGCTGACCCAACGTACCGCAGAAGCCATGGGCGTCAAAGATCGTCTCAACCCCAAACAAAGCATCCAAGGCGGCGCACGTTACATTGCTTTATTGATCTCACAGCTCCCTGAAAGTATTTATCCAGCCGATCGTATTTGGTTTGCTCTCGCCGCTTATAACGTTGGCATTGGTCACCTTGACGATGCGCGCAAACTGACCGCAGCTGAAGGGCTCGATCCAAATAAATGGCTGGACGTTAAAACCATACTGCCGCGCTTGGCGCAAAAACAGTGGTACAGCAAAACCCGTTACGGTTATGCGCGCGGCGGCGAGCCGGTACATTTCGTCAACAATATCCGCCGCTATTACGATATTTTAACCTGGGTCACTCAACCACAAATCGAAGGCACCAACATCATCAGTGGCACCACTCATGTGCCGGGCATTGAACCTCAAGATAACAATACAGTGCCGACCGATCCGGCCGTTATTCTCCCAAAATAAGAGTTTAGCGCCGCGCTTTAAAAAACGCCCTGAGCATCTGTGCCGACTCCTGCGCAAGCACACCACCGCTCATGTCGACACGATGATTCAAAAACGACTGAGAAAAGAAGCAGCCTTGACTCTCTAACGCGCCGGCACGCGGCTCATGCGCTGCAAATACCACTCGTGCAACACGCGCGTGCACAATTAAACCAGCACACATATGACAAGGCTCTAGGGTCACATACAGCGTGGTATCCGGCAGGCGATAATTCTGCAATTGCATGGAGGCATCACGGATCGCCTGCACTTCAGCATGCGCACTGGGATCGTTCAAACTAATTGGACTGTTAAAACCACGACCAATAATCTCGCCATCTTGGACCAATACTGCACCCACTGGCACTTCACCCAAAGCCGCACCCTGCTCTGCTAAGCGTAGCGCTTCACGCATAAACAGCTCATCCTGCATCCGCTGACCATCATGTTCTTGCGTCATAGTTCTTCTCTAGATAAGAAAACGGCGAACCACATCGCTGAGGTTCGCCGCTTATAGTTCAGTCATTCAAATCAATTAAAGCTGAATCATTCCACCTACAATAGGGCTGACTCAAACCACAGCTACCCTCTCATTCAAGAGCTTAGCTGCTATGCCCTATCAATCAACTTTCCTTGCAGCACAATGGCTCAAGTGTATACGGATTCTCTCTAGATCGCCGGAAAAAACACAGCCTAATAAGGTTGTTTGACTAATGCGTACAGCACAGGCTCACCCGTACTCTCGCTTAGATCACTGCTCAGGCGAACCTCACCTGTCATCATTTAACTCCCGCACCTCGCACAGCAATGGCTTCGATCTCAAACATTAACCCGGGCAGTCCGAGCTTACTGACCTCGACGATCGTGTCGGCCGGATAAGGTTTGCTGAAGTAACGTTTACGGAGTTCAACAACCTGCGGAAAATAACTTATATCGGTCAGAAACAAGGTGACTTTGACCACATCCTCGAGCCCTGAATCAGCCGCGGCCAATACCTTGGCCAAGCAATCGAAAGCAGCTTCAGCTTGAGCCTGGAAATCGCCTTCGCCAATCAGCTGACCCTGATCATTTAGCGCCGCTTGACCGGATACGAACAACCATTCACCCACAGCAATGGCCTGAGATATAGCAAAGGGCTCAAAAGGATCAATAGCGGTACGGACTCGTTGCATTTTTTCAGACATCATTCGTACTCCTGACAAGATAGTATTTCAAGCAAGACAGAGCAAGATCTACGCCAGCGACCAGCGGCTACGCTCAAGTGATTGTTTTATATGAGTTTCGTCTGAATGCAAGACGGTCATAATCAGCAGTGCTGTTTCAGAATGAAAATATGCCACAACAAATGAAAGAGTCAGTGCAGAGTGATAGGGCAGAAAACGCAGTATGCAACCTTCTAAAATGAACTATATATTCCACATTGGAATTCTATTTATATTTCTCGGTTATTCATAAAAAACAAAAAGCCTTATAAATCAACATGATAAGTAAAATATCTTAGCTTGGCATGGTTACTGCAATATACATATTTGATACCACACAACCTACTAGAGCTAAAACCTTCAAGGGTTTTATTGGTGTCGTTAACTTAATTATAAAAATAAATAGGAATCGTATATGTCCAGCGAACTCATGCTAATCCTCACTTATATCCCTCGCAAAGACTCTGAAAGCCGTGGTTACAACCCTTGGCTGCGCGAGATCGACATGCCTTTCTTCAACTCCGTAAAGAAAATTGAGGAATATACCAACTGGAAGTTGGCTCCCGAATCTGATCCTCTTGTCGATTGGACACACTTTGATTTTATGCGCATCGGAAAAGGCGTTAATCCAGAAGATATTTTTGTGCAGCCCGATGTCGCAGAATTTGCCGCGGCCTGGACCCGCCAATGGGGTCGCTTCCCCGAAGCCGAAGATATGTCAGATAACTATGAGATACATATCGTTAAGCGGATACGTGAAGGACAACGTGCACGCGGCGGACTGGTTGCACTCGTGCTCGCTCCAAACCGAGCCAACTTACCAGAGCACGCCGAAATCTGGGGCGCTCATGAAATGGTGCTCGGCACGAATCAGCTCGGAACAGAATTTGCCGTAGTCAGCTTGCCTTATGTCGACAACGGCACTATCGATCAAAGCTGGGGTGAGAAAATCCTTATCAGCGAATGTATCGCTCGACCTTAAGACAGACTTGCTTAATAAACTCAACAGGCATTAATCCGCTCCACAAGAACGACCGAGTGCCTAGACCTGAAATAGGCTGACACCCTTTCAGTCAAAACGCCCGATACACTTCATCGGGCGTTTTTTATTGCAGCAACTTAAGCATCGACCGCTTGCACATGCCATAGAAAAACACGACGCTCAGTTTTTGTAGGCGGTCCGGCATAAACTGGAGAATAGCGCCGCCACTGTAAACGGCCACGACCAGTCTCTTGCGCCCAACACCCGTAATCCCTTAGCAACGCCGCTGACTGTTATGCATTCAACTCTGTTTAGGCCCGTGCCAACTCAAGAATCAGATCGGCCGCTTTTTCCGCGATCATAATAATCGTCGCACTGGGGTCACCCGTGGTAATTCTGGGCATCACCGAGCCATCAACCACCCGCAACGCTTCGATGCCATGCACTTGCAACTTATCGTTCACTACTGCGAGTTCGTCATGGCCCATTTTGCAGGTGCCGACCGCCTCATAGTTAACATGACAGGTGTCGCGGAAGAACCTATCAAGATCCTCGTCACTCGTACACTCTGCTCCCGGAAGATACTCTCTACCACGGTAGCGATCATAGGCCGGTTGCGCAAAGATCTTTCGGGCGATTCTAACACCGCGTCGCAGCACGTCTCGATCACGCTCATCCGCCAGATAATTAGCATCAATGATAGGTTTATCCAACGGATCAGCTGAACGCAAGCGTAATTGCCCACGGCTCTCTGGTCGCGTCAAAATAACCAGATTGGTCACCCCATGCTCTTTAGCAGGTTCACCTCTACCAGTGAGTATCGGCACCAAATAGTACTTGAGATCAAGCTCATCATGACTTGGAGCACCAGAACGTAAATAGGCGATTGCTTCGATGCTGTTGCTGGCCAAGGGACCGCCACGGGTTAGGAGATAGCGAATACCCGCCGTCACTTTAGCGACATTACTGCTTACCAATTTGTAGTCGGTCACAGGCAAGGGACAGGTCATCTGTACCGAAGTACCGACATGATCATGCAGATTCTGTCCCACACCTTTTAAGTCGACAATAGGTTCAATCCCCAGCGAACGCAGGTGATCCGCATCACCGATCCCGGACAACATCAGCAACTGTGGTGACTGGAAGGTACCGCCGCTGGAAATGACCTCGCGTGTCGCATAGGCCTGCTTAGTTTCGGAGGACTGCAGATATTCGACGCCGACGACGCGCAAACCATCCAGTAGCAACTTAGTAACATGCGCATGCGTCTCGATATGGAGATTTGCGCGCCCTTTGACAGGTTTCAAATAGGCCACTGCGGTACTGATCCGACGCCCGTCCTTGATGGTACTGTCACAAGGACCGAAACCCTCAGGCTTCGCACCATTGTGGTCGTCACTGTAAGGAAAGCCCGCTTGCTGCGCCGCGTCCAACCAAGCTAACTGCGCTAGATTTTTGATCTTAGCCTGAGTCACATGCGATGGGCCGTCACCACCGTGAAACTCAGTCTCGCCGTGCTCATAGCACTCTGCACGCTTAAAGTAAGGCAGCACATCGGTATACGACCAGCCTGAATTACCAAGACTGGCCCACAGATCAAAGATTTCTGGCGCACCACGGCTATAGCACATACCGTTGATCGAACTACTACCGCCCAAGACCTTACCGCGCAGATCATCCAGTACCCGATTGTTGAGATGTTTCTGCGGCGCAGTTACATAGTTCCAGCTATTCTTGCCGCTCTGTAGCATCACAAAAAAGCCAGCTGGCATGTGAATCAACGGACTGCTGTCTGCCCCACCCGCCTCAAGCAACAAGACGTTGTATTGCGGATCAGCTGAGAGCCGGTTGGCCAGTACACAACCCGCAGATCCAGCGCCGATAACAATAAAATCATACTCAGCTCGAATTGCCATAATTATTCTTATTTGCCTCGATCAGTTGGTTAGCCTCGCTAAAATAACGAGGATTACACTGCAGAATCTCAAGTGATCGGGCCGAGACGCTGATTCCCCAACTGTGCGCTGTAGTTCCAACTCCCTCTGCCCGCCTCATCCCTGCTGTCCAGCCTAAGCATTGTTTAGGCTCATGCCTCAAGGCTAAACCATAGCCGTGCGCTCAGCTAACCCAAACGGAGTAGTCTCAGCACAAAATAGCCACACCTAAAGTCACGATGCGACGCTGGCAACGTCGCCCCTAACAAGGCAGCACAAAAACAAAAAAGCCCATGCGAGCATGGGCTTAAATGTATTTAAATGCTGATCAGTGCCAGCCAGCAGCTAACCTGGGATCATTCCCACTCAATCGTTGCCGGCGGCTTGCTGGAAACATCATAAACCACCCGTGAAATGCCTTCGATTTCATTGATGATGCGACCTGAAACAGTTTCCAGCAACTCGTAAGGCAAATGCGCCCAACGCGCAGTCATGAAGTCGATGGTTTCTACTGCGCGTAATGAGACAACCCACGCATAACGACGTGCATCACCCACGACACCCACTGATTTAACCGGCAAGAACACCACAAAAGCTTGACTGGTTTTATCATACCAACCCGCTTTACGCAGTTCTTCGATAAAAATATGATCGGCTTGGCGTAATAAGTCGGCATATTCTTTGGTCACTTCACCCAAGATACGCACACCTAGGCCTGGACCTGGGAATGGATGACGGTAAACCATATCGTGCGGCAGACCCAGCTCAACACCGAGCTTGCGCACTTCGTCTTTAAACAGTTCGCGCAGCGGTTCAACCAACTGGAACTTCATATCTTCTGGCAAGCCACCGACGTTGTGGTGTGATTTGATCACATGCGCTTTACCATTTTTAATCGCCGCTGATTCAATCACATCTGGGTAGATCGTACCCTGCGCAAGGAAATCAATGCCTTCTAACTTGCTCGCCTCTTCATCAAACACTTCGATAAAGGTGCGACCAATAATTTTACGCTTCGCTTCTGGATCAGTCTCGCCTTTGAGTAAATCTAAGTAACGCTGCTCGGCATCCACACGGATCACTTTGACGCCCATATTGTCAGCGAACATACGCATCACTTGGTCGCCTTCGTGCAAGCGCAACAAGCCATGGTCAACAAACACGCAAGTCAATTGATCGCCAATCGCTTGATGCAATAGTGCGGCAACCACTGACG
>Ga0172382_10013967_pt1 | contig 10281 bp, 6 predicted proteins | sample Leawel138RmetaG_FD_122245 | JGI IMG/M metagenome (GOLD analysis project Ga0172382, IMG submission 122245) | Leachate microbial communities from a municipal landfill in Southern Ontario, Canada - Leachate well 138R metaG | ecosystem: Engineered > Solid waste > Landfill > Unclassified | place...
AACTGGTTACAAAGGGGTAAGACCCGAAGTCCACATCCAGGAGCGATCCTTGTGCACCTTCAGCCAATACTTTCTTACCTTCGTCGAGGGCTTGATTGATATAGTATTCGCTGTCGGATAAGTTAAATTCCTTTAAAAAAGCTACTGATTCAAAGAAGTCACGTTCGCTTTTTTCGAGTTCCTCTTCGTAAGCAAAGTCGTGTTGCTTCAATATGGCAATATGATTCGCTACGAGTTCTCGGTATTTTTCTTCAAACCGGGGTGAAAGAATATCTCCGACACGTAGACCTTGCCTGGCGACCTTATCTTTATAGGTAGGTCCAATGCCTCGCAATGTTGAACCGATTTTAGAATCTCCCTTTGCTTGTTCCAAAGCTGCATCAAGTAGACGATGGGTAGGGATGATCAACGAAGCTTTTTTGGAAATAGATAGATTTGTCTTCAGATCAAGGTTAAAAGAAGCTAACCCGGAGATTTCCTTTCTGAATACGATGGGGTCTAACACAACGCCATTTCCAATGACATTATGGATGTTACTCCTAAAAATTCCCGATGGAATCTGGTGTAACACATGTTTAATTCCGTCGAATTCTAAGGTATGTCCAGCATTGGGGCCACCCTGAAAACGAGCAACCACCTGGTATTCGGGGGCGATCACATCGACAATTTTACCCTTCCCTTCATCCCCCCATTGAAGGCCTAATAAAACATCTATTTTCACTCAGTAAACAGAATATGATATCAATAAAACAAACAAATCCGGTATGCATAGGTGTTTTACCCGATACCGGAATGGCAAATGTACTATACTAATGGCAAGAAAAATACTAACTAGCTAATAATTCCTCATCTCCACCCGATTTTTTATTCTCGCAATTGTCTCGGTTACAGTTTCCGTAGAAGATAAGGGAGTGATGAGCGACTTTGAATTGGAGCATTTCACCAACCATACTTTGAATGGATTGAATTCTGGGGTCACAGAACTCCAAAACTTTCTGACATTCGGTACAGATCAGATGATCATGCTGCTTGGTTCCATACGATTTTTCATATTGGGCAAGGTTCTTGCCAAACTGATGCCGAGTGACCAAATCACATTCTACCAGTACGTCCAGCGTGTTATAAACCGTAGCACGGCTCACCCGATACTTTTTATTTTTCATACTGATGTATAACTCGTCGACATCGAAATGGTCGTTGCGTGAGTAAATCTCTTCCAGTATGGCAAACCGTTCCGGCGTTTTCCTTAGCCCCTTGCTCTCTATATAAGCAGTCAGGATCTTTTTGGCCGCTTCGAAATTACTGGCTGACGCTTCAGGCATTATTGAAAAAAACTTATTAACTATTAATTCGGATATGCTCTGCAAATTAAAAAAACTGCAGTGTAAATACACATAGATGAGCCTTTTATGAAACGAATCTAAATTACAATTGTGTTTTTCTAACCCATGGGCGTGCAGTCAAAACGGAGAGCTGAAAAAACACCTTCCACCTTTTCCAGCTTTTTGATGAGTTTTTCTAAATGGGAGGTATCCTGGACATAAATTTTAACGTCTCCTTCAAAAATACCGTCGGCAACATCGAAGGATACGCCCCGCATATTAATATTTAATTCATTGGAAATGATACGGGTAATCTCATTTACCAGACCCATCCGGTCAGTCCCTGTAATGTGAATACCCACCAGGAAGGCCTCTTCTTTTTGAGAAGCCCATTTCGCTTTGATGACCCTGTTGCCGTGCTTCGACATTAATTCGGCAGCATTCGGACAAGTCGTACGATGTATTTTTATACCTTCATTGATGGTGACAAACCCAAATACGTCATCTCCTGAAATGGGACTACAGCAGACGGCTAATCGGTAATCGATTTTATCCATATCCTCCCCAATCAGGAGGGTATCCCCATCGGTTTGATTACCATGCAACCCTTTGAGGTACTTACTTATGTCTTTCCCATCGTTGTCGGAACGACCGATGTACAACTCCTCCCCGGATCCTTCTTTTTTCTTTTCACGAAGGTCGCGGTGGCGTTTATACTTTTTGAGTTCGTCGATTTGGATGTACCCCTTCCCTACCCGGTAAAAAAAGTCGACCGGTGTTTTACAATCGAAGAAAGCCCTTAGTTGGTTGAACGTTTCTGCATTGGCTTCGATACCCAATAATTTCAGTTTACGTTCGACCATTTGGCGTCCGTCTGTCTCGTAGCGTCGGTTTTCTTCTTTCAGGAATTCCTTAATACGGCTCCTGGCTTTTGACGTCGTGACAATACGCAGCCAGTCTTCATTGGGCTTCTGTTTATTGGAGGTAATTATTTCAACCTGGTCCCCATTGTTGAGTACATAGCTGATCGGGACCAGGGTACCTCCTACCTTGGCCGCCATACATTTTGCCCCAATTTCCGTGTGGATATCAAAAGCAAAATCCAGGGCAGTGGCTCCACGAGGTAAGACTTTTAATTCTCCCTTCGGCGTAAATACAAACACCTCCTCGGTGAAAAGGTTGTTTCGGAACTCATCTAAGAATTCAATCGCTGCGGTTCGGTCGCCCTCTCCATTTTCGAGGGTTTCCCTTACGCGATTGATCCAGACGTCGATGTTACCTTTAACTTTAGTATCGTTCCCTTTATATTTCCAGTGAGCTGCATAGCCTTTCTCTGCAATTTCATCCATGCGTGTCGTCCGAATCTGCACTTCCACCCACTGTCCTGTCTTACTCATTACGGTCGTATGGAGCGACTGATACCCATTGGCTCGCGGTGTACTGATCCAGTCCTTGAGCCGATCAGGATTAGGTTTATAGTGATCGGTAACGATGGAATAGGCTTGCCAGCATAAGGCTTTTTCTTTTTCATGTTCGGGTGGTGATTCCAGGATGATTCGAATGGCGAACAAATCGTAGATCTCTTCAAAGGGTTTATTTTGCTTCCGCATTTTATTCCATATCGAATAGATCGATTTAGGACGCCCTTTAATAATGTATCGAAGTCCTGAATCTTCGAGATCCTTAACGATAGGCTCCATGAACCGAGCAATAAAACGATCTCGAGCTAGTTTGGTTTCCCTTAGTTTGAGTGCGATAGAACGATAGGCCTCCGGTTCTGCATATTTAAGATAGAGGTCTTCCAGCTCCGATTTAATGGAATAAAGACCTAGGCGATGGGCAAGTGGCGCATAGATATAAATAGTTTCGGAGGCAATTTTCAGCTGTTTATGCCGGGGCATGCTATCCAGCGTCCGCATATTGTGCAGCCGGTCCGCGATTTTAATCAATATCACACGGACGTCATCCGACAGGGTAAGGAGCATTTTGCGGAAGTTTTCCGCTTGCTGGGAGCTTCCATATTCAAATTTGCCGGAAATTTTGGTCAGCCCGTCGATGATTTTCGCTACCTTCTTACCATACATACGCTCAATTTGAGCGATGGTCATATCGGTATCCTCGACGACGTCATGGAGCAAAGCAGACACAATCGCAGTAGTTCCCAGACCAATTTCCTCCACCACAATTTGAGCGACCGCTATCGGATGGTAGATGTATGGCTCACCCGACTTACGACGCATTTCCTTGTGGGCTTCTGCCGCCGTATGGAAGGCACTCTTGATCATCTTCGCATCGTTATCCTTTAAAAAAGGCTTCGCCGTTCGCAATAACTTGCGGTACCTTTTAAGGATTTCCTTCCTTTCCAGCTCTAATTCTACTTCACTAATTTCCACGTACAAAAATTGGTCTAACCTTTACAGGCTGTAATTTTAGTTTATTGACTCCGTTTTTTCAACCGATAATTAATCCAAATAACTTGGAAAAAATTTGTTATATAAAATTAGGAAAATAAATGCAATTGTTCATATCTTTGCAGTCCAAATTCAGATCCGGGTAATGGATTTGGTGATAAAGTGAGACAGCACATACGCGGGCGTGGCGGAACTGGTAGACGTGCCAGACTTAGGATCTGGTGCCGCAAGGCGTGGGGGTTCGATTCCCTCCGCCCGTACAACAAAGGAGGACAATTAACCTTCACAAAAGCCCTCAAGACCTGGTTTTGAGGGCTTTAATGCTTATTAGAGCACTTTCTGAAAATGAGTAAGCGGAAGGCGGAAGTCGTAACACAGTTTTAAATCGAATTTGTTCAGTCAATGGAAGTCCTGTTAGAGAAAAGTTCACCAACTACAGCCATATTAAAGGTAAAACTGGTAAAAGATGATTACCAGTCTAAAGTAGACAAAAGCATTAAGGATTATAGTAAGCGGGTTTCACTGAAAGGTTTCCGCCCGGGCAAGGTTCCCACCCAAATCATCGCAAAAATGTACGGGAAGGGCATTCTCGTGGATGAGGTCAACCATCTATTATCCCACACCGTAAGCGATTATATCAAAGAAAATAAACTTCCTGTAGTAGGTGACCCACTCCCTAATCGGGATCAAACGCAAACCATTGACTGGGACACACAGACTGAATTTGAATTTGCTTTTGATCTTGGCCTAGCAGGTGAATTTGTAGTTGACTTCGAACAAATAGACGGAATAACCAAGTACACGATCCAAGCTGGAGAAAGTGATCTCGAGAATACCATTCAAGATTTGAGACAGCGCTTCGCAGACAATACGCATCCTGACACCTCCGAAGAAGGCGATATCATCTATGGAGAAATCACGCAAGGTGAGTTTAACGCCAAAACGGCAATACCTGTAAATCGGGTAAAGCAGGATGAAAAAACCAAGTTTATCGGCTTAAAAGTAGGCGACACAGTTACATTCGATATTCAGAATACATTTGAAGACGAAGCTGCCATCGCCCATATCACGGGGAAGAAAAAAGAAGAAGTGGCTGAGTTGGAAGGCGAATACACCTTCGTAGTGGAGGATATCACTCGTAGTGTACCGGCCGAACTGAATGATGAGTTTTTCCATAAAGTGCTTGGATTTCATGAGGAGATAAAATCAGAGGAGGAATTTCGCGAGAAAATTGCTGCCATCATGCAAGACAATTACGATCGCGAAACTGAAGCACTTCTGAAAAGGGATGTTGAAGAAAAATTGTTGGAAAAAACTCCCATTGAGTTACCACAGGATTTTCTAAAAAGATGGCTATTAGAAAGTAATGAGGGCAAATTCACTGCAGAAGATATCGAAAAAGAATACGATGCTTTTGAAAAATCCCTTCGTCTGAGCCTGATTCACAACCGTATTGCAGAAACTCATGAGATCAAAGTAGAACCCGATGAGCTACTGGAAGAAGCTAAACGCATCGTAAAAGGTCAATTTGGGTTTTATGGTGAAGGTGACGAAATGAATGATGTGATTAATCGCATAGCCCAGCAATATTTAATGGACCGAGAAAAGGATAATTACCGCAGGGTATTCCAACAAGTATTTGAAAACAAAGTATACCAATTGGTATTGAGCAATATCAAACCGGTCGATCGTACCGTCAGTGTAAACGAGTTTGAAGAAGTGGTGAAAGCCATTGCTTAGCATTTCGCGACGATTACGGGGTTCAAGTCATTCACAACAAGAACTGAAAAACCAGGGGGCTACGGAAAGGTAGCCCCTTTTTTAATGGTCTGAATACCCACTTCAGATCCGCTTCGGATCAGTATCGAACCTTAGGAACAATGTTGTTTTTGGGGATGGATCTCAAAACCTGTAAGGGTTTTACTGAATGCTACCCCCCCTCGAAATGCACTTGATCATCCCTTCGAATGATTCATGTCGATGCTAGGGCAGCGCGACCGACCAGCCTAAATTCGGTGGACCCACTTAAATTGATTAACCCGACAAACCTCTTACCGTCGGCAACGCCCCCTCAACCGTTTTTTTAATCCATAATCGTTTACTTTCGTTTATAATTGCTTGATAGCTGGATCGTTAACGACCTCCTGCGTAATTTGAAAGGGGGGGGCGGGTGGGGGGCTCCCTGACACAAAACCAAAACTCGTGAACCGTGTTGCCATAGGCTTGTACCGACACAGAGGTCGGAAAATACCAATAGCCGACTTATCGACCCTAAACTTATTTGTTTCGCAAAATTATATCTGCAAAATTCCCTTTCCTTACCAAGTTATCCGGGCACATAAGCGCACTGGCCTACAGCTCCAATCGTGGGTATGAAGTGAGGGAATAGCGTTGGTCGAATGCTGGCCCAGCCGATGAAGGTAGTCAGGCCGGGGCGAATTTCGCTAAAAGGGCAACGCCATTTGGCCTTTGATTTTGGGGCACTTATTTACGTGTTCCCCGGTCGTACAAGGAAAAAAACGGAAAAGATAATATTTTCAACATGGTAACCCTTACGTAGAGAAGGTTTATTTTATTACCCAAATCTTGCTACTCTATTACTTCTAGTCTCTAAATCAATTTCCCATAGTTCACCTATTCCTATTAGCGATTTTAATTTTTAGCATTGAGGCAAGTTGCGTAAAAGGTGCAGCGATTTAATTCAACTCAGATACACGAAAATAAATGCATTTCCTTCTCATACATGCGGACATTCAGGCAATTATGTAAATGATAAAGGGGCTGATTACGCCTTAAATCACAAATTATTTTAGAAAAATATAAAAATTTTTTCCGCTATTAGTTGCATATACGCCGAGATATACATTATTTTTGAATTCCGGTTCCCCCAATAACCGATATACTACTTAAGTCATTCACTAATTTTAAACCAGCAGACAATATAGAAACACGGATCTACGTTAACTAAATTGAAAAGATCAAATGGAGAAGATCCAAGTTAGACAGTGAACTCGTTTCTCTGTATATCCGTGGCAATGAAAAAGCCTTCGAAACGCTGGTAAATCGCCATAAGTCAAGAGTTTACACCACTATTTACCTGATTGTAAAAGATCAATATATTGCCGAAGATCTGACACAGGATTCATTCATTAAGGCAATAGATACGATCAAGTCGGGTAGATATAACGAAGAGGGTAAATTTTTGCCGTGGATCATCAGAATTGCTCATAACCTCGCTATTGATTATTTCAGGCGTGACAAGCGCTATCCTAGTGTAGTTTTTGAAGACGGGAGTAATGTATTCAACACGCTGGATTTTTCGGAGGATTCCGTTGAATCATTGCAGATCCGTCAGGAAACTCATGAACAGTTGCGGGAGATGATACAACGATTGCCGGATGTCCAAAAACAAGTCCTGATTATGCGTCATTACAATGACATGAGTTTTCAGGAGATCGCTGATGCGACGGGAGTCAGTATCAACACAGCTTTGGGAAGGATGCGTTACGCGCTGATTAACTTACGTAAGCAATTCAGCCAACGTACCCCATATTATGATAAAAACCTTTACTTATGACGATGTTGTCCGTTATGTTTTTTCGGAAACAACTCAAGAAGAAAGTGAGCAGATTGCTCTAGCCCTCTCGTCGAACGACGATCTAATGTCCTTCTATATGGACACCCTTGAGATCCGCGATCAAATGGATCGAATTACCCGCAGTCCTTCCGAAGGCTTTGTCCAGCGGATTATGGCGTATTCAGCATTAGTTCCCAACTTAACACCGACCGTCTCGACGGTTTAGCGTCGTTAGTTTGGGAGTCATTTCTGATCATTAACAGGCCAGAATTATACTGGCCTTTAGTTATCCCGTGCGCATTTCCCAATGTCACGGGGTATTTTATATTTTCATCTATCTGTGAACCCAATGAACCCCAACCGATTAATCAACCATTCGTCATTAACCAACCCCACCGCTCGGGCACTTCCAAAGAATTTGCTAAATTCGCAGGCCATTTGATGGTATTTCCTAACGGAATCCGATGACAATTAAATACGCTCACCCTCGATAAGGAGTGAGTAGTAGCGTAGCGGTTCATTAGAATGATTTGAAACAGTTCCGTAGGGCTTGTGATTTACGACTGAATACGAACTATTTGGTAGAAATAATGTTCAAATATTAGATAAAGGCCTCAAATATGACTCGTAAAAGTTCGAGCCATCAACACTTAAACGGTAGTAGTACCGCAAATACCACAACCTCTTAACTGAATATAGTTCCATACCTATTAAATTTGTTTAGAAGTGTCTCTAATTAAATCTATTTCTGGCATTCGAGGAACCATTGGTGGTCACCCTGGTGATGGTCTTACCCCAGTTGATATTGTTAAATATTCAGCTGCTTACGGCATGTGGCTGCTAGAAAAACAGGCAGAGAACCCAACTGTCGTTATCGGACGGGACGGTAGACTGTCTGGAGAAATGTTGACCCATTTGGTCGCAGGGACTTTGCAGGGTTTAGGAATTCACGTTCTAGACGTGGGCTTGTCGACCACACCCACGGTTGAGTTGGCTGTAGTAAAGGAAAGTGCAGCCGGGGGTATCATTTTAACAGCGAGCCATAATCCTATTCAATGGAACGCATTAAAATTATTGAACAGTCTAGGGGAGTTTATTTCAGCTGAAGACGGCGAGAAAGTACTTGAAATAGCTGAAAACGAGAACTTCGTATTTTCAGAAGTCAAGAAACTTGGTTCCTATAAAAAAATTGAAGGTGCGCTCGAGCAGCACATTGAAGCCATATTAGCTTTAAAACTAGTGGATAGGGAGGCCATCGCTAAAGCAAATTTCCGTATTGCGGTCGATGCCGTGAATTCCACCGGGGGTATTGCCGTTCCCATGCTCTTAGAAGCACTTGGAGTAGCCCCAGAGAACATCACAAAAATAAATTGTGAACCGACTGGTCATTTTGCCCATAACCCAGAACCCCTACCCGCTCATATCCACGAAATTTGTAAAACCATTGAAACGGGTAATTATCACTTGGGAATCGTCGTCGACCCCGATGTAGACCGATTGGCACTCATTGGAGAAGATGGGACCCCCTTTGGTGAAGAATATACACTGGTAGCTGTTGCGGACTACATTTTGAAGCACACACCAGGCAATACGGTTTCAAACCTATCGTCTACCGGTGCTCTTCGGGATATCACCCAAAAAGCCGGATACCAATATTTCGCTTCGGCCGTAGGGGAAGTAAATGTCGTAGAAGCAATGAAAGCACACAATGCCGTCATCGGTGGCGAAGGTAATGGAGGTGTGATTTATCCTGAACTACATTACGGGCGGGATGCCTTGGTAGGTATTGCCTTGTTTCTAAGCCACCTGGCACAGTTCGGTAAATCCGTCAATGTTCTTCGAAGTACCTATCCCAATTACCATATATCTAAAAATAAAATCGAACTAACACCCGAAATTGATGTCGATTACGTATTGGAGGCCATGGTTCGCAAGTATGCCAAACAGCCTGTCAATACCATTGATGGCGTTCGGATCGATTTTGACAAAGATTGGGTACACCTTCGAAAATCCAATACCGAACCGATCATTCGAATTTATTCCGAATCGGATTTGATATCCACAGCAAACAATTTGGCGAATAAAATCATTATGGACATCAAAGAGATACTGTCCACTCCCAGAGAATAGTTTTTGCATGAAAGCGTATTTGGACAATGCCGCAACCACACCCCTCGATCCGGAAGTGCTGGAAGCCATGTTGCCGGTTTTTAAAAATGTTCATGGCAACCCATCCTCCATACACGCAGAGGGACGATTAGCACGAAGTCTCATAGAACGCGCCAGAAAAACGGTTGCCGAAATATTAGGGGCTTCTCCTGCCGAAATATTCTTTACCTCTGGTGGGACCGAATCGAATAATACGGTGTTGTCAGGCAGTATCGAAACCTATGGTATCAAGCATGTCATTACTTCACCGTTGGAACATCATGCTGTTTTACACACGCTGGAACATTACCAAAAACAAGGGAAAATTGACTTAAGTTACGTGGAAGTCAACGCTTCGGGGGATATAGACTTACATTCCTTGGAAAAGCTCCTCTCATCCCGAAAAGATCAGGCTTTGGTAACCCTGATGCACGGTAATAACGAAATTGGCAATCTTTATGACATTGACGCCATTGGTGAGCTTTGCCAAAACTATCAGGCTATTTTTCATTCGGATACGGTACAAACCATGGGCCATTTCCGACACAATGTCAATGAATTAAAAACGAACTTCATTGTCGGGGCAGCCCATAAATTTCATGGACCCAAGGGTATAGGTTTCTTTTACCAAAAAGCAGGCACGCGCATCACACCTTTCATACACGGTGGCGCGCAAGAGCGTAATATGCGCGGGGGCACCGAAAATATTTATGGAATTATTGGGTTGGCAAAAGCCCTAGAAATTGCCTACCGGGATATGGATCGTGACAGAGAGCATATCCTCCAATTAAAACAAAGGATGAAAGAGTGTCTGTTGGCATCG
>Ga0172382_10013968_pt1 | contig 10281 bp, 12 predicted proteins | sample Leawel138RmetaG_FD_122245 | JGI IMG/M metagenome (GOLD analysis project Ga0172382, IMG submission 122245) | Leachate microbial communities from a municipal landfill in Southern Ontario, Canada - Leachate well 138R metaG | ecosystem: Engineered > Solid waste > Landfill > Unclassified | place...
CAAGGCTTGACTCAACAATACGCTGGATTGATTCGTCAAGAGTCAGCACAATGTCACAGCCTGCCTGAGCGTTGTAATATTCTTCATATTCAAAGGTGGGGGTGCCCACTGTTGAATCGGACTTAACGATTGCACCCGCGTTGCCCTTTAAATATTCGTCATATTCATATTCCAGACCTTCAAGTCCCTGATTGTCCGACCCCACATTTCCCAATACCTGAGCGGCAAGGTTGGAATAGGGATAATATCTTTTTGTGTCTGAAACAAGGGAAACACCCACAAGGTTATGCTCTTTTAATACCGATTCGGGCAGGTCGTTGCCGTCAGCGTCTTTACCGCTGATATAACTGCGGAGAGTGGCTGATTCTTCGGCGCTGATACGTTTTTTTATATATTCAAATCTTGAGGATTTTCCAAGGGCAGTATAAATTCTATCCTTATCAACACCGAGAACTTCAGACAGAGTCGCGGCAACCTGAGCCGCATTTCCTTCTTCTTCAATTCTTTTCGGGTCAACTGCAACGGTATCTACATTTGCACTTACGGCAAGCTCTTTACCGCTGCGGTCATAAATTGTGCCGCGGCGGGGAGTAATTTCATTTTCCTTTGTCTGCTGGTCAAGAGCAAGCTGACGAAGCTCATTTCCGCGGATAAACTGCAAATAGGCAGTCCTGCAGGCGAGGACTGTAAAGCACAGTACAAGTACGCCGACGGACAATAATATTCTTATGTTCATATTTGATTTTTTTCGTATTTTTTTCATAAGAAATATCTCCTAAAAAGGTACTTTGACAAGAGAAGCTCTGACATGCTGACATGACAGAGCTGACACATAAGGCAAATTAGTCACCTGTAAATATATAATCGGAAATTAGTGTAAATATGACAGTATATTGCTCATGAAGCTTTCGCCGGAGTCAGTGTCAGAACTTTTTTTATTATTTCCGGATAGAACTTGTGCGTGGTTATCAACTGAAACGCGGATGTTTACAATCTGAGACTGGTCGGGAGTGACCATACCGAGTTTTTCGGAGGCTATTCTTTCAATCTCATTTAAGTCTATGCTTCCCTGAAGCTGAACTTTGGCTGTAGTATTGTCCGAATAAAGAGTTTCATAACTTTTTTTAGCTATGAGAATCTCCTTTTCGAGCTCGTTTATAGTTGCATAACGCAAAACAACTATCATTAAAAGTGCCGAACAAAAAATTAGGAATGATACAAAGCTGAAAACAGATTTCGGCTGAAGAGCAGCCACTTGTTTTGGCTGTCTGACCGGTCGGGTATGAGTAGGAGTGTTTAGTTTTCTGGCCAGATTATCCTGCATCATAATTCTGCTCCTTTTTTATAATTTTTTTATTGCTCGAAGCTTTGCACTATGGCTTCTTATGTTTTCATTTAGTTCTTCATTGCTCGCAGTAACTGGTTTTTTAAAAACCAGACTGCCCTTTGGCTTGTTGCCGCAGACACAGACAGGAAGCTCTTTACTGCAAATACAGCCTGCCGTAAGTTCCGCGAAAAGATTTTTTACAATTCTGTCCTCAAGCGAGTGAAAGGTAATCACTGCGAGGACTCCGCCCTGGTTTAAGCTGTCGAAAAAATCGGTAAGTGCTCCCTTTAAAAGCTCAAGCTCGCGGTTAACCTCTATTCTGAGAGCCTGAAAGGTCCGTTTGCATGGGTTTGAACCGGAGTTTTTTGCTTTGGGGGGCATTGCGGATTTTATTATCTCCGCAAGCTCAAGAGTTGTTTCAATCGGTTTTACCGACCGTATTTTTACGATATTTGAGGCGATTTTATATGCAAACCGTTCCTCACCGTATTCTTTTATTATGCGAGTCAGCTCGCTAAGCTCGTACTCGTTTACCACATTGTAAGCACTTAAAGGGTCGTCCGGATTCATTCGCATATCAAGCGGCGCGTCTTTCATGTAACTAAATCCGCGCTCGGGATTGTCTATCTGGTAGGAGGATACGCCCAAATCCAAAAGTGCGCCGTCTATTCCGTCTATATCAAGGTTTTTTAAAACGTTTTTTATTTCTGAGTAATTGCTGTGGACAAAGGTTGTAATATCGGAATAATCCTTCAGTCTTGTTGCCGCGGCATTTAAAGCTTCGGGGTCGCGGTCGATTCCGATTAGTCTGCCTCTGTTGCCAAGCCTCTCGCAAATGCCGAGAGAATGTCCGCCGCCGCCCAACGTTCCGTCAACATATATGCCGCCGGGGAAGATATCAAGTGCGGTCATACATTCGTCAAAAAGCACAGACTTATGTATAAACTCCATAAATCTCACCTATATTACAAAGTCAAGGTTGCCGGCTGTTTCAGCCAAGTCAACAGTAACTTCCTTTTCAAATTCAGCAAGCTTTTCTTCGCTCCAAAGCTCGATTTTGTTACCCATACCGAGCAGTTTTATTGTGGAGGTTATACCTGCATACTCTCTGAGCTTTTGGGAAATAAGGCATCTGCCCTGCTTGTCAATTTCCACGAGCTCGGCTTCTGAGAGAAAATATCTCTGCAAAGCACGGATTTCGGGTTTACTGTTCGGAAGAGCGAGCAAACGGGCTTCAAAGTCTGCCCATTCATTTAGTGTGTAAATGTACAGGCAATGGTTGTCCATTCCCTTTGTAACCATACACCTGCCGTCAAGTGATTCTCTGTACTTGGAGGGCATAATGAATCTGCCCTTATTATCAACGCTGTGAGAATAATTGCTGTTAAACATTTTTGCTCCTCCTTTCGTAAAATAAACCACTTTAATACCATTTACTATCCACTTAGACACCACTTTACTACTTATTATACACTATAAATAAAAAAAATCAATAGTTTTTGGAAAAATTTTTAAAAAATTTTAACAGAAATTTATTGTATTTGTTATGCAAATTTAACATAAATTGATGTTTTTTGACCAATAATTAAAAAGAGGTGAAAAAATGTTAGTAAGTTGTATCAGAACCGTAATACTTTATGTAATATTGATTATCACTGTCAGAATAATGGGGAAAAAGCAGGTAGGAGAGCTTGAACCTGCTGAGCTTGTGGTAGTTTTTTTGCTGTCGGAGCTTGCCTCAATACCAATGCAGGACATGAACTTACCGCTTATGAGCAGTGTTATTCCCATAGCAACTTTAATTTCACTTGAGATACTTTTATCTGCCTTAATTTTAAAATCAAGATTTTTAAGGAAAGTCCTTCAGGGAACTCCCTCCATACTGATTAACAAGGGTGAGCTTGTGGAGCGGGAAATGAGAAGACAGCGCTACAACATTGACGAGCTTATGGAGCAAATAAGAAGGGAAGGATATTCGGACATAAGAGAGGTTGAATATGCGATACTGGAAAACAGCGGGAAAATAAGCGTTATTCCCTCCGCAAGAGGAAAAGCTTTAACAGCGCCCGACATGAATATTGAAGGGAAACCGGGAGCTTTGCCGTTTATTGTTATTGCGGACGGCAAGGTCGCAAAAACAGGACTTAAGCTCAGCGGAATTACACAGGATGAACTTATGAAAATACTTAAGAAAAAGGGAATAGACCGTCCGTCAGAGGTGTTTATCGCCACTATGGACAGTATGGGAGAGTTCCACTTTCAGAAAAAGGAGAGGAAAAAGTGAGTAAAATATGGATTTCGTTTTTAATACTTATAGGAATTATCGGCGGAGGGCTTTCATACAATAATTTTCTTATCGGCAAAACCGAAAAAATGCTGGAGCTTGCGGATGAAGCTTATGAGGTTTGCGAATCCGACAGCTTAAAATGCATGGAAAAACTGGCCGAAATTGATAATCAGCTTGAAAGCATGGGCGTCCTGCTGTGCGCCTTTTTAGACAGGGATGTAATAAACGATGCAAAAGACTCGATAATAAGCGCAAGGGGGCTTATTTTAGTGGGCGCGGACGAATGTCGGTGGGGAATAGACATGATGAGAGAAAAAATCGACCATATAAAAAATTCTGCGGAAGTGAAGTGGAAATATCTGCTTTAATCATAAACCTGTCCCGCCTTTAATATATTTTTAGTAAAAGGAGAGGATAGGCAATGTGGCACACTATAAGCGAAAAAAGTCTGATGGAAAAACTTAATACATCGGCAGAGGGATTAAGCAATGACCAAGCGGCAAAAAGACTTGAAAAATTCGGAGAAAACAGCTTTGAAGAAACAAAAAGGAAAAGCTTTTTTATAGAGTTTTTAAAACAGTTGACCGACAGTATGGTGCTGATACTTTTAGCTGCTGCGGCTCTTTCGGTAGCGGTTTCCTATATAAGCGGCGACGGGGATTATCTTGACGCGCTGATAATCCTTGCTATTGTGGTCTTTAATGCAATTACGGGCGTTGTTCAGGAGTTTAAGGCGGAGCATGCGCTTGAGGCGCTTAAAAAAATGAATTCGCCTATGGCGAGGGTGCTTCGTGATAATAAGGAAAAAACGGTGGATACTGCGAAAATAGTGCCGGGAGATGTGATAATTTTAAACTCGGGAGGATATGTTCCGGCAGATGCAAGATTGATTGAGGCAAATGCGCTCAGAGCGGACGAGTCTGCGCTTACGGGGGAAACAAAAGAGGTAAAGAAAAAAACGGGGATTGCAAATCTTGATCAGCATGAGATTGACTCAGGGAATATGGTGTGGGCAAACACCGTTATAACAACAGGCAGAGGGAAGGCTGTGGTTGTGGAAACGGGTATGAACACACAAACGGGCAAGGTTGCGGGAATGATTTTGGGCAGCGAAACACCCGAAACGCCTTTGCAGCTCAGACTTAAAAAAACAGGTAAAATTCTTGGATTGACGGCAGTATTAATTTGCGCAGTTATATTTTTCATGGGCATTGTAAGACGTCAGCCGCCGCTTGAAATGTTTATGACCTCCATTTCCCTTGCGGTAGCGGCTATTCCCGAGGGGCTGCCCGCAATCGTAACGGTTATGCTGGCGATAGGCGTTCAGAAAATGGCAAAGAAAAATGCTGTTATAAGAAAACTGCCTGCGGTTGAAACCTTGGGAAGCGCAACGGTTATTTGTACTGACAAAACGGGAACTCTTACAAAAAATGAAATGACAATTACCGATATTTTCGGTGACAGACAAAAGATTTTGGAATGTTTTGCTCTTTGCAACGATGAAGTGGGGGCAACCGAAAAGGCTTTAATTAGAGCGGCAGAAAGGGATGGACTGTCAAAAAAACAACTTGACGGGCAATTTCCGAGGGTTGATGAAATCCCCTTCACTTCTGCAAGAAAAATGATGTCCACGGTACATAAAACGAAAACAGGGTATATTGTAATATCAAAGGGTGCTCCTGAGGTTTTACTGCCCCTTTGTTCAATAAGTGAAAGTCGAAAAAAAGAAATATTAAGTAAAAACAGTCAGCTTGCGGAATCGGGTAAACGTGTACTTGCAGCGGCATATAAGGAGATTACTCAGTTGGGCGGAAAATATGAAGAAAACCTTATTTTGGCAGGGCTCGCAGGAATGACAGACCCTCCGAGAGAGGGGGTTTATGAAGCCGTTAAGACCTGTAAGGAGGCAGGAATTAAAGTTGTAATGATAACGGGTGACCAGCAGGATACCGCGCTTGCAATAGCAAGAGAAACGGGAATTTGTACCGGCAGAGACGGTGCAGTAAGCGGAAAAGAGCTTGATGCAATGAGCGATGACTGCTTGGATAAAATTATCGGCAGCTGCAGAGTTTTTTCAAGGGTTACGCCTGAACATAAAATGCGATTGATTCGTGCATTTCAGAGGCAGGGAGAGGTTGTTGCCATGACGGGAGACGGAGTAAATGATGCTCCGGCTCTTAAAAATGCCGATATCGGATGTGCTATGGGTAAAAGCGGAACTGATGTTGCAAAGGGCGCGGCAGATATGGTCCTTGCAGACGATAATTTTGTCACAATAGCTGAGGCTGTAAAACAGGGGAGAGGAATTTACGCAAACATCAAAAAAGCGGTCAGATTTCTCCTCTCAAGCAATATCGGAGAAATATTTACAATATTTATTGCGATATTTTTCGGCAGAGAAAGTCCGCTCACGGCAATTCAGCTTTTATGGATGAATTTGGTGACAGACTCACTGCCTGCAATTGCTCTCGGACTTCAGCCGCCCGATAAGGATATTATGAGCAAAAAACCTGTTAAAAGAAACAGGAGTATTTTTGCGGACGGTTTAGGGTACACAATATTTATTGAAGGTATAATGATAGGAGTTATTGCGACTTTTGCATATATCATAGGCGAAAGATTTTTCGGCAGCGCTGCACTTGGCGGTACAATGAGTTTTTGCACGCTGAGTATGTCACAACTGTTTCATGCATTTGCGGTAGAGAGTGAACATTCGCTATTTTCGAGGTATGTGCGAAGAAATAAATTCATGATGTTTGCTTTTATTATCTGTATGACAATGCAGGTGTCTGTGGCGGCGTTTGAACCGCTCAGAAATATATTTAAAACGAGTGAAATGACGAGAATTCAATGGCTAATCACACTTGGACTGTCTTCGCTGCCGCTTGTAATATCTGAAATTGAAAAGCTTGCCGCAGCAAGAAAACCTGAGATGGGAAAAAGGAAAATTAGACAAAATGCTTGAATTCTTTTAAGCTGTATGATATAATTCGAATATGTGAATAAATAATATATTCGGAGGATAAAAAAGTGAAAAAGATACTTGTTTTTATATTATTAGTAATAACTTTACTTTCTTTAGCTGCTTGTAAAAAAGAACCGATTATCGGTTATGAACCTAAAATTCCACCCGAATGGGCGGAAGAAGAGGAACGCGAGAAAAATGAAAAATATGCTGAGGCAATAAGAACACTTGCTTTTGACGGGGTTTGGAAAAATGTTTCATCAGGTAAAAGCTTTTATGTTTTCAATGGCTTTATATTTGACTCTGAAATCCTTGAAGATGGTACAAAAAGTTATTTTGAATGGGGAACTATTGTTGCCTTGCAGATGGTTGAAAAGGAAAAAGTTGACGAAATTAATGGTGCAGGCCGCGAGTCCCTCGAAAGCGGGGAAAAAATACAGCTTATTTTAAACTCAGGATATACAAATATTACAAATGCTGAAATTACGGTTGTTTCCGATGAAAAAATAAAAGTTACAGCGTCGGACGGAACCGAGGAAGTATATCAGTTTGTGGATGAAGTGGACGGTTGGCCGAAAGGATACAGAGACTAAAGCGTAATAAAAATAAAACGGTGTAATACTTTTAGTATTGCACCGTTTTTAGTGAAGTATTTATTGAAAAAGGTATTCCAAAACCCAATTAGCCGAAGGGGGATTCTTTTATTCTTCGTCGCCGTAATAGTCCTCTATAAAATCAGTATGATTAAAATGATATACATCTGAATAGGATTCATATTCAAATTCGTCTACCGGTGGTTTATACATGAGCCCGGTACAATCTGTATATGACCCAGAATTTACAGTGTATAAGTTGTCATAGTCCTCGGGCGAATAATATGGTTTTTTTTGCTTACTTTGGCTATTTTTTTTCATATAAAAACACCTCCGATAATATTTTTTGCATCACAGTAAATAATATACGAAATAAAAAAATAAAAAATTTCAAAAAATACTTGCAAAATAAAAAAATGTGTGATATAATTTTATTCTGTATTACGGTGGTCCTCTGTCGGCAGCTTTGATTGACCGTTAAGAACACTTATGTTTAAGGAGAGAAAGAAATGACAGAAATCGTAAAAGCTCTCGGAGCAGAGCAGATGAAATCAGAGATTCCTCAGTTCTCTATCGGTGATACTGTTAAGGTTAGCTGTAAAATCAAAGAGGGCGCTCGTGAAAGAATTCAGCTGTTTGAAGGAATCGTTATCAGAAAGAAAAATGGCGGTATCTCAGAAACATTTACAGTAAGAAGAATTTCTTACGGTGTTGGTGTTGAGAAAACTTTCCCTATCCACTCACCAAATGTTGTAAAGGTTGAGATTGTCAGAAAAGGTAAAGTACGCCGTGCTCGTCTTTACTATCTGCGCGACAGAGTTGGTAAAGCAGCAAAGGTTAAGGAAAAACTTTAATCTACAAGCGGGCTTGTCCCGTAGGAAAAGCCGCATAAATTGCGGCTTTTTGTATTTTTATAAAAAAAAGAGAGGCAAGCTATTATGGAAAGTAACGAAAAAAAGAGTATGGGAAAAGAAATTTTTGAATGGGTTCAGGCTATTGTCGTTGCATTTGTTATTGCAATGTTTTTAAGAACATACGTTTTTACGCTTGTTGATGTGAACGGCTCTTCCATGGTCCCCACACTTCACGACCGTGACAAGCTTTTTGTATGGAGATTGGGCTATGAGCCTCAGGTGGGGGATATAGTTATTTTCCGTCCCGCAGTAAACGAAGATACTCCGTATGTAAAAAGAGTTATTGCCACCGAAGGACAGTCTGTTGACCTTAAATTTAATGAGCAGGAAGGTTATGTCGAGGTCTATGTTGACGGCGATAAGCTTGAGGAAGACTATATAAATGAAAAAATCGAATATATTCATATAGGTAACGGAACATACCCTTGTGTTGTGCCTGATGACTGCATTTTTGTAATGGGTGATAACCGTAATCACAGCTCAGACAGCAGACTTTCAAGCGTTGGTATGGTTAAAAAGGATTCTTTAATAGGTAAGGCAACAGCAAAGGTATGGCCTGCGAGTGACATTCGCGTGTTGAAATAAGAGGTGCAAGATGAATCTTCAATGGTTCCCCGGACATATGGCGAAAACCCGCCGAATGATGGCAGACAGCCTGAAAATTGTTGACATTGCGGCGGAGATACTGGACGCTCGAATTCCGATGGCTTCGCGAAATCCCGAAATAGATAAGATTTTGCGGAACAAACCGAGAGTTGTAATTCTTAATAAGTCGGACATGGCAGACCCTGTGGCAAACAAAATGTGGATAGACTATTTTGAAAAAAAAGGAATTGCTGCGATAGAGGTAAGCTGTGCAACGGGAAAAGGTATTAATAAGCTGAGTGAATATGCTCAAAAGGTTTTAAAGGATAAAATTGAAAGGGACAGCAAAAGAGGGATTACCCGTTCTATTAAAATTATGCTGTGCGGAATCCCCAATGTCGGAAAATCTTCATTTATAAACAGGGTTGCTGGCAGGGCGGTAACAAAAACGGGGGACAGACCCGGTGTTACAAAAGGTAAACAATGGCTCAGACTGAACAGCGGCGTTGAACTGCTTGATATGCCGGGAATTTTATGGCCTAAATTTGAAAGTCAGGACGTGGCTTTAAAGCTTGCTTTTACAGGTGCAATCCGTGATGAAATTATGGATTCGGAAGAGCTTGCGTGCCTGCTTATAAAATTCCTTCGCGATAAATATGAGGAAAATCTTATAGCTCGATACAAGCTTGAAAATATAAGAGATTTGACCGACTATGAGGTTTTGACGCAGATTGCCGAAAAGAGAGGATTCTTACTAAAAAAAGGTGAATTTGATACACTTCGTGCAGCTAATATTCTGCTTGACGAGTTCCGGGACTGTAAACTTGGTAAAATTACAAAGGAAACCCCGGATATGTTTAAATAATAAGGGGCTGTAAAAAACTTTTGGTTTTTGGACAGCCCTTTTTTTTGGAGAAGATATGAATAAAAAAGAAAAAGTATTGGCAATACAGAAAATATTTGATATAATATATAAAGATGCAAAATGCTCACTTGACTTTGAAAATCCGTTGCAGCTTTTAATTGCAACTCAGCTTGCGGCACAGTGCACGGATAAACGCGTAAATCAGGTTACACCTGCGCTTTTTGAAAGATATAAAACGGCGGAGGATTTTGCAAACGCTGACATTTTTGAGCTTGAAGGGTATATCCGCTCGACAGGGTTTTACCATAACAAAGCAAAAAATATTATAAACTGCTGCAAAAAGCTTGTTGACGATTTCGGAGGGCAGGTGCCCGAAACCATGGAGGAGCTGACCTCACTTGACGGCGTGGGCAGGAAAACCGCTAATATTATAGTCGGGGATGTTTATAATAAGCCTGCGATTGTAATTGATACGCACGCAAAAAGGCTTGCAAAAAGAATGGGGCTTACGAAAAACACAGACCCCACAAAGATTGAATTTGACCTTATGAAAATAGTTCCGCCCGAAAGCTCGGCAGACTTCTGCCATAAACTCGTATATCACGGCAGAGCGGTGTGTAAGGCGGTAAAACCGAGGTGCGATATTTGTGAAATCGCACATATTTGCAGTAAAAATATATAAGCGTAAATTCGCTTACCGATACTTTAAGGAGGATGTGCGATGGATAAGTTTGACCTTGTTTCG
>Ga0172382_10013969_pt1 | contig 10280 bp, 11 predicted proteins | sample Leawel138RmetaG_FD_122245 | JGI IMG/M metagenome (GOLD analysis project Ga0172382, IMG submission 122245) | Leachate microbial communities from a municipal landfill in Southern Ontario, Canada - Leachate well 138R metaG | ecosystem: Engineered > Solid waste > Landfill > Unclassified | place...
AGAAGCTGCAGTTGGTGCTGGTGTTACTTCAATTTTATTTATTGCCGTAATTAGTAGAACAAAGAGGTATGAAAAATGAAAAAACATTTGCTAAGTCTTTTATTTCTCATCTTTTTTGGTATTTTAGTCTATAGCATCATGGAAATGCCAACGATGCAAAATCAAGACGCGCCTTCATACAATGAAGTCACGGAATACTATATTAAAAATGCTGTAAATGATACAGGATCAGTGAATTTCATTTCAGCAATCTTAGCGGATTATCGTGGTTTTGATACGCTTGGTGAAACGATTGTTTTATTTACATCTGTGATTGCGGTTGCTTCAGTTCTACGTACCGTTAAGAAAAAAGAAGGGGAGGATTACTAATGGATGATCGCATTGTAAAATCAATCACACGTCTTGTGATTCCATTTATCCAACTCTATGGTATTTTCATTATTTTACATGGACATATCACACCAGGTGGTGGTTTTTCGGGTGGAACACTTATTGGGACAAGCCTGATTTTATATACACTCGTGTTTGGACTTTTACCTTCTAAAAAAAAGTTTAGTCACCGTATGTCACAAATCGCAGAAAGCGGTGGCATAGTGATTTATGTTGGAATTGGTTTAATTGGTCTTTTCTTATCTGGCCAGTTTTTAACAAATCTTGATGCTGGATTCCCAATCGGAGAACCTGGCGAACTATTTTCAGCAGGGATGATACCTTTACTGATGATCACAATCGGGATTAAGGTTGCTTCAACGATGGTATCACTATTTCATTTATTAATTGAGGGGGATTTAGATGCAGATCATCCAGGCATTCGTTGATCACATTAATTTCATCGGTGCAGTCGCGCTTTTTCTCATTGGTCTTCACACAGTTGTCACTAAAAAGAACCTAATTAAGCGCATTATGGGGCTAAATATCATGGGGACATCGATCTTCTTATTTTTGGTTGCGATCGGAAATGTCACCGGTGGTGTACCTCCAATTTTACAACAAGATCCTAATGTGAATTATATTAATCCCATCCCATCTGTTCTCATATTAACTGGAATTGTTGTTGTTGTATCGATGACAGTTTATAGCTTAAGTCTAACGATTAAAATCTATGAAATGTATGGCACAATTAATCAAGATGAACTAACCCATCTAATCAGGGAGGAAGAAATCCATGATTAATCAATTGCCAATTATCAATATGCTCATCTTTTTAGCAACTGCTTTGATTATTCCTCTTTTGAGCAAAAGAACTTTTAAGATTACACTGATCTTTGGTTTTATCATGCTACTATGTGTGGTCACTTCATCATTTTTCTTAATTTTCCATATTGCAGAACATGGTGCCATTTTGTATCAATTTGGTGGTCATGATTCGAAGATTGGCATTGAGTTTAAAGTCGATTTAATGGCAGCAATCATCGGCTTATTCGTCGTTGGTCTAACGACCATTATCTATATCTATTCATGTGGCGATGAAACCGAAGGTGTTGAACAAAAGGAATACGGTAGATACTATATATTGCTATTTATTATCCTCTTTGCCATCTTAGGTATTATTTATACAAATGACTTATTTAATGCCTATGTATTTATGGAAATCATCTCAATTACAACCTGTAGTATCATCTCGATTAAGCGAAAAAAAGAAACTTATGCTGCCTCATTCCGTTATGTGATGTTAAATGAGATTGGATCTTTATCTTACCTTTTTGGTGTAGCACTCATTTACATGGTGACAGGTTATACCAATATCGATTGGGTCAGTCAATCCATTCAATCTATTTGGCAATTATATTCGATCAATATCATTATCGCATTAGGATTTATGATTGTTGGAATTGGTATAAAAGCAGCTATATTTCCCTTCCATATATGGCTTCCTGATGCCCACGCATCAGCTCCTAGTTCATCATCAGCGATACTATCTTCAATTATTGTAAAAGTTTATATCGTCGTTTTAATTAAACTATTATTCAAAGTCTTTAAATTAGATATCTTAAATCATTTTCATGTCTCAACCATTTTAGTGATAGTAGCTGCAACCGGCATGATTATGGGATCTATTTTTGCGATTGCACAAAAAGATATTAAGCGCATGCTTGGTTATTCATCCATTTCACAAATTGGATATATCGTGATGGGAATTGCGATGTTTTCATCGCTTGGATTAGCTTCAGCAATGTTTCATATCATTTCCCATGGCCTAATGAAAGCTGCCTTATTCTTATCGGTAGGTATCGTGATTTATAAGAAAAAGATTAAGAAGAAAAATGATTTTGAAGGTCTTGCCTATGAAATGCCAATCACGATGAGTGTATTTACAATTGCTGCACTTGGCATGATCGGTATTCCATTAACTTCAGGGTTCATGTCGAAATTAACACTCGGTATGGCATCATTAGATCATAGACAAGGATATTTAATCATCATTGTCGTTTTAAGTGGGTTACTGAATGTAATTTATTATTTACCGATTATTATTTCATCATTTTTAAAGAGCGAACCGAATACTTATCATCCATTTAAAATTGAAAAAGTGCCTTGGCCAATGTTAACATCGGTGATATTGCTTGGAATTGGTATTTTAACATTTGGTATTTTCCCAAATTTAATTATGAATATGATCACTCAAGCAGCAGAACTGTTTGGTTTAATATAATGAGGAGTTCATATGACGTGTGACATACCTGAAATTGACGGTAAGAAGAAATTTTTCTCATATCTTACTGTTCAATCTACCATTTTAATCATCATCATGCTTTTGATGGTCTTAGCATTTGTTCTAATCAAAGAAAATGTGTTTGGACTTGGTGAAAATGCAGAAAATTTAGGCGTGATCTACAAAGCATTTATGGCAGTGAGCCGTTATGAGTTTTTACCATTGATTTTAATAGGTATTCCTATTTTAGGCTCAATGATTCAATTACTTTATGGTGAAAGATCTTGTTTTAGACGTGATCGTTCTGTGATTTTCATGACATTTTTAACGATTGTTTTGATTTTTATGATGTATCCAGCAGCATCCACCACAGGTCTTAAACTAAAAATCCCAGAAGTTTTAGGACTTGGTTTAACTTTTCATATTGATATGCTAGGATATACAGTCTTATTGTTTTCTTCCATCATATGGTTTTTAGTCATGGTTTATGCACATGAATATATGAAAAAAGAAAGACACTGTACGCGGTTTTTCTTCTTTATTGCACTGACATATAGTGCCGTATTAGGAACGATCATGAGTGGTGATTTACTAACGATGTTTCTCTTTTTTGAAATCATGACTTTTACCTCTTATATGCTAGTTGTTCATGGCCAAAAAGAAGATTCATATCGTGCTGGTCAAAACTACATTGTTATGGGATTAATTGGTGGATTTTTAATTTTAGCGGCTTTATTACTCATTTATTTTAATATTGGAGATCTAAGCTTTGTCAGTGCAATCACCCGTTTAGGTGCACTCGGGAATTTAAGATATTGGATTATTGGTTTACTTGTATTAGGGTTTGGAATTAAAGCTGGAATGGCACCTGTTCATGTATGGCTTCCAAGAGCTCATCCAGTTGCTCCCACGCCAGCATCAGCACTTTTATCAGGTGTGATGATTAAAGTGGGTGCTTTCGGTATACTGAGAGTTGCAACCAGTTATTATTTTCCACCGAAAAATCAAGTAACAGATTATCTTGATCCAATTTGGAAAACATCGGAAAATATAGGTGCAGCCATCATATGGTTTGGGATTATTACGATGGCTATTGGTGTATTTTATGCACTTCAACAATCAAATATGAAAAAAATGCTTGCCTACCATTCAGTGAGTCAAATGGGTTATATCATTGTTGGTATTGGGATTGCGGTCTATTTAGGATATCGTGGTGCGATGGGCTACACTGGAGCCATCTATCATATTATCAATCATGGTCTATTTAAGTCTTTATTATTCATGGTGGTTGGTGTCGTATACTATCATACACATGAATATGATATGTATAAACTCGGAGGATTATGGAAAAAACTACCTTTAACCGCTACAGTATGTCTGATTGCATGTTTTGGGATTAGTGGTATTCCTTTATTTAATGGTTTTATCTCAAAATCAATCTTGCATCATGGATTAATCGAAGCTTTTGAATATGGTGATCCAAGCTTTAAATTTGCAGAAATCATGTTTATGATTGTGAGTGCTGGAACGGTTTGTTCATTTATCAAATTATTTTATTATGTGTTTATTCAAAAAACGGATAATACTTACCCTGATTTGAAAAGAAGTTATACTTCATTAGATTCTGCTTTAGCTACGATTGGATTATTTATTGTTTTAATTGGACTATTCCCAAGATTTTTATTGGAACATTTCATCATTCCAGCAATGAATCAAACGTCTTATGATCCTGAATTTATTGATCATTACATCGGACATATGAAATTTTTTACGGGTGAAGATTTACTTTCTATGCTGTATGTATTAATTGGTGGTGCACTCATCTTTGTTTTAGGCACAAAATTTAACTGGTTTCATTTAAAAATACCGAAATGGTTATCACTTGAGTATTTATTTTTCTTACCGGGTTATTTACTCATGAGAAATACGTGTAAAATACTTTATGGAGATCGTTGTCCAATCGATGATATCGAAATGAATACCGTAACGAGTCGAGATGAAAACATTGGGTTCATCGAAAGATTTGTAGTGACCTTAAATGTATTAAATCGAAGATATGAGCGAAGTATCATTCAAGCGGATGCATTAATCTATACTGTTTCGATGTTGATCATTTTAGTTTTCATGTTTATCTTTAACGTCTTTTAAGAGGGGAGACCCTCTTTTTATTTAGAAAACGCAATAAATAAAGCATAGTCAAAGAAAAGAAAAACGCATATGATAAAATAGAAGTGGGAGTGATAAAGATGAATCGGAAACAAAAAAAAGCAATGGAAGCTTTGAAAGTGATAGGATTAAATAAATATGCCACCAAAGAAGAAATCATCAAGAAAACTGACTTTTTAACAAAGGATAATTTTGAAGGTAATGCATGTAAAAATTACACAAGTTTATCAGATATTTATGCAAGCAGTCAATGGTTAATCAATCATCATGATATCTTGAAAGAACTTCCTGAACCTGAGGTCATCCCTACATTTAAAGCGCTATAAAAAAGAAGCAAAAGCTTCATAAAGTGACTATATCTTTGGATATAGTTATTTTTTTCTTCGAAAAATGCCTGCACCACCAGATGAACCTCCTGCACCTTTATGTCGTGCAAATGAGAATGAACCACCAAGTAATGCAACAATTCCAATCGTAATTAAAATAGTTAACCATGAATCATTATCCGATGAAATGAGCAAGGCAAATAAAATGGTAAGTAATGTGTCATCATTTTCTTCATACGTTTCTAAGTATACTTGATATTGATCCATATCATAGTTAAAAGATTCATAATCATAAATATCAACGTAGATAAGTGTTAGTATTTCATAGAGGAAATGAGCGATTGCCATTGGTTCTTGATCTACATAAACTGGATTATTTATCGTGTTATCTGTTAAAGCAATTAATTTCCCTGGAGTGATAAATTGTTCCATGCGATAACCAACTTCAATTTGAATTTCTCTTAATGTTTGCATAGATTCATCGTTTTGATAGAAGAATAAGACGAGTATACCCATGTCATTTTCACCGATCTCCCAATCGCGGTAAATTTCGGTTTTATCATAGGTTCTAATATCTTCAATATTTTCTACTAAAATACTCGTAAAAACAAGTTGTGTTCCTCCCTCACCGATACCTTCAGTTTCATCAAACAAGCGCTCTGATTCGCCTAAAATTGTGTTTTTTGTCGCAGGACTCCATGCGTCAGCAAAGTCATTGACATAAAATTCTTTCGTTGGGTTTAAAGTTTCATCTTTTTGACATGCAAAAAGAGTGACTAGAAAAAAACTAATCACGATTAAATAGATAGATTGAGTTAAATACTTCCTAGTCATTAAAATCAATGGTTGGTACTTCATCGGCACCATCGTTGATCTTCCAATAATCATAAGATTTATCAAAACCAAATAAGTTAGCAAAGAATACTCGAGGGAATTTTCTAACCGATGCATTATAATCTTGAACAGCTAGGTTATAGTCGCGACGTGCAACTGATAATGTCGATTCCATCATGGATATTTCATAAATCAGTTCGTTATAAGCAGAAGTTGCAGTAATGTTTGGATTATCTTCAACAACTGCTAAAAGGTTTGTAAATGCAATTGCTTGAGCTGCGTCAGCAGCAATCAATTCTTCCATAGTATCAGCGCTTTGATAAGCCATTCTTGCAGAAGTAATCGCATTATAAATCGATTCTGCATGTTCTTGTAGTCCATACACAGAAAAGACGATTTGATTGATTTTGTCACTTCGTTCTTGAAGACGATTTTCAATTTGAGAATATTTACCATGAATGTCTTCATCCATATTCACTAAGCCATTATAAGTCGTAATCATGAAGATTGCGACTAGAATAAGGATTAAACCAATAATTCCTAGAATTGTAATACTACGTAATTTGGCAGGCATAAATGTCTCCTTTTTTATCACTTTTACTCATATTATAATCTTTTTTATGAAGCGTGCAATATGTTTGCTATATGAATATCGTGAAACAGCCCTAAAAAACATATAATTTGGTATAATCATTTTGTGATGTAACAACGAAAAACAGGTGGTCTCATGTTTGAAATGATCGTTTTACCAGAGTTTAATCAAATGACAATTAAAGATTTTCTATCTTTTTTTCATGTATCTAAAAAAATCATCCACTTATTACAAATGCAAAAAAAACTTTTAGTGAATGGACAATTTTTTCAATTTAATCATATCTTAAAAGAAGAAGATAAGATCTCAATTGATTGGAAGAATCTTCATCCTGACTTTCCATTGACAATGAAAAAGGAAGTAAAACTTTTATATGACGATGATGATCTTGCAATATTTGAAAAACCATCAGGGTTATTAGTCCATGAAGATGGAAAGAATTTTGATACTTTAACCAATCGTGTATCTGCATATTATCAGGAATTAGGTTATCCATATCCTGTCTTACCAGTTCATCGAATAGATTTGGATACAAGTGGCATGGTTATCTTTGGTAAACATCCGCTTTCGATGAGTTACTTATCGAGTTTATTTGAATCACAAGATATTGAAAAGATGTATGCCTGTTTAGTTTATGGACACATCGATGAAAGAAATAAAGTGATTGATAAACCAATTAGTGGCGATAGACATTCTAATAAACAAGTCATATCAGACCAAGGAAAAGATGCGAAAACATCATATGAAGTGATGAATTATGAAGAAGAATCTACAAGACTTCATGTTTTCATCCAAGGTGGAAGGAAACATCAAATTCGTGTTCATTTAGAATCCATTGGGTATCCAGTTTTAGGAGACATGCTTTATGGTAGAAAAAATGCAGATAGATTGATGCTACATTTTAAAAAAGTTACACTCATACACCCTAGAACACTTAAACCATTCACATGGACAAGTCATGAACCTTTTTAAAATAATAATTATTTAAGTTTCTTAAAAGAAAAGGCATCAGTATTTTATTGTTTTTCACTTCTTTATATGCTATAATTTTTTATGTTTGAGACGGAGAAAGGATGATCATGATGTTTACAATTTTTGCAGCTGATGCATCGACATATGAAATGATTCTCATGCTAAGCGTGATGATTGTTATCGGGCTTTTTGCTGGACGATTTTTTGAAAGAAGAAGGGTGCCTAATTTAGTTGCCTATGTACTCATAGGTATTGCACTTGGTGCTTTTTTAATTTTAGTGAATTATAGAGATATTATTGATGCTGTAGGAATTGTGATTAATATTGGGATTGGGTTTATCTCGTTTAGTATTGGGCTTGAACTTAATTTTAAACATGTAAAAAGTCGTGCAAAAGAAGTCGTGATTGTCACATTCTTCCAAGCAATATTTGCATTTTTACTAACCTTTATTGCACTTTATGTATTTTTATTACCTTTCCATATTGCTCTTATATTAGGTGCATTAGCGATTGCAACTGAACCAGGACCTATCTTAATGATAACGAAAAGAATGCGTGCACAAGGTCCTTTAACTGACACATTAGTTCCACTTCACGGTGTTGAAGATGCGATTACAATTATGTTGTTTGGAATCACTTTAGCATATGCTACATCCGTTGAAGAAGGAACACCATTCGGTGTTGTTGAGATGTTAAGTGGACCTGTATTAGAAATCATTTTCTCCATCGTGATTGCGATGGCTATTGGTTATATATTAGTAAGAATTATTCGGTATTTAAAATATGAAGATACTGAAAAAGATGTGGTGATCTTAATTTCAGCTGTTGTTGCAATTTTAGTATCTGTGGCAATTGCAAATACGGGATTAGTATTATTCCATCATCATATTCATTTATCACCAATTTTACTACCAATGTCTGTGGGGATTACATTTTCGAATATGTCTACAGATTTGGCGAAACATGAGACAGAGCGAATCATGGATTTATTTTCTGCACCGATATTAATTGTTTTCTTTACGATATTAGGCGCTGAACTAGTCTTACTGCTTGCTGGTGAACTTGAAACACTTGATTTCGTTTTAATTTTATTGGTGTCATTGACTTATGTCCTCATGAGATTTATTGGAAAGTTATCGGGTTCTTATGTTGGCTCACGGCTTGCAAAATCTACACAAAACATTCAGCGTTACCTTGGATTTTGTTTACTCCCACAAGCACAAGCTGCAATCGGGTTAGCATTCTATGCAAGAAGCTCATTAGCTGATACACCTTATGGCACGATGATTTTAATTGTTATTGTCATTTCAACGGTTGTAAATGGTGTCATTGGACCACTTGGTGTGAGACATGCACTCATTCAGTGTAACGAAGCAGATGGTCAGTTCTGTGTGATTGGACCTGCAAGTCATCATCATGCACATCATTCACACGAGGTAAAACATTAATTTTAAATAGCCCTTGATGAACTCATGGGCTTTTGTTCATATAAAGGAGAATATAGATGAGAAAATCAAAAAACACAATTGTTGCGATTAGTTCAATTATTGTTATTATCGGCGTTGCACTCGTATATGTATTTGGTGCAAGACCTGCGAAAATTGAAGCAAATGATGAAGGAATTACCATTTCTGGAATGTATGGTGATACGTATCTTTACGAAGATATAGATGAAATTAAGTTAATTACTGAGGAATTTGATATTACAGCTAGAACAAATGGATCTAATATTGGATCAATGTTGAGAGGTCATTTTACAACCACTGAATATGGTGCAGTGATGTTATTTATTGATACAGAAATAAAACATTACATATCCATTCAAATGGGTGATGAAATTGTTATTTTTAATCTTCCAACATTAGAAGAAACTGATAATTTTTATACTTTATTACTGACACATATTAATGCATAAAAGATAGGGGGACTATCATGTCAATTATTGAACTCTTATTTATTCAAATATTGATCATGTTTGTCTATATAGGCATTGGTTTGATCATGACTAAAATTAAACTGATTGATGATTTTGGTGCAAAGCAACTAAGTAAAGTTTTGGTCTATTTTATAACGCCAGTTGCAATCCTTTATTCATTTACCAATATGACATTTAGTAAAGAATATACGATTGGTCTTTTAGTTTCTATGGTTTTATCTGTGGTTGCTTTAGGGATTTCGATTATTATATCGAGAGTTACATTTGGTTCAAAATACACCTTAGAACACTTTGGAACTTCATTTTCGAATGCTGGATTTATGGGAATACCACTCGTGATGGCAATTTTAGGACCAGCAGGTGTTTTTTATATTTCAACATTTGTTGCATTACTAAATATTTTACAGTGGACATATGGTGTTTTCGTCATTACAGAGACAAAAGATTTTATACAGCCTAAAAAGATTATGACCAATCCATTCGTTATTTCATTCATATTAGGCATCATTTTTTATGGTTTAAATGGACTTGGTTTTCATATGCCAGAGATCATCAATAACCAATTATCAATCATCTCAAAAATGATTGGACCAATTGCGATGCTCATCATTGGGACATATTTATCGAAGGTCAATTTTAGGGAGATTTTTAAAGAAAAAATTGTGTATGCATCCCTACTTTTAAGACTGATTGGTATTCCTTTAGTCACCATTTTAGTCTTTTTATTGGTTCCTAAAACTTATGAAAATATCGCATTATCCATTATGATTGTAGCAAGTGCTCCTGTAGGTGCAAACGTTG
>Ga0172382_10013972_pt1 | contig 10279 bp, 9 predicted proteins | sample Leawel138RmetaG_FD_122245 | JGI IMG/M metagenome (GOLD analysis project Ga0172382, IMG submission 122245) | Leachate microbial communities from a municipal landfill in Southern Ontario, Canada - Leachate well 138R metaG | ecosystem: Engineered > Solid waste > Landfill > Unclassified | place...
CTTTCATGGCGGGCAGGGTCACAGACCCCACCGCCGCCGCCTCGGCCGCCGAGGAACCGGAAATATTGGCCATGGCAGTACATGACAGCACTGCCGTATGGCCCAGACTGCCGCGGATATGACCCACCAGCGTCTGGGAGAACTCGATCAGGCCGGCGCTCAGCCCCCCGCGCGTCATGATCGCACCGGCCAGGATGAAATAAGGCAGTGCCAGCAGGCTGAAGGAATCCAGCATGGCGAAGGCTTTTTGAGGCACCAGAGCCGGCACCAGACCAGGCAACACCATGGCTCCGGCCAAGCTGACCATGGCGATTGACAGCAGAATTGGAACGCCGACGAATACCAGTAAAAGCATCGCCGCGAAAATGATGATCAGCGTCATGCCGGCGTCCGGGAAGTGAGGCGTTTCAGGATATTCGCCAGGACGCAGAGAAGCAGATACGCCCCCCCTACGGCCATGCCCGCATACACCACTGACATGCTTACGCCAAGGCCGGGGCTCATCTGGTATTGGGTCACCTGCATCAGCCGCCAGGTATGAGCCATGAGCGACAGGCTCAGGCCGATCCACATGATATCAATGACCCACAGCATGACCTTCTGAAATCTTTGCGAGAAAAGATGGAAGAACGTATCGACGCGCAGATGGGCTGCGCGGTTGTAGGCAACCGGTATGGCAAGGAACACAAGCCAGACAAATCCGAACTTCTGGAATTCTTCACTCCAGCTGAGAGACATATTCAATACGAAGCGGTTGAATACCTGCAGGCAGCCGACGATGACAATGGCAACGAACAGCAGAGTGATGATGGCCTCGGCAATTTTGTTGATATAGCGCATCGGTGTACCGGAAGTCTATGAAGCGGAGAACTGGCAAAAGATTGGCGAGCTACGTTCCGACATGAGCGGAACGTAGCAGCATGGCCCGGCCTTGCTATTGGGCGGCGCGGATCTCGGCGAGCAAATCCGTGGCGCCGATTTCTGCGGCAATCTTGTCCTGAAGCCCAGCCGCTTTCTCCCGGAATCCCGACGTATCCACTTCGGTGATGTTCATCCCCTTTTCGCGCAGGAAATCAAAAGCCTGTTGCTCGCGCACGGGCGCCAAGGAGCGATTGATGTCCCTGCCCAGCGCCGCCGCATCCATCACCACTTTTTTCTGAGCGTCGCTGAGTTGATTCCATTCGCTCATGGAGCACGCAAACACCGCAGGCCCAAGGAAATGGTTGGTGATGGCGATGTTCTTGGCAACCTCATAGAACTTGTTTGTCACCACAACGGCCGACCCATGCTCGAAGCCGTCCAGCACCCCGGTCTGCATGGCGGTGTAGACCTCGCCAAACGACATGGGCGTGGCGTTGGCTCCCATGGTATTAATGGTTTCTACATAGATGGGGCTTTGAATGGTGCGAATCTTCAGACCCTTGAGATCTTCCGGCGAGTTGATGGGCTTGCCAGCGGTCACCACATTTCGCGAGCCCCAGTTGGTCGTCCAGGCAAGCACCTTGATTCCTGCCTTTTCCAGATCGGCTGCGATTTCCTGACCCACCTTTCCATCCAGTACCCGGTTCATGTGGTCGTAGCCCGTCCAGAGAAAGGGAAGATCGATCACCCCGACGCGCTTGGAAAAGTTATTGAGAATGGCCGTGCCCGATACGGAGCACGACGCCCCCGCCCCAAGTTGCATGCCCTCGTAAACCGCGCGCTCGTCGCCCAGGGAGCTGGTGGGATAAATGCGTGCAGACAAGGTATCGGAGTGGTCTTCCAGATAGTTCTTGAATGCCCACGCGACGATATGCAGTTCCGAAGTGACGTCGCCCTGGGCTGAGTGCGCGATCTTGAGCTCTTTCTTGGCCTGCGCATGCGCCAACGGCGCGGACATCAACAGTGCTGCACTGAACAAGGCTGCCATCAAGCGGGGATTTGCGAGACGGTGGGGAAGGGAATTCATGGTGTCTCCTCCATATGAAGACCAATTGAGCAACAACAATCGGTGTATCGTTTTAGTAGATCGTTTTATCTACCATAGCACGGGCCATCACCGACTTATACCCCCTTCACATCGGAAATAACCCTAGCTGCCGTGACATTCTCTGGGGACAAACCCGTAAGTCGCCTTGTCTGACAGGATGAACACGATATGATTAGCGCGCAAAGCATCAACAAAGTAAATCGATTTACTATACTGATTTACTGCAACTCACGAGGAATGCATGGCAACCATCCAGGATGTCGCCCGACTAGCCAGTGTCTCAGTCAGTTCAGTCTCCAACGTACTGAACGGACGAACGGAGCGCATGCGCCGGGAGACCTTTCTGCGGATACAGGAAGCCATTGACAAGCTGGGCTATCGCCCCAATCAGATTGCGCGTCATCTCAAGACAGGCCACATACCGGTACTCGGCCTCCTGGTGCCCAGCACCTCCAACCCATCGTTTTCACATCTGGCGGTCGCCATCGAGGAAGTCGCCCAGCGGCGACACAACTACCGCGTTCTCGTCTGCAACACCTACCGTGACCAGCAGCTCGAAGCCAAGATGCTGGATGACCTGATTGGCCTTGGCATCCGTACCGTCATCGTCATTTCCTCACTGAGTGACGAACGCCATATTGAATCAGCCATTGACAAGGGCATGTCCGTCGTCAGTTACGACCTGGGCATCGACCCCAGCAAACCCTCCACACATGATCACGTGTTGCCCGACAACCGGATGGCCGGGCGCCTGGCCGCCGAGCACCTGATTGCTCATGGCCACCAGCATCTGGCCTTCGTAAGGCCCAAAGGCGAAACCATCAGCCGTCGCGAGAAAGTTCAGGGCTTCCTGACGGCGGTGAGTGCGGCCGGCGAAGAGCTCTCTGCTCAAGTCATCGAGATTGATGTCGGCACCCGGTTCGGCGACAACGAACTGGCGAAAGTGGGATTCGAGGCAGCACAGCAGATTGCCGGTTCACCACGGCGCCCCACCGGCGTCGTGACGGTAAACGACATGACAGCCATTGGCTTGATGGCCGGGCTTCGGCATCGCGGCTTCTCCCTGCCCGAAGACATGTCCATCGTCGGGATGGACAATATTTCCGTCACAGAATACGTCTGGCCCCCCCTCACCACGGTGGCCACACCGGTACGCGAGGTGGCAGAAACCATGGTCGAACAGGCCATGGCGCGATTGCAGGAACCCGACAGGCCGCCGCAGGAGTTCATTTTTCCACCCCGCCTCATAGAGCGGCAATCGGTCTCCCCCCCCGGTGAGGCATTCCAATCTCACGCGAGCTCCCCCCACTCATGACCCGAATCTTCCTCACCCATAACCGAAGCGCATTGCGTCACTACTATGGTGACCGTGCTTACGAGCTGCTTTCTTCTCTGGGAGAAGTCCGCTTTCATGACAGCGACGACGACACCTCCGCAGAAGATATCATCGCCCAGGCGACGGACTGTGAAATCCTGGTGAGCTTTCGCATTCCTCCCATTGACGCGTCATTGATGAAGGCACTCCCGAAACTGGCCGCTATCTGCAGAGTCGCAGTAGACATCCGCAACATCGATCTGGAGTCTGCCAACCGACTGGGGATTCTCGTTACGCGGGCGAGCCCCGGCTTCGGCCCGTCAGTCTCAGAATGGATCATCGGCAATATGATCAATCTGGCGCGCCATATCCCCCAGGCATTCCGCGCATACCAGGACGGCATCATGCCCGTACAGAAGATGGGCACGGAACTGCGAGGGTCGACGTTGGGAATCATTGGCTACGGGACCATAGGCAAGGCCCTGGCCAGACTGGCGCAGGCGTTTGGCATGCAGATTCTGGTCAATGACCCATATGCAACCGTCCCCCAGGACAGTGGCATGCGGCAAAGCGAATTGGAGCCCCTGCTGACGGATTCGGACTTCGTTGTCTGTCTGGCGCCCGTTACACCAGAAACCATGCATCTCATTGATATTTCCCGCCTGCGTCTAATGCGCAAGTCCGCCTATTTCATCAATGCGTCCCGCGCGGAACTGGTCAATGAAGAAGATCTCCGTCAGGCCCTGGATGATGGTCTTATTGCCGGCTGCGCCCTGGATGTCGGCTCAGCCAAGGACCAGAGCCCTCCCCTGGCACTGGCCGGACACCCAAAAATCATTGCCACTCCGCATATCGGAGGGCTAACGCCGCAGGCTGCAGAGCATCAAGCCATGGACAGCGTCCGGCAAGTCGAAGCTTTGTTGTCCGGTCGTGTGCCGGAATGCAGCGTGAACGCTCGATATGCCACTCGTGCACGCGAGCGCTTCGGTCTCACTCTTCCCTGACATTTACGGAGGCACCATGATTCAAGCTCGCTGGCCAGCGCCCATCAATGGCTGCGACTGCCATTTGCATATCTACGATTTCGATAACTACCCACTGGAGCAAACGTCTCCCGTCTCCCCGCCACGAGCAAGCTGGGACGATTACCTTGTCTTGCAAAAGAAATTGGGTATCAGCCGGGGCGTGATTGTCCAGCCTATGGGTTACGGCTTCGACAACCGCTGCACGCTTGATGCCTTGCGCGCCTCCCAAGGTAGCGCCCGAGCGATTATTTCCATGCCTCCTCAGGCCAGCGACAAGGATCTGGCGCAATTGAATGACATGGGGGTGCGAGGGGTAAGATTTCAGATGGTGCCCAACAGTGGCAATATCATGACCTGGGACGAACTGGCCCCCGCCGCACACCGCATTGCACCACTAGGCTGGACCATCAACCTGCAGCTCGACGGTCGGACGCTACCCGATTACGAAACGCTGATCGCCAGCCAGCCATGCCGCATCGTCATCGACCATGTCGGAAAATTCCTTGAACCCGTAACGCCCGATCACCCAGGCTTTGCCTGCTTGAAACGGCTGCTGGACACCGGCAACGTATGGGTCAAGCTTTCGGCCATGTACGAAACCTCGCGCACAGGCGCCCCGGATTACCAGGATGTGGGCCGGCTGGCTGAGCAGCTTGCCCACCAATACCCTGAGCGCTGTCTGTGGGCGAGCAACTGGCCTCACCCTGGCCAGGTACAACGCCCCGATGACGTAGCATTGCTTGCGCTGCTTGATCACTGGTGTCCGTCGCAACAGGTGCGCGATCAAATCCTCGAACATAACCCCGCCCAGTTATACGGGTTCTGAGCCTGAAGTCAGTATTCGGCCCAGGATGGGTGCTGCGCGGCTGCGTGACGACCTGAGGTCGGTTCCCAAATCATAGAGCCGCGCTGCCGCAGGGGATGCCCTGCGTTGACTGAAAGTGCTCTAGCTCCCCGCAGCAATTCCCTGCTCCTTGATGACTTTCGATAAGCGCTCGTTCTCCCGCTGAATGAACTCGCCGAATCCGGCTGAATCCAAAAAGACTTCCTCCACCCCCATCGACCTCAGTTTCTCGGAGAATGTGGGATCCTGAGATATTTCGTGCAACAGGCCTTCCAGTTTCCCACGGATATCTGTTGGAACCCCATGTGGTAGAACCACGCCATACCAGTTGCCGGCGTGGACGCCGGAAATTCCCTGTTCCTCCAGGGTGGCCACGTCTGGGAGAATGGCTAACCTTTTATCGGAAGCCACGCCCAGGATCTTCAGCCTGCCGTCCTGAGCGAATCCGGATACGTTGAAAGCATTCACGAAGGCAAAATCGATTTCGCTCGCAAGCAAGGCATTAACGACGGGTGCGACACCTTGATAAGGCACATGGGAAAACTGTGTTTGTGTGCTTTGCTGGAAGAGAGCGAGACCAAGATGAGAAGTGCTCCCCACTCCATAGCTGCCCGCATTGATTTCCTTGGTGTTCGCCTTGGCGGTAGCCGCCAGATTTGCCGCATCCTTAAAGCCGGCCTCCCGGCTTTGAGCAATCACAAAGGAAACTGTTCCCAGCAAGGCGACAGGGTCGAAGGATTTCAAGGGGTCGTAAGTCAAGTCTTTATAAACATACGGATTGATTGCGTGACTTTCCGCCGTCACGACCTGCATCGTGTAACCGTCGGGTTTTGCCCGTGCCGCCGCCTGCGTCCCAATGATGCCATTTGCGCCAGCGCGATTTTCCACTACAACGGAGATGTTCAACTTATCTGTCAGCTTATCCGCCACGACCCGTCCGATCGTATCCGTGACGCCTCCTGGCGGCCAGGCTACGACTATCTTTATGGGCTTATCGGGATAATCGGCATGCGCGAGGGGCAGAAAGCTACCAAGCAGCGCAGCAACAAGGAGTTTTCGAAGCATTGACTGTCTCCCGGTATTTATGTGTGTACAAGTGATTGAATCAATGCCCGTTCCTTGCGGATAGAACTTACGCGACAGATACGAGGTTCACACGCGACAGAGACACATGATTGCGAAAGCATAGCGACCCTGTTTCTGCAGGAAGTATCTGTTTGTATTCGCAACAATATGGCTACCATCGTTTGGCGTGTCCATTCCGTTCTATCGACGGTTCTGTTCTAGTGAAATAATGCTCGATTTGCTGTACTGACAATGGTCGCCCAACCCTTATGAAAATCGAAAGGGTGCCGCACTCTGCTCACCGCTGTCGAAGATTCAACGCCCGTGCATGAGGTGCGCCGCTCTTGAGCATCCAGCATTCTCTGAATCACTCGAGCGATAAACAGGCCGCCCGATTGCGGGGATGTATGCGGAGTGGTGAATTGTTCAGAGCTTTATTAAGTGCGAGGTAACGATTGAACGCCGTCGTCAGTCCAGTACACTTGAATACCAGTACCTCCTTCAGCCTCACGCTTTCTTGTCCCAGCGCAGCCGGGCAAGTAGCGGCCATGGTCCATTTCCTGGAGCAGCGACAGTGCTACATTGACGAACTGTCTGTCTACGATGACAAGATCGAAAACAGGTTTTTCGCCCGTTGCATTTTTCATGGCGCAGGCGCTACGTCCCTGTCGCTGGCGCAGCTGCGTAACGACTTTGCTACCGTGGCAGAAGCACATCAAATGTCGTGGAAATTGCATTCCAGCGATAATCGTCCGCGAGTCGTCATTATGGTTTCGCGGCTGGATCACTGTTTGGCCGATCTGCTATTTCGCTGGAGAATGCAGGAGCTTGCCATGGATATCGTGGCCATCGTCTCGAATCATGAGACCCTTGCCCCCATGGCCCACGTACATGGCATACCCTTTCATCACTGGCCAATTACCGCCGCCACCAAACTGCAACAGGAAAACCGCCTGCTCTCGCTCGTGGAAAAAGAAAACGTCGATCTCGTCATCCTGGCCAGATATATGCAGATTCTTTCCTCGACTACGACGCAGAAGCTGCACAATAAGGCAATCAACATCCATCACTCCTTCCTGCCTGGATTCAAGGGTGCTCGTCCCTATCACCAGGCATTTGAACGAGGCGTCAAACTGATAGGCGCCACGGCTCATTTCGTTACCGAAGACCTGGATGAAGGCCCGATCATCGAACAAATGGTGGACCGCGTCACTCACGAACACAGCGCGCAGCAGTTGCAGACAGTCGGGCGTGACATGGAATGCCAGGCACTGGCCCGTGCGGTGAAGGCTTTCATAGAACAGCGTGTCTTCGTCAGTGGCCAACGGACCATTGTGCTTTAACTCGAAACATGATTCAGATCCATCAATGGAGTCCTTGAATGAAACCAGCGCAACCTGCTTCCATTAGCTGGCGCCCTACCGTGATTGGACGCCATCACGCGATATCCTGCGGCCACTATCTTGCCAGCGCCATCGGCTTCAAAATCCTGTCCGAGGGAGGCAATGCCGTGGACGCAGGCGTGAGCATGGCCATAGCCCTTGCGGTTTTACAACCGGACGTGGTGTCATTCGGCGGTGTGGCACCGACCCTGATCTACCTGAAAGCAGAACGTCGCGTCGTCAGCCTGGCGGGCCTGGGCTGGTGGCCTTCGGCGACAGATGTGGCGCGTCTGCGAGAGGCAGGAGGCGAGCACGTACCGGAAGGCATTCTGCGACAAGTCGTGCCTGCCGCGCCGGCTACTCACGTGGAAGCATTGCGTCGATTCGGAACCATCTCCTTCGAAGCGGCAGCAAGCCCCGCCCTGGAACTCGCGCGCGATGGTTTCGGCATGTACCCTGAGCTGCGCGACAGTCTGCTGATCCATCGAGATCAAATCGCGCGTTACCCCGAAAACAGCGCCGTTTTTCTTCCTGGCGGCGAGGTTCCCCAACTCGGCGCGATACTGCGCCAAACCGATCTGGCTCGCACGCTCGGCCGACTGATCGAGGCGGAACGCAGAGCCAGCGGTGACAGGAGCGCAAAACTTCGTGCAGTGCACAATTACTTCTACAAAGGGCCCATCGCCCAGGAAATAGATCAATGGCACCGAGCGAATGGGGGTTTCATGCGCGCTCAGGATCTGGCGGATTTTGAAGTCCCCGTCGAAGACAGTATTTCTACATCCTTCAACGGTCTGGAAATTCACAGCTGCGATACCTGGTGCCAGGGCATCGTACTGCTCGAAGCCCTGAATATACTCAGCCACTTTGACCTGAAGTCACTAGGACATAATTCTCCGGCTTATCTGCACACGCTTACCGCAGCTCTCAACCTGGCATTTTCCGATCGCGAACACTATGTAGGCGACCCTCGTTTTATCAACGTGCCAACAGCCACCCTGCTATCTGAGCACTATGCCGCGGCACAAGCAAAGCGTATCGATGCCAACCGCGCGTTTGCGGGCATGCCGGAAGCGGGGAAAGTAGAAGGTCATCACAAGGAGTCAGCATTGACAGGAGCTAGCGGCAGCGTCCCTCCTGCGCCTGACACCATCTATGGATGTGTGGTGGACAGCAGTGGCAACGCCATGTCGATCACCCCCTCGGACACGACATACGACTCACCTATGGTGGCGGGGCTGGGCTTTGTGCCGTCCACGCGCGGCATGCAGGGCCGGCTTCAGGAGAACCACCCCTGCTTTGTTGCACCGGGAAGACGCCCTCGCCTGACCCCCACCCCTGCACTGGCCTTGAGAGATGGTGAGTTTCATATGGCTTGGGGAACACCTGGCGGCGACGTGCAGTGCTCTTCCATGTTGCAGGTATTTCTGAATACAACAATATTTGGGATGACACTGCAACAAGCCATTGAGGCACCACGTGTGGCCTCTTTCAATTTTCCGAACTCGTTTTCGCCAAATACCTATCTGCCCGCCCGCCTTTGCGTGGAGAACAGTATCGATGCGCAAACGATTGCCTCCCTGAAACAACTTGGACACGATATTGAACAGTGGCCAGAACGATCTTGGTCTGCGGGCGCCGTATGTGCCATCCAGCGTGCATCGGATACGGGGTTGTTGCATGCGGGTGCCGACCCACGCCGCTCAGCCTATGCAATCGCATGGTAGAACATCAGCGACTTCAACGAGGCCAGACTTTCATGGAGCGACAATCAAACAGACACAGCTTTCGCGAAGCGCTGCTCGGCGGCAAAAAGCTGATCGGACTCTTTGTACGCATGCTGCAACCTGAGGTTGCGGAGTTGTTTGCTGACACACTCGTCGATTTTGTCATTCTTGATGTGGAACACGGCACCTATGCGCGCTCCGACGTGAGTCGTTTCGTCAATGTGGCACGGCTCAAGCAGCTCCCGATTCTGGTGCGCATACCTGCCAACTCGCATGACTGGATACAGCACGCGATTGCAGTGGGTGCGACGGGAGTCGTTCTACCCCACGTCAACAGCAAGAGTGCTCTTGAGCGAATGGTCAGCTTCGCCCGGACCCGCGCGATAGAGCGGGCATACGCTGGCATGGGCCGGGCATCCGGCTACCGGACCATGGCCTGGCCGGAATTCAGCCGGCAATGTGGCCGGGAACTCGTGGTGATCGCACAGATCGATGAGCCGGAAGGCGCCGCCGCGGCTGGCGAAATTGCGGACGTCGAAGGCGTGGACTGTCTATTCCTGGGCAGTGTGGGTCTGGCACTCGCGCTAGGCGTCTCGTCCGCCTCCGACCCGGTGGCCAGCACCGCTCTGGAAGCCATATGCGAGCACGGCAAGCGCGCTCGGCGTCGGCTGGGCATCCATTTGATGGACCCCAAGCAAGCAGCGCGCTGGTCGGAGCGCGGCGTCAATCTGTACGTCATTGGAAATGACTATGACTCCCTGGTGAGCGGCGTGAATAACCAGGCACAACGCTTTCTTGCCTGAGCACGCGCCGAGTTCCTCTCCGCACCTGCCGACTGTCACCGCAACACCGCCTCGCCCCCCACTGGCCCAGCCGGATACCGACTGGGCCGGCGCTGGCGCAATTCAGCGTATCCCGCGGCATAGGAAAGACAGGAAATCTGCTAGCATAA
>Ga0172382_10013973_pt1 | contig 10277 bp, 8 predicted proteins | sample Leawel138RmetaG_FD_122245 | JGI IMG/M metagenome (GOLD analysis project Ga0172382, IMG submission 122245) | Leachate microbial communities from a municipal landfill in Southern Ontario, Canada - Leachate well 138R metaG | ecosystem: Engineered > Solid waste > Landfill > Unclassified | place...
GGCCAAGGCGGCCAAGGCGACCAAGGCGGCCAAGGCGGCCAAGGCGACTAAGGCGACCAAGGCGACCCCGGCGACCAAGGCAATCTCGGCGACTAAGGCGGCAAAGCACCCGCTAGCGCGACTGCGCGGAATCCCCGGCGCCCGCCGGCACCCAGTGGTGCATCGCCGACTCCAGCTCCGGCTGACTCAGCGCGCCTGCCGGAAGCTGTTCCAGGCCCTGCTGAGACCGCATGCCCTGCAACAGGATCGCCACGTAGCGCCGCCACAGATCCGCCGACACCTCGCCGGAGTACTCGCTCACCGTGCCCGCCATCAGACCCAGCAGCGGCATGTCGGTCGCCGACACCTCGGGACGCAGATAGCCGTCCCGCTGGGCGCGCTCGACGAGCTTGGAGATACGCGGATGCAGCTCGGTGCGGGCGGCGTCCACCCGGCCCCCGCAGTACGCCCTGCTGAACACCACCTCGCGCAGGCCGCGGTCGGTCGCCGTCATCTCGCACAACTGCCAGACGAACCAGGCGAACCCCTCCCAGGAATCCTCGGCGTCGAGCGCGGTCTCGGCGAGCACGACGAGCTGATCGATCCCGTCCCGGAAGATCGCCTCGAACAGCGCGTCCTTGGTGGGAAACCGCCGGTAGACGGTGCCCACACCGAGGTTGGCGTGGTGCGCCACCTCGTTCAGCGTGGCCTCCAGCCCGCGGGTGGCGCAGAGTTCGCGGGCGGCCTCGATGATCCGCCGCCGGTTGCGCTCGGCATCCTTGCGCAGGCCCGCCGCCTCCGGATCCCCAGCACTCATGTCGCCGAGTGTACGGACGGCGGCCGAGCGTACAGAAGCCCGCGCACGGGCGCGGGTCAGCCGGACGGGTCCCATCCGTGCATCGCCGCGTGCATCTGCTCCTCGCCGAGCGCGTCGACGTCGAGCGGCTTCTGATCCGGACGGCATCTCATTCCCTCGAGGAGAAGCTCGACGTATCGCCGCCAGAGTTCGCGATCGACATCCCCGGCCCATTCGCCGACAGTGCCGGCCAGCAGCCCGATGACCGGCATGTCCGTGGATTCGACGTCCGGACGCAGGTATCCGTCACGCCGCGCCCGTTCCACCAGTTCCTTCATCAGCGGGGCCAGCCGCTCGCGGACGCGCTCCACACGGTTGCCGCCGTAGGCCTTGCTGTACACCATTTCGCGGAGCCCACGGTCGGTTGCGGTCAATAGACACTGGCGCTCGACGAACCACACGAACCCGTCCCACGAATCCTCATGTCGCAGAGCAGCTTCCGCCAGACAGACCACCTCTTCGACACCGCTTTCGAAGATCGCCTCGACGAGCTCCTCCTTGGTGGCGAACCGGCGGTAGACCGTGCCAACGCCGACACCCGCGTGACGGGCCACATCGTTGAGACTGGCCTCCATGCCCTCGACGGCGAAGAGCTCGCGCGCAGCGGTGAGCACGCGCTGCCTGTTGCGCTCGGCGTCCTTGCGCAGACCACGGCAGGGTTTGTCAATCACGAAGTCCAATTTAGTGATGTGCCTTACCAAAACGCAATAACCGGATTGACTCTATCCACTTGCGCGCCTAGATTGCCTAACAGATCGCATGCCGGCTGGTGGCCTGCGGACTCCCTCGTCGAAAGGCACGACTTTGCCTGCAGCTTTCGCGCGCACAAAACTCCCCCGAAAGTCGTTGCACAGCAGTGCCGATCACGCGCGGTGCGCGTGGTGATCACTGTCGTCAAGCGGGTCTGGCTACCCGTGCTGGTGATCGCCGCAGTGGCGGTCGGCGCCGTGACGGTGGCGAATCTGCGGTCGGTGTTCGGCTCCGACAAGGCCATCGTCACGCCGGTGGACGCCGACACCGCCGAGAACTTCAACCCCAAGGTCGTCACCTACGAGATCTTCGGCTCCGGTTCCACCGCGACCATCAACTACGCCGACCTGGACGGGAAACCGCAGCGCACGGGCGAGGTGAGTCTGCCCTGGTCACTGACCCTGGAGACGACGTTGCCGTCCGTGATGCCCAACATCATGGCCCAGGGCGACGGTCAATCCATCACCTGCCGGGTCACCGTCGATGACGAGGTGAAAGACGAGAGGACGGCCGAGGGCTTGAACGCCGCCACCTACTGCCTGGTGAAGGCAGCATGACCACGTCTACAGACGACGCACCCACCGACGTCCTGCCGCCGGCGCGGCACGCGGCCCCCTCCCGGCCGAAGCTGCCGCGCTTCATCCGCACGTTCGCTGTGCCGATCGTCCTGGCCTGGGTCGCCATCGTCGCGCTGCTCAACACCGTCGTGCCGCAGCTCGAGGAGGTCGGCAAGCTGCGCGCCGTGTCGATGAGCCCCAACGATGCGCCCGCGCTGATCGCGACCAAGCACGTCGGCGACAAGTTCGACGAGTACAACACCTCCAGCTCGGTGATGATCGTCCTCGAAGGCGAGGAGGCGCTCGGTCCGGACGCGCACGCGTTCTACGACGAGGTGGTCCGCCAACTCGACGCCGACACCGAGCATGTGCAGCACGTGCAGGACTTCTGGGGTGACACCCTGACCGCGGCCGGCGCCCAGAGCATCGACGGCAAGGCCGCCTACGTTCAGGTGTACATCGCCGGTGACCAGGGCGAGACGCTGGCCAACGAATCGGTGCACGCCGTGCGGGCCATCGTCGACAGCACTCAGGCGCCCCCGGGGGTCCGCGCGTATGTCACCGGCCCCGCGGCGCTGACCACCGATCAGAACATCGTCGGCGACGCCAGCATGAAGACGATCGAGTCGGTGACGATCGGCATCATCATCGTGATGCTGCTGATCATCTACCGATCGGTCATCACGACGGTCGTCACCATGTCGATGGTTTTCGTCGGCCTGCTGTCGGCCCGCGGCATCGTCTCCTTCCTCGGGTTCTACGAGGTTTTCGGGCTCACCACCTTCGCCACCAGCATGGTGGTGACGCTGGCCATCGCCGCCGCCACCGACTACGCGATCTTTCTGATCGGGCGATACCAAGGGGCCCGACGATCGGGGATGGACCGAGAGTCGGCCTATTACGACATGTTTCACGGCACCGCCCACGTGGTTGCGGCCTCGGGACTGACGATCGCCGGTGCGACCGCCTGCCTGCACTTCACCCGGTTGCCGTACTTCCAGAGCATGGGATTCCCGCTGGCCGTCGGCATGATCATCGTGGTGGCCGCGGCGCTTACCCTGGGTCCGGCGCTGATCTCGATCGTGACGCGGTTCGGCAAGGTGCTGGAGCCCAAGGGAAACGGGCGGGCACGAGGCTGGCGCAAACTCGGTTCGGCGACGGTCCGCTGGCCCGGTGCGGTGCTGGTGATGGCCACCGTGCTGTGCCTGGTCGGCCTGCTGGCCCTGCCCGGGTACCACACCAATTACAACGACCGCATCTATCTGCCCGACGGGGTGCCCGCCAACGTGGGTTACGCCGCGGCCGACCGGCACTTCTCCGACGCCAAGATGAATCCCGACCTGGTGATGGTCGAATCGGATCACGATATGCGCAACCCGGCGGACTTCCTGGTGATCGAGAAGATCGCCAAGGCGCTGACCCGGGTGCACGGAATCGCTTCGGTCACCACGATCACCCGTCCGGACGGGAAGCCGATCAAGCACGCGTCGCTGGCCTACACCATCAGCCAGAGCGGCAACGGGCAGATCATGAACAACGACTTCCAGCAGACCGTGCTGGAGAACACGCTGCAGCAGGCCAACGAGATGCAGGTGACCATCGACTCGATGGAGGAGATGCAGCGCATCACCCTGGAGCTGTCCGAGGTCACCCGCGAGATGGCCGACAAGATGAAGGACACGTCGGCGAACCTCAACGAAGTCCGGGACCACCTGGCCGATTTCGACGATCAGTTCCGCCCGCTGCGCAACTACTTCTACTGGGAGCCGCACTGCTACAACATCCCGATGTGCTGGGCACTGCGGTCGGTGTTCGACAGCCTCGACGGCATCAGCACGATGTCCGACGATTTCACCGAGCTGGTGCCCAGCATCGAGCGGATGGCGCAGCTGACGCCGCAGATGGCGGCCATCATGCCCGCGATGATTCAGACGATGAAGAACCAGAAGCAGATCATGCTGAATCAGTACCAGGCGCAGAAGATGCAGCAGGATCAGAACATCGCCATGCAGGAGGACAGCACGGCGATGGGCGAGGCGTTCGACACCGCCCGCAACGACGACACGTTCTACCTGCCGCCGGAGGCGTTCCAGACCGCCGACTTCCAGCGGGGCATCAAGCTGTTCATGTCCCCGGACGGGAAAGCGGTGCGCTTCACCGTGTTCCATCAAGGCGATCCCTTGACCGAAGCCGGCACCGCCCGCATCGATCCACTGCGCGTCGCGGCCGCGGATGCCATCAAGGGCACCCCGCTGGAGGGTTCCACGATCTACGTCGGCGGCAGCGCCGCGATGTACAAGGACATGCAGCAGGGTGCCGATTACGACCTGCTGATCGCCGCCGTCGCATCGCTGATCCTGATCTTCCTGATCATGGTGATCCTCACCCGGGCCGTCGCGGCGGCTGCCGTCATCGTCGGCACCGTGGTGTTGAGCCTGGGCACGTCGTTCGGTCTGTCAGTTCTTCTGTGGCAGCACGTCGTCGGTATCCCGCTGGGCTGGATGGTGCTGCCCATGTCGGTGATCGTGTTGCTTGCCGTCGGCGCGGATTACAACCTGCTGCTGGTGTCACGCATGAAAGAGGAGCTCCACGCCGGAGTGAACACCGGAATCATCCGGTCCATGGCCGGCACCGGATCCGTGGTCACCGCAGCGGGATTCGTGTTCGCCTTCACGATGATCGGCATGATCGTCAGCGACATGATCGTCATCGGTCAGGTGGGTACCTCCATCGGTCTCGGCCTGCTGTTCGACACGCTGATCGTCCGCTCACTCATGACACCGTCCATCGCGGCACTGATGGGCAAATGGTTCTGGTGGCCGACGCACGTGCGGCGACGTCCGAAGCCGAAACCCTGGCCCAAGGTGGCCGAGGAGGTGACGGCATGACCGGGCCCGACATCCGGTGGACGCTGCGGGCTCTGCTGATGATCGTCACGGCGGCGGCCGTGCCCGGCCTGCTGGGCGCGCCGCGCGCCGCCGCCGACGCCACCGACGAGTATCCGATTCCGAGCAAGCAGATCGAAACGCAGTGCGACGCCGAGCAGTATCTGGCAGCATCCCGCGACACGAGCCCGGTCTACTTCGAGCGGTACATGCTGGACAAGAGCAACCGTCCGCTCGACGTGCAGCAGGCCGCGGAGGACCGCATCCACTGGTTCTACTCCCTCGATGCGGTCGGGCGTCGTCAGTACTCCGAGAACACCGCCACCAACATCTACTACGAGCAGGTGGCCACCCGGTGGGGCAACTGGGCGAAGGTGTTCTTCAACAACAAGGGCGTGGTGGCCAAAGCGACTGCTGTCTGCATGAACTATCCGCGCGGTGACCTGTCGGTATGGGACTGGCCCGTCGCCCGCTGAACGAAGCGCCACCCCCGCGGGCCCGCCAACTCGCCGAAACTGCTTCTACTGCGCGCTGATACGGGAAACGGCCGCGCTGGACGCGATCTCGGCGGCGGCTGGTCTGTCCGGCAATGCCAGCCGGTGGATGATCCGCAGCGTCGACCCGTACTGGTGGGCCAGCGAGCCGGTGAGGTAGGGCAGGCCGTACTTCTCGCACAGCGGGCGCACCCGACGGGAGATCTCGGCCAGCCGGTTGCTCGGCAGGTCCGGGAACAGGTGGTGCTCGATCTGGTAGCACAGGTTGCCGCTGGCGAAACCCAGGAACCTGCCCGCCTTGAAGTTGGCCGCGCCCAGCATCTGCCGCAGGTACCACTCGGCCCTGGTCTCGGTTTCCAGGACGTCGGCGGTGAATTTCTGGGTGCCCTCCGGGAAGTGCCCGCAGAAGATCACCACGTACGCCCACAGGTTGCGCAGCAGGTTCGCTACCGCGTTCGCCTTCAGGGTTCTACGCCAGCGCCGCAGGCTCAGCGCCGGCCACAGGGCATAGTCCTTGAACCCCTGACGGGCCACCTTGCCGACCAATGCCCTGGTCTGCGAGAGCTTTTCGGCCCGCGACCGGTCCAGGTTCACCCCGTGAAGGGCGATGCCCCATTCGAACGTCAACGCCAGGAACAGATTCTGCAACGGCTGCAGCAGATACCGTCGCCGCCACGGCTGATCAGAGGTCACCCGCATCACGCCGAAGCCGAGATCGTCGTCCTCACCCAGCACGTTGCTGAACACATGGTGGCGGTAGTTGTGCGACGACCTCCACTGTGACGAGACCGCGACCATGTCCCACTCCCACGTGCTCGAGTGGATCTCCGGGTCGTTCATCCAATCCCATTGGCCGTGGGACACGTTGTGACCGATCTCCATGTTCTCCACGCTCTTGGCGAACCCGAGCGCGGCGGTGCCCAGCACCCAGCCCGCCGTCGACCGGGTGGTGGCGATGAGCAGACGCGCCGCGACGTCGAGCGTGCGCTGGAACGAGATGGTGCGCCGGATGTAGGCGGCGTCACGGCTCCCGAGCGACTCCTCGATGTCGCTGCGGATCGTGTCGAGCTCACGGCCGAGGCTTTCGATGTCTTCGGGGCTCAGATGGGTGTAGTGGGCGATGTCGGTGATTGCCATGGCGGGGTCCTAGAGTCGATCCAGCTGAAGGGCGTGGATACAGACCCTGAAACCGAAAGAATGTGTGGGAACCGGTCGACGGTGAGCGAGCGAGACAGCGCATCGAGTCGGCGGGTTGATTCCAGTGTACCCGTCGCCGGCGCCGGTCAGTGCCGAGGCGACCCGGCGAGCTCGGCCAGCAGGTCCGGGAGCGGGACCGTCGCGAGACCGATGGCGCTGTCGCAGATCCCGTACGGGATCACCAGGGTGTCCGCGTGGACGAGCGCGCCGCACGAGTACACCACGTTGGGCACATACCCGTCCCGGTCGTCGGCCGCCGGGGTCAGCAGGGGCCGTCGCAGTCGTCCGATCACCCGGGTCGGATCGTCGAGGTCAAGCAGGATCGCCCCGATGCTGTACGTGCGCATCGGCCCGACGCCGTGTGTCAACAGCAGCCAGCCCCTGTCGGTCTCGATCGGCGGACCGCAGTTTCCGAGTTGCAGCGTCTCCCACACCTCGGCCGGCTGTTGGCAGGGCAACGCCGTGGTCCAGACCGACAGATCATCGGCGAAGGCGACGGTGTTGGTCTCGCGGTCCGACCTCGACATCGCGGCGTACCGGCCGCCGATGCGGCGAGGGAACAACGCCAGTCCCTTGTTGGCGGCGGCACTCCCGACGAGGGGCCCGGAGGTGAAGGTCTGGAAGTCCGCGGTGGTGAGCAGTTGCTGGCTGATGTGCGATCCGCTGTAGGCGGTGTACGTCGCGTGGTAGCGGATCGAACCGTCGTCGTCGACGAAACGCACGAAGCGGGCGTCCTCCATGCCGGCGTGTTCGGCTTCCATCTCCGGCCACAGCACCCGCTCGGAAAGTGTTGTGTAATCCGGGAACTCGACCGCGTAACAGCGGGCGGCGACGCCGCGGATGGTCGCGATCGTGTCCTCGACATGTCCGCGTGTGCTCAGGTGGGCGCGCAGTCTTTCGAGCCGCTCGTCCAGGTCGGACCTGGTGAACAGCGCACCGAGCGCATCGAAGACGTAGTCGGCGGCCTCGCCGCCGCAGCCCTTGTCACGGAGTTCGGTGCGGAAGACGGCGGCGTCCAGCAGGGTGGGCTCGACCCGTCCGGTGGAGGCGAACGGAGCAGGTTCGTCGATCGTGGCGTGACCCGTCGAGTCGACGACGCCCGTCCGGAACCCGATGCTCGAACGGTGTCCCTCCCCGATCCCCCGGACGCTCATCACGAACCGCAGGCTGCCCGGGACGGTGCCGGACTGGTCGGGGTGCGCGACGACGCTCGGATTGCACAGTGCCGCACCCTCGATCGAGTACTCGTTGGTGAACGTGGCCCCCAGCAACAGCATGCGCGCCTCGGTGAACTCCCGGGTGGGGTCGAGCCGGTCGGCGAGCTCCCTGGCGTGCCGGCGGAAGGTGCCGGTCAGATCACGGTGACGCCCGTCGAAGCGGATCAGCACATCCTGCAGGGCCGCCCGCACCTCGTCGTCGGTCAGGGCCAGGATCCGCGACAGCACCGCCCCCGCACGGGACTCCTGATGCTCGAACCCCTCGTGGCCCGGCACGAACAGCCGGGTGACCACGCGGCCCGGGTCGGCCGCAACCCGCTGCGGGCTGCGGGTCACGAGCTCGATCCCGGTGGATGTCATTGCGGGACAGGCACGAAGCTGCGCGCCTGCTGCAGGGTGGAGATCACGGCGAGGGTGGACTCGGCGCCCTGGTTGAGGTTCACCCGGTCGGCGTGCAGACCGTCGAAACCTGCACCGGTCCGGGGATCCCACATGGGCAGGCCGAGGTCGTTGTCGCCCTGGAACCAGGCCGCGGCGGCCATGACGCCCTCGGGCCACATCGGGCTCGGATCGGTGGCCGCCGCGCGGGCGCAGGCATCGGCCAGGCTGGCCACCTCGATCGGCTGCTGGTCGAACCCGGGTTGCCTGTCGTCGGGTCCCCGCCCCGTGGCCGGGGTGGGTGAGAGGTGACCGTCGGCCGTTTCGACACCAAGCAGCCACTCCAGCAGGTCCAGACCGCGCTGCCGCAACGCCGGATCGTCCAGTGCCACGCCCGCGGCGATCATCGCCTCGACCAGTACGGCGTTGGCGTAGGAGAGCCGCTTCTCGGGCCACGGCCATTCGGCGTCACCCGTCGCCGGGGTAACCGAAGCGGCGTAGTCGGTGAGCAGTGCCAGCGCGGCCGGATGCCCGGGGGTGACGCTGAGAAGCTCGGCGGCACCGAGCGCGGCGAACGCCGTCGCGCGGAGGTGGGGTGACCTGGTCGCCGCGGAGCGCTCGAACTGGATCGTGGCCAGCCGGCGGACCAGGCTGACGTCGCTGTGGGCGGCGGCGGTGCCCAGTCCCCAGATGGCCCGGCCCCAGTGGTCGTCGGTGCTCGGCACGTCGGTCCAGTGGCCGCCCGCGCTCATCCGGTTGTGGCAGGTGCCGTCGTGGCGCTGGGCGCGGTTGAGGAATGTCAGCGCCGTGCCTGCGAGCCTGTTGACCTCGGGTGAGGAGTCAGGCTCGCGGGTGGCGACCACCAGCACCCTGGCCACATCGTCGGTGCAGTAGCCGTGCTCGCGACGCGGCTGGCTCAGCTGGGCGTGCTCGAAGGTGGCCCGGTGGTCCGTCATACCCAGCAGGTGGGTGAACACCGGGTGCGGCACGGAGCCGGTCACGCGGCCGCCTGTCGCTCGGCGACCAGGCGCTGGGCCAGGGCGATGTAGGCGCCGGCCACCACGGGCCACGCCATCGCGGGGGCCAGCTCACGAGCGGCGAAGGCCATGGAGCCGGCGGCGCGCGAGTCGGTGAGCAGCCGCCGCAGGGCGTCGACGAGCGCACCGGCATCGTCGTGATCGACGACGGTGCCCGCGCCGGTGCCGAGCAGTTCGACTGCGTGGGGGAAGGCGGTGGCGATGACGGGGCGCCCGCTGGCTACCGAATCGACCAGCACACCCGAGGTGACCTGCTCTTTCGAGTCGTAGGGCAGGACGACGACAGCGGCGTCCTGCAGCAGTGTGGTCAGCGCTTGGGGGGTGCGGTAGGTGGCGTCGAAGACCACCGAGTCGGCGACTCCCAGCCGCCGGGCCTGCGCCAGGAGACCGTCCCGGTAGGCCTCCCCGTGGGTGGCGAGCACCTTGGGGTGCGTGCGGCCTGCGATCAGGTACCGCGGCGCAGCGGGAAGGTCCTTCAGCGTGACCATCGCGTCGATGACACGCTCGATGCCTTTACCGGGCCCCAGCAGACCCCAGGTCAGGATCGTCGGCCGTCCCACCGGTTGCGGTGCCACCGCGTCGGGAAGCGCCGCGCCGTGCGGGATGATGCTCACCTTGTCCGGATCCACGGTGTAACCGGCGCACAGCCGGGCCCGCGCCGAGGCGGACATCACGACAGCGCGGCCGGCGAGCGCCAGGACGTCTTCGAGCACCGAACGTTGGTGTGGCGTAGGGCTTTCGAGCACAGTGTGGACGACGACGATCGACGGGACACGCAGACCTCTGATGATCTCGACGACTTCGTCGCCGTCGGCGCCGCCGTAGATGCCGTACTCATGCTGGATGACGGCGACATCGCAGCCGTTGAGCCGCTCCGCCGCTGCCGCGACCGACGGCGACGACCCGTTGACGAGCTCCCCGACGACC